>Ga0209299_1002099_pt1 | contig 10766 bp, 8 predicted proteins | sample S_140806_MF_Meta_FD_187326 | JGI IMG/M metagenome (GOLD analysis project Ga0209299, IMG submission 187326) | Freshwater microbial communities from Lake Simoncouche, Canada to study carbon cycling - S_140806_MF_MetaG (SPAdes) (version 2) | ecosystem: Environmental > Aquatic > Freshwater > Lake ...
CGGCCTGGGCAAAGGCCTGGGGCCATTGCCATGCGGAACTGATCAGGGGCAGGGGCAAACCCCAGTCCAATTGCAATGGCAAGGAGCTGCGCAGGGCTGCTGCTGCCAGGGATTGGGCCGCCATCTCCGGCGGACGGGTGCCCGTGAGGGTCAGACGCAGTTCTGGGCGCTGCCGCGCCGCCGTCAATTCCTGCAACTCCCGGCGACGGGGCTCGAGCAGACTGGCCTCCCCACCTTGGAGACGTTCGAACTGATCGATTAGTTGCTCACAGCGCTGCTGCCAACCATCAAGGCTGGAGGGCAACCGGGAAGGCCGGCCTGGACGGTCCCGGGACAACCACCACCAGCCTGCCGCCAGGGTTCCAAGGGTGAACAGACTCCCGCCTTCCATGGGCAGCCAGTGGGAGATTCCCTCACTGAGCACCATCCCCCCGCCCAGCAGCAACACAGGCGGCAACCAGGGGGCCCCCGACATTTTCACAGGCAATCCACCGAGTAGGGCCCGGAGGGTTGGAGCCACCGATCGGGGCAACCTGGAGGTCTCAGCGGCAGGGGGCAGAGCGGAATCCGAAGCGGTCACTGACAGTCGGCTGGCAAAACGACGAAGCGGGTGAACCCGCCCCATGATGTTTAGCTCAGCTGCCAGCGTCGGAAACCCTGACCGTTGCCATCCAGAACACCGAACCTGATCAAAAAGCCCCATAAATTAGATCCGTTGATTGCTCTGTCACCTGCGTCGGTGCCCACCCTGACCCCCCTTCCCCCCTTTGAGCCCTTGGTTGCCGAGGTCAGGCGGCGGCAGCAAAGTCGCTGCCAGGGCCTTGAGCTGGGGGTGTGGCCATGACCCCAATGCCGCCCCTGTTGACCCCACGCCAGAAGCAACGGATCGAAGCCCCCATGGCGCTGCTCCAATCCAGTGACCATTGGCATGGTGGCCTGCCGGTGCTGGTTCTGGACCGGTGCTGGTTGCGGCTGGAGGCCATTGCGGTGGAAGAGCTGGCCAACAAGTTGCCGCCTGACACCAGTCGCGAAGCCCCTGAATTGAGCCGCTACAGCCAGCTGATCGAGGCGGGATACCCGAGTTGGGACGCCCAGCAGTGCTGCTGGCAGGAATTTGGCGCCGAGGCTTGCCAGCAGGCCCTGCGCCGCTTCTGGGCAGCCAAAGATCGCGGCAACAACGGCTGGACTTTTGCCCGTTATCTCCAGCTCCTGGCCGATTACCGCCAACGCTTTCACGACAGGCCTCGGCCCCTGCCGCTGCTCGTGCTCGCCCGGGCAGACGGGGGCCGCCGTGGCGAAAACCATGGGCTCTTCTGGCTGCGTCCGGAAGTCAGCGATAGCAACCGACCGATGCGGCACACTTGCGCCTGATTGAGACCCTGGTCATGGCCGAAGACAGCACCCCTTCCTATGGCACCCATGCTGGTGAAAACCGCGAAGGCCGGGAGAGTCCCGGGCGGGGGGTTCGTCAAACTGGCCCCAAAGAACCAGGCGGGCTGCGCATCCGTCTGAGTGACAACGAAATGAAGGCCGCCAGGGCCCTTCAAGAAGCCTTCGGCCTGCGCTCACCGGTGGCAGTGCTCGGTTTTGCCCTGCGCACCCTGGCGCAACAACTGGAAGCAGGCCAACTTGATGCCCTTGTGGCCCAGCAACGCAGTGAAGGCGCTGGGCGAAGCCGCCCCAGGGGGGAAGAGGGCGCTGGCGAGCGGCGTGAACGCAGCGACAGGGGAGATCGGGGTGGGCAGGTCCGTCAGGTCCGGGTTGATCCCTTTGCCAGGCCCAGTCGACCAGCGGCCCCGGCGCCAACCCCCTTGCCAGCGGAGTCTGAAGGGTCCGAGAGCGAGGCCGAGAGCGAGGCCACCAGTGACGAGGGCGAATCAATGCTGGGCAGTGACACCCTGGAGCTGGAGGCCAGTGTTACGGATGCCGTGACGGATGCCGCCGCAGCGGCGGCGCCCGAGCCAACTGAGGCCGAAGCATGAACACGGCGCCCGGTGCCCCCCCGGCACGACCGCGCGTTCTCTCCGGTGTCCAGCCCACGGGCCAGTTGCATCTGGGCAACTGGCTTGGAGCTATTCGCAATTGGGTCGAGCTTCAGCAGGACCACGACACCTTTTTTTGTGTTGTCGACCTCCACGCGATCACCGTTCCCCATGACCCCGCCCGCCTGGCGGAGGACACCCTGGCCACGGCGGCCCTCTACCTGGCTTGTGGCATTGATCCAGGCCAAGCCACGGTGTTCGTGCAGAGCCACGTCAGCGCCCACAGCGAACTCTGCTGGCTTTTGAATTGCGTCACTCCCTTGAACTGGCTTGAACGCATGATCCAGTTCAAGGAAAAGGCTTTGAAGCAAGGGTCCGACGTCTCGGCCGGACTGCTGGACTATCCCGTGCTGATGGCCGCCGACATTCTTCTCTACGACGCCGACCAGGTGCCGGTGGGGGAAGACCAAAAACAGCACCTCGAACTGGCCCGCGACATTGCCCAACAGCGAATCAATGCCAGGTTTTCGCCCCGAGATTCCAGTGGAGAATTAATCCCCATTCTCAAGGTGCCGTCGCCCCTGATTCTCAAGGAGGGGGCCCGGGTGATGAGCCTCACGGATGGACGCAACAAAATGAGCAAGAGCGACCCCAACGAGGCCTCCCGCATCGCCCTGCTAGATCCCCCCGAGTTGATCGTGCGCAAGATCAAGCGGGCCAAGACCGATGCGGTCATGGGTCTTGAATTTGGCAACCGAGAGCGGCCTGAAGCCGACAACCTGCTCGGTCTTTATGCGCTGTTGAGTCAGCAAAGCCGCGCAGCCGCCCTCAACGAATGCGCCGCCATGGGATGGGGCAGTTTCAAACCCCTGCTGGCTGACGCCGCCGTAGAAGCCCTCAAACCCCTCCAAGCCCGTTATCGGGAGTGGAGAAACGATCCCGCCAGCGTCAGGGATGTGCTCTGCAAAGGCCAGGAAAAAGCTGGTTCCGTAGCCGCTGACACCCTCGATCGGGTCCGCAATGCACTGGGACTACTGCCGCCAAGCTCCGGCCAGATCTAAACGATCGACCTGCGATTGATCAGCTGTACTGATCAATCGCAGGTCTCGATGGGGGAATCCTGACTGAGCAGCGCCCCTTTGGCCCTCTCCGTGGGACCAGCTGAAAATCCCAGTTCAGCCCTAGTCTCTTCGGCCCACTCCGCCACCAGGGCCGGCCCACTTAGATCGCGGCTTGCATAGTCCTTTGCCGTTGTCCAGTGAGGCGGCGGAGGGGTTGGCTTTGTCTGGCTTTGCCCATCAAGGTCAGGGGGTGATGTTCGTGATTTTCCGTTTTGCCCTGCCGACCCAAGTTCGAGCGCGCCTCCGCAACTGCCGGCCTGTTTTGCAGCCTGGCCCTATTGGTGGCGCTACCGATCGGGGCTCGTCAACTGCCCCTCAGCGCAGGCCCCTTGGCCACAAGCCAGCAGGGCCTGCGCTCCGCCCAGCGCCAAGGGGGCCCATACCTGATCACCCCCGAACGGCGTGCCTTGCTCAACACGATCAGATATGCCGAAGGCACCTGGATCGGAGGCAGTCAAGAGGGCTATCGGATGTTGTTTGGCGGCGGTCGTTTCGATCGCCTCGACCGCCATCCCGAAATCGTGGTGCACCTGGAGTACACCAGTGCGGCTGCCGGCGCATACCAGTTTATGCCCGCCACTTGGCGAGAGGCGTCCATCAAACTAGGTCTCGATGACTTCGGGCCAGCCAGCCAGGACCAGGCAGCCCTCTACCTGATGCAAAAGCGAGGTGCCCTGGAAACCTTCGATCGCCGCGGCCTCAATATTGAGGTGCTCAACCGCCTATCACCGGAATGGGCCTCCCTGCCAGCCAGCCATGGCGGCAGCTTCTATGGCCAACCGGTCAAGGATGCCGATGAGCTGCAGGACTTCTATTTGGCCGAGCTTCAGCGCCAGAAACGGCTCTCTGCAGCGGGTCCATCGGCCGCTTGAGGGCCCGCTGCTCAGGGTTCTAGATACACCACCCGGCCCCGTTCGTCATTGCCCACGTGCAGCAAATCGGCCTCCAGCAGCCGCTGAATCTCCTTCGTGATCGACGCACTGCTCTGACCTGGAAGCAGATCCACCTCCAGCAAGGCGTCATTGAGGGTGAAGCCCCCGGGAGTCCGCTGACGAGCTAGCTGAAGCAACTGCTTCTCCAGGGAGGGCAGCAAGGGCAGTTCCTGGACCCCTTGAGGTTGCTGCAGAAGCAAATCCTGATTGGCCTTCTCAACCATCCCGGGTATCAGGAACAGGTCAATCAACTGGCCGATGCCAAACAAACCAAACGTGCACAGCCAAAGAATGCCGCTCAGAGGTTTGCGGTTGTAGAGACGATGGACACCGCAGACCCCCACGAGGGAAAGGCACCAGAGGCCATAGCTGAACGCCACGCTGCGACGCTCGTTAAAGGGATCGAGGCGCAGCGGGCCAAAACCGGAGCGAGACGCCAAGGAAGGGCATGCACTGATCACTGGATTCTCCTGCGTAGGATCGCAATTCCCCAGAAGCGGATTCCCGTGCCTGCCTCCGTGAGCGCCGCCGACACCGGCGCCGACACTGCCCATGCGCACGAGGCCGGCAGCATCGCCACCGGTTCGGTGTCGCAGGCGATGGTCCTGCCGAAAACTAGTGAGAGTCCCGAGCTGCTGCGCATCCGCCACTCCATGAGCCACGTGCTGGCCATGGCGGTGCAAAAGCTGTTTCCCAGGGCCCAGGTAACCATCGGCCCCTGGACGGAGAACGGTTTTTACTATGACTTCGACGCCCCCGAGCCCTTCAGCGAGGCCGATCTCAAAGCCATCAAAAAAGAGATGGTGCGGATCATCGCCAAAAAACTGCCGCTTGAGCGCATCGAGGTGAGCCGGCAAGACGCCGAGGATCGCATCCGCAGCCAGAACGAGCCTTACAAGCTGGAGATCCTGGCGGGGCTTCAGGATCCCATCACCCTCTACACCCTTGGTGACGAATGGTGGGATCTGTGTGCCGGCCCCCATGTAGCCAACACCAGCGAGCTCAACGCCAAGGCCTTCGAGCTGGAGAGTGTGGCCGGAGCTTACTGGCGCGGCGATGAGAAAAAGGCCCAACTGCAGCGCATCTACGGAACCGCCTGGCAGACCCCTGAGCAGCTGGCCGAATACAAGCGCCGCAAGGAAGAGGCCCTGCGCAGGGACCATCGCCGCATCGGCACCGATCTGGACCTGTTCTCAATTGAGGACGAGGCCGGGGCCGGCCTGGTGTTCTGGCATCCGCGCGGTGCCCGCATGCGCTTGCTGATCGAGGACTACTGGCGAAGCGCCCATTTCGATGACGGCTACGAGCTGCTCTACACCCCCCACGTTGCCGATATTGACCTGTGGAAGACCTCAGGCCATCTCGACTTCTACCGGGAGAGCATGTTCGGCCCGATGCAGGTGGATGAGCGCGAGTTCCAGCTCAAACCGATGAACTGTCCCTTCCATGTGCTGACCTATGCCAACCGGTTGCGCTCCTACCGCGAACTACCGATCCGCTGGGCCGAACTGGGCACGGTCTATCGCTATGAACGGCCGGGGGTGATGCACGGCCTGATGCGGGTGCGGGGATTCACCCAGGACGACGCCCACGTCTTTTGCCTGCCCGAGCAGATCGGCGATGAGATCTTGCGGGTGCTCAACCTGACCGAACGCATTCTTTCGGCCTTTGATTTTCGTCAATACCAGATCCACCTATCCACCCGCCCAGAGTCCTCGATCGGCGAAGATGCAGTTTGGGATCTGGCGACCCAGGGACTGATCGAAGCGCTGGATCGCAAGGGATGGGCCTACAAGATTGACGAGGGGGGCGGAGCCTTCTACGGCCCCAAGATCGACCTGAAGATCGAAGACGCGATTGGCCGTTTGTGGCAGTGCTCCACCATCCAACTCGACTTCAATCTGCCCGAACGCTTCGACCTCGAATACGTGGCCGCCGATGGCACCCGCCAGCGACCGATCATGATCCACCGCGCCATCTTCGGCTCGCTGGAACGGTTCTTCGGGATCATGACCGAGAATTATGCGGGCGATTTTCCCTTTTGGCTGGCGGCTGAGCAGATCCGCCTGCTGCCCGTGACCGATGAGGTGCGCCCCTGGGCCGAAGCCCTGCAATCCCAGTTGGCCGCCGCTGGAGTGCGGGCCAGCGTCGATCGCAGCGCTGACCGGCTGGGCAAAATGATCCGCACCGGCGAACAACAAAAGATTCCCGTGCTGGCCGTGATTGGCGAACGGGAGGCCGAAGCGGGTGGGGCCAGCCTGCGCAGCCGCCGCGAAGGAGACCTGGGGTTGGTGCAGGCCCAAGCCTTGATCCAGGCCGCCGTCGCCGCCAACCAGGCCCGCGCCGCTGGGCTCGGTGTCAAGGGGCCGGTGGGGATAGGCCCGGCGACCGTCTCGGCCCCATGACCACCCTGCTTGCCGGCGACATTGGCGGTACCAAAACCCTGCTGAGCCTTTATGACGCCGACGCCCTTGAGCTGCTGGCCCAGGAGCGCTACATCTCAGCCGACTGGGTCGATCTGGCCCCGATGGTGCGCCATTTTCTGGGTCAACCGGAGCTCCGGGCCCATCCCCGCCCCGGGGCGGCCTGCTTTGCTGTGGCCGGACCGGTGCATGGGGGCCAGGCCCAACTGACCAACCTGCCTTGGAAGCTGGCTGAATCCCGATTGGCCTTGGACTGCGACCTCGAAAGGGTAGCCCTGGTCAACGATTTTGCCGTTCTGATCTACTGCCTGCCCCATTTGACACCGCCCCAAAGGGCCAGCGTCCGCCCGGGTGAAGCCAGTGCTGGAGAGCCCGTGCTGGTGTTGGGGGCCGGCACCGGACTGGGGGTGGCGATCGGTATTCCCACTGATAACGGGCTGTTGGCCATGGCCAGTGAGGCCGCCCACGGCGAATTTGCCCCCCGCAGCGACGCTGAGTGGCAGCTGCGTCAATGGCTGCTCGACGATCTGGGTTTGCAGCGCCTCTCGATCGAAAGGGTGGTGAGCGGCACCGGATTGGGCCATGTGGCCCGGTGGTTGCTCGACCAGGAACAGGCCGCCAGCGACCATCCCCTGGCGGTCGCGGGTCGCCGCCGGCAAGGGGAGGAGCCCGGCAGCGAAGGCTCCAGGACCGACCTGCCGGCGGCCGTGGCCGCGGCCGCCGCCGCCGGAGATCCCCTGGCCTCCAGGGCCCTCCGACTCTGGCTCGGCTGCTACGGCGCGGTGACCGGCGATCTGGCCCTGGGCTGCCTGGCCCGTGGCGGCATCTGGCTCGCCGGCGGTACGGCGGCCAAGCAGCTGGAAGGATTGCGGTCGACCCCTTTTTGCGAGGCCTTTTTAGCCAAGGGTCGCCTGCGCTCCACCCTGGAGCCCATCCCGATCACGGCGATCCTCGACCCGGCGATCGGCTCCTTCAGCGCCGCCTGTCGGGCCCGCATGCTGCTTAGTTGAACGGCTTGGTTGAACGGCTCCGCGCCAAGGAACCGGGAAGGCCAGGTGGGAGAGTGGGGCCTGTACTTGAATGCAAATGGCGCGCCCCCAGATCGGCCAGGGGGTGGTGGTGGATGTTCCCGCCACCACGGCTAACCTGGGCCCTGGTTTTGATTGCCTCGGAGCGGCCGTCGACCTCAATAATCGCTTCGAATTGCGCTGCCTTGAAGGCGGCAGCGAACGCTTCGATCTGATTATTGAAGGTAGCGAAGGTAGTCACCTGCGCGGCGGCCCCGACAACCTCATGTATCGAGCCGCCCAACGGGTGTGGCGGGAGGCGGAACTCGAACCGGTGGGCCTTGAGGCCCGCGTGCGGCTGGCGGTGCCGCCGGCCCGCGGGCTGGGCAGCAGCGCCACGGCCATCGTCGCCGGTTTGATCGGGGCGAATGCCCTCGCCGGCGAACCGCTGGGCACCGAGAAACTGCTGGAGTTGGCAATCGAATTGGAGGGCCATCCCGACAACGTCGTGCCCTCCCTGCTGGGGGGCCTCTGTCTGACGGCCCGCACCTCCTCTCCTAGCTGGCGGGTCTTGCGCTGTGGCTGGGATCCTGCTGTGCAACTGGTGGTGGCGATCCCTTCGATCCGCCTCAGTACCAGCGAGGCGCGCCGGGCGATGCCGCGCAGCATTCCGATCAGCGATGCGGTGCTCAACCTGGGCTGCCTCACGCTGCTGTTGCAGGGTCTGCGCACGGGCGATGGAGCCCTGATCAGCGACGGCATGCAGGACCGTATCCACGAGCCCTACCGCTGGGGGCTGATCCAGGGTGGTCGCAGCGTGCGTGAGGCGGCCCTTGGGGCCGGAGCCTGGGGCTGTGTGATCAGTGGAGCCGGACCGACCCTGCTTTCCCTCTGCTCCGCAGAAACAGCCGTGGCAGTGGGGGATGCCATGGTGTCAGCCTGGGAATCGGAAGGAGTCAGCAGCCACCGAGCTGTGCTGGCCCTGCAACACCGAGGCAGCACCTGGACAGCCCTGCCGGACCAGGCTCGGGCCAGTGGCCGTCCCTAGGCTGGCCCGGGCCCAATGGGTAGATATGCTCACTAGCCTGATGGGCCTGGGAGATCGCTGCGGCGCTTCCTCCCAGGTCCCTGCCGGTCGGTACCCTCGCCGGCGTCCCTTCACCCGCAATCGCCCTGATGGACGTCCTCCTTGCCCTGGCGACCGCGTCCACCGGATCAATACCGCTTAGCCCCGAGGTCGGTACCCAGGCAGGGTCCATCCCCTGGCTGAGCTTGATTGTGCTGTTGCCGGCTGCGGGGGCCCTGTTGATGCCCCTGCTGCCAGGCGACGGCGATGATCCCCGGGCACCCCGCACCCTGGCCCTGGGGATCTTGCTAACAGACCTGGCCCTGATGCTCTGGGTCTTTTCACGCTATTTCGATGGCTCGCTCAGCAGCTTGCAACTGGTAGAGCGCATCAATTGGATCCCGATCCTGCACCTGGAATGGTCCCTGGGGGCCGACGGACTCTCGGCGCCCCTGGTAGTCCTCAGCGGCTTGGTCACCTTGCTAGCGGTGGCGGCGAGCTGGTCAATCAAGAGCAAGACCCGTCTTTACTTCGGTCTTTTGTTGCTGCAGGCGTCAGCCCAGGCAATGGTTTTTCTTTCCCAGGACTTCCTGTTGTTCTTCCTGGCCTGGGAACTGGAGCTGGTGCCGGTTTACCTGCTCATCGCCATCTGGGGTGGTACCCAACGCCAGTACGCCGCCACCAAATTCATCCTTTACACCGCCACGGCCTCCCTGCTGATTTTGATCAGCGGCCTAGCCATTGCCCTCTCAGGCGACACCTTCACCCTTAATCTCAGCGAGATGGCCACCCGTTCCCCAGGGGGCACCTTTGGCCTGCTCTGTTATCTGGGCTTTCTGATCGGTTTTGGGGTCAAGTTACCGATCTTCCCCCTGCACACCTGGCTTCCCGACGCCCATGGCGAAGCCAATGCTCCTGTTTCGATGCTGTTGGCAGGGGTGCTGCTCAAGATGGGCGGCTATGCCCTACTGCGCTTCAACGTGCAGATGCTGCCCCAGGTACACCAGATCCTGGCGCCAGCCCTGATCGTTCTGGGCATCGTCAACATCATCTGGGGGGCCCTCAATGCCTTTGCCCAGGACAACGTCAAACGACGCATCGCCTGTAGTTCGGTGAGCCATATGGGCTTCGTGCTGCTGGGTATTGGGGCGATTGATGCGCTCGGCATGAGTGGCGCCATGCTGCAGATGATCAGCCATGGTTTGATCGCAGCAGCCATGTTCTTCATCACCGGCGTCTTCTACGAGCGCACCAAAACCCTTTCGATTCCCAACATGGGTGGCCTGGCCAAGGTGTTGCCAATCACCTTTGCCTTCTTTCTCGCCAGTTCCCTGGCCTCCCTGGCCCTGCCGGGGATGAGCGGCTTCATCAGTGAAATCACCGTCTTTCTTGGCGTCACCTCCAACAACGACTTCACCGTGCCCTTTCGGGTCATCACCGTTGTGCTGGCGGCCATCGGGTTGGTGCTTACACCTGTTTATTTGCTCTCCCTGTGCCGCAGGGTGTTCTTCGGTCCCCGTATCCCCGCCCTGGCGGAAGTGGGAGACATGAAACCCCGGGAACTGCTGATTGGCCTCAGCTTGCTGGTGCCCACCCTGGTGATCGGTTTCTGGCCCAGGGTGGCGATCAATCTCTATGAAGCCAGCACCAATGCCCTGGCCAACGGAGTCGCCAACCAGGGTCCGCTGGCATTGGCAGGCCTCGGCGGCCTCGGTTAACGCACCCACCAATAACGCACCCACCAACACCCACCAGACCTCCCCTCGCGGAGATCCGACCTGCCAGGGGTCCCAGTGCCGGTTCGGCTGAGTTGGAATGACCATTAACAACGACCTTCAACCCATGAGTGCCTCCCTCGAACGTCCCGCCCTGTTGGCTGGTGAAGGCCTGCCCACGTTCGAGGCCATCACGCCTGACCAGGTCACCAGCCACATCCCCGAGCTGTTGAGCCAACTGGAAAGCGAACTGGATCAACTGGAAGCCACCTTGGCGCAGGCCCTCGAACAGGGCCGCCCCCTCGGCTGGCATGAAGTCATGGATCCCCTGCATCGCCTGGGGGAACGGCTGCGTTGGAGCTGGGGTGTGGTGAGCCACCTCAACGGGGTTTGCAACACCCCCGAGCTGCGCGCCGCCCACGCCAGCCAGCAGCCGGCGGTGGTGGCCTTCGGCAACCGTGCTGGCCAGAGCCGCACGGTCTACACCGCCCTGCGGGCCCTGGAGCGCCAGGGGGGCTTG
>Ga0209299_1002100_pt1 | contig 10763 bp, 17 predicted proteins | sample S_140806_MF_Meta_FD_187326 | JGI IMG/M metagenome (GOLD analysis project Ga0209299, IMG submission 187326) | Freshwater microbial communities from Lake Simoncouche, Canada to study carbon cycling - S_140806_MF_MetaG (SPAdes) (version 2) | ecosystem: Environmental > Aquatic > Freshwater > Lake ...
TTGATAATTTTTTATTCATGTCTTCTAATAATTTATCAATAGAGGACATAACTTTTTTTCCTTTAGCATATCCAATTCTTCCACCTTCTGCTTTTTTATCTAAGTTGGCCCTATATGATTTATATAATTCATCATTACTTTCAGAGCCTGCTGCAGATAAATATTTTTTATAACGCTCAGTTAATGTTACTGGAATAGAATCATTTGTTGTAGATTCAGAGGTTATTGGTGCGTCCATAAAATATGAATCCATAGGTAATCCTAAAGGAATTCCATTTCTATATTCTGGTTTTAAAACTTTATTTGTTGGTGATGAAACTTTTATAAATGAATTTTCCCATGGAGTTCCTGTATAGTCTACTAATCCTAAAGGTATTGGTCCACCATTTGCATAACCAATAATTCCACCTTGTGCTTTGTCTTCAGGTTCTGGTTTTGGAAATTTTTTTCTAAATGGAATAACTATTCCTTCTGGTTTTACTTCTTCTGGTTCCGGAGTAGATTTAACTCCTTTTTTCTCTAATTCTTTTGCTATCTCTTCATTTTTCTTTTGTATGTCTTGAAATTCTTCATAACTTATTTTACTTCCACCTTCTTCATCTAATAATCTTGTTCTATCTTGATTTGCATTATACTCATCAATTAATTCATCTACACTTTTTCTTTTATTACCCTCAGCTGTAATATCCAATACTTCAGCTGGTTCTTTTTCTTGTTTTTTAGAGCCAAACAATCTTTCAAAAAAACCTTTTTCTTTTTCAGTTGTTTTTGCTTTTTCTACATCTTCATAAGATGTAGATCCTTTTAATCTAAATTCATCAGGTTCAAATTTAAATTTAGATCTTGCTAAGCTTGCTGCTTCTTGTTCTGTATTTAATCTATTAAAATCTGGTATTAAACTATCCAATTGTTCTAATGCATTCTCACCATATATTTTTCTAAAATAATCTATGGGTTCTCTACTAGTTCCTAAATCATCAAGTGTAAGACTTTTAATTTTTCCAGCTTTAATATCTTCGGATAAAATTTGTCTAGTAACTGCTCTAACTAAACCTTCATTATGTAATCTCATTTCAGCTAATCGATCTTTATTTATTCCTTTAAGTAAACTATCTAAATCAGATTCTTTTATAATTTTATTCATTTCATATTCAGCTCTTTTATTGCCAAATTGAATTTTTCCTAATGGTGTTTTAGGTGATGCTACTAATCCTTCTTTATCAATTAATTCTTCTAAACCTTTTCCGGTCACTTGCTGCTTGCTGCCCGCCGCTATAACCTCAGCTGATGGTGGAAAGAATTGTCTTTCGATATTAATTGCATTGTTAAGGGCTCTATTTAATTCAACATCATTTAAGTTTTTACTTAATGCAAGTCTAACAGTCTCTTCCATTTCTTGCTGGACTTTATCCATTGTCATAGCGCCGCTATCAATGGATTCTTTTAATTTAAATTCATCAACATTAACTGCTACTAAAGATGGTTTTTTATATGGAACAATGTTTCCTTGAGTGCCTATAACTTTGCTTGGCTTTACCCCAAACTTTTTGGCGATCTCTAAGAGTTTTAATATTTTATCCATAATATGTTCTATTGTTTTTAATTATTGGTTCGTCCTTATAATCCTCTGGATGATCTATAAAGCCACCTTGTCTAAAACGCATGACTGCTTGTGTCATTGAATCCACTAGATCATCATGATCCCCATAGGGAAACGCAGCACACTCTTCAATAACCTCTTGTGCAAACTCTTTGTCTACAGGTGCCCATATCTGACCTGCTTCAAACAAAGGAGCAACAGAGTTAACTCTAGTGTGCTTATCGTTACCTTTTGAAGGTGTATAGTTTATAACAGGGATACCCATTTTACGCAATTCATAAGTTAATGGAAGCCCTGATGCCTTTGCTTCTATAAGTACAGTTTCTGGTTGCCAATACTGATATTGTTGATATGCTATTCTTCGAAGCTCAGGAAATTCAAATCTATCTTTTATAGCATCAAGCAAAATAAGTTGTGGTCCTGAGTCTTCATTTAAATAAAACACACCCCAAGTTGTTATTGCCGAGTAATCCGCAGTCTCCTTTTTCATGAACGCTGTATCATAAGATTGTATGACATGTTGAAGAGGTGGTATAGTATCCTTCTCCCACTTCTTCCACCACTCACGTTTAATTAATGCTCCCTCTTCTGACGTTGGATTCTGCATCCATTGTGCATTCCATTTTTGAATTGATAGAGATGCTTTAACACCTTCTAATTCTTCTAGTTTCCAATACTCTGGCCATACTGCTTTGCCACTAGGTAGTATTGCCGGAAACTCAATCACTTCCCATTTGTCTGACTTCACGTTGCCAGTATCTCGCAGCAAGCTTCCAGTTAAATCTTTTACATTCCATCTTGTCATGACCATGACAATAGCTCCGCCAGGTTGAAGTCGCTGACGAGGTCCTGATGTGTACCACTCATACGCGCGCTCAAGAGCATCTATATTCATTGCATCTTGTTCAGAATGTGGATCATCTATAATTAATAAATCAGCACCTCGACCGGTAATAGCAGATCCTACACCCGCTGCGTAGTACTCGCCACCTTGTTCTGTTTCCCATTTACCAGCGGCTTGAGAATCCTCTCGAAGACGTGTTGGAAATATTTCTTTATACTCTGGACTATCCATTAAGTTTTTAGCTTTGCGGCCAAATCTTACAGCAAGTTCTGTCGTGTGAGTTGATTGTATAATTTTTAATTTTGGTCTCTTACCTATCATCCAAGCAGGTAATAAGAAGGATGCAAATTCTGATTTAGTATGCCTTGGTGGCATATTGATAATTAATCTTTTTATTTTACCATTTGCCAAATCATTAAACTTATTTGCAATTTCTTTATGATGTCTACCTTCTATAAATTCAGGCCAGACTCTTTTAACAAAAGTCATGAAATCATTCTGTGCTCTTTCTATACTTCTTTTTTCTTTTGCCAAGACACCAGCTTCGAGGAATTCCTTTTGAATGTCGAGTGGTAATAAATTTATTTTATCTAAAGTCAGTTTCATAAAAATTTTCTGCAAAATTTTTTAGGATTAATTTTGGAACCTTCCAATGTATTTACAGCTTACTTATGTCTAAATCAAGGGCTAAAGGGACAAGTTATGGGACCCAATTTAAAAAAGGGGTATCGACTTAATAGGAAGTGATTAAGAAAGCCAGAGGTCTTGGTACCTCTATGCTGTGTGTTAAGAGTGAAGCACCAAGCCGCTCGCACCGAGCGGCTCGAGGCTAGCAACTAGACTCAGTCTAGTATTGTCATGTATTCATTAGGAAAGTATTTGCGGAACCAACTCAATCCTTTCTGCATTGTGTCATAATCTTCTAACTGTTCCGAACCTATAATCAAATCAAACACAGCTACTGCAAACCAAGGTAGTGATGCAGTCGCACCGCTGAATCTATTCGGTACTTCAATTAGTTTATCTTTTGCGTCAAGGTTTAGATTAACATCAAAGGGTATGCGATACTCTTTGCCTTGCCAGTTTATTACATGTAGTGGTTTAGTCATGTTATACCTTTCTATTAGTTATGTTGTTATTATATCTTCGATTGCATTACTGTTCAATAACTTTATAGTTGTATCTGTATATGTACCTCTCCAGCCCTCTTTAGTTTCTTTCTCAACTACTATAGGAGTTTCTTGTGGTTTAGTATTTATTCCAACTACATTCATTAATTGTGTCATATGTTTAGCTAGCCAATTTTGCATACATCTCTCATCGCAAAAATATCTTTCCCATATGTAACCCCAAGAATGAGTAGTCATATCATATCTTGCTGCACGAGTTCGCAAAACCTTAGAGCCTTTTGGTCCTCTTATTCTGGACTGAGTTTTATATGTATGACACTCAGGTCCTTGGCAAATATGTCTATTCATTTTTAATTATCCTTTCTTTCAACTATTGTTATGTCGCCTGTTGCTGTTGTATATCTATCTGCGTCTAAATCATAAAATGTAAATAGCTTTTGAATATTGTCTTTGCAATATTTCTCAACTGATTTCTCATTCCATAATCCAGCACGAGTAATAAACTTTTTATATTTCTTTGCAAAAAAAGTTATGTTGAATTTAGTTCCTTGTTTTAAGTTAAACATATTATACCTTTCTGATTTGTTTATATAGGGGATATTATATTAATATCCCCTATGTGTCAATGTTAGTGTGTTGCAACTGCAGATTGTCTTGCTTTCTTAAACTGTTCAATCACAGATTTGTTGTCTTGTTTTGCTCGTCTTGATTTAATAAGACTAGCCAAGTTTTCTGGTTGATAGATAGTAAGAGATACTCCAGCAGTTCTTTGCAGTTCATTCTCACTAATATCTAAACCTAAAGCACCACACAAATCGATTGCGTCTTTAACATATTTATAATCTTTTAATGCTAAAGTTATATCTCGCATATCTTTCTGTATTGCTTCCGCCCAAGTGTAATGAGATTGAACAAATACTTGTCTAGCATTTTTAAATGCTCTCATCTGTTCAAATTCATTAGCTGAACAAGGAATAGTTCTTGAACGACAATAGCTAGTTCCGATTACATCTAAAGCATATTTAGATTTCCATTGTTCAGTTATACCTGTTTCATCATTAAAGCCCAAAAACTTTTTAATCTTATCTAGTTCTTGAGTGTGATGAGGATTAGAACGATTATCTTGGTGTTGGATATTTATTTCTGGGTTTAGTCCAGCACTCTTTAACTCATCTCTAAAATAAGCTAAAGCAAAATCACTTTGACTAAATCGTCCACTTAAAGTTGCGTCCAATTTAAAATCAAAATGTTCGTTGTTATCTTTTTCATCTTCAGTCGCCATTTCAGTATTGGCAAGATAAAAACAACTATCTTTTGCGACAACATCACACGCACTACCATATTTCTTTTTAAATGTTTGTAGTGTTGCAACATCATCTTTAGGGTATGCTCTACCAACTACATTACTAGCAATTTTAAAAGCTGTATTGTATGCAGTAGTTATATCCTCTTTAGCTGTTGTGTAGTTTTCTAATTCAGTAGTTTTTTCATTCTCAAAATGAGATTGAATTAAACTACCAATTTTTTTTCTTATGTCGGTGTTTAGTCTTAACTTGCTTTGTGTCATTTTATACCTGTATGTTTGTTTAGAATTATTATTTACTATGACTTGACTTTACTGTCAATAGGATTATATAGGATAGTGAATATTAGATATAGAAGGAAACAGAAATGTATTACTTAAATCAGTATTCAAGTGTAAGTAAGGGAAAACTGGGATTGACCTGTATCCTTACTTACACACTTGTAGGTTGTGGACAGAGAATAATCGTAAGTTTGCTTGAAGGGGAGTAAAGCGACTGACATTCGGCTTGCTAGCAATAGGGACGTAAATGCCGCCAACGTTATTAATATTCGCCCCGAGCCACGACTTACAAGTAATTAGATCGCGCGATCTAATCTAGACGTAGATGAAGGTCCCCCGGTGAATGCAGTAATGCAAAGAGATAGTGCCGCAAGGCCAGATCGTTCCGGGGTTAAGTTACAAGCAGCAAGCAACAAGCTACTTGACACTAAGATAATAGTAGGATAATATAGGATATAAACTAACAGAAAGGTATAATATGGGCTTAGACCAATACGCAGGTTTTCGTGATGAAGAGGGTAATGTTAAGGAAGAATTTTATTGGCGTAAACATGCTAGATTACAGCAGTTTATGGCAAGAGAATTTAACGAACAAAATAAAACTAAAAAACATAATACCGCTAATGATTTACAACATTTAGGTTTTAACGGCGGACAAGGTGGCGTTGCAATTACAAAAGATTTAATTGAAAAATTAAAAAAAGCGATTGAATCAAAATACTATGATTACTTTGCTTCTGATGGTTTTTTCTGGGGACAACAGTTTCAAGAAGAACAGGTTACAGAATACGCTGAACAAGATAAGAAATTTGTTAAATGGGCTGAACAACAAATAGAAGAAGGTAAAAATATAGGCTATGATTGTAGTTGGTAATGATTGAACTATATAATGGGATGCTTATCACGGACGTAATATTAGTTTTAATATTATGTACATTAATTTTAATATGGAGAAAGAAATGAAAAAACTGAAAGATCTAGGCTTTAAAAAAGTGCGCGGGACCGAACCAGGGTTCCATATGTATGAATTAACCCCGGCCACGCTGCAGGCGTTCGACTCTCACTTTAAGCCACAAGCTGCAAGCAACAAGCCACAAGCTGCAAGCAACAAGCGGCTTGACAAATCTAAATAAAGGATTATATAGGATGTATGAAAGTAACAGAATTAGATAATATAACAGGCACGCTTAGCAAACCTTCTAAGATGCCAGGATGGAGCTACGGGATACCAGCTAAAGAATGCAATGTTGGATCTAAGCTTGCAAAAATTCCTGGCACGGTGTGCCATGGTTGTTATGCACTCAAGGGTTGTTACGTATTTCCAAATGTACAAGCAGCGCAATACAAGCGACTAGCAGCAATTGATCATCCGCTATGGGTCCAGGCAATGGCTGCGCAAATCTTGCGCCACAAATCTAAATGGTTTCGCTGGCATGATTCCGGGGATATCCAGAGCTTCGATCACCTTAAAAAAATATTTGCAGTCTGTAACTTGACGCCCGATGTTAATCACTGGCTTCCGACGCGCGAGGCTAGCATCGTGGCACTAGTGACCCCTGAAGAGGTTCCAAGTAATCTAATTATACGAATTTCAGCAACTAAAGTCGACGGTAACCCGCCGACTTTCTGGCCTTATACCTCCAGCGTAGTAACTGAAAACAAGACATGTCCAGCAGCTGAGCAGGATAATAAATGCTTAAGCTGTAGGGCGTGTTGGGACAAATCAATCAAAAACGTAGCATATGGAAAACACTAATAAAATTACATTACTAGAAATCAAAAGACGCCATACTGAAATATGGAAAAAAGAAAATGAATTGAAGGCGCTTATTAAACAAAATGATAAAATGCTTGAGGATAAGCGTATAGAAATAGAATTAATGAATTGGGAAAGAACAGATTTTATATTAGAATATATACGTCAAAATCCAGATAGGATGAAAGAAGGCCGTATTAATTTTAATATTATTATTAAAGGTTCATTAACGTAACATGGCCCAAGCCTCTAGTTACCAGCCGCAAGCAACAAGCCGCAAGCCACAAGCAGCAAGCTTCAAGCTCTTGACATTGTATTATATATAGGATATTATAGGATGATAAATCAACCGTGGAAAATATATGATGACAAAAGAAGAAGTTATGGAAGCTCTAGACAAGTCTGGAGTGGACTATGAGTTTATTGCAGAACACTTTGATTGCATGCGCATCAAAGTTAACTTTGAACCTGAAGAGGAGGATACTGAGGAATACACTACGCCTAAGTTTGATCCCCAACCTATTACCTACGAATGCTCTGCGTGCGGATACGATGAGCTTCCGGACGACATCGATCCCTGCCCTAAGTGTAATAAGTAACATTACGCCAGCTGCGCGCATCGCGTGGCTGGCCGCTTCCCCCGGTTTCAAGCCGCAAGCCACAAGCTACAAGCTCCGAAACTTCTCGTAGCAAGCTTCAAGCGACAAGCAACAAGCGTCAAGCTTCAAGCCGCAAGCGACAAGCTGCAAGATATCTTTACCTTCATAAAGTTTTGTCTCTAGAGGCGAGACGCGAGAGACTAGGATAAAAGTATTCTTAGGATGTCGTATATGGAAGCTAATTTGGTGTGGCGAGAGGCGAACAGAATTACTTTTAGTAACTTTAAGCTCACAGGTAAAAAAGGTGCCTTTTTTGTTATAACACAATAGATCTGGAGTGCCTAAACTGCTTAGATTTTCTAGCCTTGTGAACGATATCTCAGGCATAAAATTTTTAACTTTATGCCAAAATTTAGTCTCAGGTTTCAAAGTAATTAGAGCTTTTTAAGTACCTTACCCATTGTCCATTTTTCGGTGTCAATTGTAATAACTAATCTATGTGTTTCACGATAACCCAACAGTTTATTTTCCATTAAATGCATTCCGGTAATATCGTATAAATCTCCGTTAGGTAAACAAACCTGAACACGAGCTTCTTTTGAAACTTCTGAGTTTTTCAGAAATTTATCTAGTGTTTGCCTTAACATCTTTCCTTTTAACATATATTGCTTTTTACTCTAAATTACTTTATGAGTCAATAATGGGCTTACCAAAAAAATTAACAGAAATGCAAATGAAATTTGCACACGAATTAGTAACTAATGAAGGCAGAAAAACTGCAACTGAATGTGCTATTACTGCTGGATATGAACAAGACTCTGCAGTCGTAAGAGCTTCTGAATTACAGAACGCTAAAAGGTATCCTCTTGTTGTACAATACATTGGACAGTTAAGAGATGAATACCAAAAGAAATATGATGTAACATTTGGACGTCACATATCTGAACTTGCAAAATTAAGAGACAACGCAAGAGAATCAAAAGCATGGAGTGCTGCAGTCAATGCTGAAGTAGCGAGAGGCAAAGCGGCGGGGCTTTACGTTGAACAAAAGATTATAAGGACCGGCAGTCTATCCGACTTAACTGCGGAACAGTTAGAAACTCGTATGAAAGAAATCATAGAGGAGTATTCACCGATCCTAGAAGGTGTTGTTGTAGATGATGTAAATGAGGTTAAATCTAAACAACTTATTGATGAAGACTACTCTTCATCATCGTCTTCAAAGTCATCATCTGAATCAGAATCATAATCTTGATTCTCTAATTCATCTGTTTTGTCTCTGATTCTATCAATATCCTCTTGAATTCTATCAAGGATATCTTGGATACTTTCGTTCTTTGGTTTTTTAGCCATTGATTTTCTCCATTGTTTTTATGTTAGATGCGGGTATTACAGTTCTATCTCCAAATGTAATTTCGCCAAGAGTGTCTATCTCATAGCTAGAAAAAATCCAGATATAATCTTTTGTTTTGCGATAAATAAAACCAATTGAAATACAATGACTTACATCCATACGATCAAATTCTGTATCAGTAGCCCATCCTGAATCACTACAAATGTCTTCCCAATGTATCTTATACAGCTCGTATTTAAATTTTAAATCCATTCTACACTTATAGAGCTTTTTAAAGTTTTTGGTATAGTACCCTTCTTAAAAGTTTTCAAAACTGTAGAAACCGTAGAATATACCATATTCGCTATATAGAACAATGGGATAGTTGTCTACAAATCGTCTACGTTTCTACACTTTTGAAAAATTCTTGTTGTATACCAATGGTTCTAGCGATTTCAAAACCGTAGACAATTGTGGCAGAATTAAGGCAAAAGCCACAATGTTGCCACAATTGTGACATTTATGTCACACTTTTGTTATTTTTCAACCAATAGTAGTGGTCAACCTTGCCCAACCACATTGATTTGTAGTCTCTAAATCTTTGTCCATTAATTATAAATCTTTGAAAAAATAGATCTGGTGTACATATAAGAATCACTATCTGTTCAATATTTGTATTATAAATACAATCATGAGCTGTTGCGTAAGCCGCCCCTTGTAGATAATAATCTTCAATCCAGTCATCTCGCTTAGGTTTATTTGATTGTTTAAAGTCAATAATACTGTCTCTTCCTTGATAGATTCCGACCAGATCAGTTTGTCCAGCATACAAATCAGGGTAATATAGGACAACTTCGTTGCCCCATACTTCTTCTAAATCTTTTAATCCCTCATCTATTATCTTCTGTGCCATGCCCCTCGCTGCTCGCCCCTCGTCGCTCAAATCTAGCAATCCCTGACCATTTAAATGCATCTCTAAATAAGAATGCATTGCAGTTCCACGTGTCGCTGCTGTATTTTTAATTCTATCCGCCTCAATGCCACCAACTCTATTTTTCCAAGCTTCTAAAGACGCTCGCTTCTCGTCGCTTTGTGTAGCTGCTAGTATCGTGGTTACAGAAGGGAGCTTCGAGGAGCCAATGTCGTAGTGTCTCTCATCCTTAACAAGAGAGCGCATAGACTTTGGGTACTCGTATAGTTTATTCCATTTCATTAGTGTAACTTCTTTCTTTTTTCATATTCTTTTTTTTCAAAATAAGCATAAACTATTTTTTTCTTTTCTTCCGTAGGTTTACCACGAACAAATTGTACAAGTTCCGTTAGCATTGATTCTTTTTTAGATATTTTCTTCATTTATAAAAGTTAGTTTATAAATTTCCCAAACTTGACTTGGTGTTCTACGTAAATGCATGGGATTTCCAATAGAATTTTTCTTTCTAGTAGTCCATTCTAAATTTTCAATTCTATAATCACATTTATCATTATTTTTGTGATGAATAATAACATTAATTGAAGGGTTTTTATTAGGTATAAATGCTAACGCAACTAATGAATGCATACTTTGTTTTTTAGTTTTTCTTTTTTTATTTACATAACGTTCTAAATTTAATATTGGATACCAATTTTTAGTGTGGTTTACTCCTGGAGTTATTATTCCATTTTTAGAATGATTTCGTAATGCTTTTATTTTTTTAACATAGGGCCAAATAGGTTCTCTATAATGTTGAGGAGCATTTTTTGCTTTACCAAAAAAATGATAACCACCCGTTGGATATATAACATAAACATCTGGATCAATTATATTTTGTAATTGTGGGATTGTTTCTAGTTTAATCATCGTCTAGTCACCACAAACCAGATTAATAATGCAATTATAATTATAAAAAATACACTCATTCTGGATATCCTCCCCAGAT
>Ga0209299_1002104_pt1 | contig 10743 bp, 13 predicted proteins | sample S_140806_MF_Meta_FD_187326 | JGI IMG/M metagenome (GOLD analysis project Ga0209299, IMG submission 187326) | Freshwater microbial communities from Lake Simoncouche, Canada to study carbon cycling - S_140806_MF_MetaG (SPAdes) (version 2) | ecosystem: Environmental > Aquatic > Freshwater > Lake ...
AATAGAGTCGAACCTTGCTTCTATTTGATATTGGAGCCAATCGTGGCGACGCTGTGGTTGCAGGACTTAATCAAGGTTACACTGTTGTTGCGGTAGAACCATCTCGTATTTTTGCGCAACTAGTCAAAAACTTTATTTATGATCCTCGTGTCACTCCACTTAGGTATGCGGTTTCAGATACTAATGACCAGTTAGTTGAGTTCTATGAGGCTGAAGAAGATGGATTAAGCAGTCTAAATAAAGATTGGCTTACATCAGAAAAAATGCCTTATAATGGCAAGTCTTACACAATAACTTCTGCAAACACGGTTACTATCGATGCACTTGCAAAGAAATATGGCCATCCTGATCTCATCAAGATAGATGTTGAGGGAGCAGAATGGAATGTCTTTAAAGGAATGACAAAAGCTTACGGAATCTTAGCTTTTGAGTGGACTATGGCTACATTAGACGAACATGAAAAACAACTGCAATACCTAGCTAATTTAGGCTATACAGATGTGGCTCCACAGTTTATAGAACATCATTTGCAACAACCTAGCAAATGGTTCAAACTTTCTAACTTTAATTTCCGTAATTGGTGCACCTTAAATGCACGTGACTGGGAAACAAAAGGTTGGAAAGCTTCAATGCTAAGATCAACCGCTGATGTCGGTATGATTTGGGTTAGCCATAAGAATCAACATCAACTAGAGATAGAAAAGGTCACTAAATGAGCTTATCGAATAGATTGCGTAAATCAGGAGAAAAACGGACTAATAACCAATTTTTAGAACCGTTTTTGCCTGGTCGTGCTTTGTATGCAACTCCAGCAGGAGTAGATGTAAACTCTGATACTGCAATTCGTATGTCAACAGTTTATGCTTGTGTACGACTATTAGGTGACACTATTAGTTCTCTTCCATTATCAGCTTATGTCCGCCGTGGTCGTTCTAGAATAAATTATGCATCAGTATACGGCGAATTACCTGCATGGATTAACAAACCAAATCCAGATGCAACTCGTTTAGAGTTCTATGAGCAAGTAATTTCATCGCTAAACCTTCATGGCAATGCATTCATTTTAACGGTACGTGACGATATGGGCGACGTTCAAGAGCTTTACTGCATAAACCCACTCCAAGTTCGTATTCGTCGTCCTGATCCAATGGGTGAGATTGAGTACATAGTTACTATTGGTCAAAACGCACAAGATCCAGTAAATCAGTTCTATGACAATGCACAACCTTTTGATCCTTTATCAGTTAAAACAATGGTTCTAACAAAAAATGAAATCTTACACATTCCTATGTTTAGACTACCTGGTCAATTACTTGGACTTGGTCCAATTGCGGCAGCTCGCATAACTTTAGGATCAGCTATGGCTGCAGAAGTTTATGCAGCAAGTTACTTTGGAAATGCAGCAAATCCTGGTGGAGTTATTGAATCTCCAGGTGAAATGACCGAAGAACAGGCTGCTGACATTGCTCGCAACTGGAATATGTCACACACGGGACCTTATCGTGCAGGAAAACTTGGAATTCTAACTAGTGGAGCAACGTTCAAGCCACTTACTCTTAATGCTGCAGATGCACAATTGCTAGAAGTACGCCGATTTGGTGTAGAAGAAATTGCTAGACTATTTCGCGTACCTGTATCTTTACTTGGACACCCTGTCGCTGGCGCAATGTCATTTGCATCGGTCGAAGCTCAGAACTTGTCATTTGTACAGCATTCTTTGCGTCCTTTACTAGAAAGATTAGAGCAAGCGCTTTCACCTTTACTTCCTGAATCTGATGGATTTATTAAGTTTAATTTAGATGCGCTGTTACGTGGAACAACACTAGAACGTTATGATGCATACACAAAGGGTTTACGCGAAGGCTTCTTAAGCCTAAATGATGTCCGTTATGTAGAAGATCTTGCACCTCTTGGAGAGTCTGGAGATCAATACAGAGTTCCACTGCAAAATATTGATGCAGCAGACGCAAAAGATGTTGGCTTAAACCTACGTGCCGACATTGCAGCCAAGTTAATTCAAGTAGGTTTTGATCCACAATCAGTAATTGAAGCTGTTGGTTTACCTGATATGAATCACACAGGTTTGCCTTCAAATCAATTGCAACCAATTTCAACAATCGATCCAACGGATCCCAAAGCGGCATACGAGGTGGAGTAGTGTTGAATGAAGAGAAAGACTCAAGGAGCAAAATGAAAAAAATCGAACGGCGCACATATACTGTGCAAGATGTTGAAACTCGGGCAGATGACGATGGAAAGCTACGCTTGTCAGGATATGCAGCAAAGTTTGATAGTCCTAGCGTACCACTTCCGTTTATAGAGACTATTGCTCAAGGTGCTTTTAGAAAAACACTAACAGAAATCCCAGATGTTAGATTGTTAGTTAACCATGATGGACTTCCATTAGCCCGTACTAAAAATGGTACTATGACGCTAACCGAAGATGATATTGGATTAAGATTTGATGCTGAACTAGCAGATACACAAGAAGCAAAAGACTTGCATGCTTTAATTGCCAGAGGCGATGTTGATCAAATGAGTTTTGCATTCCGTGTAATTAGACAAAAATGGAATGAAGACCGCACAATGCGTACCTTGACAGAGGTATCATTAGCAGATGGTGATGTTTCAGTAGTTACCTATCCAGCTTACCCAGCCACTTCAGTAGAAGCCCGTGAGCATCTAAAAAATGCTATCACAGCTGTTAAAGAAGGAAGAGAAGTATCTGGAGATTCTTTAATAGTCCTAAACACTATTTTTGAAGATCTAAGTGAAGGCCATGACTATGTAATGAAGTCAGTAGAACTAATGGCTCAACTATTAGGAAATCAAGAAGTAGATATGGAAGATGTTGTTGAAGATGCAACTTATATGGACAATGAAGAAGAAAAAAGTCCAGTAGAAGAAGTTTCTGTGCCAAGATCTATATCTCTTCGTCTAGCAAAAGCAATTATAAACAATACAAAATAATATTCTGTTAGCAAATAGTTAACAGATACCGAAGTCGGAGCGAGACTCACACCCCAAAAGCGCCGTGATGCTTATCGCCACCACCTCGACCAAACTCATAAGGAGCAGAATACAATGTCATACCTTGACAAAGTAATCGAGCGCCGTGATGCAGTAAAGGTAGAAATGGATACAGTTCTTGAAGCAGTTGCTGCTGAAGAACGTACCGACCTAACTGCAGAGGAGACCGAGAAGGTTGACGCTCTTGTAGAAGAGTCACGTTCACTCGATGCAAAAATCGAAAAGCTAAAGACACAGGCTGATGCAGACGTAAAAGCTGCAGAAATCCGTGCATCAGTTGCACCAGTTGCAACTCCAGTAGGTGGCGCTCGCGTTATCTCTGAAGTACGTACATACACAGCAGAAGCAGAAGCATCATTCGTGAAGGATGCGTACAACGCACAATTCAAGAACGATTTTGCTGCATCTGAGCGTCTTGCACGCCACATGCGTGAAGAATCAGTTGAAAACCGCGCAGTTGCTACTGGCAACTTTGATGGTCTTGTGGTACCACAGTACCTAACAGATCTAGCTGCACCATACGCACGTGCTGGCCGTCCATTCTTGGATGCTGCTACAAACAAGCATGCGCTACCTGCAAGCGGAATGACACTGAACATCAGCCGCATGACAACAGGCACAACAACTGCAATCCAAGCAACAGAAAACGCTGCAGTATCTAACACAGATGCTGATGACACACTATTGACTATCAATGTGCGTACAGTTGCAGGACAACAGGACATCTCACGCCAAGCAATTGAGCGCGGTACAGGAATTGATCAGTTCATTCTTGCAGACCTCATTCGTTCATGGCACACAACACTAGATAATCAGTGCTTAAACGGTGCTGGTACATCAGGAACAGTTCTTGGTCTTGATGCTTCTGGTGGAAATGCAATCACTTACACATCTTCATCTCCTACAGTTCAACTACTTTACCCAAAGTTAGCTGACGCTGTACAACAGATTCAAACAACTGCATTTCAGCAACCAACACACTGGATCATGCACCCACGCCGCCTAGCTTATCTATTGGCAGCAGTTGATTCATCTAACCGTCCACTTGTTGTTCCAACAGCTGGCGGTCCAATGAATGCAATTGCATCTGGCGCAGGAGCAGTATCATACGGTAACTCAGGTTACTCATTGATGGGTCTTCCAATTGTTACTGATGCAAACGTTGTTACAAACGCAGGTGCTGGTACTAACCAGGACAAGATCTATTGCGTTGCTGCACCTGAAATGCACCTTTGGGAGCAACCAGGTTCACCATTTGCATTGAACTTTGATGCAACTTCTGCTGGTAGTTTGACAATCAAGTCTGTTGTCTACGGCTATGCAGCATTCTCAGCAGGTCGTTACCCAGCAGCTGCCTCGATTATCTCAGGCACAGGTTTGGTCGCGCCAACTTTCTAAGCTTAGCTTAGAACAATAGTGTGAGACCGGTAAGACTCCCCCGACTTACCGGTCTCACACCTTAAAACAGGGGTGATTATGAAACTAAAATTATTTAAGAAGAAGCAAACAGCAACGGCTTTGCCCGATTTAGAAAGGGCAATGCAGCCTAAATCAGAGAAAAGGATAACGCATGGCACTAACAAACGCCTACTGCACCCTATCGGATGTCAAGAATGCTCTTGCAATCGAGGACATCAATGATGATCTAGCTATTGAAGCCGCAATTGCTGCTGCATGCAGAATGATTGATGACTACACCGGTAGATTTTTTTACAAAGACGGCACAACTGCCGCACCTGTAATTCGTTACTACACACCAAATGACTGGTGGATTTGCAACCTTGATGACTTTGTTTCACTAACTCAAATTGCAACTGATGAAAACTTTGACCAAAGTTACACAACCATTTGGGCTGCAACAGATTATATGGTAGAACCAATTAACAACCCACGTAGAGGTTGGCCTTATACACGAATTTTAGCTGTCGATCGATATCTTTTCCCTCGTTTGTATCCTCAAACTGTAAAAGTAACAGGAGTATGGGGATGGTCCGCGGTACCTTCAGAGATCAATCTGGCCGCACGTTTACAAGCATCTAGATTGTTTATCCGTAAGCAATCACCATTTGGAGTTGCTGGTTCTGTCGATATGGGAACCGTAAGACTAACTTCTAGACTAGATCCTGATGTTGAAGCATTGATCCGTCCACTTAAGAAGTTAAACGGAGTTGCATACTAATGCTACCAAGTCAAGTTCGAGATGGATTAAAAACTAATCTTCAAGAAATAGAAGGTCTTAGAGTTTATGATCTAGTACCTGATGTGATAGTTCCACCATGTGCAATAATTGGTCAACTAGATCTTGTATTTGATCTAAACAATGCTCGAGGTTTAGATTCTGCAAGTGTAGATGTAATGGTTATTGTCCAGAGATTCTCAGAGCGAACAGGTCAAGATAAACTTGACAAATACCTTTCTGGTTCAGGTGATTATTCAATAAAAGCAGCAATTGAATCAGATCGTACTCTTGGTGGAGTTGTTGACACACTTAGAGTTACTGCGGCTCAATCAGGAGTATACCAAACTGCTGATGTTGAATACCTATCATACCGATACCAAGTAACAATATATGGAGATGGAGTATAATGCAATATACAATTACATCAGATATTTTTGTAATGTCTGCAAAGAAAAAAGGCGATCAGATCGCTGAAAAAGAATTGCTAGAAGCTGGACTCAATATCGCTGCGCTTGTCAGCGGTGGGCACCTATCAAGCAATAGCCCCGTTAAAACACAAGCAGAAGGAGCCGAATAATGGCCCGGATAGTCCTTACAAACGCGTATATCACGATCAATGGCGTAAATCTTTCAGATCATATTGCTAGCGTTACGCTAACAACAAACACTGATGTTGTTGAAACGACAGCATTTGGTGCAACAGCACGGACAAGAATAAGTGGTTTGTTTGACAACTCTGTAGCACTTGAATTTCATCAAGATTATGCTGCATCAAGTGTAGAAGCAACAATTTATCCTCTTGTAGGAGCTGCTCCAACAGCAGTAGTAGTTAAACCAAATGGTGCAACAACTTCTGCTACAAACCCAGCATATTCATTCAATGCTTTGGTTTCAGAATGGACTCCTCTAAACGGTGCTGTTGGCGAACTTGCCACTGCATCAGTTACTTGGACAATTGATGGTGCAATCTCAAAGGCGGTAGCATAAATGGCCCGTATAGTTTTAACTAACGTTGTAGTAACTTTCGGTGCAACCGATATTTCGAGTTATGTTACTTCAGTGACTTTAGGATCAACTTACGATGTTGTTGAAACCACAGCTTTTGGTAACACTGCACGAACACGAGTTGCTGGTCTTGCTGATAACAGCGTAGCATTAGAGTTTAATCAAGACTATGCTGCAAGTGCATTAGAATCAGTTATCTACCCAACTCTAGGTACAGCAGTATCAATAACTGTTAAACCAGTTGCAGGAGCAGTAACGACTTCAAATCCTGCGTATAGTTTCAGCGCGTTAGTTTCTGAATGGACTCCATTAAGTGGAGCAGTTGGAGAACTAGCAACCGCATCGGTCACATGGCCGATCAGCGGAGTAATTACAAAAACAACAGCATAATCTAATAGGGGGAAATCATGGATGGTCTCGGAATCAAAGTAAAAACAATTGATGGCAATGAAGTTACTTACAAACTAACTCCTCGTGTCATTGTTGCATTTGAGCAGCAATATGGCAAAGGAATGCCTAAATTGCTCGGCGAAGAACAAAAGATTGAACATGTCTATTGGTTAGCATGGAAGTGCATGCAATCTAGTGGACTTGTGGTAAAACCATTTGGTCCAGAATTTTTAGATACAATTGCAACTGCTGAATTGGATGCTGATGATTCTTTCGGATCCACCGAGACAGCCTAACCTACAACGTAGCGGCTATCTCGGTGGAAACTGGTATTTCACCCATAGATCTAATAGATGCGCCTGAAGGAATACTTGAGGCCATTACTATTTATCTTAAAGAGCGAGCAAAAGGTAAATAATTGGAAGAAGACACACGGATTATTTTAACAGGCATTGAACCAACTATTAGAGCTCTTAAAGAGTTTGATAAAAAGGCTGTTGCTAAGTTTAACAAAGTAGTTAATACTGAGTTAAATAATGCCGAAGGTGCTGCTCATCGTTTAGTTGACAACATTCAAAGTAGAACTACAAATACCCCAATGCGTAATTGGAGACCAACAGCAGCAGTAAGTGGACGAACATGGGGCGGTGCTGGTTGGCCTGCTTGGGATACAAATACAATTAAAGCAGGAATTACTGTGTCCAAAGCACAAAGGCGCGCTCGTAAAGATTACACAACTAGTGCCGGTGCTTTGTTAAATACATCTGATGCTGGTAAAGTATTTGAGCTTTCAGGACGTAACAAAAAAAGTGGATCATTTATTGAAAGACTTAATTGGTTTGGTAAAGCCTCTCGTCTTGTTTGGAAAGTTGTAGATAAAGAAAGACCACGTATTGAAAAAGTAGTAGCAAAAGCTTTAGAAGACGCAAAACGTGAATTACAAAATCATCTTGACTCAGCGGGAAAGGTAGACTAAAATGGCAGTTGGTGCAGTAGTCGCCCGCATTCTTACGCAATACTCTGATAAAGGTACAAAAGCTGCAGTCAAAGATATTAGTAAGATGGAAAAAAAGTTTGGTGATTTTGCTAACAGAACTGCAAAGAAGTTTGGCCTAGCTGCAATTGCAGCAGGAGCTTTTGCTGCAAAGATTGGCTATGATGCTGTTAAAGCAGCCATGGAAGATCAGAAGTCTCAGGTTCTTCTTGCTAATTCTCTTAAAAATACAGTAGGAGCAACTGACTCACTTATTGCATCAACTGAAAAATATATTAGTGCAATGCAATCAGAGTTTGGCTTTGCTGACGATCAACTTCGTCCTGCTCTTGCTGGGCTAGCTGCTGTAACCGGTGATGTTTCTAAAGCTCAGTCTTTGCTTGGTGTTTCAATGGATATTGCAAGAGCAAAAACCATTGACCTAGATGCTGCTTCTAAACTTGTTGCTAAAGCTTATGGTGGCAATATCGGTGCTCTTAAAAAGTTATTCCCACAAATCTCTGCAGCAACTGTTAAATCAAAAGACTTTGCAGCAGCAATGCGTGAAATTTCTGGCGAAACAAAAGGCGCTGCAGCCGCAGCAGCCAATACATTTGCTGGACAAATGGAAAGAATTAAACTTGCATTTGGTGAAGCATCAGAGTCTCTTGGTTATAAGTTAATACCTCAACTTAAATCATTTGCTGATCTAATTATTAACAAAGCCATTCCTGCTATTCAGAAGTTTGTAGATGAAAATGGCGATAAGATTGCAGCAGGATTCAAGACTTCTATTGCCTACGGTATTGCATTTGCAAAGTTAATGTACGACATGTTTAGTTTTGTTGCTAGAAATATTAAAGTATTTGCAACATTAGGTGCAGTTATTATTGCTGCATTTATGGGAGCTAAAGTTGCAGGAGCTGTTGCTGCTTTAATAACAGGAGTTCAAGCAATTATTAAAGTTATGAAAGCATTGCGTACTGTTTCACTTGCTTCCGCCGCAGCAACTGCATTGGCAACAGGTGGTCTTTCAGCAGCGGCAGGAGCTGCTGCATTTGGCGTAGCACTTGTAGGCATGGGGTTGGCAGCAAATAAGTTTAATAAAGATTCAGATAAAGCAGCTGATTCATTAGGTAAGTTTGAGTTTAATGCCAAAGGCTTTACTTCAAAAGCTTCTGATTATACAAAAGGCATTGATGGTATGACTGCTGCAACTAAAAATCTAACTGACGCACAAAAAGATGAGATAGCAGTTACAAAAGGACTTGCTGCACTTAAAAAGTTTGGTTTGTCAAGCAAAGACTTAAAGTCTCAAGACCCAGTTACTCTTGAAGCTATTCGTAGAAATCAAATGAAACAAGCAAAATTAGGTCTTTCAAGTCCAACAATCTCATTGTTAGCATCTGCTGGACATGGAAACATTGCTAAGAACACAACATCAAATGGTGGAAACATTACAGTTAATGTTGCCGGTTCTGTTGTTTCACAAGGTGATCTTGTTAATGGTATTAAGAATGGTCTAGCAACTCTTATGCGCAGACGTGCTGGCAGTCAGTTTGCGGTGCTCTAATGCCAGCTAATGCACCTACACTTACAGTTTCGTTTAGCAACGGCGGAGCTTATACTGCGGTTAGCGCAGATCTTTTGTTGTCTGTTGAGATACGTAGAGGTCGTCAATATCAAAATGATTTCCTGGAATCAGGAACCGCCGATGTAGTTCTTAATAACCAATCTGGTGCTTTTGATCCGAGTAACACAACTAGTCCATGGTATGGAATTTTAATTGCTGGAATGCAAGTAAAAATTCAAGGTAATGCAACAACGATCTATACAGGTTATTTAGAAAATAATGAAGTAAATCAAGGTATTTATCCTACAGTTTCATTAACATTTGTTGACGGTCTTGCACAAATTGCCAAGGCAATTGCACCTGCTTTAGCAACTAGTGATTATTCAGAAACTGCAGCATTGAGAGCAACTAGAGCACTTGATCTTGCTTCATGGACCGCTGCACGCAGTCTCACAGGAACAACCGTTATGCAAAAGACAAAACAAAATATGAGTTGTCTTGAAATGCTAGAACAATGTGCAAACTGTATTGGCGGACGTTTCTATGTAAGTCGCACAGGAACCGCAACTCTAGTCCCACTATCTGACAAGTTTACGCGGCCAACTCAATTGCTATTCAGCGATCAGGGCGATGCTAATAGTGTTGGTTATGACGGTATCATTACCAATCCAGGAACTGATTATGTTTACAATGAAGCAATAGTATTTAGAGGTCCAAAGAAAGCTCAAAAGACAGCAAAGTATACTGCTAGTGTTTCAACATACGGACTAAAGTCTAAAAAACTAGATGCGCCTATCTTAAACGAAACTAGTGCAGCCAATCTTGCTTTATACGCTGCTAGAAAAGATGCTGATGCAGTTGTATTAGCAGAACAAATAGATTTTACAGCAATTGGTATTGGCACACTTGCCACAGATATGCTTGAAACAGAACTCAATGATCTTGTTCAAGTTAAACGTCTTACATACGATGGTAGAAATATTACGATCAATTGTGTTGTAGAAGGATTAGCTCATTCAATCACAGCAGATAATTGGAGAGTTAGTTACTTCACATCTGTAGTTGATCCGTACACGATTACGATTTAGGGGAAATAATGCCACTTTGTCCGCAAATCACAATCACTCCGATTACAGTTACTTCAACTGGGATGACTCAGACTTCAATCATTCCTATTGTTGCAGCCACTACAGAAGAGACTGACGAACTTCAAGTTGAGATCAATTCTATTGAAGCATCTGTCAATGGTAAGAATCACATATATCGCCAAACAACTGCTCCTGATGGATCAGTTTATCCTTTAACTGAAGGTGATGTTTGGTTTGATACAGATGATGGAAATAAACAATACTATTGGACTGGTACCGCATGGGTTTCTGTGCAAGACGCTGGAATTGCAGCAGCAGAAGCAGGAGCCGCAGCTGCTGTGGCTGCTGCAGCTGCTGCAAGTGCGGCAGCAACTGCAGCGCAAACAACCGCAAATGGTAAAAATAAGATTTACAGACAAACAACTATGCCGACTACAGGCCCTTTTACTGAAGGAGATCTTTGGTTTGACACAGATGACGATAACAAGTTTTATCGATATACAAG
>Ga0209299_1002107_pt1 | contig 10734 bp, 8 predicted proteins | sample S_140806_MF_Meta_FD_187326 | JGI IMG/M metagenome (GOLD analysis project Ga0209299, IMG submission 187326) | Freshwater microbial communities from Lake Simoncouche, Canada to study carbon cycling - S_140806_MF_MetaG (SPAdes) (version 2) | ecosystem: Environmental > Aquatic > Freshwater > Lake ...
TTCTCTTTGCGCTTTATTTAAAGATTCAAAGTTAGCTTTAAGATCTGCCAACTCTTTATCTTTTTGCTTATTAGCCTTGCGTAGTTGTTTAACGAGATCATTGCTTAACGATTCAACACTTGTGTCGGTATCGTCATCATCCTCGTAGTCGTGATTGGACATAGTCCATCTCCCATTCGTTATAGTTGTCGCAGACCTCATACAGTTTGGGGATCTCTGTATGGCTTCTACTACCGGTTTTGTTATCACTCCATCAGACCGGTGGTCCTGATGGCAGGCTTAGTTAGTAAGAGCCAGCTCTATTTTGGCTCAGTGCTCCGCTTGTAACTCCAGTTTGTCCACCAAAGGTGGCCTTCTCTAACCCAATAATCTTCTTACGTTTTTCTCCTGCTTGGGTTTGTCCTGGTAATTTAAATACTTCTTGTTCAGCTACTGCTTGATTATAATCTGGTTCTTGATAGATAGATGATAATTGTCTGCCTCGCTCAAGACCGCCACCAATAGTGTCATAACCTTGTCTAGCGGTTTGGGCAGTTACGCCATAACGAGCAAGTTCTTCTGCTCTATTAACTGCTGTTCCAAGACCAGCACCTATTGCTGCTCCACCGATTTCAGCAGCAGTTATCTTACGCTTAATATCAGAAAGCCCTTTAGTAGGATCAAGAGTATAAGCAAGAATTTCACCATTAGTAATATCAGGATAGAATTGTTTTAATGCTGTAGTTACTTCTGGTGCTGCATTAATAATTCTACTCTGTGCTGTCATAATACGATCTTCTAATTCAATAGCAGATACATCATTAGCAAGTAATTTATTAAATCCTTCTTGTACGCCTAGGTCACCTTTAGCGTAATAGGATGCAGGTAATCCGTAGTTACGCATAATTTCTTGGTATTTATCTTCCATACCAAGGTATGCTCCTTCGCTAAGAGGAGTTAATCCTTTAGCAAGACGATCAGCATTAGCCGCAAATCGTTTTTGATAGGCTGGAGTTCCCCTAAGCATAAGAGTTAATTCACCCTCTGATGTATCATTAGTAATTAAATTCTTTAAAGGTTCCACTAAAGCACCAAGGCCATATAGAGTAAACTGAGATAGCAGTAAGTCATATGCAGAGTTCTTACCACTTGTTTGTGCAGTAGCTCCTGCTGCTGCCTCAAAGGTTGGAACATTCGCAGTACCATCTGCATTATAAGTTGTTACAAGATAGCCAAGTAATTTTCCATTCGCATCATATTGAGGAACTCTAGTAGGTGGCTTTTGTTCAACTTTAGGAACATCAGTAGTGGTAAAAGTTGGTGTAACAAATGTAGGAAAAGGACTTAATTGGTTTCCATATTTTGCAAAGGTTGCTTCATTCCTAGCAACAACGGCTGGGGTTCCCGCGTAGTCAACTACGCCACGATCTGCTGGCATTATCTTTCCAATCTAATTGTCATTATGCTTGGAATCCAAAATCTTGTAGGACTCTAAGAACTTTACTGGAAACTTCTGCTCTAGCATTATTGGTATATTGCCAACGAGCATCTTTCTTTAATGCTTTTCTAAATTCATATATTGGCATTTCTTTATCGGGGCCAATAGCTGATCTAAGAATTGAATCATCTAGACTGATATCAGTAGAAGGTATCTCTAATAATGAAGCCATAGTTTGCTTGTATGGAGCATAGATAGTCTCTAGATCAGTTCCATCAGCAAGAAGTTTTTTAATACTATCTGGCATACCAAGACCTGCTGAGTTACGAATAGCATTTTTGATAACATTAATATCTTTGCCATTACGCACCTCATCGGTGTATGAAGCTAACTGATCAGCACTTAGATTGACACCATTAGCCCGTGCTATTGATTGTAGACTTTGAGTAGTTAAGGTATCTTTTTCTGTTTTCTTTGTAGTAAACTCTGGAAGTTTTTGAATTTCTTGAGTTAAAAACTCTATAGGACTTCCAAGACCACCAGTAGTAACACCATTAACAGTTTTTCTAGGGCTTTTTCTTTCTGCTTTATTTAATATGTCACTAAATTTTGCTATTTCGTCAGCAGTTGGATCTCTTTGTAAAGCAGATTTAAATACACTTCTGACATAAGCAGCAGCCTCAGTTTGATCTGAAACGTTAATGGTTGGTACATTACCGGTACTAGTAATAGATCCAAATCCTGGAATTGTAGGGTTTGCTATAAATGTACGAAGATCTGTTCCTCGTAAATTTGTAGGAAGACCACCACGAGCAGTATAAATAGCTTCAATAGCTGCTTGAGTTTTTACCCAATCAGTAAGACCACTAGTGCCACCTTTATAAAAAGCAGGATAATTCTTTTTAAGATCCTTTTGAACATCAATCAACATTTGTGCATTTGCTGGATCAGCAAGAGTATCTCTAAATTGAGTATAATTATTTAATTGATTCTGATCTGTTACTGTAGATTGTTCTGCTGCCTTTTTAGCAGCAGCATCATCTAATACTTTTTGATTTTGAGCGCGTAATTCTTCTACGGTTAAACCTTGTTTAGCGGCTTGGACTTCTTCTGATACGCCTTTTTTGGCTCCAGTTAATTCTTCTTTTGCAGTTTGTTTTGCAAGGGCAGCTTGTAAATTATCATAATAAGTTTGAGCCTCTATTACTTTTTTAGATGCTGCTTGAAGTTCGGCAATAGCAGTTTTACCGGTATCGGAAGTGGGATCAAATTTGCCGTAACGAGTATCTTTGGTATATGACTCTTTAACTTTTTGAATATCTCTAGCACGATTAAGATCTAATCTGGCTTTTTTTAATTGTTCTTGTAAAGTAGCCAATTTAATCTCCTAACAATCTGCCAAATATAACATCGTATACCGCCTTGGTATTTTCATTGTATTCAGATAATGACCTTAATTGAATAATGGTATCCTCTTTCAACATTTTAATTATATTTTGATTACCACCAAATTGATCATAATCTGCTCGTTCTGTTTTGTATTTTTTATATATGCTAGACATTTCTCTAAGTTTTGCTTCAGTCTTAGGAGCAATATTTAAATTTTGTGCAAGCATATTATCTAACTCATTTAAAGTATTTAAACGGTCAATAGCCTTTTGACTACCTTGAGATAGTTCTTCAGCTACTAATGGACGCCCTGCAAAAAATACAGATTTCCATTGATCAAATTCTTTACGTAATTGAGTACGTTCAAAATCTGCGGCTGAACTTGATAACGCATTATCATATTGATCTTTACGTTGATAATAAGTCTGAAGATCTGCTGCAGTTTGAACTTCTCGCAAATAATCATCTACTCGTTTATTATAAATCATACCCATATTTTGCATAGTCTTGTATGTATCCCAAGAAAAACCGCTCTTGTGGGGAATCAAGAAAGCACCAGCAGCAGGGTAATCTTTAAATAATTGTTTGTTCTGGTTTACAAAGTATCCTGCTTCTTCAGCATAACGAAGAGGAGCAATAGATTTACGCTCTGACTCAGTAACGGTGTATGGAACTTCGTTAGGATACAACTCTACCCATTTAGCCATAGCATCATCTACGTTTGGATATTCATTGCGTAAGTTATTCCAAGCTTGTTTCCAGTTAGCACGACCATTATCGCTAATCCATTGTGCCATATCAGATTTTAATTGAACCTGTGGTGAAGCAGGTGCAAAGAAACCTAAAGCAAAACGAACTCTAAGTACACCAAGAGTAGTATTCTTAACCGCTAATCTGTAAGCCTCTTGTTCGGCTTCGGTAGGTGGTATTAAATTACCTGCTTCATCGTATTTCTTTGGAAGTCCGTGACCGGATGCTTCAAGATAAGTAACAGCCTTACGCCAAGCTGATGCGTATTGTGAATTACGCTCATCAGTATTCATAGAAGCAAACAAACGGCTAATATGTGCTGGCATTAACGCTGAAAGTACAGGTTGATCTACGGCATATTTGCCCATAGCGTAACCTTTAATGGTATCTGCAGTTTCTTTATCTTTAAATCCGATTAAAGTTGTAATTACTTCCATACTAGCACCAGCTACTGGTCCAGAAAATGTAGGAACTATTGAATCTGGGTTTAAAGATGGTGTTAACATCTTAATATTTGCACCAAACTCTATTGGAAATGGAGTTTTAAATTCATTTGCAATACCTAGACGGGCTAATGTGCTTTGTACAGCATTGTATACAGGAGCAACACCAGGATAAACAAAGTAATCATTACCTTGATCATCCTTTTGTACCCATCCTGAGTGTGATACACCTTCATATGTAAGGGCTGCTTTAACAAGAGCCTCTGGATTGTAATTAACAACCCGATACATACGGCGATAGAAGTCTTCAGTAGCACGATAGAACCGTGCAAAGTTACGAGATGTAAATGCAAGTTGACTTCTGATTAAAGGATTATCTACATACTGTGTAATTTGACTAATTGCTCGTTCTTCAACAGCAGTAGCAAGGGCAACTTTAGCGCGTTCAGTAACAATAGCAATACCAGTTGGATTAGATGGATCCATACCTTTAATATGTGCTTCAATCCACTTTGCTTCAAATCCAGTATCCCGCATTTCTTTGCGGATCTTTACCATCTCTTGAAGAACCATAGGTTGACGAGACATACGGGCGTTAGCTTGACCAAGCCAAGTCCAACCTTTTGTAAATACGCTGGAAGTAATTTGATCTGCTTCTACTGCTGGAACTAATGTAGGTCCAACAATTGCAGCAGGAATATCGGCATCATTAGTAGGCATATCATCAATAGATAATCTGCCTTCTACTTTCCAATTACCGGCTTTATCTTGAACTCTAATTTTATTAAGAAGTTGATCATTCAAACTACCATCACGTTTAACAAAATGCGCTTTTGAACGATTAAAAACAAGGTTAAGAAGTTCTTGCTCACTTTGATCACCGTTAGCCAATTGAGCATCTTTTAAATATTGTTTGCCTTTTTTAGTTTCCAGCCAAACACGAGCTTGAGATAAGAATTTAGATTGATCATCAAGATTAGCAACAGCAATTTTTCCTAATTCATCATTAGCATAGTAACCAATACGAGACATCCAAGTAAACATAGATGCTTCATCTTGTGTAGATAATGCTTGAGGAACAAATGCTCGCTCACCAGGTTTTTTTACATAACTAACATCAGGTGCTTTGATTTCAAGAGCGTGAACTCTTACGCCTGTTTTTTTGGCTAAGTTTTGAGCACGGCTTACATAATCTGTAGCACCGTTTGCAAAGTTAGAAGCGCTTTCAGATACAACGGCTAAAGTATTTTCAAGATCACCGTATCTTAATTGCTCTGTAAGTAAATCAATTTCATCTTGAGCCATTGGCTTTAAACCAACTTTTTCGCGAAAACGGTTAATCCGTCCTTGGGTTAAAGTACGAGCAAATATCTCACGGGTTTGACCAGTAAGGCCACCTTTAATTGTATATTGAAGTTCTTTAATTTTTAACTCAATATCTGAAATATCTATTGGGTCTTTTGTAGATTTAAGTTGTTGTTTTAACTTAGATATTTCTGTTGTTGCATTATCAAATTTAGTTTTTAAAGTTGTAAGTTCTGCAGCTACATTGTCTACTTCTTTTTTATTTACTAGACGCATAGCAATACCAAGTGGGTTATCAGACCAACTGACTTTACCCTCTGCCTTTTTAGCACCAGATAAAAATGTATTAATACGAGTTGAAAGAACTCTGTTCTTAGCAATTCCCCAAGGAGATTCACCAATAGCAATATTAAACATCAAGTCTTCGCCTGCGTTACGAAGAGCATAACGAGGTCCAGCAAGAGTTAAGAACGACCAAGCACTAACTGCTTTTTCAGCAAGCTCAGTATTAGGTATGCCCATCATCTTTTGAAATAAACCATTACGAGATGAAGCACGATCTAAGTCTTTTAAACTAGGTGCTGATGCAAAATTGCTAAAATCTGAAGGCAAAGCGCCTTTGTCGCGGAAAGCATCATCTAGACCATATAAGGCTTGAGATTTACCGGTAAGATAGCGAACAATTTGTTGACCAGGTTGAGTAGCGTTTAAACCACGAACTTCTGCAACTGTTCCCCAAAGACCGTAATAAACAGATTTCTTTTTACCGACTTCTTCTATGCTATCAAATGCCTCAGCTAATAATTTAGATTCACGCTTTGGCATAATTTGAATTGCTATGCGATAAATTTGAGATGAAGCATCTGCTGCGGTAACATCAAATACATCGTCTTTAAATAAAGGAGCAATTGCAAATTTTGCTTTAGCCCGATCAATACGCTTTTGAATATAAGAGGTTGAAAAACGAGCAACATCTTTAGGATTTGTAGATGCTTTAACCATATTAACAAATGTTTCGTTACCATCAACAATAGTTTTAGCAATACCATCAGCATCGGTGGCTCCGCCATACCATAGGTCATCTACTAACTTAGGTCCTACGGCATCAATATTAAATACTTTACGACCTGTAGTAACGGCAGCAATACGAGCTTGACGTAATGGATCCATACGAGGAAGAATTATTCGTTGACGACCAATAGATCCTTGAAGCATTACATTTAATTGCTTAGTGTTTTCAAAAAATGCTTGAGCGCTTTTAACATCTACTACTGGAATGTCTGCTTTAATCAAAGCTTGTTGAACGGCAGGTCCAAGTTCTGGAGCCATAGTTCCTAAATCTCTTTTAATTCTTAAAATTTCTTCAGGGTTTTTAACAGTGCTAGATTGTGCTTTAGCAAGCTCATCTAATTTAGGACCGTAACTATCCCAGAACTTAATAACGGTAGGTTTAACAAATGTTTCAGCAACAGTCCCTTTACCTACTACAACCTCAAGAGCATATTTGCTTACATCATATCCACGCTTTGCTTTACCAGCAATAAGTAATGGATCTGCAAGGATTCGGTATGCAGCATCTACAGTTCCCGATAGGGCTTTATAGAATAAACCTGAACCTTCTAATTGTCTAGGTGTAATTAAATTAGCAACAAATCTACCTGGAGAATATTTGGCAGCATTTACTTCATCTAAAGTGTCTTGAAAGTTAGCACGAGCTGCTCTAACATCTTCGGGAGAACCAAAACCAGGAATGTTTGTTTGGTTTGGATCTGCCAACATTAAATACTTTTGTTGTTCTGGTGTAGCAGATTTCATAATTACTTCAGGTTTTTCACCAGAAGCAATACGGGTAGCAATATCTACCGCATCTTGTCCCCATTTAACTTTAGCATTAGCAATACGACCTGGGCTAAATACTTTATCGCCTTTATCATTTGCTGTATCCCAAGCAGTACCAAGATCTAATTTTTGATCTGTTGCAATTAAAGCGGTGCGAGCAAGACGAGTTGAAAAATCTGATACGTTACCTAAACCAGCAAGAATATGACCGCCTGCATAACCAATAGCATCACCAACAGCACCACCTGTATAGTGCCAAGCAGTACCAAACCATCCGCGTTTTTGCTTAACGGTTGGATCTTCATTACCAAAATTTTGAACTAAAGATGCTTGTTGAGCAGGAGTCTTTTGATTGTAAACTTGTTGTGCTACATCAGTAGGAAGATTAGAAAGTTCTTTATGAGCAGAAAGCGCTTTATTAAAATCATCAATTTGCTTTTGCTGTGCCGGTGTTAATCCCGCAGCTATTCCTGCTGCTTTTAGATTTTCGGTCACTAGTTACCTCGCGCTAGAGCATCCTGATACAAAATAGCAATTGAACCGTCTGTATCATAAGGCAACATTTGTGCTAATGTATCTGAAAGTTTAATTGATGATTTTTTCATCATAAGAGCTGCTGATCCTGCGCCTGCTCCTGAATCAATACCATTAGTAACTGGTTCAGTTGGGCGTTCTGTTGGTGCATATAATGGAGTTACTGCAACATCTGAAATAGTAGTAACTGGTCTTCCACCTACATTATCTGCTATACCACGAGTCTTTGACTTTGGTGCTGCTGTATTAAGCGCAGCAGTATTATCACCGTATGATGTTGAACCTAAAGTTAATTGATCTGTTCTTGTTGCATATTTTCCTGGACCTGACGGACCAGCTAGTGGATTCATCATTGACATAACTAGTCCTCCTTTAAAGTTTCTAAGTCTTGCGAAAATTGTTGCCAAATTTTTTCTTCTTGGCTTTTTTGTGTTGAATTGTAGATAGCTAATTGGTGCAGATCATCTGCAAGTGCTTCTACTACTGATACTAAATTTAAAACAAATCCTGATGCTATTACTAAATAATCTGACAAGCGTACTGGGCGATTCAGATTGTTATCGTTATTCACCCAGTACTCCCGTCTTTAAAATAATTACGCTTTTTTTCCTTTACGACCTGGTGGTGTCATACCAAAAAACACCTTTCCACCTGCTGGCTTAGAAGTATCCTTCTTGCCCTCTAGCGGCTTTGACATTGGTGCTGCTGCTCTTGATCCTTTATTCATTTATTCACCTCCCTTATTTATGCTGCTCCGCCAATAGAGGCGAGTAGTTGTGCGATATCAGGTTTAGGTCCAGCAGCAGGAGCCTGTCCGTTTTGTTGTTGTTCAGTTGGCTGCGAGGCAGGAACGGAAGCTGTTGCTGCTGCTGGAATAGCGGGTTGCTGACCAGTAGGCATACTCATAGCGGGTGCTGTTGGTTGTGGCTCTGGTGCAAATGCTTTTTCTATAATAGTTTCTAATTGGAAACCTTTTTGTCTGCCTTGGATTACTTCAGCAATTCTTGTAATGACTTGAGATGGGTCTTGACCTTGGGCAGCAAGTGCGGGAATAGTTTGTGCGTACTGAGCAACAGCAACGCGAAGAGAATCACGCATTTCTTCAATGTCAACTCTTTGCTCTTCTTGCGTAACATTTAACTCCATTGGTATTTCTCGGCGGACATAATCTCTTGACACTAACTTATCGCTACGCATTTGCAATAATGCAATGATGGCACGGTTAGGATCCATACCAGACATAATGCCGTAACGTACATCTATGCCATACTCGCCTTTAATATCACGAGATGGTGTGTACTTCATTGTATAAGGCGTACCGTCATCGGTTCCCTTGATAGTCTTGGTCATATTACCAAAGACAACCTCATCTACTTCAAAACAAAGTGATGTTAACTCTTGGAATAATCTAGCAAACTGCGCTTGTGCTGCTTTAACCTGTGTATCAAAGCCAGCTTGTAATGCTTGAACTCCACGACCTGTAACAATAGAGGCATCAATATTACCTGAACGAGATTCAGGGTAGCGAGAACCTAATCTTAACTCACGCTCTAGTACGCCAGACTCTGTAAACACTCCTGCTGGTAGTTCTAGTGGAACTCTACGGATACCTTGTGGGTTAGCAGAACGCATAATCGCATCTGGTCCTAATGCTAACTCCTGAACATCTTGTGGAATAGCGATAGGTGCTTGAATAGATTTCTCTGCTGCTTGGATCTGTAATACTGCAAAGCGAGCACGGGCTAGTTGAACGGATAGAACATCATCAAACTGTCCACGAGCTTCTCCATCTAAAGATGAACGAAGTGCAACTCTTGCTAAACACTTACCGACTGGGTTAGGTGTATTAGATAGAACTAGATTGTCTCGCTCTGGTATAAAAATTAAGTCTTGATCTTTATCGTGGTATCTAACAATAGATAGATAAGGGGAAGCGTAAGAATAAACGTTTCTACCAATAATCTTATCGTAGAACTCAGGATACTGGGATGCGATACTCTCAGCATCGGATGCAATGATCTGTGATATAGATAGGCAACGACCAAAGCGGTCTACCTCAGGGTATACACCAAAGGGATTTAGTAAACGGATACGAGGATTGTTTGTCTCATAATCCATTTCAATCATTGCTGGCAATATACCGTAGGTATTAAAGTAATCAGCACCGGTATACATCTGGATTTGTAGATCAGATGATGAGATGTAGTAGTTTGCAATACGAGTTCTAGTATCAGCAGCACGGCGTTGGGTATCAGATACCATATTGGTTGCTGCACAGTTAAAGGATGGTAGTGGTGCCATTACCTCTGCTAGATCACGGGCAGCTACATCTACAAAGTTTGCAACTAAAGGCTTTGGATAATCCTCTGAGAACATAGCTGGATATACTTTTGATATATCACCTTGGCGCACGGAAAGAACATCGCGCATACGCTGGTCTCTGGCTGCATAGCGGTTCTTCAACCGATCTATCTTTGAGACTACATCCTTAGTTGATAACAATTTACATCCTTAATAAAGTTTATTAGCCTAGAGTTTTTCTGGCTTTGTCCATCTTCTTTTTTTCTTGAGTCTTAGCAATGTTCTCAACTCTTGCTGCTGTCTTACTACGATCTGCCTGTATGCGCTTTTGTACAACAGGTACTAATTCTTTAAATAATTGTTGTTGTTGCTTATATGATAAATTTAATTTACTCATACCTTTTTCTACATAATCATAAGCAGCACTTCTTGCAGCTAAGTTAGTATTTTCTTTTCGTGCTTGTATTTTAGTGGTGTATCTTTTTGGTTCTAGCATTTTATCTCCTTAGATGAATGTACGTTCTTTTTCTGCAAACAGTTCATCTAGGTTGACGACTGTTCTCTTGCCCTGTTCATACTTTGATAGGAATGGATTTTTAAGATGGTGTGTCTGGTACTTACCATAGTTAAGCATCTCTCTTGCTCTGATCTCACAGAACCAAAGAGCCATTACCATATCTGTCTTACCCTTAGTCGTAGGAGACCAAGTAATTAACTGCTCTATTAGAGCCTTAATGTTTTCAGTTTGATCTGAAG
>Ga0209299_1002108_pt1 | contig 10722 bp, 7 predicted proteins | sample S_140806_MF_Meta_FD_187326 | JGI IMG/M metagenome (GOLD analysis project Ga0209299, IMG submission 187326) | Freshwater microbial communities from Lake Simoncouche, Canada to study carbon cycling - S_140806_MF_MetaG (SPAdes) (version 2) | ecosystem: Environmental > Aquatic > Freshwater > Lake ...
GAGGCTGGAAGGTGGGGCACGGCATGAAAATCAGGAAATTTGAAAAAAAGATCAAAATGGAGTTGCACGAACTCAGGGTTGTTCTAATCTCCTAACCCGCAGCGAAAAACGCGGGCTGAGAAAAGGAGGTTTGAGAAGCTGTAAGCGGCTCGAATTGACTGGCATCAGAAACGATCTTTTATAAAACACAGAAGCAGTTTAGCGAGGCGAAAGCCGAGTGAAGACTGTTAGAAAACAAAAGGCTAAATTGTGCGCTGCGCGAATAAATGCGCAGGTGCCTGTGGTTTAAACAGGCACAGTCAATCGATCGGTCTTAACAGACTGGTCAAAAATTTTTGGAGAGTTTGATTCTGGCTCAGAACGAACGCTGGCGGCGTGGATAAGACATGCAAGTCGAACGGGACACCATGAGTAGCAATACAAGTGGTGTCTAGTGGCGAACGGGTGCGTAACACGTGGATACATTCCGGGAAGCGGGGGATAGCCCAGGGAAACTTGGATTAATACCGCATGTGGTCGAAAGACTAAAGGCAGGGACCGCAAGGCCTGCCACTTCCCGATTGGTCCGCGGCCTATCAGCTAGTTGGCGGGGTAAAAGCCCACCAAGGCTACGACGGGTAGCTGGTCTTAGAGGACGACCAGCCACACTGGAACTGAGACACGGTCCAGACACCTACGGGTGGCAGCAGTCGAGAATCTTTCACAATGGGGGCAACCCTGATGGAGCGACGCCGCGTGGAGGATAAGGTCTTCGGATTGTAAACTCCTGTCATGTGTGAACAAGGTTGCGGGGCTAATACCTTTGCAAATTGATGGTAACACAAGAGGAAGAGACGGCTAACTCTGTGCCAGCAGCCGCGGTAATACAGAGGTCTCAAGCGTTGTTCGGAATCACTGGGCGTAAAGGGTGCGTAGGTGGCGTGGTAAGTCAGATGTGAAAGCCCGGGGCTCAACCTCGGAATTGCATCCGATACTGCCATGCTTGAGTACTGAAGAGGTGACTAGAATTCTCGGTGTAGCAGTGAAATGCGTAGATATCGAGAGGAATACCAAAGGCGAAGGCAGGTCACTGGGCAGTTACTGACACTGAGGCACGAAGGCCAGGGGAGCGAACGGGATTAGATACCCCGGTAGTCCTGGCAGTAAACGGTGCACGTTTGGTATGGGCGCAATCGACCGCGCCCGTGCCGGAGCTAACGCGTTAAACGTGCCGCCTGGGAAGTACGGTCGCAAGATTAAAACTCAAAGAAATTGACGGGGACCCGCACAAGCGGTGGAGTATGTGGCTTAATTCGATGCAACGCGAAGAACCTTACCTGGTCTTGACATGCATTGTGTCTCTGGTGAAAGCCAGATAGGGTAGCAATACCCGCTTTGCACAGGTGCTGCATGGCTGTCGTCAGCTCGTGTCGTGAGATGTTGGGTTAAGTCCCGCAACGAGCGCAACCCCTGTGATTTGTTGCCACCCGGTTTACCGGAGCACTCGAATCAGACTGCCTAGATCAACTAGGAGGAAGGTGGGGATGACGTCAAGTCCGTATGGCCCTTACGACCAGGGCTGCACACGTACTACAATGCCCAGCACAATGAGATCCGATACCGCGAGGTGGAGGAAATCTATAAAACTGGGCCCAGTTCAGATTGGAGTCTGCAACTCGACTCCATGAAGTTGGAATCGCTAGTAATGGCGCATCAGCTACGGCGCCGTGAATACGTTCCCGGGTCTTGTACACACCGCCCGTCACATCATGGAAGCTGGTTTCGCCCGAAGTGCATGCGCCAACCGCAAGGAGGCAGTGCCCTAAGGCAAGACTGGTGACTGGGATGAAGTCGTAACAAGGTAGCCGTAGGGGAACCTGCGGCTGGATCACCTCCTTTCTATGGAGAAATTGTTCTAAAGCGCTCTCACGCTTTAACATGAACAAGGTCGAAGCTTCACTGACTTAATGTTGGAAAGCTCGCGAATGAGGAAACTCACCGCAAACCTTTTATGCATACAGCTAGGCTGCAGCGCATAATTTAGCCTTTTGTTTTCTGTGAAAGAGCGGGGGTATAGCTCAGTTGGTAGAGCGCTAGCTTTGCAAGCTTGATGTCAGGAGTTCGAGTCTCCTTACCTCCACCAACTCCAAGTGAAACATGCTTGGAATGACGGGCATGTAGCTCAGTTGGTTAGAGCACCGCCTTGATAAGGCGGGGGTCACTGGTTCGAGTCCAGTCCTGCCCACCACCCTCTCTTCATAATTTTTGTTTTCATAGGTCCATGTTCTTTGACAACTGTATACAGGGTAGAAACAAAATTAATTGAGCAATTCTTGAGGCCGTAAGGTTTCAAATATTAGTAATCAAACGCATGAATTTCCTGCACCGTTCGCGGTGCAAACAAAGGAAGTCGTTCATGCACAATGTAAGATATATAGGGTATGTAGTGGATGCCTTGGCACCAGAAGGCGATGAAGGACGTGGTAAGCTGCGATAAGCTCCGGACAGCCGCAAGCAGGCATTGACCCGGAGATCTCCGAATGGGATAACCTGTGACGATTCATCTCGTCACGTTCCGCTCTGAATTCATAGGAGCGGACACGCAATACCGCCTGAAGTGAAACATCTCAGTAGGGCGAGGAAAAGAAAGCGAATGCGATTCCGTCAGTAGTGGCGAACGAAAGCGGAACAGCCTAAACCGGAAGTTTACTTCCGGGGTTCGGGGCCCGATATGGCAGTTGAATGGTTAGGTGAAGCGAATGGAAAATCGCTCCAAAGAGGGTGAGAGACCCGTAACCGAAAACCAAACAACGCCTAGGGATTCCCAGAGTAATACGATCCACGTGGCATTTCGTATGAATATGTGCCGACCACGGCATAAGGCTAAATACTATCTGGTGACCGACAGTGAACAAGTACCGCGAGGGAAAGGTGAAAAGAACCGCCGTGAGCGGAGTGAAATAGTACCTGAAACCACATACCTACAAGGTGTCAGAGCCGGCTTGTCCGGTGATGGCGTGCCTTTTGCAAAATGAGTCTGCGAGTCAGTCTGTGTGGCAAGCCTAAGCCCTTATGGGGCGGAGGCGGAGCGAAAGCGAGTCCGAATAGGGCGACTAGTCGCACGGGCTGAACCCGAAGCGGTGGCGATCTACCCATGGCCAGGTTGAAGCGTTGGTAATACGACGTGGAGGACCGAACTGGTGAACCTTGAGACGTTCTCGGATGAGCTGTGGGTAGGAGTGAAAGGCTAATCAAGCCCCGTAATAGCTGGTTCTCCCCGAAATGTATTTAGGTGCAGCGTCATGCGCTGATCGAGGGGGGTAGAGCACTGAATGAGCTAGGGGGCACACCCGCCTACCAAACTCAATCAAACTCCGAATACCCTCGAATGTAGCATGGCAGTAAGACAGTGGGGGATAAGCTTCATTGTCGAAAGGGAAACAGCCCAGCCCTGCAGCTAAGGTGCCCAAATAACGCTCAGTGGAAAGGAAGTGAGATCTCATTGACAGTGAGGATGTTGGCTTAGAAGCAGCCACCATTTAAACAGTGCGTAATAGCTGACTCATCGAGAGATCTCGCGCCGAAAATGATTGGCGATAAGCGTTATACCGAAGCTCTGGATTGAATTAACCAAGGTTAGTTCAGTGGTAGGGGAGCGTTCTGTGAGCGTCGAAGCTCGAAGGTGACTGAAAGTGGAGTTCACAGAAGTGAGGATGCAGACATAAGTAACGTTAAGGGCGGTGAAATCCCGCCCCGCCGTAAACCCAAGGTTTCCTGGGCAACGATCGTCGTCCCAGGGTTAGTCGGGAGCTAAGTCAAGGCCAATTGGCGTCGGCGATGCACAGCAGGTTAATACTCCTGCACCGGCTATGGTTAAACCACACGTTCGCGGAAATTGAGAAAGCATGCCGATTGAAAGTGGCAGAAGGAGGCGGGGCAACCCAAATCCGGTCTTTTGATCCGACCGCCGAGAAAAGCGTTGTGGCCCTTTCCATGGCCGCCCGTACCGCAAACCGACACAGGTGGGTGGGTAGAATATACCAAGGCGAAAGAGTGAAACCTCGTTAAGGAACTCTGCAATCTAGTCCCGTAACTTCGGAAGAAGGGATGCCCACTTTTAGTGGGTCGCAGTGAAAGGGGACAACCGACTGTTTATCAAAAACACAGCATTGTGCCAAGACGAAAGTCCAAGTATACGATGTGACACGTGACCAATGCGGAAAGATTAAGGCAAGGGGTTAGCCGCAAGGCGAAGCTCTGAACCTAAGTCCCCGTGAATGTCGGCCGTAACTATAACGGTCCTAAGGTAGCGAAATTCCTTGTCGGGTAAGTTCCGACCTGCACGAATCGTGTAACGAGTTGTCCGCTGTCTCAACGAGGGGCTCAGTGAAATTGTATTAGCAGTGAAGATGCTGCTTACCCGCAGAAGGACGGAAAGACCCTATGCACCTTAACTGTAAGCTGTCACTGGTCGTTTGGTTTCCATGCTTAGAGTAAGTGGGACGCTTTGAAGTGTTACTTTCGGGTAACGCGGAGCGGTCGATGAAACACCACCCTTGGGTATTGAACGATCTAACCGAGGCCCTTGAATCAGGGCTCGGGACCATGTCAGCCGGTCAGTTTTACTGGGGCGGTATCCTCCCAAAGAGTAACGGAGGAGTGCGAAGGTTGGCTCAGCGTGGTTGGCAATCACGTGACGAGTATATTGGCATAAGCCAGCCTAACTGTGAGACCTACAAGTCGAACAGATGCGAAAGCAGGCCAAAGTGATCCGGCGGTTTAATGTGGAATTGCCGTCGCTTAACGGACAAAAGGTACGCTAGGGATAACAGGCTGATTTCATCCAAGAGTTCATATCGACGATGAAGTTTGGCACCTCGATGTCGGCTCATCGCATCCTGGGGCTGGAGAAGGTCCCAAGGGTCCGGCTGTTCGCCGGTTAAAGCGGTACGCGAGCTGGGTTCAGAACGTCGCGAGACAGTTCGGTCCTCTATCCTCTGTGGGCGAAGGAAAGTTGAGGGGTTTAATTCCTAGTACGAGAGGACCGGAATTAACGCACCTCTGGTGTTCCAGTTGTTCTGTCAAGAGCATCGCTGGGCAGCTATGTGCGGAAGAGATAAGCGCTGAAAGCATCTAAGTGCCAAGCTCCTCCCAAGATAAGCTTTCCCTGAAGGATCGTGGAAGACTACCACGTTGATAGGTCTCGGGTATAAGCGCAGTAATGCGTTCAGCTCAGAGATACTAATCATCCGTTTGTCTTGCATTGTGTTCGATTTCCAATCCAACACGGCTTGATAAAACAAGCTCAGTCATTTTTGTTTCTTTTACCTGTATACAGTTGCCAGAGAACATGGTTCTCAAATGTGTCCCCAGACACGCGTTTCATCTCGACATTCTCGATCATGAAGCGACGTCTGGTGACCATGGCACAGTGGTCCCACCCGTTCCCATTCCGAACACGGAAGTGAAACGCTGTTGCGCCGATGATAGTTGGGCGATAGGCCCCGCGAAAGTAGGACGTTGCCAGATTAAATCGCCCCGCGCCTCGAAAGAGACGCGGGGCGTCTTGTTTTTACCCATTCCTACCGCTTGCCCCAGCTTCGGCACTTCGTTTGCTGAAAGAAGCTTAGCGGTTCGCCAAGCACCTCTGATCTGAAGTTGTGTTTTGATGGGGACAGCTACGCCGCTTTCCGCTGATGGTCGTTTTGTTGCGCCTTGGACCAAGCTTCGGGTGTCACCACCACAATCTGCCGGTTGGTCAACGTCGGCAGGCGGGCGAGGACTTCCCGCAAGTAGGTTTGCGGGTCGATTCCTCGACTGCGGCACGCTTCGATGATCGTGATCAGGATGACGCTGCGTTGCCCGGCTTCGGCTTCGCCGATGAACAGCTACTTCCCTGCCGCGATAGCGGCATCTTCCATGCGAAGCCTGACAGCAGAGCCGAAGGCAATTTTTCTTACCGATGGCGGTGGGGCGGATGGCGTTCTCGACGGGGTTATTGTCGATCTCGACTCGGCCGTCTTCTAGATAGACGAGCAGCATGGCCACATCGTCAGAGTGTAGTCAATGCCACCGCCCATGGCGCTCCGGGGCAGTTGTTGTCTTTTGAGTTTGATCCGGCTGAGCGCTCGGTGGATGCGCTCGGTGATCATGCGGCTATGGCTGGCTCGCACAGATTGTCTTTGCTGCGCTCCGGCTTTGGTCTGGCGCAGTTTTTTTCCATGCGGTAGAGATGCTGGATCTGCAATAGCATCCATCCGGATTGTTGCGGTGCGCTTTCGTCGACCTTAACGAACTTGCGCCGCGCATGGACCCAGCAGGCGGCCAGGGTGATACGGCCTTTGCTGCGATAGGCGAATGAGGGATAGGCGGCGTAGCCATCGCACTGCACGGTTCCGGTAAAATCAGCGGGGATGATGCGGTCCAAAAATCGCGCGGCGCGAGTGGTGGCCCAGGTGAAGCTGACGTCAGCTCCAGGGCGTTTGCAGGCCCAGAGGTAGCCTTGTCTGGTTTGCCCGTTACCGGGACTCAGATACTCCACCGGGGTCTCGTCGATCTGCACATACCCTCCGGCCATGACGCCGGTGTGGATGTGCTCATAAATCGGGCGCAACCAATCGGCGGCAGGTCCGAGCCAGCGTGCCATGCTTTGGCGTGGGATGGCGATGTCGTGCCGCGTGGCGTAGATCTGCTCCTGCCGGTAGAGCGGCAGATGATCGCAGTATTTGGCGACGATGATCTGCGCAACAGTCCTGGTGCGGCGATGCTGCGCTCTTGCAACGTGTTGAGCGGCGCAAAGATGGGCGCTCAAAGTGTGCAAGAAGGCCGCGCCATCCTCAATGCCGCCCGCCTTCCCACTTACGACTACCCCGATGAAGCGGCGCAGGCCTTTGTGCGCATGCACGAGCACCGCGAACGGCTCGATTGGCTCCGCGATACCCAGGCCGCGTTGAAAGCCGAAAACGGCCACCACCTTGTCATCGGCCTTCCGAAGGTCTCCGGCCTCCTCAGCGAGGTGCAGGCTAAAAACCTCCTCCAAGCCGCCGGCATCCCCGTGGTGCCCACTCGCGAGGCTTTGAGCGAAAACGACGCTGCCTGCGCTGCGGATGAAATCGGCTATCCAGTCGTGCTGAAACTGCTCTCGCCCACCATCACGCACAAAAGCGACTGCGGCGGCGTGCAGCTCCACCTCTGCGATGCCGACGCCGTGCGCAGCGCCAGGCAGGCGATTCAGCAAGGAGCCACACAAAAGCACGGCGCGGAGGCTTTCGCTGGAGTCACCGTGCAGCCGATGATCCGTGAGAAAGACATCGAGCTCATTCTCGGCATGACGCGTGATCCGCAGTTCGGTCCTGTGCTGCTTTTCGGAGCCGGCGGCACTCTCGTCGAGGTGCTGCGCGACCACGCTCTGGCCCTCCCGCCCATCAACGAAGCCCTCGCCCGCCTCTGGATGCACCGCACGAAGATCTTCCGCGTCCTCCAGGGCATCCGCGGAGCACCCGCCATCGATTTCGCCGCGCTGGAGCAAGCCCTCATCCACTTCGCCCGCCTCGCCACCGCCGATCCCCGCCTTATGGAGATCGACATCAACCCTCTCCTCGCCACTCCCTCCGGCGTGATGGCGCTGGATGCGCGGGTGGTGATCAGTTGACCGTGCGATTCAAAGCTGACTCTTCGACGCGGAGCCGACCGAGTTCGCCTTCGAGTTGGGCGGTCTGTTGGACGCAGAGATTGATCTGCAAGCGGGCATTCGCCTCGTCGGCGCGGTGCCTGGAAGTAGGTGTGCCGCGGTAGTTGGCCTCCAGGGCCATCTCAGCTGCACGAGTGGCCGCCGTCTCCCAGTTCTCTTTATTGGCAGCCACAGCTTTGATCTGAGCTTCCACGGTGGCCATTTTGATTTGGATCTTCTTTAGCTTTTCCAAATCCACACTGCTGCCTGCCTTTGGGGGCGCGGAAACTGGTGCGGGTTCAGGCATCGCAGTGACGGCTGTGGGAGATGGTTTGACCTCTGTTTTGTCAGCGGTGGACGTGCGGGCTGCCTCGGCCTTGAGCTCACGAGCCTTGTTGATGATGGAGCTCGGGCCGATGTCGAACTGCTCCACGATATGGTTTGGCAGGTTGTTGACCGGCACGGTACCAAAGCCGCCGTCATGGATGAAGGAGATGCCACTGTCGTCGATCTTCTTGAACTGGGCATTCGTGAGCGTTTTCCCGTCTGTTAGCACTAGGGAGGGGAGTCTGGTGCCTAGCGCGTCGCTGCGCACTTTCTCGACCGAGCCAGCGAAGGAATTGATCAGGTAGTTCAGCTCGCTCTCCACCTTACGTTGAAGTTTATCCGCTTCGGCATTTGTCGTGGCGGCCTTGGCATGCTTTTCGGTGGCAGTCGCCAGTTTCGCACGGGCTTCGCCCACGGCCTTGCTGATGCCGTCCCACTGCGTCTGACGGACGCGGAGTGACTCCTCAGCTGTGTGAAGAGCATCTCGTGTGGTGATGTAGGCTTCATTCGCACGGTCCACGAGATCGAGGTGGCGATAAAGAAAGGTGCCGCCGATGAGGATGGCGAGCAGGATGAGAGGTGTCCAGACTTTGGGGGCGTCCATGGTGAGTAAAAATGAACAGGGGAGTTATTTCAGGTGCTTGGCCTTCCAGGCATCGGCGCGGACTTGCAAAGATGAGGTGGTTTTTTCAAGTGCTCCCCATTTACGAATGGCATCCTTGGCGGTGTTTTCCAGGGCGATGGACTGCAATTGCATCTCCTCAGCCTGCTTTTGAGTCGGGCCGACGGAAGCCATGCCATGCGGACCTAGCGTGCGGAGTTGAGCGTCGATTTGCTTCATCTGGTCCATCACAGCGGCACGTTTTGTTTGCAGGGTGGCCTGCTGGGCGCGGAGGTTGTCCGCCTTGTCACAAGAGGCCAGCGGTAGCAGCAATAGCAGGGATAGGCAGGCGGGAGATGAGGAAGCCATAGGGATAAGAATCTTGTAGCGGATGCATTCGCACGACGTCAACCATCGAAAACGATTCTTCCGTCACGCAGCATTGCCAGCGGGCGATCACGCTCTAGTCTCGCGGTGTGATCGCCATTTCAACAGCCAGTCAGAAAGGGGGCGTGGGGAAAACCACGCTCTGCATTAACCTCGCCTATTCGCTCGCCCGCCGGGGATGGCGGGTGCTGCTGGTGGATACCGATCCGCAGGGAGGGGTGGGGCTGTCGCTGGCGAAGAGCGCGAAGAGTCGCGAAGGGTTTTATGAGTTTCTGCTGCATCGCGGGGAACTGCCGCATCTCGTGATCACGACGCGGCTGCCGGAGCTGGAGGTGATGCCGGCCGGGCTTTCCGATGCGAGTGCCAATGCGGTGACGATGGGGCATGAGGCTCCAGGGCGCATCGCCGATCTGCTGCGGGCGGCGGAGCTGCGCGGGGTGGATTGCGTGCTATTTGATACGGCGGCAGGGTTGATGGGCATGACGGAGACGATTGTGAAGGCCTGTGACTATGTGGTGCTGCCGCAGCAGGCGGAGCCGCTGGCCATTCGCAGCGTGCCGCACATGCTAGAGACGTTGGCTCGCTACCGGGCGGAAGGCGCAGGCGTGAAAGTCGCAGGCATTCTGCTCACGATGGTGATGCGGGAGCATGAGATGAGCCTTCGTGTGGCTCGTGAGCTGCGGGAAATGCTGCCGGCGCATTTGATGTTTCAGCAGAGCATTCCGCGGCTGCCTTCCTTCCTGGATGCGAGCGCCCTCGGCGTGCCGGTGGCGCTGACGAAACGCAATCCACCGCCTGAGGCGCTTATCTTTGATCAAATCGCCGCCGAGCTCGAACAGCGCACCGGCCTGGCCAAACAACGCGAGAAACACGATGAGCATGCGAGTCTCCTGGATTGATGAAACGCATCTTCAAGCGCTGTTGGGGCGTTTGGAGGCACCGCTGCCGGTCGAAGCCGAGATGGACGCTCCCGAGCTGGAGACGCTCCCAGACGAGGACGATGGCCCCTTGTCCTTTTTTGAGGATGAAGAGCCGGTGAAGCCGGGAGCGTCACCCAGGGCGGATGAGTTTCCTGAACTCCCAACGGTCGCCGAGGAGGTCCAAACCGTGCCTGAGCCAGTGGTGGAGCCTGCGCCGATGGCGGAAGCGGAGATGGCACCTCCGCTGGACCGCATCCGCGAGCGGTTGAAGCTCATCCGGCATCGGGCAGCGGAGGCGGGCATCCTCAGTCATACGCTGCCCGTGCCGGAAGCTCCCGCGCCAGTGATCGAAAGCCCGGAGACGCGGCTGGTGGCCTTTGCGAAACAGGTGCTGGCCAGGCTGCCTGAGGAGTCCAAACTCCTCATCCTCGATGCGGATGGCGAAGTTCTTTGGAACAACAATCCGAAACCTGGCCTCATTCTTTCGACCCTGATGGCGCTGAAGGCAGTTCGTGTTTCGAGTGCCGTTGCCATCCAACAAGTGGGAGAGGTCTCGCACCATCCGCTTTCCGGTGATGAGGTGCTGAGTGTGTTCACGCATGCCACCCCGTCTGGGCCGCTGCGGATCGCGATCAAAGCTCGTGCGGCGATCGGTGCGGAGGTCATTGCGCCGTATCGTGCGCTGCTGTGATCACGCGGTCATCGCCACGTGCATCAGCTTTTCCTGTGTGGCTTCCTCGCGGGTGAATTCACCACCGATGCGGCCTTCACGAAGCATGAGGATGCGGTCGCTCATGCCGATGAGCTCCGGCAGCTCGCTTGAGACGAGCAGCACGGCT
>Ga0209299_1002109_pt1 | contig 10720 bp, 8 predicted proteins | sample S_140806_MF_Meta_FD_187326 | JGI IMG/M metagenome (GOLD analysis project Ga0209299, IMG submission 187326) | Freshwater microbial communities from Lake Simoncouche, Canada to study carbon cycling - S_140806_MF_MetaG (SPAdes) (version 2) | ecosystem: Environmental > Aquatic > Freshwater > Lake ...
CTCATCAAACCGCACCTCATGCGCCCCGCTGAGCGAGTTGAGATTCTGAAGTCGGACGGCGAGGAGGCGCATGGGGGAACTAGCCTGATGTGGCGATCAAGGCCAGCGTCAACTGTGTTCACACGAGCCGGAGGCTCAATCAGCCTTCAAATGCCGCACCAGAAACTCCGCCCGCAGCCGTGAGCCATATGGCGTTTCTGCCGCACCATGGCCTGTGCCGGCGATCGGCATGAAATCGAAGCTCTTCCCGGCTTTTTGAAGCGCGGCGACGACTTGCGTCGTGCTGGCGGGATCGACGTTCGTATCCAGTTCGCCGACGATAAGGAGCAGGTGGCCTTGCAGCTTGTGCGAGTCCTCCTTGTTACTGCTTTTCACATACGACTCATCCACCGGCCAGCCCATCCACTGCTCGTTCCACCAGATTTTGTCCATGCGGTTGTCATGACAGCCGCAGTCGGCCACGGCCACTTGGTAGAAGTCGTGATGATCGAGCAGCGCACGCATGGCATTCTGGCCGCCCGCGCTGCCGCCGTAGATGCCCACGCGGCTTAAATCCATCCAGGGACGTGTTTTCGCGGCTTCTTGGATCCACCGCTTCCGATCCGGAAAGCCTGCGTCCTTCAAATTCTTCCAGCAGACATCGTGGAAGGCCTTGCCGCGATGATTGGTGCCCATGCCGTCCACTTGCACGACGATGAAACCGAGTTCGGCAATCACATGATGCCCCATCAACCGGCTGAACTCCTTCGGTGCAAACGAACCATGCGGACCAGCATAGATGTTCTCGACGATGGGATACTTCTTCGCCGGATCGAAGTTCGAGGGCTTCACAATCACACCGTGGATATCCGTTTTGCCGTCGCGACCCTTCGCCACGAAGCGCTCCGGTATCGTCCAGCCAACGGCGAGCAACGCAGAGGCATCTGCCTTCTCCAAAACGCACGCGAGACTGCCATCACTGCTGCGGCGTAGTTCGGTGACGGGTGGATGATCGGCGCGGGACCAGGTGTCGATGAAGAAGTCGCGATTCGGTGAGAACTCGACGTGGTGGTTGCCATCGCCCTCGGTGAGCTGCTTGAAGCCGCTGCCATCGAAGTTCACGCGGCAGAGATGTTCGTGATACGGGTCTTCCTTTTCCCGCAAACCGCTCGCGAGGAACCAGATCTCTTTTTTGGCCTCATCCACGTGCAAAACCTCCCTTACCGGCCACGCACCCTTCGTGATTGGATGCTTTGGCTTGCCGGTTTTGATGTCGTAGAGCCACAAATGGCACCAGCCATCGCGCTCGCTCATCCAGATGAGTTCGCCGCTGCTGTGCAGCCAGTGACGCCAGCTTTTGCCGGAGTAGTGGATGAAGGTCTTCGATGTCTCTTCGACGACGACACGCACCGCGCCGGTCTTCGCATTGACCGCGAGGATGCGGTAGAGCTGATGGCCGCGTTGGTTGTAGTTGAAGTAAAACTCGCGGCTGTCTGGTGACCACACTGCATCGAGTTCGCCGATTTCGGTGAACGGATTCTCGTAAAGATCGCGCGGCACGCGGAGCTTCGTGCCATCGCTCTTCTCGATGACCCACTGCGGCTTTGGGAGCGGATCGCCGGGCTTGATGTAGTCGATGACCTTCAGCTTCGGCTGCACGCTGTTGTTCGGGGTCGATTCGACGATCGTCACCTTCCGGCGCTCCACTTTTTCCGCCTCGGTGAAGACCACGCACGAGCCATCCGGCGATCGGAAACCGCGCTCGGGCTTCTTTGGAGCCTCCACTTTGGCCTTTGAGATGCCTTTTCCATCGATGATGAAGGTCTGTGCCTGCGACGCGCCTTCCACGACGGCGAGATGCTCGCCGGTGCGGCTGGTGATGAGCCACACATGGCCGTCGAAGGTGTGCTGCTCGCGCTCCGTACCTGCGCGAACGCCGCCATAACGCATGTGCTCACCTTCCTGGTTGATCCAGTAGAGCTCCACGTCCTCGTCGAGTTGGTTGATGAACTTCAGGCCGGAGGACTCACCGGTGCGCCGTGTGCGTCGCAGCTCGATTTTCATCGTGGAGGTCTTCGCGGCCTCTTTCTCCGGCAAACCGAGCTCTTTGAGCGTTGCGGCTGTTTTGCGGCTGCCGTTGGTGGCGTCGATCAAAACGAACTCGGACTTCCCCGGCGCCGTCTGCACGCGATACCAGAACGTTTTGCCATCCGGCAGCCAGTTCGCCTGCACGCGGTCGCGAAAGACCTTGTTCTCTGTGCGCTTGGGAAAACTGAGCGCGGCGTCGAAGTCGGTCTGGGCTACCACAGAGGACACCGAGAGGCACAGAGGTAAGAGGAGGAGGGCTGGTTTCATGTTTATAAAATCTCTGTGGTCCTCGGTTTGGGCTCTGTGGTAGAACCGAACTCGCCATGAACGCCAACACTGCTGAATCCTACAACGCGCTCACCTCCAAAATCATCGCGGCTGGGATTGAGGTGCATCGTCGCCTCGGGGCGGGGCTGCTGGAGTCGGCTTATGAAGCCTGCCTTGTTTATGAGCTTCGCAAACGAGGGCTTAAAGCGCTGAGTCAGGTGGGATTGCCCGTGATTTATGACGAGGTGAAACTGGATGTCGGCTATCGGATCGACATTCTTGTTGAAGACAGTGTGATCATTGAACTCAAAGCCGTCGAGAAAGTGATCGCTCTCCATGAAGCGCAGTTGATCTCGTATCTGAAGCTGAGCGGCAAGAAGGTCGGACTGCTGCTGAACTTCAACGTCACTCGACTCAAAGACGGCATCACACGACTGGCGAACTGAGGCAGCTACCACAGCGGGCACGGAGAGACACAGAGCATTGAAATCATAACTCATCCTCTGTGCTCCTCCGTGATCTCTGTGGTAGTCCCGATCCCGAACCGAAACGGATCAGCGGAATCAAGAATCAGAGTGGTCTCCGCTGTAATGAATGCCAGTCCCGTGATCGTCGGGATGATGGCGTTTTCACCAGCTTCATAGCTTCCTTCAAACACACTGCCGAGGATGCTTTCCTGCCGCCACACCTCGCCGGGAGCGAGTTTTCCATCTGCGGCGAGGCAGGCGAGCTTCGCGCTCGTGCCTGTGCCGCAGGGTGAGCGGTCATACTCGCCTCCAGGGCACAAAACGAAGTTCCGGCTGTGATTCGCGACATCTTGCGGCGGACCAAATAGCTCGACGTGATCGACTTCCGGGTAGCCTGCGGCACGAACGGCCTCGCGCATCGCCAAACTGGCCTGCGTGAGCTGCGGCACGTTTTTCAGCGTGAGATGAAGGCCATGATCCGACACGAGAAAGAACCAATTTCCGCCCCACGCGACATCTCCGGTCACGCCGCCGGCTTTGATGCCTTTCGCTTTACGAAACGAAGGCACGTTGCGAATGCTCACGCGGCCATCGTCATTCAGCGTGGCCGTCACGATGCCGACGGGTGTCTCCACGCGATGTTCGCCTGCTGAGATGCGCCCCAGATGCTTCAGCGTCGCGATGAGGCCGATCATGCCATGACCGCACATGCCGAGCAGGCCGACGTTGTTGAAGAAGATGACGCCAGCGGCACACGACACGTCTTTCGGTTCCACGAGCAAAGCGCCAACGATCACCTCATACCCGCGTGGCTCGCAGATGATGGCGCGGCGATACGTTTCCAGATCATCCGCCGTCACGCCGCCGAGCACGACACGCGTGGGCTCGCCGCCGGTGTGGGAGTCGATGATGGGAATGCGCTTCATGCCCACACGGTGGCCCGAGCGAGGAGCGCTTCTTGGCTGATTCCAGCAGCGAGGGCGTGAATTCGCTCAAATCGCCAAGACGCCCGTGCTGCTGCCGAAGGTATCGGCTTCGATGCCCATGTTTTGCATGAGGCTGACGAAGAGATTGCCCATTGGCGTGTTGTTTTTCGCGTCGCCAGTGTGGTGTTTGCCATGCTTGAAGCCGCCGCCGGCGAGCAAGAGCGGCAGGTTGTGCCAGTCGTGTGAGTTGGCGTTGCCGAGATTACTGCCGTAGAGCACGGCGGTGCTTTCGAGCAGTGATTTGGAGCCTTCTTGCTTCGCTTTGAGCTTCGTCATCAACGTGCCGAGCGCTGCAAGCTGAGCGGTTTCGATCAACCGAAGCTGAGCGATCTTTTCGGGATCCTGACCGTGGTGAGAGAGGTTGTGGTGATCGGCTTTGACACCTGGGATGGTGGGCACATCGCCGCGACCCTGAATCATGATGGTGATGAGGCGTGTGCTGTCCGTCTGGAAGGCGAGCGGGACGAGGTCAAAGAGCAGATTCATGCGCCCGATGAGGTCTTTCTCGTCCTGCAGGTCCTTCGGTGGCTGCGCATCGACCTTGGGCTTCGGCTTCTGCACCCAGGCTTCGGCCTTTTGCAGGCGCTGCTCCATCTCGCGCACCGAAGTAAAATATTCGTCGAGCTTGTCGCGATCCGCGCTGCCAAAGCGCTTCTCCAGCCGCTTCGCCTCCTCGCCCACGGTATCCATGATGCTGCGACCTTCGTGGAGTTTGCGCATCTGCTGCTGGATCTCCGCAGCGCTGCCATCGAGGAAGAGCTTGGCGAAGATTTTCGAGGGTTTCGACTCCGCCGGGATCATGACGCCGCTGCGAGTGTAGCTCTGGCTGCCACCACCGCCGGTGTTGAACTGCAGTGACGGGTAGCGTGTTTCAAAACCGATCTTCTCCGCGATGAACTGATCGAGCGAAATGGTGTTGCGGAAGCCGCCGAGTCCCGGATGCCGTGCGCCAGTGAGCCAGGTCAATTCCGAGGCATGCCCATCGCGTCCATTTTGATCTGGGTGACTGAGGTTCGAGAAGACGGTGAAGTCCTGCCGATGCGCCTCGATCATCTTCAAATACGGCGTTGGCGTGTAAGCATCGCCACTCTCCGCCGGGAAGAAATCCGGCCCGTAGATGCCAAGTGAGGCACAAATCGTCACCAGCCTCTTCGGAGGCGCTACATCGGCCGCCAGCGCCCGCCTTCCCCACATGGCATCGAGAAACGGCAGGGCGAGCGAGACTCCAGAAGAACGGAGGAAAGTTCGGCGAGAGAAAGGGGAGTTCATTGGTTTGAACCTGCAAGATTCTGTGCGGCTGGCAAGCCCTCCTCGTCACCTGCTCACGCCACGAGTAAAAATTCCACGCCCTCCACCCAGCCCTGGCTGATGAGATGCCTGGCAATGGCTTCGCGGGCACCGCGATTGGCCACGCCGCCGAGGATGAGGCTTTGATCGCGAGGCGGCAGTTCATCCGCGAGCCGCACCTCGCGACCATCGCGACGTTGGCCGCGTTTGGATTCATCCACATCGATGAAGCCGGTGATGAGATCGGCGATGGGATCAAAGCGTCGCCGCGTGATCCGGCCAGCACCCCAGAGCCAGATTTCACGGCCACCGGCATGCGCCACGAGCCAGCGGCGGAGGTAAGCGAGCTTCATGGCGTAAAACGAATCCACCGAGTAACGCGGATCGGTGCGTGAGAGACGCTGCGGCGGATCATTCCAGGTGAGCAGCTCCTGCTCGACCTTGCCAAACGGCACGCCGGCCTCCAGCCAGCGGAGCCAAAGCTCGTAGTCCTCGGGGAAATCCCCTTCACAATAGCCGCCGTGCTCAGCGAGCAGCCGACGCCGAAACATCACACTCGGATGCGCCACCGGTGCCTCGACAAAGCGACGCAGCGCCATCGACTCGGGCGTGCGCAGCGCATTGATCCAATCGACATGCACCGCATAGCCAGCTCCATCACCGCCAAACCTCACGAGGCCTGAAACGAGGCCGATGGAAGGCTGCGCCTGCAAAAAGGCGTGTTGGAGCTCCAGCCGCTGCGGAGCCATCACATCATCCGCATCCATGCGAGCGATGAAGTCTCCTCGGCAGGCCTCGCCGCCATGTTGCAGCGCTTTGGCGATGCCTGAAGCAGTCTGCCTCAAGACGACGAGGCGTGCATCCTGAGCGGCCAGATGGGCGAGCAAGGCGGGTGTGGCATCCTTCGAGCCGTCATCCACGATGACGAGTTCCCAATCCGTCCACGTTTGCGCCTGCACGCTGCGAACCGCCGCCTCCAGCGTCGCGGCGGCATCACGCACGGGCATCAACACGGAGATGGCGGGTGGTATCGGCATTCGGCGGCTCGAAATACTTCAACAATCAGCAATCGGCATTCATCAATCGAGTAATCCTTCGCTCCGATCACACCGAACCGCCCCAGAAACCGCAGATTGCTGAACTCTGATTGCTGATTGTTGAAGTGAGGCCCGCTCCAGAGGCAGAGGAACTGATTTTTGCAATCTGCGCCCAGGTCGCTAGAGTCCCGTCATGCCTTCATCCACTGCCACCCTCGCCGAGATCGCATGATCCGCTTTTTGCTCAGCCGCCTGCTTCAGGGTGTCATCGTGATCTTCATGGTGATCACGATCACGTTTTTCCTTTCCAAGATGATTCCTGGTGGGCTGATTCAAAACGAGAAAAATGTCTCGCCGGTCACTTTGAAGGCACAGGCGGAATACTATGGCTGGGACAAGCCGCTGATCGTGCAGTGGTGGAAGCAGATCGTGCATTACGCGACCTTCGACATGCCGGAATCGACTCATTTTCGAGGACGCTACATCGACGAGATCATCGCTTCCGGATTTCCTGTATCGGCGTCCGTCGCTGTTTTGGCGCTTTCGATTGCGTTGAGCATCGGCATTCCTGTGGGAGCGATCTCTGCTCTGAAACCCCATACGTTGGAAGACCGCGTCAGCATGCTCGCCACCACCACTGGCATCTGCATGCCCACCATGGTTTCCGGTCCCATCATCGCCTTGGTGCTTGGATTGCATTTGCGCTGGTTCAATGCCTCCGGCTGGCAGGAAAGCGGTGACGTGGTGCTGCCTGCGGTGACACTCGGCATCATCTACAGCGCCTACATTGCCCGCTTGATGCGTGGCAGCCTACGGGAGACGCTGGCTTTGGAATTCATCCGCACGGCAAGGGCCAAGGGGGCGGGAGAGATCGCCGTCGTCTTTCGGCATGCCATGAAACTGGCCTGCCTCCCGGTGCTGAACTTTCTCGGTCCAGCAGCGGCGGGCCTGCTCACGGGTTCGTTTGTGGTCGAGACGACTTTTCAGCTTCCTGGACTGGGACAGTTCTTCATCGCGGCGGTGAAGAACAATGACCACCAGCTCACGATGGGTCTTTCCGTGCTGTTCGCGGCTCTCATCGTGTTCTTCAACCTGCTGGTGGACCTTCTACAGGCCTGGCTGAACCCTCGCATCCGTCTCCAAGCATGAGCGACTCCTCCCCAAGCCTTTCACCGATGCAGGCGGCGTGGCGGCGGTTTTGCCGCCACCGCATCAATTTAGCCGCGCTGGGCTTTTTGATCCTGCTGATCGTGCTCTGCGTGCTGGGGCCGCTTTTTTCGCCTTATGCCCAGGATGCGCAGGACCTTGAATTGAAGGCGGTGAATATCTCCGCGCCGCATTGGCTGGGCACGGACACGCTCGGACGCGACATGCTCACCCGCATCCTGCAGGGTGGACGCGTCTCGCTGTCCGTTGGCTTGCTCGCCACCGCCGTCGCCGCGTGCATCGGCGTGACGTACGGCCTCATCAGTGGCCTTGCCGGAGGTCGCATCGATGCGGCCATGATGCGTGTGGTGGACATCCTGTATGCCTTTCCCTTCATCAATTTCGTCATCCTGCTCATGGTGGTCTTTGGGCGGCAGTTCTGGCTTATCTTTGTGGCCATCGGTGCGGTGGAATGGCTCACGATGGCCCGCGTGGTGCGTGGGCAGGTGCTTTCGCTGAAGAACCTCGAATTTGTCACCGCAGCAAAGGCCAGCGGCGCGAGTTTCCGGCACATCGTGCTCAAACACTTGCTACCGAATGTGATCGGCCCCGTCATCATCTACGCCAGCCTCACGGTGCCCGGCGTGATGCTGCTGGAGGCTACGCTGAGCTTCCTAGGCCTTGGCATCCAGCCACCAGATGCAAGCTGGGGCGTGCTTCTCGGCGATGGTTCACAGGTGATGCAGACCTATCCGTGGCTGCTGCTGTATCCCGGTTTGTTCTTCAGCAGCACGCTGCTGGCGCTGAACATCCTCGGCGATGGTTTGCGAGATGCGTTTGATCCGAAATCGGCGGCGCAGGAGTAAATTTTCATGGCGTGATGTAACTCATCCCACGCCGCTGGTGAGAAAGGAGGATGCAACTCACCTCCTCCATGAAAACCGCCTCCATCCTCCGCCGCAGCCTTGCTGCTTTGACGCTCCTCGTTCCGGCTCTCGCCTTTGGCCAGGGCCAGCTCACCCCTCCGGGACCTGCCTTCACCTATCCGAATGAACGCGCTCTCACGCCCGGCGGACTGCCCACGCCTTCGATGAAGACACTGATGCAGATCGACGCAGGCGAGCACATCCCGAGCCGCGATACGAGCAACGTGAATCTCAATGGCAGCCTCGGTTACTACAATCTCGCGCAGCCAGGGCGCTACTACCTCACGGAGAATCTCGACAAGAACATCGTCATCTCCTCGGACAACGTCACGCTCGACCTCGGTGGCTTTGAAGTGCGCTACATGGGCGGCGGCATGGGACCGGTGGCCATCTCCGCCACAGGCGGTTTGCTGGGAAACTTTCAGCGCACCAAAGTGATCAACGGCCGCGTTCGCGGGAACTGGTCGCAAGGCATCGTGCTCAGCGATGACAGCGTGGTGAGCGGCATGGATGTCTCCGAGGTGTCCGGTTACTGCATCAAGGTGGGCAAAAATGGTCAGATCGCCGATTCGCGGGTAAAGGGGCCGTGGTCGCCGCAGAATCCTGGCATGCCCGGGCCTCACAGCGGCATCTATGGCGATGATGCCACCGTCATTTCCCAATGCAGCGCCACCGGCATCGGCGGCATCGGCATCCAGGTGAATCAAAGCGGCCGCGTGGTGGATTCCACCGTGCACTTCGTCGCAGGCTGCGGCATCGTGACGAATCATCATGGCAGCGTCGGCGGTTGCGCGGTGCGGATGTGCGGCAGCACCGGCTTTGATCTCGGCATGGGCAGCACGCTGCACAACAGCGCCGCCTCCGAGTGCGGTGACAGCGGTGTGCATGTGCGCAACGGCTGCTCGCTCGCCAATGTGACGAGCCGCGACAATCAGGATCACGGCTTCCTTTCCGAGTCGTGGACGGTGATGAACCAGCAATACAACAAGAACGCGACGACCTTCGTGAACTGCGTGGCGCAGGGCAATGACGGCGATGGCTACCACGTCTCCCACGAGTGCCTTTTCACGGATTGCACCGCTGATGACAACGGCATGCCAGGCCAGATTGGCGGACCTCCTGCCAGCGGCGACGGCTTTTTCTTCAGCGACAAGTGCCGCCTGACGAACTGTGTGGCGAGCAACAACGTGGACGACGGCTTCCACGGCAACAACGGCAACACCATTGATCAGTGCAGCGCCTCCTCGAACGGCAACAACGGCATCGAAGTGGCTAGCGATCAAAACATCGTCACTCGCAACACGCTCCGCAGCAATACCACTGCGCCCGTGCAGCCCGTGCCTGCCAATGGCATCGCCCCACTGCAACTGCCTTTCGGAGCCACCAATCCCTTCGCCAACTTTGGCCTGTGATCCTCCCGCGTCGAAACCACGCACCTGCTCACTGCCATGAACCCTTTCTCTCAACTCATCGTGCGCCGGCCGCCTTTGCCGCCGCCTGCCAAGACGCCGCCTCTGCCTCCACCTCCGATGCTGCTGCCACCTCCGGCGCTCTATTCGATGGTGATCGCCCTGCTGCTGGCCTTCTTCATCACGCCAGCAACTGCCGACGAACCTTTTGCCTGGGGCTGGGGACTTGCAGGTGGCTTGGGCAATGGCTCAACTTCAGATCAGCACACCGCTGCCGCCGTGGATACCTCGGGCGTGCTCTCTGGCAAAACGGTTACCGCCATCGCCACTTCAGGCTACCACACGCTCGCCGTCACTTCCGATGGGAAGATCTATGGTTGGGGGGAGAATTCACGCGGTGAGCTGGGCGATGGGACATCGACACGTCGCACCAGCCCGGTGGCGGTGGACATGAGTGGGGCACTCTCGGGAAAAACCGTCGTCGCTGTAGCCGCCAGTTCGATGCTTAGTGTCGCGCTAACTTCAGATGGGCTTGTCTTCACTTGGGGAGACAATCTTTACGGCGAACTCGGTGCTGGCTCCTCTTTCACCTCCTCCTCTTCAAACGTGCCGGTGGCGGTTGATACCTCGGGCGTTCTCTCGGGCAAAACCGTGGCCTCGATCGCTGCGGGCACGCTTTTCGTGGCTGCGCTGACCACGACAGGGGAAGTCTTCACTTGGGGAAGCAACGGCCGCGGGCAATTGGGCGATGGAGCCATGTTCACCAACCGCAGCTCGCCAGTGGCTGTGGTTACCAGCGGCGTGCTTTCCGGCAAAACCGTGGTGCGGATTTCCGCCAGCGATCACTGCCTGGCGGTGACCTCTGACGGTGGTGCCTACGCTTGGGGAGACAATGATGAAGGGCAGCTCGGCAACCTCTCAACCGCCCATAAGGACACACCGGTGGCCGTTTACACCGGGGGTGTGCTATCCGGAAAGTTTATCACGGACGCAGCCGCAGGTTCGCACCATTCCGTGCTACTCAGCTCCAGCGGCGAGGTTTTCACCTGCGGCCATGCACTCAAAGGGGCCTTGGGTGATGGAATCACGAGTGCCATATATATGATCTATCCTGTGGCCGTGGACACT
>Ga0209299_1002110_pt1 | contig 10719 bp, 20 predicted proteins | sample S_140806_MF_Meta_FD_187326 | JGI IMG/M metagenome (GOLD analysis project Ga0209299, IMG submission 187326) | Freshwater microbial communities from Lake Simoncouche, Canada to study carbon cycling - S_140806_MF_MetaG (SPAdes) (version 2) | ecosystem: Environmental > Aquatic > Freshwater > Lake ...
TGAACCATAAACCTACCTCCATCACCGACCCTGTCCGTCTCGAAGCGGCCAAGGACCTCATCCTCAAACACCGGGCGAAGTCCGGCAAGCAGAGCCAGTACGAGCTCTACGGCTTCCTCTTCGGCCTCCGCGTTCAGATTGACCGCGTAGACCACGCTCCGACCTCTGGCGATTTCTCGCCCCTGATTGGCAAGCGCCGCATCGCCTCACTGTTCACGGCTTACGACTTGGTTGTCGAATTCCGTGGCGTCTGGAAGACCGACGCCGAGGCCAAGGTCGTTGCATGGGAGGCCGCCAATAATGCCTAAAGGACAATTCCCACGCGGGGCTAAAGCCACTCATAACATAAACGGCGTTAAGATGAGCAAACTGAAGCACGACCGCATCCGGGCTTTTGAAGCCATGCTTCCGCAGCTCGACGAGCGTGAGCGCTTGAACTCCGAGGACGTGGCCTCTCGCCTTGGCGTTTCTGGCGTCACGATCTGCTCCTGGCTAAAGGTTCTAGGCCGTCGCCTGTTGCATAATAACGGACGCAGGTTCTTCTCATGGGATAAGAGCAACTGGCATAACACCGTGCTCCCAGTCTACAAAAAGACCGGCAGCTCTTTGGCCGCCGCCAAGGCCGTCGGCGTTAACTCCTGCACGATTTACCGCTGGCTGTCCAACAACGGCCACCTTGTCCGCAAGTACCGCGAGCGAGACATCTCTTCGTTCAAGTTCCAGAACTACCGCTAATGCCTAACCCACTCTCACACCATCCCGCTATGCTCATCATCAAACCAAACTCCATGCCGCCTCTCTGGTGGCTCTTCCCCTGGTCATACGCCCGGCAGTTGTACCGCAACGCTCAGGCGCTCAAGGCTCTAGCCGACAAGCAGGACGACCTGCTGCGCGGCAAGTATACGCCCCGCCCGCGCTGGAAGATTGATCGTTATGAATCCGAAGAAGGCGTTCGGTACTACTTCCAAGACACTGATTCTGATATCGAGCGTAACAAGACCTACGTCCGCTTCGGCGGCAGGTCATACCTTTACGACGGGCCTAGCAAATACTTTGCCTTTGAAACCGACCCGGCCAAGGCCATCGCCCGCGTCACCGACCTTAACTCCAAATGAACCTAACCCACCATCAACTAGCGACCCGGCACATGGCGACCGAGGTCGAGCACATCAACCGCCTAATCTACACCAAGGACCTATCAGTGGCTAAGGCCAAGGAGATGCTGGCCGTCGCCGCACAGGCCGCAGAGCAGCACTGTAATGGCTGCACCATCAAGTTTGGTATCAACGCCGGGCGCGCCTGGTTCAACGTCCTATGAGCGACATCAACCCCAGCAGGATGATTCCCCTGCACGTCTGCGATCAGGCTGTCGCCAACTGCGAAGCCGAGATCACCGCGCTCAAGGCCGAGGTTCAGCGGCTCAAGCACCGGGCCGAAGGACTACGCGAGGCTGGCGACGAGCTGTGGTTCTGCATCCGTCACGCTAAGAGCCTAAGCCATGCCGAGGTTCAGGAAGCGGTCGAGGACTGGCAGGACATGAGGGCCAAGCAGTGAGCAAGCCCCAGAAGCGACGCCCAGAGCGCCTGCGTCCTGGCCTTAAGCAGCAGACGCCGGTCGAGGCCAAGACCACCGCCCGCGAACTTGCCGAACGTCGTAAAGTCTGGGAGCACCTGCTCTCAATCAACGTCTGGAAGCCTACCCGATGACCACCCCCTATAACTCTCACTCCTCGGCGATCAGCGCAATGAACAACCTGATAGACAAGCACGTCCCGCTCCGGGAAGCCGTCCTTCAGGAGCACTACATGAAAGCCGACGAGACGCGCGCGCTGCTCAAGGCTATGGGGTGCTGGCCGGCTCCCACTGGCCGTCCCTCTGAGCTGAGAGGTAAGAAGACGAAGAACGGTAAGACCGCCAGCGAGAAGGGGCGAGAAGCTTACGAATGGGCGCGCAAGAATAACGCTACTTATACCGAGGCCGCTGAACGGTTCCGCATCTCCGCTGACTCCATACACTCCTACCGCCAATACCGCAAACTCCCTAAACTCAAAACCAAATGAACCCCCCAGAATACTATGACGAACTGACCCGCCTCCGGCTACGACTAGCCGAGGTCGAACTTCAGCGCGACGCCTTCAAGGCTATGGCCTCGCACGTCCTGAAGGACCTGATCCGCGAAGTGCTGACCGAACAGGCTGGCGTAAGCAATCACCCCAATGGCTAACCGCGCTGAGTACGGAGCGGTACAGGCCGCAGTCATCGCCGGGCATGAACACGGGATGTCGGTCAACGACATCGCCAAGCATACGGGTTTCAATATGCGGTCTATCCGTTCGGCAGCTGAGGACCTGTCCATTGCCCTACGCCGTGAGCGTCGGGAGCACGGGTCGGCTAAGGCGCTGGTCTATGAGGCCCATGCCCAGGGGATGACCGTCCCGCAGTTGGCCGAGGCATCAGGGTTCAGCCGTCACACGCTCTACAGTGCCCTGCGTCGGCACGGCCTTACCCTCCCACGTGCCCGTCAAGGCCGTTTGACCCCATGACCCTAGTCCTAGCCCTATCTGCAGCCCTGTTGGCCTCAGAAGCCGTCCCAGAGGCAGTCGTGCAGGCGGTCGAACAAATCGAGTCCTCTGGCCGTGGGTCTAAGACCCCCAACGGGGACGGGGGCAAGGCTATCGGCTGCCTTCAGTGGCACTCTGCCGCGTGGTCCGACTGCTCGGCTATCCGGCTTAAGGCTGGGCTTGCCGTCTACCCTTACACTGATGCCAAGGCCCCGATCAGAGCGCGCGAGTACGCCCGCACCTGGCTGACCGTCCTGAAGGTCAGGTTAACGGCCCAGCTGGACCGTCAGCCGTTCCCCGGTGAAATCTGGCTGGCATGGAATCTCGGCTGGTCTGGGTTCCAGCGCTATGGTTTCAGCTGGGCGTTCGTCTCCCGCGTCAAGTTCGACAAGGCTAGGCAGGTGAACACGCTGGCTTGGGGCTTGCCAAAACGACCCACCGTCTCAAGGTAATAGGCGAAGCCCGGACAATTCAATTGTGCGGGATCGCAAATGAGGTGCAGTTCGGGCTTCGGGCCATCCGCAAGGGTGGCCCTTAGCGTTTAGCGAACAGGCGGTCGATGTCGGGCTTCCAGTAGTAAGCGTTCTGGTGGAGGCCGATGATACCCCTAGGGGTCTTGAAATACTTAGGCTTAAGGTTAGCCCTGGCGATGCGGCCACGCAGGGCAACGTCTGAAATCCTGACGTCGAAGCAGTAGTCCACGACCCTTACCCAGCCCTTTGGAACCTTGTCAGCCTGATGGGCAAACAATCCTTCAGAGGCTTCCCGGATAGAGCGGTAAGGCGGTAGCGGCTTGTAGACGTATGCCTTGTGACACTGCCCGGTCTTGGCCTTGAACTGATGGGCCTTGCGTTCCAGCAGGCCACGACGAAATAGATCGTAAGCGCGCGTCGATGCGTTGCGGGTATGCGCCATGCGTAGCTCGTCGCGGATATCCTCCACGGTGAAGAACCCAGCGGGGCAAGGGTGGTCCTCGGCGCTGGCCGTCAGTTCCCGCATCAGGCGGGCTAGGATATCGGCAGGCTTGCTCATACGTTGATGCGCCAAGGCTGGCCTGCCAGTTCCTGCGGGTGGACGTAGAGCGTGGGCACGACCAGGTCATCGGCGTACTCGCCATAGCAGATGGCCTGACCCCAAGAGAACGTTTTGCGGCGGCTGTTAGCGTAATCCATGCAAGCCATGCGCGTGAGCGTGCCGACGTTGATGCCGGTGGGTGCGTCGTCGCGGCGACCCTTGGCGATACCGGGCGAATGGGTGTGCCCGAAGATGACCACGGAGACGCCGCCTTTGCAGTACATCTCGGCCATGTCACGGCAGGCTGACTCGTTATAAATCGAACCGTGGGTAATCAGGCCGTTACCGATACGTGAGCCTTCCCAGATTCCCCGGTAAGGGATTTGCTTGGCCTTCAGATTCTGGCAGTGCTGTTGAATCTGCACGATCAGGAGCCGCGCGCACTCGGACACGACCTCGTTAGAGGACTGAGCCAAGCGGAACAGGCGGGCCTCATGGTTGCCGTCATGCACGACTAGCTCTAAGTCCTTGTAGGCTTTCAGCTGCTCTAGGAATTTGAGGCCCTCGTCAACGTCAGGGGCAAGAGGGTCGCCTTGGCCGTTACCTCCCCCCATCAGAGGTGAGAGGTCAGTATAGTCTCCGGCATGGTCGAAGCGGTGGGGCTTGAACGCCTTAACGAAGTCGGTCACGGCCTTCTGCGCTGCCGGGTCGATGAAGTGCCCGTGCGAACAGGATACCACCGCGAACCGCTTCCACTTCCGGGTGATGTTGCTCATCGGTATAGGCTCATGGACTGGGTGAACTTGCGTGCCCATTGGCTAATAAGGTTAACGTCTCCATCGGCAAAGCCTACCTGTAGAGCATTGTCCCTGGAGAAGTAGCCACGCGCTGCCATCAGTCCGATTGACTCGGCCTCGGCGTTGTTGGCTGGCAGGTTGCCCCCGCGCTCAATGTAGATCGGGACGTATGCCCAGCCGCGCTGAACGCAGATGGCCTCAAGCTTCTGGTACTCGTTAGCATACCGAAGGTCAGGGATTAGGACAACGGAGCCGGTGCTGTCAGAGTCGGCTAGGGTATCGTCTACCCAGGTGTTAATATCTTTGATAACCTTATCGACCCATACGTCCTTATTCTGGCTCCGGCAGTATTCGCCGTAGGCTACCAGCAGCGGACGCAGTTCGGACTTCTTTGCCGTGTCCTCGGTAAAGGCATCGGACTTCACGCCTGCCTCATTCAGCGAAGCCTGTAAGGAGTGCTTCAGCGCGTCGGCAAACTTCATCACGATCACGGAGTATTCGGGTTCGTCCTGTTCCAGATGGTCGAAGATAGCATCGGCCAACGTATCCTTGCCTGCCCTTGCAAATCCCGCGATGGGGATAACAACGTGTCGCATGGGTAGATGTTCTCACCCTGCATCTGCACCTATGCAAACAATAAGGCCGACCCTCCTTACGAGGATCGGCCCGGCTACACGGCACTCCTGCGTTAGCCTAAATATCAATCGGCTCGTCGGCGGTAGCGACGGCCTCGGGTTCAGTGGCCTTGGCCTTCTTCACGGCTTCCTTGATGGCCTCAGCTGCTGGCTGAACGGCCTGACCTTCAACGGTGCGGTGGCCGTACTCGGCCTCGTTGTCTTTGTGAATCGCCTCCTGAACGTCACGCGGTAGACGCGGTAGCCACTTGGCAAGGCGCTTGAACGCGGTCTTCTTCCACATCTCCATTGGGTAAGTCGCCCAAGGGCCGGACGCACCAGAACGGCTGGCCTTACGGATGGCTTCGACCTCGGCCTTGCTCATCTGAATGGCGGCAGTCTCACCGTCCTTGAAGCGGACCATGGCGTAGACCGCGTAGGCTTCGCCCCGATCCTTGGACAAGTCCACGACGTGCTCCTCGACCTTGCCCAGGTTGAATCGGTACTTGTCATTCTGGCAAACGATGTCGGCGTGGATGTGAGCCACTTCGCCGGAGCGCATGACCAGCGCAAGGATGCCTTTGTAGTCGAACTGCAGGGTAGCGTCGTTTCCGTAGGGGATGAGGTGGGCATGGTGGCCGTCTGGCATCAGACCCCACTGCGCGGCTTGCAGGATGACCGAGGCCACGCTTGCAGGGGTGCAATCCCACAGCTTCGGGTTCTTGTTACAGGCGGTGATGACGCAGCGCATGAAGCGAGAGGCGTCGTCGGCATTGGGGAGGGCCTTGGCGACCTGCTCCTGGAGGGACTGCGAGCGGACAAGCTCGATGGTGTTCTTAGGCTGGACTGCGGGTGTGCTCATGGTGGGAAGGGTTAGACGTTGAACTTGGAGAGGTCCACTTCGATGACGCCCGGGCCGGTCTTTTTAGGCCAGCGCTGCGGATCGGTTCCCCATTCGGTTTGGTAGAACTTCATCAGGTCGAGGCCCTTACGGTAGCGACGGCGTCCGACTTCGATATCGGCCTCGGTCATCACGAACACTTGGACGAAAATCTCTGGGGCTTCCTTGCCCTCGATGGCGATGAAGGCAAAGCCGATGGGCTTGCGATTGGTCATAGTCTCGATGCCGTCGATATACAGTGCGGCCTGCCTGTCGTATCCATAGTCCCAGACCGAGCGCCGGAACGCATAGTGCTCGATACTGGCAGTGGTCTTTATGTCTACCAGCAGACCGTCTTCGCGGTAGCGGTCAGGTCGGCAGCGCATCGGGATACCAGTGGCCTCGTCAGTCCAGAAGTAGGACGACTCATTGACTCCGGCTCCAGCCAGGAGCGACGCGGCCTCAGTGTCCTCCTGAACGGCCTTGGCGATGTTGCAGAGTTGGACGTACTCATCGTGGCTCACGATTTCTTTGCCGATGCTCGCCATTTCAAACTCCTCTTCGCGGGCCTTGGCTCCCTTGCCTTTGTCGAGGCCCTCGGGCATCACGGCCCATTCGGTTCCGACGAGCTGAGGCTCAAGGATGATAGTGTGGACAAGAGAACCCCAGCGAAGGGAAGGGGTCTTCTTGCGGGGCGTGTTCATCAGTCGCGGGGACTCAAGGAAGCGGGACAGTTTTGAGTTACTGACCGCCGGGCTGGCGTGGTATTCTTTGTTATTCATGTGCGGGGGAAATTGGTGGCCGTTACTTTCACTTGTCGCCTCGGATACGAGGGTGACGCATGGAGCCATCCGGCGTCTTGCTCTGGAAGGTGACCTCAAGCCAGGAGCCGATGACGGTATCGCGGTTCGCCCAGATCGTGGCGCGCTGCTCGTCGGTGAAGCCACCGCCCACGCGGACTAGGCGACCGTTGTTCTCGACGACTACGTGGCCCATCGTGCCAGCGAGACGGCCTTCGCCCTCATGGACGGAGACCACCGGGCAGTCCTCAGCGTCCACGGCCTTGACCTTGAGCCACGCGTTAGAGCGCTTGCCCTGAGCATAAGGGGCGTCAGCGTCCTTGACCATGGCTCCCTCGAAACCCTGAGAGACGAAGCGACGGAACGCATCGTTAGGCGAGATGCCCATGAAGGACTCGACCAGTTGAACCTTGTCGGAGTAAGTAAAGCGAGCCATGAGGCTACGGCGCTCGCGGTAGGTTCCGACATCGTCGGGCAGGTCGAGCAGCCAGAGGAAGGCGTCCTCGGCAGGTTCGTTAGAGCGGACAGCACCGACCGAGTCGTAGAAGTCAGCGCCGGACACGGCCTCGCAGTCGAAGGTGTAGACGCCGTGCTTGCTGGCAGTGTCAGCGAACCATGGGCTGAGGTGCTCAATCGACGGAAGCGGGTTGCCGTTGCGGGTCTTCATGGCGACGGCCAGCGTCTGACGGCAGACTTCCACGATCACGCGGACGCCGTCAATCTTCGGCTCGACCGCGTAGGACTCTGGGGTAATGCCTTTGTACGGGCGGGCAAGCATAGCCTGGGACAGCGGCGCCTTGGGTTCCTTACGAGGGCCAACGCGGAACTGCGGCTGGCTCTCAATCATGTTGAAGATGAACGCGTACAGGTCGGCGTTCGGGTCGGAGGGTGTGCTCATGTTGTGCGGGATAGGCAAGGTATGCCCGGGCACAGGTGCTCCGTCAAGGGGGAATCTGCCCCCTGCCTAGAATGCCCTAGGAGGTGGGGGTGTGGGCTAGGATGGCTGTCTACCCCGCCAGACCCTGATACCCACCGCCACGGCCACGCCAAGGCATCCAAATGATAGGGCCAGCCCTAGGTCCTGCACGGCCTTAAGGGCTAGGGTAGCCGAGGAGAGGTTCCGCTCAAGTGACTGGGAGTCCGACTTAATGCCCCCATCGGTCACTAGCATGACCATGGCATCGGTGCTCTGCAGCTGACTGAGGACAAATCCAGCCGTCCAAGCCGAGGTCGCTGCGGCCAGTCCCGCAAACACGGTCAACAGGCAGACGACCAGCAGGAGGTTGCCGTCACTTACGCTTGCGCTTGGTTTTGCCATTGGGTTTAGGCTTGGACACCTTCTCGACCTCACGTTCGGCCCGGGCTTTGATTGCCCGCAGCATAGCGTCAAGGGCCTCGGGGGATGCGTACGCTAAACCGCCCACGGCGGCAGTCCGCAAACTGCTGGATGCGATATAGTCGGCTAACGCGTAGTTGGCTAAGACTGCTGCGATGGAAGCTGCCCCCACCCTACGAAACGCCCAGCCCCAGGTCTGCTTCTCCGTACTCAGTAAAAGTCTGGCCGCCATGGAAAACGCTCCAATCACGGAAGCCACGACACCGTCCTTCAGCTCCTTCGGAATGGACTCAGGGTCAAGGGGCGCGCTCATTTACGGAGGGTCGAGCTGAGTAACGCCAGATTAGCCACGGCATAACAGGCGAACATAAGCGACATGGGGTAGTTCTTAGTAATGAAAAAGTGAGCGATGCCAGCAGAGGCATACGCCAAAGAGGCCATCGAGGGGACGCCGATCGTCAGGAACGTCTCGACGGTCATTGGATTACGGTCCTACGGTAGCCGAGTTTCCACATGGCAGAGGCAATCCTATTAGCGGCTTTCTCTACGGCCTCTTCGTCGAGGTATGGCATAGCATCGTGGACAAGCTCGTGAACTACCGTGTCTATCATCTCCTCCTCTGACTGTCTTGGGTCCACGTGTATATCGCCGAAGCCCTTCCAGCAGTAGCCGAAAGGAGTCGGGCACTTCGGATCGTGGGTCGGCTTGACCCTGCCGAGGATGCGGAAGGTAAAGTGAGGCTCGCCGTACTGGACGGCAGGCGGGTCAGACTTGGGGCGGGGGCTGCTCATCGGGTTTGTTGTTGGCGTCTTTTACCTTATCCCAAAGATACCACAGGCCAAGGCCAGCAGCCAAGGCCATAGCCGTCCCGACGATGTAGGAGAAGTACTCAGACTCCACGATGAAAGGGAACGCCCCGATGGCTGCAGCCGAGGCCAGCAGACTGATGCCAATCTTCGGACCGGCAAACGCCATGGCGAGCGCACCGATTACGGCAGTCCCAACGGCGGCCATGGTCCACATCTGAGAGGCCATGTCCTTCTTGGCCTGCTCGACGGCCTTGGTCAGTTCGGCGATGCGGGCGTCCTTCAGCTGAGAGACGCGGAGGGCTTCCTTATTATCGGCTTCGACCTTGGCCCAGTTCTTGTCGATGGAGGCCAGCAGGTTCTTGCCGAAGGCGGTGGCCTGAGCGTAGTCCTTCTGATCGGCCTTGGCGGCACGTGCCCGGGCTATTTCGAGCTCGCCAGGTTCGGGGGGCGGGAGGAACGATAGGGCCACGGACGTCTCGGAGCGGACGATGTCGGGGCGGTCTGCATTTTCGCGGGCGATGCTGACCGACGCGGCGACCTTCTGATCGGCGGTATCCCACTGCTTGCCGACGGCGGCCACGATGCCCTCGGAGGTCGGGGCGTTCGGCTGCTCAGGGATGGGCGGGCGAGACGTTGAGCACCCGGCCATCAGGAGGGAGATGACGGCTAGGAGCGCGCGCACGGCTTACTTGCCCTTGAGGGCCTTGAGGATGTCAACGGCCTTCTCGACCTTGGCAGAATTGGCGTTCTTGACGCCAGCGTAGAAGCCGCCGAGGAAGCCGATGAGGAGGGAGACGAGGATGGTGATCATGGGAGGAGTTCGACGCGGACGAGCGGGCCGAGGTCGGCAGGGGTCTGTGGGCTGTCGAAGGTGAACTCGGCGACGTTGCCGTCAGTCCTCGAGGCACAGTGCTGAACTGCTCCGAAGAGCGCCGGGTAAAGGTTCGCCCAATCGGCGGCGAACATACAGGTGACGCGATAGATAGTCATTATTGCGGGGCGATGAAGAGTTTGGGATAGGTGAAGTCATTAACCATACGGGTCGTTGCCGTCACTGATGCCTTCACTGCTGCGGTGAGAGAGCAGACATTTGACTGCGTTGAACCTTTCGGGCCAAGGGCAGTCGTGGCAACGGACGTTCCATTGATGTAAAGCGTCACGTTTCCAGACCCGTCAGAGTATACCATCCATCGGAAAGGGGTTGCACTATTCACCGTAGAGGTTCCTGACGCTACCTTTGTCAGCGTGGTTCCGTCATGGACCATCAGGTTAAATGGAGAAGACGCCCCGCCAAGTTTCCACCAACCAATGCAGGCGGCTGTCGGGTCATTACCGTTACCCATGTTCGTTCCAAGGTAGACCTTGGTTTCAGTATTAGCATCACCCTGATACGTTGCGCTAAATGCATCATAGGTTCCAGTGATCCAGATAGAGCGGTTAAAGACTACAGTCTGTGAGGCGGCACTTGCAGTCGAGAAACCGTTTGCAGTGCTGGAAATCACATAAGCATAACCAGCGGTGAGTACGTTAGGACCGGTGATTTGCGCATGAGCATTTGTAGTCAGGCCAACGGATGCACCCGTTCCGCTTGTCGCAGAACCGAAAATCATCGCAGGTCGATAGCCTTCGGTCATCATGGCGACGCCTACGTCAAACGGCGACATTACTTTGGTCGTCGACGTGAGCTGCTGAGACTCGGCGAAGGTAGCAATGGCCGGGACCGCAGTCGTGACGAACGCCGTGGTTGCCAGTGCGGTCGTCGAGTTGCCAGCCGTCTGCGTGACGCCAATCGTGCCAGTCGGCATTGAAGGAGATCCCGTAAATCCGGGGCTTGCAATCGGGGCGTAAGGCGTCAGCGCCGAGGCAGTAATGTATGCCTGATTCTTCACAAAGGCCGTTGAGGCGACCT
>Ga0209299_1002112_pt1 | contig 10716 bp, 18 predicted proteins | sample S_140806_MF_Meta_FD_187326 | JGI IMG/M metagenome (GOLD analysis project Ga0209299, IMG submission 187326) | Freshwater microbial communities from Lake Simoncouche, Canada to study carbon cycling - S_140806_MF_MetaG (SPAdes) (version 2) | ecosystem: Environmental > Aquatic > Freshwater > Lake ...
CTTGGGTCGGCAACTTCCGACCGTCAGAGCGGGGCTACACGGTGGCTGAGACTGGCGCGCCCGGCTGCGGCTGGCACGTATGGCACAATACCGGCGGGCCCGCGTTCGCCACTGGCCCCGAAACCGGAGACGCCGGCAAGCACGCCGCCGATCTCGCCCTCGTCGCAGCCGGATACCGCCTCGTCGGCGGGGTTTTTGGGGAGGTGAGCGATGGGTGAGATCCTCGACAGCGCGCGCTCGCTGGTCACGTTCCGCAGGATGAACAAGAGCCCGCAGTACGCGGGCAGCGATGAGGAGCACCTCGTCAACGCGATCAGAAGCGTCATCGGTGAGGCTGATTCGCTGGCCGACGCCCTCCGCCAGATCGCCACCGCCATCGGCACCCCCGCCAACGTCGATCCCCTCGCCGACATCCCCGGGCTCGTGATGATGGTGGAGGGGCTGGTGCAGCGGGCGGAGTCGCGGGACATCCGGCTTGCGGCTGCTGAGGGGCAGGCCGCCGCGGCGGTGGCTGAGGTGCGGGCGTTGCGGGCGGGGCTCGCCCGCCTCACCGCCCACACCGAGGCCACGTCGCCCGAGGGCATCGGCGGCACGTCTGGGGATCTCGCGTGACCGCCGCCCTCTGGCTCGCCTGCACGATCTTCCTCGCCGGCTTCCTCTACCTCCAGCTCCCCGAGGTGTTCCAGGACCTCACCTTCGCCTTCGTCGTGCTGGCGGTGGTGGTGCTTTGGCTGGCGCCGTGAGCAGCCCCACCGAAGTAGGCGATCCCCGCGAAGGCCTCGTCAACTGCCCCGAGTGCGGCACCCCGCTCCTCTGCATCCGCACCAGCACCGGGTGGATCCGGCTGTGCGAGATCCACCACCCGCCCGGCCCGAGGCGCACGAACCCGGCGCTCGACCCGCCGCCGGTGGTGGCGCGGGACGTGTGCGTGGCGACGGTGGACCGCTGCGGGTAGGCTGCCGGCATGACCACCTACTTCGGCCGCATCGCCCGCCTCCAGATCCAGATCCCCGGCCAACTCGGCCAGGAGATCGACGGGCTCCGCGTGCGCCTCCGCTCCCGCCGGTCGGGCAAGGGCTTCGACGGCGCGCAGATCGACGTGTGGGGCCTCAACACCGACTCCTACGGCCAGCTCGGGCGGGACGACACGATCACCCGCCTCGTCGCCGGCTACGCGGACGGGCCGGGCGAGGTGATGCAGGGGCAGGTCGTCCCCCTCTCGCTGCGCCGCGTCGTCTCCGAGGGCGAGGTGGTCACGTCGTGGCAGGTCCAGGAGGCGACGACGGCGCTGGCTTCGGTGACGCTCTCCACGAGCTGGCCGGGGGCGGTGAAGGCGTCGGAGGTGCTCTCGTACATCGCCGGGGCGCTGGGGCTCTCGTTGCCGGCTCAGGCGCTGCCGGTGGATCTGGTCTACGCGCGGGGGTTCACGGCCTACGGGAAGGCGCGCCAGGTGCTCACCACGCTCGCCACCGATTGCGGGTGTACCTGGTCGGTGCAGGCGGGGCGGCTGGTGCTGCTGCCGCTGTCGGGGGCGCTGAGGACCCGGGCGTTCATCTTCGCGCCGGCCTCGGGGCTCGTCGGCTACCCCGAGCAGGTCGACGGGGGGAAGGTACGCTCCACCACGCTCATGCAGCCGGGCATCCTCCCCGGCGATACCTACCGCCTCGGTGGCGACACCCTCGCCGGGGACTACGTCGCTGAGCAGGTCGAGCACGCCGGGGACCTTTGGGGGCCGGAGTGGTACACCTACGTGACTGGGAGGGTTGCTAAGTGAACCAACGCGCCACGCTCGCCGACCTCTTCCTCGCCAACGCTCCCGCCACCCGCGAGGGCATCGAGGTCGCCGGCTACGTCGTCGTCGTCGAGTACCACGCCGCCACCCGAACCGCCGACGTCCGCAGCGCCGTGCAGATCGGCGATGGACCTGGGCCGATCGTCTACGGCGTGCCGGTCCAGCATCCCGAGGGCGGCGGGCGCTCCATCACCTGGGGGCTCGACGCGGGCGACGTGCTCCTCGGGGTCGTCCGGTCCCGCTCGCATGACGAGATCGACGATGGGGCGGAGGTGCCGCTGACCCCGGCGAGCTCGCGGCGGTTCGACTGGTCAGACCAGGTCCTCCTTCCCAGTGGGCGCGGGACGCTGCCGTACCGGGAGGATGGGCAGATGGTGATCGGGCTCCCCTCCGCCGAGGCCGTCTACATCGGCACCGCCGCCGCCGCCGAGTACCTCACCCGCAACGACCTCGTGCGGACCAACCTCAACGCGATCAAGACCGCGCTGGACACGATCGCAGCTGCGGCCGGCGTCGCCAACTCCTACGCCGTGAGCGCCACCCGCTCCGACCGGATCCGGGTGGACTCGTGACCCGGCGCGGCCTGCTGATGATGCTCGCCGCGCTGGCCGTGATCCCCGCCTGCGGGGATGACCGCTCGTGCTGGGGGAGCTACCGGTGGGGCGAGGTGCTTCGATGATGGCGGGCGCCCCGCTAGCGGTTAGTGGTAGCCGACCACACGGGGGCACCTTGACCAGCTACATCACCAGCGTTTCCGGCGGCAAAGACAGCACCGCGACCGTCCTACACCTCAAAGAACTCGGACTCACGCAGCGCCTCGTTTTCTTTGACACCGGATGGGAGCACGCGCTCACGTACCAGCACCTCGACTACCTGCAAGACGCGCTCAGCATGGAGATCGCGCGCTCTGCCTGCCCGGTCACGCTGTCGCCGGAGTTGACCGCTGAGGCCGAAGCGATCGAGGCCGTGCTGGGCATCACGCCGAGCGCATTCGTGCGGCTCTGCCTGAAAAAGCGGATCATGCCGCGCCGCACGGTCCGCTTCTGCACACAGAGCCTCAAGGTGTTCGAGGCGCAGAAGGTCATGCGCGCAGAACACGAAGCCGGCCGCTACCCCGTCAACGTCGTCGGGATCCGCGCTGCTGAGTCCGCCGCACGCGCCAAGATGCCCGAGCGTGAGCTGTCCGTCACGCTCGACTGCGAGGTCTGGCGCCCGATCATCGCGTGGACGGAGGCCGACGTGATCGCCATCCACCAGCGTCACCAGATCAAGCCGAACCCGCTCTACCTGATGGGCGCCAGCCGGGTCGGGTGCTTCCCGTGCATCATGGCGCGCAAGGCCGAGTTGCGGATGGTCGGTCGCGACGCCAACCGGATGGAGGCGATCCGGATGCTGGAGGCAGTGGTGCAGCGGATTCACGCGGCCGGCCATGATGATGGCGAACATCACCACTTGCCGTCGTTGTTTTCGGCAACGCGTAAGAACGAAGACGGCCAGCGCCTCGGCGTCAGTATCGACGACGCGGTGAGGTGGGCGAACACCGTCAACCGAGCATCGCTGGACCAGGAGAACCTCTTCGGACCGGTGGACGATCCCGATGACGGGTGCATGAGGTGGGGTATGTGCGAGACCGAGAGGTGACACCTTGACCGCTCCCACGCTCGCCCGAACCTCCACCGGCGCCGTCCGCGTCCCCTTCGCCTACGCCCACGGCTACGAGGCGATCGCCATCCAGATCTGGCACCGCCTCCGCACGCACCGGGGGAGCGCGCTGGAGGACGTGGCCCGGGGGTTGCCCTGGGGCGACTGGCTCACCCGGTTGGCCGTGCCGCTCGCGGAGATCGAGGGGGCGGTGAGGGCGCAGGTCGTGCTCGTGCCGGGCGTCGTCGCGATCGAGCGGGTGGCTGCGACTGTGGTGGACGGGGTGATCACCTGCGAAGTCCTCTGCCGGCTCATGGTTCGCGGCCGGGCTTTCGGCGTTGGCGTCACCGTCGCGGACCCCTACCAGACGTCGGGGCCTCCGCTTTATTGGCAGACTCTGGCGTAGCGATGAACGCCCGCGGCCGCCGCCGCCGCCGCCGCTTCGCTCGCTCCACGCCGTCGTACTTCCCGATGGCCGGGACTTGGAGTTCTTCCGCGCCGTCGACGCCGAGAAGATCGCGGCGGAGTGCGCGGAGGCCGTCAGCTGGGGGAACCCTTGGCAGCGCGCGCTTTGGCGGGGCTCGGCGCGGGCGCTGCGTCGGTGGCTCGCTTCCGCGCCGCCTTCCCCAGCGGCCCCTTGAGCTTGAGCAGCTGCCCGAGGTGGAACGCCTCCACCGCCAGCCCAAGCGCAGCAGCGGCGACCTCTTCGCCGTCTCCGCCCTTGGCGGCCTCGTAGGCGGCGCGGGCTTCGTGGACGATGGCGGCGGCGGACTCGGTGATTCGGCTCATGCTGGCCTCCCTGTGTCGCCTCCCGTAGCCCGTGCTACGCTCGCCGGCATGGGAGCGACCAATGGGCTGGACCGTCCGCACCGCCGCCTACTGGGCTGGCCTGAGCCGCACCGGCATTGACGCCGCCCTGGGCTACTCCGTCGACTACGACGGCACCCTGGAAGGCGACTGGACCGCCACCGTCGGCGCCGTTGCGTTCGACGCTGATCAGGGAATGCAGATCGCGCTGGACGAGCGCAGCCCCCAGACCGCCACCGGCTCCGCGCTCGACGCAGCCGTCGCCCCGATCGTCTACCGCAAGGCCGCCGTCTCCAGCCGCTACACTGTCACCGCCGTAGCCGTGGGCGTCGTCGCAGCCGAGGCCATCTACCGCGACACCGACTCCCGATCGTGGCGCGTGGTGACCGGCTTCGGCATCGTCGGGATCGGGGACGAGCTCGTCGTCGAGGCCGTAGAGGCTGGGCCGCTGGCGCTCTCCCAGGGCGCGCCGACCACGCTGTCGCCGGTGACGGCATCGACCGCGCCGACGTCGCTGCTCTACACGCCAGGCGATGCCTACCAGATCGGCCGCGACGTTGAAGCCGACTCGCTGCTCCGGCGGCGCTGGACCGTCTCCCTCGGCCGCCCGCTCTGCCCGACGCCCGCGGGGATCCGGCGGACGCTGCTTGCGCTGGAGTGGGTCACGGCGGTCTCCGCGACGCGCACGGCGCCCGGGACGCTTGCGATCCGCGTGGCGCCGTCGCCGGTCGGGGCGGATCAGGAGATCGCGCTGGCAGAGGCGATCTATGCCTGCGTCGGGGCCTCCGCGCTCACGACCGGCAGCGACTCCACCGTCGTCACCGGCGTCGATGGCTTCCCCGCCACCGTCTACTGGACCGGGGCGACGACGCAGACCGTGACCGTTGCGATTACGCTGGTTCTGGCGACGGGCGTCACGCTGGCTTCGGTGTCGGCGGCGGTGGAGCAGGCCGCGCTCGCGCAGTTCGACTTGTTGAACACGGGCTCCACGCTCTATCAGCTCGCGATCGTCCAGGCGCTGCCGGGGCCGTCGTCGGGCGTCATCCGCGGGACGCTGCTGCTTGACGGCGTGAATGCGGACGTGACTCCGGCGACCTCGACCACGCTGCTTGTGCCGGGCACGGTGACCGTCGCATGACCGCCATCTACCCCACGCTCGAAGACTGGGACGCCTACGTCAACGGCCTCACGCCGGCTCCTTCGGCAATCGGCGCGTCGGGCGTCTGGATCCGTGGGCTCTCGCTGCCGTGGTCGGTGCTGGATCAGCAGCTGCTCACGCTCGCCGCCGGATACGTCGACCTGGAGCAGGCTCCGGCGTGGGTGCTGGAGATCGCTGGCGCCCAAGTCAACGAGCCCCCGGCGGGCCTCGGGACCACCGAGTACCGGCGGATCGTGGCGGGGCGGAGGCTTTCGATCGGGTCGGCGGGGGAGGTGGGCGACGTTTACGCCGTGCTCCTCGGGTTGGCCGGGGCCGAGGATGGGAGGATCGGGCTGATCAGCGATGGCGTCCACGTCGGCCTGTTCATGTACGCCTTCGCCGGGTTCACGCCATCGGAGCCGTACCTCCAGCGCGCCGGGCGCGTTCTGCGGGACGCGATCGATCGGTCCATGCCGGCCGAAGCGATCCTCTACACCGCTGCCACCTACCTCTGGGGCGCGGTGCTCTCGCCGACGAGCGCGTGGGGTTATCCGCTGGCTGTGTAGGAGTCCGACCATGCCGACCAGACCAGCCGCGCCGCCCGAGTGGGCCACCAACGGAGGAACCCGCACCGTCCCCACGCTCGGCCGCCAGGGCACGGGCTGGGTGAGCGGCGAGCCCATCGACCCGCTCCAGTGCAACGACCTCTGGGGCGAGGCCTTCGACTGGATCGGCTACCTTGCGGACATCGTCCCCGCGTCGAACGTCGTCGTCGCCGAGACCTTCCGCGTCGTCGACCCCGCCGGGCCTACCACGCGCGGCGCGTTGACCTGGACCACGATCGGGGGCAACGCCGGGCTCGTCGTTGGGGGCAACGCTGGCGGGCTTCCCGGGATCTTCTTCGACAACACCACCGGCTTCGTGAAGATCCTCCAGAGCACCGGGCCGGTTGTGATGCTGGAGGTCCAGCCCACCGGCATGGTCGGCCCCAAAGCCATCGCCGACGCGGTGTACGGCGCGCGCTTCCAGTACGACTACACAGACCTGCTCACGCTTGACCACGACTTCTCTCCGAGCGGCGGTGGCTACACGCCGATCGTCGTCAACCCGTTCGTGGGCGCCGGTCTGCCGGCCTCGCTGGTCGCGCTGGGAACGTCTCACCTGCTGTTCAACCCGAACGCCGTGCCTCAGAATGCGTCGTTCCGCAGACCGCTGGTCATCCCCTACGACCCAGCAAGCACCGGCCCGGCGCTGTTTCCCAAGCTGGTGAGCATCACCGCCACCTATGTCGGCGCCACAAACGACTTCAAGGTCCGCGTGATCAAGATCCTCAAGTCGACCGGCGCAGAGACCGTCCTCTGCACGCTCGACGCGGCTACCCCGACCTTCACGTTTGCCGGGTCAGGCGAGATCACCGATCCGCAGCTGAAGCACTACGTGGTCGAGCTGTACTCGGCTGCGCTTGGAGCTGGCCTGCCCACTGCGGATGCGCTCCGAACCGTCACGGTCGTGGCCGATCATGGCGTCCTGAACCCGATCATCTGAGGCCACGATGTCCAGCTCCGACCAGACCCTCGCCCTCCGCTACGCCCTCCTCGCGAGCGGCGCCGTCCCCGAGCAGAGCGCCGCTACCATCGACCCCACCGTTCTCCCGGCGAGGGGAAGCGGCGGCTACAGCGTCGTCGGCGCGCTCCAGGCGCTCGTTCAGATCTCGCTGCAGGAGGACACGGCGCGGCGTCGGGCGCGCGTCACCCTCGACCCGTTCGACGGCAACGACACCTACCGCCTCGAATTCCCCGACGCCTCCGCGCGCTACGACTACGTCGCCAGCGCCGCGACCCTGGCCGAGCTGATCGCGGAGTGGGTCCCGCTTCTGAACGCCTCCGCTGCGGTCAACACGATCATCACCGCCAGCGTCGATTCCGATGACGACGAGGTGATGATCATCGACTGGATCCTCCAGCCCACCGGGATCAGCGCCAGCCGCGTCGGCGGCGGGAGCGGTGTTGTCGCCGTCACCACCGAGTACGCGAGCGCGTCGGTGTTCCTGCTGGAGCGGGCCGATGTGCGGGTCACCACCGGGACCGAGACCGGTTGGGACACCTGGCAGGTGATGAACCTCCCCAGCGGCTTCGATGGGACCTATTCCCTCGTCGACGGCCAGGGCGTCCGCGTGCTCGTGCCGTGCCCTGGGAGGGCGGCGCTGTTCCCGTTCGTCGGCAACCTCGCCGGCCACGCCGACGACGTCGCGACGGCTACCGGGACCATCGCCTACGCCACACCCAAGGGCCTCGTCGCGCCGGTCGTGACTCAGTAGTACAGCAGGTAGTTGACGGTCGTGCCAGCGCCGCCGGGCGCGATCCCGAGGGTCACGGTGAGCGTGGCCCCTGATACGACGCCCCAGACGCCGCCGGCCACGCTGAGCAGCGGGTTAGCGCCGAAGCAGACGATCACCTTGCAGCCGTTGAAGCCTGAGCTCACGGCGGCGGTCTTGCTCGTGTCGCCGGCCGCGAAGGCAAGCGAGCCCGTCAGGACGTGCGACGTGCTGACCTTCTCCGCAAGCCCCTGGCCGAGGTAGCCGAGCCCGCCGGTGGGGGCGATCGTGCTGTAGCTCGACACCGTGTAGCCGGTGCCGTTCCAGACGAGGACGGCCACGTCGGTGGCGTCGGCGAGGCTGACGTTCTGGGCGAGCTCGCACGTCAGGTTGCCGGTGCCGTGCTTGAGGACCACCGTCCTGGCGCCGCTGGCGGGGCGGAGGATCAGGATCGGGATCGTCGCGCCGCCGGTCACCGTGTCGAGGTCGTCGCTGGCGGCCGATCCCTCGGTGTCGATCAGGTGCTGCGTCTGGGTGGCGGTGACGACGCCGCCGGAGATCGTGAGCGTGGTTGGCGCGCTGAGGAACAGCGTCGCCATCTGGATCGCGAGCGTCGAGCCGGAGAGCACCCGGACGACCTCGGCGGCGGTGAGGAGAGTGGCGGACATCGTGGACCTCCTTGGTCGTCGACAGGGTAGCCAGCGTGGTACGCTCCGGCCATTGGAGGCGCCTTGGACTGGACCGCGAACGTCGCACCGCACTTCGCCTGGGACGATGTCGTTACCGGCACCCCCGAGGCCGTCACCGTGCGCCGCGCTGGCCTGGCCGCAGACGCCAACGCCCAGGCCGCGATGGCGAAAACCTGCGCCGTCGCCGAGTGGATCCGCGGCCTCGTTGGTCGCCCCGTCCGCATCACCAGCGGCTACCGCGGCCCCGAGCGAACCGGCTCCCAGCACGACACCGGGCACGCGCTCGACATTCAGGTCGACGGGATCAGCGCGCTGGATCTGCTGGAGATCGTCCACGCCAGCTGGGCGAGCTCGCCCCACCCGCTGCGCCAAGTCATCGCCGAGTCGCTCCACACGGGCGCGCTGACCCTAGCGAGGCCGATGGCGGCAAAATGCGGCGTCTGGCTCCACGTCGCCATCGCCACCGGGGAGTGGCGCCGGCCTTCGACGCTGCCCTGGGCGACCTCGGTGGCGCCGGTGAGCGGGCGGCGCGTGTATGCCGCGTGGAGCGCATGATGCCCGAAGACACGCCCGCACCATCGCCCAAAGTCGACACGCTCGCGGCCCTCGGTCCGCTGGTGGAGCTCGTCGCCAAAGGCGGCGCCGGTGCCCTCGCTGTGATCGTGCTGGCGTGGCAGGTCTACACCGGAACGACCTCAATCCAAGCGAGGATCGAGACGCTTGACACCTCAATGCGGACGGAGATCGGCGGGCTCGCGACGAGGATCGCCACGCTGGAGCAACGGGTCGCCATCGCCGACGCGATCCGGGAGCGTGACGAGCGCGAGGCACAGCACGAGGCGCAGCACGAGGCGCCAGCGCCAGCGCCCACGAGGCGATAGACGCGGCTACGTAGGACGTGCTACACGGTACGCGGGGGCCGCCTATGCGAACAGCCTGCACCGGACTATGACCCTTGAAGCTCTGCACATCGCAGGCGCGTGCTTTACCACTGCAACGCTGGCGGTTGTGCTTGTACTGTGGGTCGTGGCCGAGCAGCGGCGGGCGGCGGCGGAGCAGCGGGCGCACGCGGCGCGGCTGGCGATGATCGCGCACCACACCGAGACTTTGCGGCTGGCCGGGATCGTCGCTGACCAGTTTGATCGGGCCGTTGCCAACCTGCCAGCCCACCCGTACCTCGATCCGTTGTTCGCTTCCGCGCAGCAGGGATACTCAGCGGTGCGCGTGATTCAGCGCGCCTCACAATGCGCGATCGACGCGCTCCTAGGGGATCATCATGGGTAGCTCGATCAACGAAGGCACGTCGAACCATCACGGCCACGTCACGATGCACCGCAGCGGGCCGGGCTTCCACACCGGATGCAGCCTCGGGCGCCTGTACCCGTCCGAGGTCTGCGGCACCGACTCGGCGAAGTGGGCCACGGCGAACGCCACACTCGATCTGGTGGACGACATCCGCCGCGCCGGCGCCAAGTACCTCGCTGGCACCGGCTCGATGGCCGCCGTTGACAGCCTCTTCGCGGCGCTCACATCCACCCCGAGCGGCAGTCCGTGGACGAACACCGCGGCTTCGTGGTGGTCCGGTCTGACGACCGCGCAGAAGGGTGACCAGCTTCTGAAGCTTTGTTCCGCCTGCGTTGACGTGCGTCATTCCTCGTAGGTGGACCGCCGCACCCGTGACGTGGTACGCGGTGGGCACGCCATAGGAGGCCACTTGCCCGTGTTCCTGATCATCGCGTTCCTGTCCGCGCTCGCGCTCGCCCTCCACGCCGCCGGCGCTGCCTTCGACGGCCTCGCCGCTGGCCTCGCCGCTGGCCTCGCCGCGCTCCCCCAGGACCACGAGCACGCTCCGCCACCGCAGCCCCCGGCTGTCGCGCCCGCTCCCCCGCCCGATGCCATCGCCGGCGAGACCTACGCCGAGTTCTTCGCGCGCACCGGCTACCTGCTCAAGGGGCCGGACGACCACGAGATCAGCGGCTTCCACGTCTTCGATGGGCACGCGTGGGTTCCTGCGACCGCGTGACCGTTGCCCCCAGCGCCGCCACCGGCTACCATCACCCCGAGCGCGTCGTGCCTCCAGTGTGGTAACCGGTGCCCCCTTCGCGCTCTGAGCCCTCGCCGATTCGTCGGCGGGGGTTCGCCCGTTTAGGCCCGGAGGGCGTCGAGGAACGCCTGGAGTGCTCTCCGCTCGCGCTGGAGGTTGCGGATCATCTCGTCGATCTCCCCGATCCGCGCCTCGGCCGTGTCCAGCGTCGGCGCCTTCAGCTTCTCCGCTGGCCGCCAGCCGAGCGGGCCGTAGACGTAGGCGCCGATGGGGCCGCGCTGGACGATCAGC
>Ga0209299_1002127_pt1 | contig 10673 bp, 10 predicted proteins | sample S_140806_MF_Meta_FD_187326 | JGI IMG/M metagenome (GOLD analysis project Ga0209299, IMG submission 187326) | Freshwater microbial communities from Lake Simoncouche, Canada to study carbon cycling - S_140806_MF_MetaG (SPAdes) (version 2) | ecosystem: Environmental > Aquatic > Freshwater > Lake ...
TGAGGTGTTGGGCACCAACGTGATGCCTGAGATGATCACGTCCTCACCGGTTGTGGCGGAGGGCGCTTTGTTCATCCGCACCATCGGGGCGCTGTATAAGATCGAGAAGAAGTAGGGCAGAGGTCAGCAATCAACAATCGACATTCCTCAATCGAGTATTCGATGGCTTGGAGTCGATTCACTTCCTGCATCTCTGAGCGCCAACTTTCACTCATGATCGGCGAATAACCTCTCTCTCCGCCCGTCTTGAGCCTTGACCCTTGCCGGGGGAATCGTAATACACACGCCATGCGTCGTCACGTCACTCTCTTGCTGCCTGTCTTGCTTGCGATCGGTCTTGTCGTGGTGGCCTGCACCACGCCGCATGATACCAGCCGCATCCGCCGGTGGGAGTCGCGTTACAATGATAGTGCTCTCGGGCCGGTGACGCCGGATCAATTGCTGGCCGAGGCTCGTGTGAGGCTCGATCTCATCCCTGCCGGGACGGTGGGGCGGCGTTACTACCGGCCGATGGATGTGCGTTACATCACCATCCACAGCACGCAGAACTACACCGGCAATGCTTACAACCACGCCCTGGCCCTGAAACGCGGAGCTTTGCGGGCCACGAAACGCCCCGGCGGCAATCGCATCGGTTTCCTCACCTGGCATTTCACGGTGCAGCAGGACGTGGCCGTGCAGCATCTCCCCTGCCGTGAGCAAGGCGAGCACGCTGACTTCGACGGCCCTGGAAACAACTACAGCATCGGCATTGAGATGTGCGAGCATCAGGGCAATGACATCGGCCTCACCATCGACCGCACGGCCCGCTTGGCTGCGTATCTGATGCGTGCCTACAATCTCTCGCTCAGTCAGGTGAAGGGGCATTACCACTGGCCGCGCAAAGGTCTGAGCGTGCCCAACAAAGACTGCCCGCACTTCCTCATGGATCGCGGCCGTCCGGGGCCTACTTGGCAGTGGTTCCTCAGCCGCGTGCAGATGCACTACAACCGCATGCTCCCTGGCCCGGCCTCGCCGTTGGGCTGAGGAAGAAAATCTGAAAGCTAAACGATCAAAGATGAAGCCTCGCCCCACCTTCTCTCCCTTCTTGATCTTTCATCTTTCATCTTTGATCTTTTCCCTTCTCCTCCCGGCCCAGGGCGGCATCACTCCTTCCAAAAGCGAGCGCATCGCCACGCTGGCCGATACCCGCATCAAGGAAAGCTCCGGCCTCGCCCGCAGCCAGCGGCATGAAGGTATCTTTTGGACGATGAACGACTCCGGCGGCGAGCCCTGCGTCTTTGCCATCGACCTTCAGGGCCGCACGCGAGCCAAGGTGCGCATTCAGGACGCGGCCAATTTCGATTGGGAAGACCTCGCCAGCGGTCTCGATGAGCAAAACCAGCCCGTCCTCTACATCGGCGACATCGGCGACAACCTCCACATCCGTCCCACTGTGCAGGTTTACCGTGTCCCCGAGCCACCGATCTCCGCTCCAGGCGAAATTGTCCCGGAAACGATCAGCGGCCCCTCCATGCACTGGCATCTGACCTATCCTGGCGGCCCGCGAAATGCCGAGGGCCTCCTCGTGCATCCCAAAACACGCCGTCTCCATGTGATGAGCAAGGCGGAGGATGGCCGCTCCGTGCTCTACGCTTTTCCCGCCACGGTGGAATCTCTCGCCGAGGCGGATCAAGGTGCTGAAAACAAGCACAAGCCCGTCCTCCTCGAAAAAGTAGGAGAGGTGAGCTTTCCTGGCCACGAGCGAGTGGGGAAACGGCCCACGGATGACCGCCTCTGCACTGGTGCAGCCTTCTCCCCTGATGGCACACATCTGGCTGCCAGCACCTACAGCAGCCTCTACGAATGGCAGCTCCCGGCTGGGAAGCCCACCGTCGAAGCTCTCGCGGCTAAGCCCCTGCGGCTCGTCCCAGAACTCCTCCGGCAGCTCGAAGCCATCACTTACGATGCCGATAGCCGCACCCTCTGGCTCACCAGTGAGCACCTCCCCACGCCGCTGGTTCGGGTCAGCCGCTGAGGAGGCTGCCATCGCCAAAATCGAGCCTGTCATGCCCCTCGAAGCCCAATTTCTCCGCGCCATCTGTGCGGACGAACGACGTCAGTCCGTCGAATAGGTGAAGCACCTCCAAAAGGGATTCGAGATGCTGCAACAGTCTCCCTGGTGCCAAATCGATCTCGTCACTCGATCTCTGAAATCACTGCCCATCATCGCGAAAGAACGCTTGAGCGTGACGGAGCAAGATCTGGCCAAACTTTTCAACATTCTCGGCGCTAAGTATCCGGTGGATATCGCTCTGGGGGTGCGCCACGCAGCCCGCATCGAAATGGCGATGCATCTGCCCATCGAAGCGCAGCTATCCGCCGTGAAAAGCCTCGGCCCGCCCTTTCCCTGGCATCCACGCGCCCTCGTCCTCCGAGCGAATGCCTTTCTTCAATCCAACGATCCCCGCGCCGATGAAGCCATGGCCGATTTGAATCGCTTCGTGGCTCAAGGCGGCAAGCTCGGCGGTGAAGCACCGCCCTTCGTGATTCCCTCCATCCTGGAAATGCTCCAAAAGAAGCCCGTCCAAGCTGAAACGATGGTGCTCAGCACGCAGCCAGCGGCCAAATAAGCGACTTACGAAGCGCTGAGGTCCTTGTTGTAAAAGACCTTCACGAACTTCATGCCCTTCTGCTCGTCGTAACCGCGTTCGAGCACGGGCTGGTCATCGGTGGCAGCGGGTTTCACGTGGATTTCCACGCCGGTGTCGAGCTTCAGCACGGCGGCGATGCGCTTCTTGGCCTTGGTGACATCCTTCTTGGAGATCTCAAAGCTTGTCTCCAGCGTTTGGCCTTGCTCTTCCTCAATGCGGGCCTTGTGCTCGCCAAAGCGGCTGATGGTTTCCGGGTCCTTCAGCACCTCGCGTTCAAACTCCTCAAGCTGGAAAGTCTCACGCTGCTCGAAGTAATCGAGCGCGTCCTTCGCTGCGGTGGCGGCTTCCCAAGGTGGCGTGTCATCTTCTTCGCTTTCGACGGGCTTTTTCTCTTCCAGGAAGGACACCGCCATCTTCGCATACGCATTCGTGAGGAAAGCTGCATCCGGCACGGCCTCGACGCCGAGGAATTCACGCACCCAGAAGCGAGTGTCCGCGCCGCCGCGATCGAAGGTGAGGATGTAATAACCTTTTTCCGACCAGTAATCGAGGATCAGGCAACCTTTGTCGATCTTGTCGGGATTGATGCCCTGCTCGGTGGAGAGGCGCAGGTCGCCATTGCGGGCGGTGATGGTGAGGAAAGGCGTGACGCTGTCTGATTTCAGAATGCAGAGGCCATTCACCAATTCGCCCTCAATGTGAATCTCCTTCAAAAGCGCGATGCAGAGATCACCCGCTTTGATGTTCGGATGGTTCGACTTCGCATAGAGCCGTTTGGCGATCTCGATGCCGCGTTCGAGCAGATTCGCCTCGCCCGCGAAGATGGCTTTGGCGCAGGTGTTCACCTCATGCTGATCGAGCGAGGCGTGGTGGGTGAAACGATGCCCGATGAGGTTCTTGAATGGCTTCACAAACAAGGCCGTGAGCGCTTCCTGGTCCTTCTCCGCGATCTCAAAGACCTCCTTCGAGGTTTGCAGCGGCTCCTCACGCAGAGGATTGCCGATTTTGGCGAGGACGGCTTGGGTGGCGGTGGCGGTGTTGAGACGGAGCTTGATGGACATGCGGGGCGCGGAGGCTAGCGAGCATGGAGGAGGTGCAAGCTGGAGTTTAGGGGGAGCAGAGGGCAGAGGTGAGAAGGAGGCCCCTGACTGGCAACGAGTGCGGACAAGGCATGTCCGAATATCTCAACTATACCACTCCTTTACCTGCCAAAGTGTTTGCCGCAAAGGGGCGGAGGAGCAGAGGACGCAAAGATGAAAACAGAAGGAAGTCTCTGCGTCCTCTGCCTCTTTGCCCCTCTGCGGCCAAAACGAGTGTGAGAAAGGATGGCTTCTTTGGTGAGGGGTGGAGTGCGACCACTGTTGAGCAGGCGAATGCACAGACTTTCTGGATGTCCTCATCCCTCATACGGCATCCACCAGGCTTTGAGCCATTCGGTGGTGGTGCGTTTGAAGCCGCGTTTGAGGAGGCGCTGTTCCATATCGGTGAGGTGGGCGGCACCGTAGAAGATGGCGAGGCGTTTTTTGCCGGCGGCGAGCTGTTTATCAAGGACTTCAAAGGCCACGCGGTTGCGCTCGCCGACGATGACGGTGCCTTCGCCTTCCTCCACACCGCTCATGAGCTTCTCCACCTCGTCGAACTGCGAGGCCATGCCGCGTTTCAGTTCGAGCGAGCCGTCCTTGCTCATTAGGATGCGAAACAAGGTGGCGAGCGCCGCCGCCTCGGAGTCCGCCTCCGCATCGTCTCCGGCGGCGGCTTGCTGGGCCTGCCAGAGCTTCAGGTAGAGCTTCAGGAAGCTCTCCTGCTTCTTCTCGCGGGTATCGTGAAACTGCGAGGAAGTCATGTCGGCATGGACAAAGTTCTTCGCGGCGTAGTCGATGCCTTCGAGCTGGCCGTGGAGCTTCAGCGTGTCCCGCATGAAGGTCTGCATGGTGCCCACCCATTGCAGGCTGCCGCTGCCGCCGCCGGGCTTCATCTGCTCCTTTGTGCGTTCGCTCATCGGCGGGCCGACGAGTTCGTAAAGCACGGCGTCGTAGCTGCGGAAGCGGACGTTCAGGGTATCGTAGTAGCTTTTGTCGGCGATGTGAATGGCTCCGACGAGATCGACGATGACCTTTTGCGGCGATTCAAAGCGCACGACGGCTGTTTCGAGGCTATCGCCTTCATCCCCTTCGACGAAGCGCACATAATCCGTGGCTGCCTTCGCTGGTTCAGCAGCCGAAATCATGCCCGAGAGAGGCAGGCAACCGAAAAGGACAGCGAGGAGCTTCATGAGGTTTATTTGAAGAGCCGCTCGAAGAACTGGTTCATTTCCTCCCACGAGGCTTTGTCGGCGGATTCGTTGTAGGCCGCCCCTTTGCTGTTGTCATTGCCTGCGGCTTTTTGGGTGAAGGCATGCACGGCACCGGGATATTGGACGAGTTTGAAATCGACGCCGGCGTCCTTCATCTCCTGCTCAAAGGCAGCGAGGTCTTTGGCGGGCACGAAGGGATCATCCGCCCCGTGAAGGGCGAGGACTTTGCCTTTGATGTTCTTGCCATCGGCCGGGGCAGGGGAATCGAGGCCGCCGTGGAAGCTGACGATGCCCTTCACCATGGCTCCGCTGCGGGCCAGTTCGATGACGCCGGTGCCGCCGAAGCAGTAACCGATGGCGGCGATCTGGGTGGGATCAGCCTGCGGGGTTTTGCGGAGCTGCTCCAGCCCGGCGAGAAGGCGCTCGCGGTAGAGTTTGCGGTCGGTTTTGTATTTCCCGGCCACTCTGCCTGACTCCGGCGGCTGCGGGCGGATGCCTTTGCCGTAGATGTCGGCCACGAAGACATTGTATCCAAGCTCCGCGAGCATCTTGGCCCGCATTTTCTCGTTCTCGCTCACGCCGGTCCACTGGTGAATGATGAGCACGGAGGGCAGTTTGCCGGCTTTGGTGCTTTCCACGACGTGCAGACCTTCGCAGGTCACGCCGCCGGTGGTGTATTCGACGGCAGTTGTGGTGATCTCAGCCCGCAGGGCGGTGGCAACGAAGAGGAGTAAGGATAGGAAGGCGCGTGGTTTCATCCGGCGGCGAGCTTAGGCAAGCGATTCGAAGCTGACAAGCATCCAAGCAGCCCTTCCCAGCGCACTTTATCCCGGGACAAGGAAAGGCGTGGATTTCCGCTTTCGTTTTGTCCGCCCCCTCTAAACTCCGCTCCCATTCATAAACCACCACCATGACGCCCGAAGAAGCCAAAGCCCAGCTCGACAACCAAGTCCGTGAAATCATCAACTGGCACTTCTCGCCGGAAACCGGCTGCCCGTTCTGGCTGGAGTGGGCGAAGAAGAATTTCGACCCGCGTGGCGTGGTGAATAGCTACGAGGACATCATCGCGAAGTTTGACCACTTCCAGGATGAGTATCTCCGCGACCTCCAGCCCGAGGTTTGGGTGCCCAAAGCCTTTGAAGGCAAGCCCTTCAACATTTTCGAAACCGGCGGCACCACCGGCATGCCCAAGCAGCGCATCGGCTGGAACGACTTCCGCGTCGATTACGAGGAATTCAGTCACAAGCTCGCCGACGAGCATTTCCCGAAGGGCAAAAGCTGGATCATGGTCGGCCCCACAGGTCCGCGGCGACTGCGTCTCGCGGTGGAGCATCTGGCGAACTATCGCGGCAGCTCCTGCTACTTCGTCGATCTCGATCCTCGCTTTGTGAAGAAGGTCATTGCGAATAAGCAGTTCGATGTCGCTCGTCAGTACATGGATCACGCCGTCGATCAGGCCGTGCTGCTCCTGAAAAACCGCCGCATCAGCGCCATTTTTACAACCCCGAAACTGCTCGAAGCCCTCGCTGAAAAAGTCGATCTCTATGATGTCGGCATCCGTGGCTGCTTCGTCGGTGGCACCACCATGACGCCGCAGTATGTGCGCTTCATTGTGGAAGAAGTCCTCGAAGGCAAAATCGGCTTCTACCCCACCTATGGCAATACCTTGATGGGCCTCGCCGCCAGCGTGCCGCTCACGCCGGAGGACAATTTCTCCATCACTTACTACGCCCCGCAGCCACGTGCCGTGCTGCGCATCGTGAACCCGAACGCCACCAACGAAACCGTCGATTACGACGCCTGGGGCCGCGTCGAGCTCACCACGCTCACCAAAGAGTTCTTCATGCCGCGCTTCCTCGAGCGCGATGAAGCCATGCGCCGCAAACCCCGCGCCCCCTACGCCTGGGACGGCGTCGCCGACGTCCGCCCCTTCGGTGCGATGGAGAAGACCATTGTTGAGGGCGTGTATTGAGTTAGACTCCGATCATGGAACCTGTCACGCTGGCGCGAAAACTCGGCACCACGGCTCATCTGTCGTGTTTGAGGCAAAGCGCTAAGCGTGTGGGGTTGGTGACAGAAAAAGACCTCATCGACGAAGCTGTGGCCCGTGGCTGCTTTCATTACATGGAGCAGATCGGCCATCCGCCCCAGCAGCGCGTTAGCGAGGCAGTTTTCTCGAATGAGCAACTCGCTCTTGCCCTGCTCACCATCGCCAATCCGTATGAGCCATGGTTCATTCGCATCGGAGCCATGATGCTAAGTCATCCTAGCAACGATGTTCGCAAGCTGGCCCTCTATACGAAATACGAGCGCAGCGAGGTCATCGTTCGCGAGATCGCCCTCGCTGGTCTTCGTTACGAGCCTGAGAATGCCTTCTGGAGTGAGTTGCTTGCTTTGCTGCCGGAAACCGCGCCGCCAAAAAGTGGTGTAATGCCCCACCACACACGTTTTGTTTCCATACCCGGCCTGATTGCCCCCAAAACCGTCGGACCCACAAAATGGCTCCGCCCAGCCAAAGTGACGGGACTTGGTTATGCAGCCTGATTCCGACAATCCCACATTCATCCTGCGAGAGTTGGATTCACGACTGAATCACGCGGTGGAACTGACTTTGATCGGCAAATCGGCCATGTGGCTCGGCTACGACGACCCGCCAGAAGGATTCGGTGCCACAGCCGATGTGGATGCAGTTGTTCCGGCTGAATACTCCGAGGTGATGGATCATGATCTGGCCTTCTGGGAGTCGCTCAAAGAAGCAAATGCAGCCCTTGAGCGGTTCGGACTCTATCTCTCGCACATTTTCGAGCAGCACTCGGTATTCCTCCGTGCTGACTGGTCCACTCATCGTGTGAGACTGACACGTCCCGTTACAGAGCATCTGCGTTTGTTTCGCCCTGCGACGTTGGATCTGATTCTGACCAAAATGATGCGTGGAGACGACCCTCAGCACATGGAGGAAATTCAGTGGATGATCACCAAGGACCATATCTCCCGTGCTGGGATGCAGGATTGCCTGAAGGCGGCCGTGATTCCAAACGATGATCCCATTTGGCAGGAACTCTTTCAGCAGGCAAAAACCGCCGTTCTCGCCATGTCGTATGAATCCTGATTGCGCCGACGTTTAGCCCGCTCCAAATCACAAATCCCAACTCAAACCAAAAATAGATGTCCATCCCCCATCTCCCCGCTCTCCGCAAAGGTCGTCCGTATGAGTCGCTCGATAAGGCTCAGGTCAAAGATCACAAATCCGGCGAAATTTGCGCCGAAATCAGCCAGGTGAATGCCGGCATCGTGCGCAAGGACCTCGCGAAGATCGGCGAGGCGCGTGCGTCTTTGAAGAAGTTCACCGTCGAACAACTCATCGACATCACCGCGAAGGCGGGCGAGCTTTTCCTCAATGGTACGCTGCCTCTCGGCGACAAAGGTCACACGCAGTCGCCGCAGGAGTATGTGGCTACGCTTTCCCGCACCAGCGGCCTGCCGCATGTCATGGTGAAGCGAAACATGGCCAAGCTGCACTTCGCGCTGACGAACATGAAAATGATCCTCAATGGCCTCACTCGCGGCCTTGACCTGAGCATCATTGATCGTGGCTTTGGCACGCAGTCCGGCTGCCCAGTGTCGTATTTCCCCACCACGAAATCTTTGGGCCTCGTCATGCCGTCGAATTCACCGGCGGTGAATTCGCTGTGGTTGCCAGCCATTGCGCTGAAGATCCCCGTGGTCATCAAACCGGGCCGCGAGGAGCCGTGGACGCCGTTTCGCCTTATTCAGGCCTTCATCGCCGCGGGCGCACCGCCTGAGGCCTTTGGCTTCTACCCGACCGACCACGAAGGCAGCGGTGAAGTCGTCAAACTCAGTGGCCGAAACCTCGTTTTCGGCGATGTAGCCATGGCGAAGATGTATGAGGGAAATCCCTCCGTGCAGGTCCACGGCCCAGGCTGGAGCAAAATCATCATCGGCGAAGACAAGATCGAAAACTGGAAGGACTACCTCGATGTCATGGTCGCCTCCATCAGCGACAACGGCGGACGTTCCTGCATCAATGCCAGCGCCGTCATCGTGCCGAAATACGGCAAAGAAATCGCCACCGCACTCGCTGAGCGCCTTGGTCCCGTGATGCCGACGACCTCCGACGACGAAAACGCCCGCCTCGCCGGCTTCGCCAACGTCAAAATGGCCGACTACATTGATGGAGCCATCGACAACGATCTCAAAACGCCCGGTGCAGAGGATGTGACCGCGCAGTTCCGCAATGGCCCGCGCAAAACCGAATTCCAAGGCGGCACCTTCCTGCGTCCGACGATCATCTGGTGCTCCGACAACAAGCACCCGCTCGCCAATCGCGAGTTCCTTTGCCCCTACGCCAGCGTGCTGGAGATCCCGCAGAGCGAGGTGCTTGGCCGCATCGGCTACAGCCTCATCGTCACCGCCATCACCCAGGACGAAGCCTTCATCAACGACCTGCTCGAATGCGGCGACATCGACCGCCTCAACATCGGCCCGATCAGCACCATGAAGATCAGTTGGGACCAGCCGCACGAGGGGAACATGTTCGAGTTCCTCTACAAGCGCCGCTCGATTGATTGCGCGTGAGCCATCGTAGCACGGGCTTTCCAGCCCGTGTTTGTCTCCGATTCGGGTTGGAAAACCTGATCTACGGTTGGAATTCTCGCTCTACACCCCATGTACGCCCTCATCCCCTTCGATCACCAGCCGCGCACGCGCCTTGTTTTTGGCAATGGCACGCTTTCACGCGTGGGAGAGTTGGTGCGTGAGTATGGCGGCTCGCGGGTGCTGGTGGTGAGTGATCCGGGGATCGTGAAGGCGGGCTACACGGAGCGGGCTTCGGGCTTTTTGACTGAAGCGGGCCTCGCGGTCGAGATTTTCGGCGAGGTTCGGGAAAATCCGAGCACGGAAGATGTGGATGCTTGTGTGAAGGTGGCGCGGGACTTTGGCGCGGATTTCATCATCGGCCTTGGTGGAGGTAGCAGCATGGACACGGCGAAGGGCTGCAACTTCATCCTCACCAACGGCGGACGCATGCACGACTACTGGGGCACCGGCAAGGCCACGAAGCCTATGCTGCCAATCATCGCCATCCCGACGACGGCGGGCACCGGCAGCGAGTGTCAAAGCTACGCGCTCATCTCCGACGCCGAAACGCATGTCAAAATGGCCTGTGGCGATCCCAAGGCCGCTGCGAGGGCCGCCATTCTCGATCCTGAGCTCACCGTGTCGCAACCGCGCCGCGTGACCGTTTGCACCGGAATCGACGCCCTCTCGCACGCACTGGAAACGGCCGTCACGAAGAAACGCAATGCCCTGAGTATGCTTTACTCGCGGGAAGGCTTCCGTCTTTGCCATGCAGGCTTCCCGCGTGTGCTGCGTGACCCGAAAGATACCGAGGCACGCGGCATGATGCTCCTCGGCGCGGCCTACGCGGGCATTGCCATCGAAAACAGCATGCTCGGAGCCGCGCACTCCTGCGCGAACCCGCTCACCGCCCTCTTCCACCTCACCCATGGCGACGCCGTGGGCGTGATGCTGCCGCACGTCATCCGTTTCAATGCTCAGCAGCCCGAAATCGCCGCCATCTACGAATCCTACTTCGACGGCGACCTCGCCGACCGCGTGAGCGAGCTCCTTTGGGAAGCCCAAATGCCCCGCACCCTCACCGAGCACGGCGTGAAGCCCGAAAACCTCCGCGACCTCGCCGAAATGGCCGCCAAACAATGGACCGCGCA
>Ga0209299_1002151_pt1 | contig 10622 bp, 9 predicted proteins | sample S_140806_MF_Meta_FD_187326 | JGI IMG/M metagenome (GOLD analysis project Ga0209299, IMG submission 187326) | Freshwater microbial communities from Lake Simoncouche, Canada to study carbon cycling - S_140806_MF_MetaG (SPAdes) (version 2) | ecosystem: Environmental > Aquatic > Freshwater > Lake ...
GTGACTTCCACTTCGAACTCCGCAGCATCGCAGATGCCGGATTCGTGGGCGCCCCGAACGCGGGCAAATCCACGCTGCTCTCCAAGCTGAGCGCCGCGAAGCCGAAGATCGCGAATTATCCTTTCACCACGCTCCAGCCGATGGTGGGGGTCATTGAGTTTGCCCCCTTCCGCCGTGGTACCCTGGCAGACATTCCGGGCCTCATTGAAGGTGCGCATCAAAACATCGGCCTCGGCCATGATTTCCTGCGCCACATCATGCGCTGCCGCGTGCTGCTGTTCGTCGTCGATACCGCCGGCACCGAGGGACGCGATCCCGTGGCCGACCTTGAAACCGTCCGCGCCGAGGTATCGCTCTACTCGAAGGAACTCTCGAAGCGCCCCTGGTGCATCCTTGCCAACAAATGCGATCTCCCCGAAGCCGAACCGCATCTCGCCAATCTCAAAGAGCGCTTCAAACGCGTCAAAATCCATCCCATCTCAGCCCAGACCGGCCAAGGCCTCGACAAGCTCCGCGCCTGGCTCGATGACAAGATCGGGTATGATGTGACGAAGTGAGGATTTTAACTCCTCACTTTTCCGCCGCCACGGGCGTGTAGGAGGCGGCGAGATCGACTTTGAAACGCCAGTTGATGATCTCGGCTTGCGTGGCGTCTTGGCGTTGGAAGGTCAATGAGGCCACAACTTCCTCGCGGCGAATGCGGTAAGGAAACTGGTAGCGCACGCTTTTCGAGGCCTCGTCATAAAGGGCGGGCACGGTGCCGAGGCCGCCGATGCGGAGCTTCACGCTCTCGGGGAGCACGGCACCGACGTTGGCGAGGCTAGCCTCGATCATCGGGCGGCGATCCGTGATGGTGGCATCAGGCTTCGGGGTGAGCTCGACGATCAATTTCCCGCTCTCGTCCTTTGCATCGGCGAGGAGGAATTTGTTTGAGGCGACATCACCACGCCCACGGAAGCTGGTGGCGAGCTTGAAGTTCGTATCGCTATCCCCGTGGATGATGTAGCGGCCGAGTTTTCCATTCGGCGTCTCCCAGCCGACCTTCTGACCGTTCACCGTGACGAGGCTTTCGTAACCGATTTGAAGACCGGTCTCCATGATCGCATCGTCAAAGATGCCGTATGGATAGGCAAAGGAGGGGATCTTCACTTTGAGGTTCTGCTCGAGGAACTCACGAGAATCCTTCAACTCGGAGAGAACCCACTGCTGAAAGTCCGCATCGGACATCTTCCCCTTCGGCTTCTTTTTGAGGCTCTCGTGGGAGACGCTGTGGCTGCCGATCTCGCAGCCGTGCTGCATCATCTCCTTGATTTGGTCCCAGTTCATCGAGCGACCACCGATGTTCACATACTTCTTGTAAAGATAGACGGTGAATGGGAAGCCAAACTCCTTCAGCACGGGATAGGCATAGGTGTAAACGCCTTCCCAGCCGTCGTCGAAGGTGATGACGATGGACTCTTGCGGGATGTTCTTTTCGCCCTTCTTCCAGGCCATCACATCGGCGAGCGACACGACGGGGATCTGCGAGTCTTTGATGACCTGCATCTGCTCGCGGAACTTTGATCCCGCGATGAGCATCGGGCTGCCGCCACGGTCACGCACGTCGTGGTAGCCGAGGACGGCCACGTTGGCGGATTTGTTCAGCTCAAAGGCGGGAGCGGCGGGGATCACCGGCTCCGGGGCGGCCGCTTCGAGCATGGCGGAGTCCTTCAGCTTCTTTTCGATGAGCTCCTGCTCGGGTGTGAGCTGCGGCTCGGCGGGCTTCGGCGCGGGTTTGGGAGGCAGCGCACCGCTTTTTTCCGCGAGACGCTCCAGCTTGTCCTGGATGCGCTTGCATGCGGGCAAGGCCGCAAGGGACAGCAGGGCAAAAAGTGAAAGCGTGAGGCGATGCATGCAAGAGGAAGGCTACGAGGCCGGTTTGGCCGGGGTGATGAACAGATGGCGCAAGATGAGGCTGGAACTCGATTTGTCACCCGCCGTGATGCGCAGATCACGGCCACGAAGATCGGCCGGCAGCGTCACACGGCCCAGGCGCAGCACGCGGAAGGTCTCGGCATCCTTCGTGATCTTTTCCACCGGCAGCTCCATCTCGATCTGCTGGCCTGCAAGGTCTGCCATGAGCTTCAGCGGTGCGGAAAGCACTGGGCACGCATACTCGAGGTGCAGCTCGTAACTACCCGCAGCCATGAATTCCACGCGCCACTCCATCTCGCCGATCTTCGCGGTCGCTTCGACGGACACGCTGCCTTTTGAAAGCGCGGGCGAGAGGGCGATGACGGCCTGCTCGGCTTCTTTGGGCTTCGCTGGCGCTTCCGGCATGGGCATCGGCATCGGCATGGCAGGTTGTGGAGCACGAGCGGCGGCGAGGTCGATCACGCCGCCGCGTTTCAGCAGTTCCTGCACACGGGCGATCTCGGCGAGATAGGAAGCATTGGCCGTGGTACTCACGGCCCCTTTTTGCAGGAAGATCAAATACTGACTGATGAGCGGAATGTGCCGCGTGCTCAGCTCCCGCTGATAAATAGCCTCCATCTGCTCCAGCGTCGCAGGTGCGACCGTCTGCGCCTGCAAGGCGGTGACGGCGATGAGCAGAATGAATGCGGAGCGGATCATTTCTTGGAGTTGTTATCGTGGCTCAACGCCCAGGCCCCGGAAGGCGGCACACGCGTTTTCGCCGCCTGCTCGCGGGCGAAGAGGGATTCCAACAAGGTGTTCTCACCCACGCTGGTTTTTTTGTTTATCGGCACATACAACGCCGCCAGCCCCTGATCGAGCAGCACATTCTGAAACAGGCCCACATCCGGCAAAAATACCAACGCCTCCAGTTCGTCCGCGCCTTCACGCATTGGCCGGGCCACGAGGCGCAGTTTCTTGCCACGCAGATAACCTGCGGTGAACTCCTGCGCGGCACGCCCGACCGCGAGCGCATCCTCCGTGTCGATACGAAACCGTGCCGCCATCGTGTTGAGGATCTTATCCTCGCTTTTCACCGGAGCGCATACCACCCAGAGCAGGCGAACCTTCAGCTCGCGGCCTTCGTGCAGCACCTTGAAGCGATCTCCGGTTTCCGGAGGCCCCTCGGCCAATGTGGCCTCAATGACCTCATCGAAGCCATCGAGATTCCCTGCCGTATCCGCCAGCGAACGCGGCGGCGAGAAGCGCGGCTTCTCATTCTTTTTCTCTGCCAAACGCTCCAGACGATTCATCTCCGCCTTCACCTCGTTTTTATCTTTGGCATCCACACGCTCCAAATCATTGCGATAAGCCTCCACGACGGCTTTTTGCGCCATGGCGAGTTCGCTGGCCAAAGTCGAGCGAATGGCCTCCAGCGTCGCTTTGGCATCCACCGGCTCCACTGGGGCCAGCGGAGCTGTTTCCGTTACCGGAACGAGTTTGAGACCTCGGAGGCGGATGATGTTCGCGGGATAGCCATTGGCGGCCACGAGACGCAGTGTGGTGGGGGAGCGAGTGAAGGTCATCTCTGCGCTTTGCACCTTCACGAAGGTGGTCTCATCCGTGCTCTTCGTGATCTCGATGCTCGCACGATTGTTCGCCGCACTCGTGAGGCCTGTCACCTCGCCAAACTCGAAGACCGCCTTGTCCTGCGGCTGCAATTTGGCGGAGGCAAAGGCCACCGGCGCATCGGCCATATTTGCCTCAAACTCGAAACGATACTTACCCGGTGTGAGCCGGAAGAGAGACCACTCCACGCCGCTGCCACTCGACCGAAAATTCCCCAGCGATTCGCCCGAAGCCTGCACGGAACCCATCATGCGCGTGCCAACGAGCGAAAGTGGCACCGCGTTCGTGCTTTCTGCTCCTTCGTAAATGGTCGCGAGCTGCTGGCGACGCTGCTGAAACTGCTTCGCCTGCTCATAATCCCCCGCCGCAGCCAGCGCCGTCTCACGAGCCGCAAGAGCCAGCAGATACTGCTCCGTGACCTTCTGCGAATCCGCGAGCGCCTTGGTCAGCAAAACCTGGCGAGCCTCCGCCAAATCCGCAGGCTCCTGCGCCGCGACGCTGGAGGCAGCAAGGAGAGCTAGAAGAACACTGGAGAGCAGCAAACGCATGAGAGGAAGGTTCAACGGGAGGCTGGCACGAGCGTCACGCCGAGGAGTTGCATGAGATTGTCTTTAAAAAGGGTCGCGGCGGTGAGCGTGAGCGTCGTGGCACCTTCGCTGAGCTTCAGCGTGCCGAGATTACGTTCCTCCGGCCCCTTCAGCGTGGTCTCGATGGGGCCGGTGAGCGTGAAGCGAGCTTCCTTCGCCGTGAGGCTGCCGCCTTCCAACGGGCCGCAGCGATAGCGCAGCACCACCTCGTAGCCACCGGGAGGCAGCGTGGGAAGTTTCCACTCCGCCGAGGCACCGGGCCGTGACCATCCCGTGATGGCTCCGCCCTCGCGTTTCACCTCCTTGAGCACCGCCGAGTCAATGGAGAGCGTGATCTTCTCGCCGAGTTGAGCGGATTTCATCGAAAGCTCGCGGGATTGCAGCAGCAGCAGTTCCTTGTCCAGCCGCTCGATCTCATGTTGAAGCTTCAGCCTCTCCTCGCGGGCACGAATAGCTCCATCGTAATCGCTCGCCGCAGCGAGTTTTTTTTCCAGCGTCGCTAGTTCCGACATCTGTCGCTTCACCGGTCCCAGCGTGGCCGCGATCCACGACCGCTCAAAGTTCAGCCTCAACGCCGCCACGTCCTGCGCGCACGCCGTGGCAGCCAGGCCCGCGCCAAGCAGCAGGCAGGCTCCCAGACGGCGCAGAGACACAGCAGTTTCCATTCGATTGAAGGGAGCCGAGAGTAGCGGGAGGCTCGGTTTTGCACAAGAGGCAATCCCTGGTTCATGCGCTCACGAGAGCTTGTCGCGGAAATCCTCGTAGCGGAAGCGGCGGACGACGCGGTATTCCTTCTTCGCCGGATCGTAGATGGCGATGTCGGGATGATGCACGCCGTTGAAGGTCGTCGTTTTGACCATCGTGTAATGCGCCATGTCCGCGAAGACGAGGCGCTGGCCGATTTCGAGCGGCTGAGGGAAGGAGAAGCCGCTCAGGACATCGCCGGCGAGGCAGGTCATGCCGCCCATTTTGTATTCATGGGCGAATTCACCCGGCATGCCGCCGCCGAAAATGTGCGGACGGTAAGGCATCTCCATCGTATCCGGCATGTGGGCGCTGGCGGAGAGATCGAGGATGACGGTGGGAAGGATGTCGCAGGCACTCTGGTCGTCTTCGGACTCTGGCGTGAGTATATCCTCGGCGCCTACCCCCAAGATGTGGATATCGATGGGGAACATGAAACCTTCCGAATCGCGGAGAATATTCGCTGGTCGAGCATCGACCAGTGTAATGCCGTCAATCGAACGGAAGAAGGTATGCTGGCGCTTTTTGGTGAACCCAAGGCCGCTGAAATAGGCTTCAATCTGTTCATCCGTAGCTTCTTCACCTTTGACATAGGGCTGGCTGGTCAAGATGCCGATACCGTCAGGTTCAATCACAATACCCTCGAAATGCCATTCAAATCCAAGCAGCACATCATAAGCAAGGAGGTTCTCCAAGTAGGCAACCGCTTCACCTCTGGCACCAAAATTAGGTGGACGTGTGAGTTTAAGAACCCTGCCAGATTCCGAATCGACTAGGACTTCGTGTTCATTGCCACCTTCGAGTTCTCCGAAGAAAGCAGTCCCAACTTCGAAGACTGTGGGCGAGATGAGGCATTTGCGGTCTTCCGCCCACGCAAGAATCGATTCGGTCTCGGCAAAGAACCGTTCCGCCGCATCTGCTCGATCATTTCGTCGAGTGTCATCTCGGAGACGGCGATAGAGTTCCTGCGCAAGGCTTCTTGCATCGTCTGCCGTGCGATAGGTGAAAGAATGGGCTGGGCTTTGGGCATGGGCGAATGTGTTGTGAGGTTTGGAAATGGCAACGGAGGTTTTGCGGGCACCGACAATATCCTGCACCTCGGCGATGAGGTAACCAGTGTTGAGGCCGACAGCCTCGCCGGGCTCGAGATAGACGTGTTCTTTGCCCCAGCGGGCTTTGAAGGTCTTCAGCACGCGGATGAGGCGCTCGAGATCGTAATCGCTGCGAGAGATGTGATGGCCACCGCCCATGTTGATCCAATCCACCTGCTCGATGAGCTTCGGAAAGCGCTTCTCCACGGCACCCACGACGCGTTCGAGCACATCGCTGCCCTGCTCGCAAAGCGCATGAAAGTGCAGGCCCTCAATGCCGCTGAGGTCCTCGCCTTCGAGAGAATCCGCCCGAATGCCGAGACGGCAGCCGGGCGAGCACGGATCGTAGAGGGAGACCTCCACCTCGCTGTGTTCCGGGTTCACGCGGATGCCGGGGCTGGGAGCGTTTTGGCCCGCAGCACGGGCCGCCTCGATCATCGGGCGAAATTTGCGCCACTGGGCCAGGGAGTTGAAGCTGATGTGGTTGGCGATGGGCAGGATCTGCTCCATTTCCTTGGGCTTGAAGGCCGGGGCATAGACGTGGACTTCTTTGCCAAATTCGTGATAGGCCAGAAGCGCCTCATTCAGTCCGCTGGCACAGCAGCCGCTCAGATACTGACGCACCAGATCGAAGGTGCTGAACATCGAAAAGCCCTTCAAAGCCAGCAACACCTTCACACCGGCCTCACGCTGCACGAGGGCGAGACGTTCCAGATTTTGGCGCAGCAATCCGAGATCGACGACGAAGGCCGGGGTCTCGATGCGATGGATGTCAAAGGCCGGGGCGGGCTGGTCAAAGACGTGCGGAGGAGTGAACATGGGCCGCGGATAGTGAATGGCCCGGCGGGAATGTCGAATGACGATTGCGTCCCGTGCTCTCAGCGGAGCACGAGATCCTTCACCCGGCGCGGGATCATGGCATTGCGCACCACATCCGGGCTCACGCTACGAAGAAAATCCATCAGGATGACAGGCGACTCGACGATCATCCGCTCAATGAGATCGCGGCGGTGCGTCCAGCGGGAGTTTTGATGCAGGTAATCGAGATCAGCGAGGATTTCCTCGACATCATGCTCGCTGAAACCGGCGAGCTGGAAGGCATAGGGATCGATGAGCGGCATTCCAGTGTCCTCGTGGGTGGAGATGGTGGGTAGGGCTGGGTTCGAACCAGCGTAGGCGTAAGCCAGCAGATTTACAGTCTGCCCCCTTTAACCGCTCGGGCACCTACCCATCTCCTTCCTTGCGGAAGGGCGGCGATTATGACGGTGCCGGACGGGAATGCAACCCTCGATTTGAAGGAAGTTTGAGGAAGGTGAAAGCAGCCGCGCAAGACTCACTTTTCCGCCAGCAGGAGCTTCTTGCAGTGGGCGAGGCCGCCGAGCTTATCGGCGGGCAGCTTCGGCCATGCGAGTTTCATTCGCTGCATCTCATGGAGGATGGCGGAGCTGACGATGAGACGCATGTTTTTCTTGTCATCGGCCGGGACGACATACCAGGGGCAGTCTTCCGTGCCGGTGGTGCGGATGGCATCCTCGTAGGCGTGCATGTACTCCTTCCAGTGGGCACGCTCACGCACGTCGGCCTCCTCAAACTTCCAGTTTTTGCTCGGCGTGTCGATGCGGGCCAGGAAGCGCTTCTTTTGCTCGTCCTTGGAGACGTGCAGGAAGAACTTCACGATGCGGATGCCGTTGCGGTGGCTGTAGGTTTCAAAGTTGCGGATGTCCTTCAAGCGGTCGTCGAAGAGCTTGGGGATGTTCTTCACGGTCTTGTCCGGCAGGCGCTGGATTTTCGTGACGATCTCGGGATGCACGCGACAGACGAGCACCTCCTCGTAGTAGCTGCGGTTGAAAATGCCGATGCGGCCACGCGGCGGCATGACGCGGTTCGTTCTCCAAAGAAAGTCGTGGTCCAGCTCAGCCTCGGTCGGGCGTTTAAAGGCGTGGCATTCCACGCCCTGCGTGTTCACGCCGCTCATCACATGCTTGATCGTGCTGTCCTTCCCGGCGGCATCCATGGCCTGGAAAATGAGCAGCAGCCCCTGGTGGTTCTGCGCATACATCTTCTGCTGGAGTTCGTCGATCTCGACACGGAACTCCGCGATGAGTGATTCATAGTGCGCATCATTTTGATACAGGTCCTTCACCTTGGTTTTGGCCTTCTTGATGCGGAAGGGCTTGCCATCCGGCACCCGGAAATCGTCGAGGTCGAGTTTGAGCTTCATGAAAGGGGTTGGTTCGGGTTATCGCGGCACGCCCATTTCCTGACGGACGCCGTTGCCTTTGTCGCGGACGCGGGAATTGGGGAAGTTGGCCGGTTCGGTGGTGTAATGGCGATGGTTCTCCGGCTTCACACGGTCGCCATTGGCCGTCGGCGTCTCGAACCAGACCTTGGAGTGCTCCACATCCGAGCAATCCTGGATTTCCTTCCCCTTGTAGCGCTTCGGCCACATGACGGACCCGTTGTCGAGGTAAGCCCATTTTTTGGAGACGGTGATGGTGCCGATGTGGGAGACTTCATCCGTGGCCTCGTCGATCACCTCCGCGCTCCACTCGGTGCCTTTGCGGCTGCTACCGCTTTTGAAAAGCCGCAGCCGGTGACGTCGCCCCACCTGCCAGTCGTAGGGCATCATGGTCTGACGGACCTCCCCTTCCCCGCCGAATTTTTTCGCGAGACCCGGCCCACGAGCCCCCAGCGCATTCCAAATCGAAAAGATCGCCACCTTGCCCTCGCTGCCATCGGGGCGTCTGCCGAGTGTTTGCAGGCCCAAGTAGGCCGTCTCACCCTTTTTCAGCGTTACCTGATGCGACCAAAAATAGCCCACGGCAACTTCAGGCTCCAATTCGATGACCCGCGTATGCTCAAAGCTGAGGAAGCCCTCCTTGCCATCGTCATTCACCGGCAGTGCCAGCCAGTTCCAATCGGTGTAAGTGCCCGTCGGCCCATGGCGATGATCCGCCGCGTGAGCAGCGCAAAGGCCTGCCAGAAGCAGGGATGCGATGAAAAGAAGACGGCGGACGTTCATCATGAAGGGCAACAAGAGCATGCCGCACCCGCGTTTCATTCCAAGGTGGATTTTCTCCGCCCAGCACAAGAATACCACGACCGGAAACTTTCCGCGCTTCACGCCTCGCCGCTCTGCCCGTATTCTGTTCTCATGAAACGGCTCGCCTTCTTCCTCTTCGCCCTTTGCCCTTCGCTCTTTGCCCAAAAAGACGGCATTCAAACGAAGACCACCTACGCCAAGGCCTACGGCGAAACCAAAAACGCTGTCGCCGTCGATCCCGGTAAGGATCTGCCGCGTTATCCCGCCGTGGAGCCGAAGGACGCCATCGGCACCTGGCAGGTGAAAAAGGGCTTCAAGCTCCAACTCGCCGCGCATGAGCCGCAGGTGCGCAGCCCCATCGCCATCTGCTTCGACGAGCGTGGACGCATGTTTGTCTGCGAAATGATCGATTACAGCGAGTTGCGCGATGTCACCCCGCACCTCGGCCGCATCTCGATGCTGCAAGACAAGGACGACGACGGCTACTACGAGACCAGCCAAGTCTTCGCCGACGACCTTCCCTGGCCCACCGGCCTCATATGGGCCAATGGCGGCCTCTTTGTCGGAGCCACGCCGGACATCTGGCGCTTTGAGGACAAGGACGACGACGGCAAGGCCGAGGTGCGCGAGAAGGTCTTCACCGGCTTCGGCACCGGACTGAAAATCCTCAACGTGCAGGGCCTCATGAACAGCTTTCAGTGGGGACAGGACAACCGCGTTCACGTCCTCGCCGGCGGTGGCAATCGCGGCGTGATCACCTCGCCGAAGCGTGGCGATTTGAAGGGCATCGAGCTTGGGGGCAAAGACTTCTGGTTTGATCCACGCACGCTCGAATTCGGCCTCGAAGGCGGCGGGGCGCAATACGGCATGAGCTTCGACAACTACGGTCGCAAGTTCGCCTGCTCGAACAGCGACCACCTCCAATACTGGGTTTACGACGACCAATACGCCAACCGCAATCCCTGCTACCAGATGCCGCCTGCGAGACAGAGCATCGCCGTCGATGGCGGAGCCGCCGAAGTCTTCCGCCTGAGCCCGGACGAACCCTGGCGCATCATCCGCACGCGCTGGCGCATCGCGGGCGTGGTCAAAGGTGCAGTCGAGGGCGGGGGACGAGTCAGTGGTTACTTCACCGGCGCGACGGGGACGACGATCTGCAGGCGCTTTGTCGCGGAGAGCACTTGTTCGAAGGTGCCGCCGTATTCGAGCCAATAGCCGGCGGGGACGGTGACGGCGGAGGTGACGCGCGACTGCGCCTCGGTGACGAAACCGCCGAGGTCGCGGCCGCGGACGTTGGCGGTGACGACGACGCGGCGCTTGCCGTTTTCACGGCTGATTTGGTTGGGGCCGGGGGCGAGTTCGAGGGTGGCGACTTCGCGGAGAGGCACGGTCCGTGCCAGTGAAAGTTGAAGGGTGGACGTTGAAGGACCGGGCTCGGATGGAGCGAGCGGGACCGGGAGGTTTTGCAGGTAGGTGAGGTCGGTGCGGAGTTTTTCCGGGAGACGGACCACGAGGTCGAAGCGACGGTCGAGCGCGAGCGGTTGGGCAAGGTCGCGTCGTTGGAAGCGATCGACCGGGATCAGGAGTTGGTCGGGCTGGACGACGTGTCCGTCGATGCCGGTGATCTCGCATCCG
>Ga0209299_1002154_pt1 | contig 10611 bp, 20 predicted proteins | sample S_140806_MF_Meta_FD_187326 | JGI IMG/M metagenome (GOLD analysis project Ga0209299, IMG submission 187326) | Freshwater microbial communities from Lake Simoncouche, Canada to study carbon cycling - S_140806_MF_MetaG (SPAdes) (version 2) | ecosystem: Environmental > Aquatic > Freshwater > Lake ...
CAAATCGTCCCACTTGTACGGATCAGGAATATCACCATAAATCGTGCGCTCCATCCACTCCATGTAAGTCAGCGTGGGTGCGCCACATTCGACCAATTCTTGCTGCAAGCCTGTGGCAGTCCTCATGGCCCCAGGCAACCGCGACAACCGGCCTGCGTCCTTGTTTGCTGGATCGGGCTTACTGTGCTCAAGATGCTTGTAGATGAAGTCCACACGTTCAGCAAATTCCTTGGCATTGGCGGCTCTAATCTCCACCCATGCGTGCAGGCTTCGTGATCCGCTCTTTATAATAGACGACGTAGGCAATCCACTGCGCTTAATTATCGCCCACTGTTCAGCCATCGTACTTTCATCGAACTCAATCAAGCAGTGGCGATACTTCACGATCGACTCCGCTTTCCGATTCTTTCCGTTGTTAGCGTTAATCGACACGTAGACTCCCACCGCATCGCCTTGCCACGTTGCCAACCCGTCAGCCTTAAAAAGCTCTAGCCATTCCTCACGGGTGCGAGTCTCCCCAGCACCGTCCGGCCGCTCGCGGTCACCGTCTTTAATCGATCGGCAGATATTGATCTGATCCCCCACGTCGAAACAGGTAGTCAGGAACTTATCTACTGGCCCGCTTTCCACGCTGATGGGCATAGGTGGCACTGGCAGATCCTCTCTAACGATCGCCCCGTTCTGATAACCATACTTGGCCTTTGGCTTCCACGCTTCCCTCGCTGGCTTGCTAAATGCGGATCTGACTGCACTGACGGCCTCGTTCTGCGATAGCCCCACCTTAAACGCCCACTCTTCTGCGTTGGTCGTTGCGTCGAACTCCGTCAGCCCTTGGTCACGCCATTGGCAGGCCAGCTTAAATAGCTGCGTGTTGCGCTCGCCTTCAGCGGCTCCGTTGCGGTGGATGGCTTCGATTGCGGGTGGTAAGGGTGCGATCATTTTTTAGCAAATCCTTTCAATGCCTTGACGATGACGTACTCAATCACTGCTTCGGGGTCTTTCTTTAACTGCTTCAGCCCAAATGAGTGCAACTCTTTGGCCGTCTTGGCGTCATAAGTTACGTCGACTAGAACTTGTTTGGGCGCAGGCCGTGCTTTGCCAAAAGTAATTTTGCCTAGATCCTTCATTCGCCCTCCTTTGTTTTCTTCGCCTCAACGGTTTTCGCTTTAAATCCCTCGGCCTGCTTCAGCATTTCCGTGGCCATAAGGACGGCCAGATCCAGCCGGGTGCGTACTGCGTCGTATTGCTTTCTCAGCAAATTCTTTTTCGCACGCTCGAGCACGGCAAGATGCCAGGTTAAACGCTTTACGCTCATAAATTTTCGTACTTCTCCATTAAGGGAATGTCTAAAGCGCAATGATTTCTAAATTCAGGAATTTGCATCATGGTTTTATGCAAACTCTGCGCATCGACTTTGTCCCTAATAACTGCGTGATGAAAAGCAACCATCCAGAAAAGACCTGCACCCATTTCCTTAATCCTTTCGGTTTCACTTGAACATACAGTCATGGCAAATCCATGTTCATGCTCAAAAGCATCCAAAGATCCATCGCCACGTGTAAATATGCAGGAATGATTTGTGCCGTGCACATAAGCCAAAGACACACTCACCACTGCCCCATTCCCCAGCGGTGGCGATTGGCACGGGCCTCTCGCACACAGTCGGCGTATTGCTCTGGCGTGTAAGTGCAAATCACCCGTGCGGCGAACATAGCGAGGATCATTTCAAACAACTCCTTGTCGTTCATTTTCAACCCTCGCAATCCTCTTGCCTATCCAAGCCATGCACGGCACGGCCATTGAATTACCAAGAGCCTTGTAGCGTGGCCCATCTGGGCATTGATCGGCTGGCTTGTTACGCCAAGGGATAAGCGTGTGATCGTCGTTAAAGCCTTGCAGTCGCTCGCATTCTCTTGGTGTTAGTCTGCGTACTGCCATCCTATCCGACGGGTTGATGACTCCGCCAGAATGCTCAATGCTAGAAGCTCCCGATCTAAGCGTTTGCGATTTAACTCCCAATGCTTGATTGTAAATATCGACTGCAACCGCCACCTGATTATCCCCCATCTCCTTGCGCAATGTCGGAGATAGTTCTTTCACAAATCTGCTTTCGTTACCTTCTCTCGTTGCAATGCCAGGTTCAAAGGCAATCGCCTCCTGCACCAACGGCACATTCCCACCGCCAGTTCCATATCGTGATACGCAACTAGGAGCGACATCGTGTGGGCCAGTTACTCGGCTATCGTTGGGATGGTTTTCATAGAGGGCTTGGCCGTGTATGGGGATAGGAAAGTAAAAACTTTCAGCTTGTTGCGTGAGTTGCTTACCAACTTGTTTGCTTAACCCACAGTCGATCGTAGCGCACACATCTGGTATGCCAGCGTCTATTCTTTGATCGATGTTTCCAGCGCCTGCTTTAACATCGGCGGCAACTCCTTGCCTCGCTTCTCGGCTCGGCGCAGGATTCCGGCGCACGCTTTCGGACTCAAATAGAACCTTTGCGGCAAGACTCCCCTCTCCAAGATGTGCGACAACGAACACACGTCTGCGTCTTTGGGCCACTCCGAACCATTGAGCGTCCAAGACTCGGTATGCCCACTCATACCCCAGCTCCCCCAACGCTCCGAGGAAGGAACCAAAATCTTTTCCTCCGTTAGATGACAAGACACCGGGGACGTTTTCCCAGACAAGCCATCGAGGTTTGAAACGTTCAGCAATCCCAAGGTAAGTAAGCATAAGGTTTCCCCTTGGGTCTTTGAGTCCCTGCCTAAGTCCTGCGACGCTGAATGATTGGCAGGGTGTGCCTCCAACCAGAAGGTCGATTGTTCCGCTTTGTATTGGCCATTGCTCATATTTCGTCATATCTCCTAAGTTTTGAACCTTCGGCCAATGGTGCTTCAGCACCGCGGCTGGGAATGGTTCGATTTCTGAAAAGGCTACTGGCTCCCATCCGATCGGCTCCCACGCTTTAGACGCGGCCTCAATTCCACTGCACACGGACAGGTATCTCACTTCATCACCTCCACCATTGCCACTTTCGGCAGACGCATCGCCTTAAACTGCTTTTCACTGGCAGCAAATACGTCCACCACGGGCAACTTTCCACCGCTCGCCTTTTTGCTTTTAACGGCAGTACCAGTATCTACGGCCACCCATTCCCGCTTTCCGCCCATCACGCGGATCTTTGACCATAGCGGAATGATGTCTGGATCGACAGCGCAGTGACGGCCAGCACGCAATCGTGTGCCAGTGCTCGATTGATAGCGGCTGCTCCACTCATCTTCTCCTGGCCAGTAACCAGTGATACGCACTTTAATTTTCTTCACGTCGATCTTCTTTGCGATCGGGCGCAGATCTATCAGTGCGTTACTTAGCTTTGTGGTTGTGAAGCCAAGCAGGGCGATAAACGAAAGCAGTGTCCTCATAGCCCCGGCCTCATCCGCTCGATCAAATCGTTCTCGCGTACTTCAGCGGCCGCCAGCGCAGCCTTCGCTTCCGCCAGCTCACGGGCCAACGAGCGCACGCGGTTAAGCAACTGCTCGTGGGTGGATTGTTCGGGCAGGATCTCGATCATTTTGATTCTCCCGTTGGGTTATATTTTTTCTCGGCCTGCCAGATAACGCAGATGGCCTTAAACACTTCAAAGGCGGCCTCGACTTCCTCTGGACTCCACTCTTTCTCGCTTATCTCGCCCGTCACTGGCTCGATATAAACGTTCCGGCACCATGTCGGCTCGTCGAAGTGGGCGAAACAGTAGGCCGCCAACTGGTAAAGATCTGTGCTATAGCTGTCGGCCTTTGCGTTGCCCTTTTTGTCCTTCTTAAATTTACGAGTCTTAAAATCGATCACCTCAACACGTGGCCCGCATGTAGCCACAATCTCGGCAATCAAATCCACTCGCCCTGCATATCCAATCTCTTCATTTACTAGCACTTGTTCGGATGAATGGATTTTATGAACCTTTGAAAACCAGCTCTTGAGGCTTTCCCAATGTGGCTCAAATCCCTTGCGAAGATCCGATGGTCTGTCTCCACCGTCTGCAAGGATTTCGCAAAGGCTGTGTGTGTATGTTCCCCGCTCTGCCGCTGCTTCAACTTCTTTGCGTGTGTCTAGGACTACCCTTTTAACAAAATCACTCTCAATTTCATTTTCTTCTTTTGGCAGCGAAATTGCCGACAGAATGGCGGTTTCTTGCAAATAGAAGATCAGCCCAGGCTTTGCTAGAATGCTCATGCCGTTAGTCACGCTTGGCAAAGCATTCACCTTTCTGGCTTCTCGCAGTGTGCCGTGCACCGGCTCACCCAAGCGGGTGTAGTAGTGCGAGTTTTCGGCCTGCGCTGTGGGAATTAACGCAGCCATTACTGCCAGTCCTTCAGCAAGCGCATGGTCATAAGGGCCAGCACGACTGCTGTGGTTGGAAACACGATTTGAACTACTAAAGTTAGGATTTCCATATTGGTATTCTTTCTGGCCAAGGCGGGATAGAACCACCTCGGCCAAGTGCTCAGAACGGCACGGGTGTTCCGTCGGCATCTAACTCGACGACGGCTGGTTTCGGTGCGCCAGGGCGATTGCATTTCCTGACGAAGTCTTTGTCGACTTTCACTTTGTTCGCTCCGGCAGGCAGTACCGCCTGCACGTTTGCGTATGTAGAGCCATCACGCTCCGCATGTGTCACAAGGATTTGGCACGGCTTACCGATAAGCGTTTCCAGATCCAGATTCTGCGGTGGCGCCTTTTTGGCGTAGGATTTCAGATCTTTAAACAGAGCCGCTTTCTCATGCAGGCTCAGTCCGTAACGCCGGCCGATGGTGAACGGCCGCCCGTCCTCCATCTTCTCAGCGATCTGCCAGACCAGGCGGATCTGATGTTTCTTTCCGTACTGCGTTTCAACTACGCCTAAGTCCTCAACGTCGCAGAACACTGCGTCGTGATTACCTTCGGGTGCGGGGGTGTATGTGCCCCCTCTGCTTGCTACTATTGGCATATTAGGATTTCCCTTTCTTGTTTATTGTTTCTTTGTTTTTGTTTCTTGGATTTGCGATTACTTGTCATCGCAAAAGTCGTTGTTTCTGTGCGGTTGGTTAAGGTCTTGAAATTCACGGTCGGCCAAGTGCCAAGCGATCTCATGCTTGCGGGCCAAGTCCTTGGCTTGTGCTAGGTCGCCACGATTGATTGCTTTCACAACCCGCTCGGCTGAGTTGCGACAGGCCATCACTTCAATGTTTTCGATTAGGCGGAATTTAGTTAGGTCGGTCATAATCAGCCTCGGCGGTTATTGCCGTAGTAATCGGCGAAGCGGTGGAACTCGTAATCCGAGTCACGTTCCTCTCGCTCATAAGCCTCGTTTTCGTAGTCAGGCTTTTCGTTGTTGATAGGTGTCTCGTTGGTTGGTTCGCTCATTTTGTTTTCTCCTTCATCGAAAGGCGGAATGACTTGGCAGTCATCGCTACTGCTTCAGCCGTCAGGCATTTGGTTGTAAAACGCCAGATCCGCCAGCCCAGGTCGGCGGCTGCTCGATATTTTTCGCAGTCCTTCACCATCCCCATCCCACGGCCGTGACGGCCGCCAAACGGTAGGAACGCCCCACCGTCCAGCTCGATCGCGCAGCGGGCAGATTTGCAGGCGAAGTCGAAACGCCATTTGCGGGTCGGGTGAAACGTATGCTCGGCCACTAGCTCTGGGCCACCGGCTACTTTCCACAGCAGCTCAAATTTGGCGGATAGTGCGCTCACGATTGCACCCCGTTTTTCTTTAAAAGGCTTTGTAAAATTTCCTCTATGCGGTCTAGGCGATTGCGGAGATCGCGATGTTTAGTCTGTAGATCAATCAGAGCAGTAGTTTGAGAAAGCTGAGCCGATCCGTAGGACTGAGCAGCACTGATGGGCAATACGCCCTCTTGTTCTAGGTCGCGCACGCTCACAGCAACTCCTTGCGGATAAAATCTACAACCCAGAAAAAGATCACCGCTCCAATGGTCAGGCCAGTGATTCCGCAGCCGATCGCCAGTAGCCAGCCAAGGATTAAGGCCGATACTTGGGCGAGATCGCGCATGACTTCCCACGAAATCATTTGCTGGCCTCGTGTTGGGCGTGCCACATACGGCACACGGCGGGGTTGGGGTGATAAACGAACGCTTCGGGCGTTAAATCGTATCCGCCCCGCGAATTTAAATTTAGTTGTTGGTAATGAGCCGTTTTAGGCTCAGTTATTACTGCCGTGTTACCGTTTCGGCGTAAGTCATTGTAACCACAAGCATCGGACGGGGTGGGATTTGAACCCACGGATCTATTTCCTTCTTTGATTTGATTGATTATGCTTGGCACGTTCATTGTATGTTATTGCGTTAAACTGCCCAAATGTTACCCTTGTAACTATGGCCTATTCCTACATTAAGAAAGGCAATCCGTGGTTCTACATTCGTTTTAAAGATCCCGCCGGCAAGTGGCGCACTAAAAGCACCCGCTATCGAATCGACAATACTCTTCACCGCGCAAAGGCAACGGCCGAGGCCGCTCGACTTGGCGTTAATGAAAAGCGAAAAGATTGCGGCCACGATTGGGTTGAGGATTTGATCGAGAATCATCCCGTTTCCCCTCTGACAAAAGTGTATTATCGGAACTGCTGGCGTCATCTTGTGCGATTTATTATCGAAAAGAAAATAACCCTGCAAGCGTTTTCTGCGAATGATTGTGAAATTTATTTGAAGTGGCGCCAAAGCCTTCCCCGCACGTCCGGCGGTAAGGCTGGACGGAACCAAGCGTGCCAAGATCTGAAGATTCTTAAATGGATACACCGTCAAGGCCGACTGCTTGGTAAGATGGATTCTGTTGCCCTTTTGGATTACAGAATTAAGAGGGGGCCGATCTCCCGCATTAAACCCGTCTTTTCGGATAATGAGATTAAAATCACCCGGAAAGCCTTGGCCGTTGAAGGTGTGCCCGAATGGATGCGAATCAGCTTTGAGATCGCCTTGGCTACGGGCTGTCGGCTTCGTGAAACGCAGATTCCCTTGGATTGCGTGGATCTGAAGAATCGCATCCTTACGTTCCCCTGCCCCAAAGGTGGTGCCGGTAAATCGTTTAGCATTCCCATTCCTGCGGCTATTGAACCCATGCTGGCCAGAATGAAGGCCGAGGGACGCGAGGTCACTTGTATCGTGCCCAGCACGCGAGCTTCGCTTTGCTGGCGTAGGCTCTTGGATATATGCGGGCTTAAGCGTCATTGTTTTCATTCGCTTCGGGTAAGCCGAGTGACTCGACTGCGGCTTTCAGGTTGCAGCCAATCTGTCGCCATGAGGTTGGTAAATCATTCCTCGACTTTAGTGCATGAGCTTTACCAACGGCACTGCGTGGACGACTTGCGCGATGCAGTGAATTTAGGCCAGTCGTCCGTATCAGCCGCCACTGATCAAAATCACTTGGAATTACCTTACCCGCGATCAGCGGAAAGCCTGGCAGTGCCTGCATTTGCTTAATTCGCACGTAGCCCAGCCCGTAAGCGGCCCCTAGCTGGCGAAGTGAAAGAGCTCGGTTCTCCTGGCGGAGTTTCATGGCAATAACGTTGAGACGCCCCGAGCTCATAGCGTATCTAGCTTTGCTTTCCCGATGCTTTTGCAAGCAGTTGAGTGATGAGCTGGGAAAGCGAAATACGACGTGCAGCAGCCAGTTTTTGCGATGCTTTTTTTACGGCAATGGGCAATACGATGTTTGTCTTTTCTGCTTTTAAACCGCTGAGTGGACGACGAGGCATACGCCATCACTACGCACACTCTGCGTATTAGCAATACTTTTTTTTTGGGTATTAACTTTTCTTTTTATACTTGAAGGCGTATTTATTACGCATACAATCCTCCCTATGAAAAAGGCGAAAACGAACCTTACGATCGATCTCAAAGTTAAGCGAAACGGTGAGCGTCTTGCCAAAAAAAACGGATTATCTCTTTCGGCATATATCACCACCCTGCTCGTTAAAGAGCTGGCCAAAGAAAATAGGCGTTAGTTTTTGGGCGATTTGCTGGTGGCCAGTTTGTAAAATGGCACCATCCGAGAGTACGAGCGACGCGGGCCGTACTTGTTTTTGTTAGCCGTATCGACCATGACCGCAAACTTTCGCATTTCAGCTCGGCCATCCCTTACCATAGCGTTCAGCATTTTCGAGCCGTGCGACTGAGTGTAGCCCCATAGTTTAGCGATCTGCCCAGCGGTCTTAAACTCAGGCGGAATCGCTATCGCCTTACGCTCGACGAACTCCTCAAGCGCCACTGCCCAATCTTTTACAGCGGATACCGCCATATTCCTCCTACTGGCGTCAGGACGTTCACCGTGCAGCCCTGCCCGCCTTCTACGTACTCGCCCCAGGCTACGCCGTGCTGCCATCTGGTAACGGATCGCATTCTCCTGGCGTAGTGCATGCTTGGAATATCGGCTAGGCAACCGATCGACCAGCCAACGGGTGCGCCAATACTACGGCCAGCCGTTCTATCTACTCGGTGCAGATGCCCCATGACGACAGGTCTGCGCAGCATTTCAACGTGGTCGCGTACCGCGCTGGATTCTGAATACATAAAACCGTGGCCGAATGCCGTGCCTCCTAGAATGCGCCAGCCTTTCTCAATATCATAAGGCACATACTGCGCCTTTAAATCCTTGCACATGTTGTAAATCTCCGACTTCGCAGACGTGCAGCAGTGCGCCACGATTGCGCTTGGCGAGTATTGTAGAGCCGTTAGACGGTGCTCATGGTTTCCCTCAAAGATGTAGTGTGGCGCCAATTCTCGAACGAAATTAACCCCTGCATCAAAGTCCTCACGAATGGACGAACTGCGTTCGGGCGAATCTGGATCTTTCCTTGCACTACCCATCAGCCCAGACAGATCTACAAAATCCCCAAGGTGCAGCGTAGTATCTGGTTGCCACCTGCGCTTCATTTCCAGTGCAGCTTTACAAGCCACCACATTCGCCAAATGTCCGTGGCTGCAGCTCACGGCCAGCCACCGTTTCCACTTGCGGATGACTTTCATTTTTTATCGGCCGCTGACGGGAACCCTTCCAGCACGGCCAGAATCTGACGGCAACTTTCCCGCGATTGTGCCGCCACCACGCTTTCATCGCTCGCCCCGATCAATGCGATCTCGGCTATGACGGAGAGCTGCATCTTTAAGGTGTGTACATACGTGCATAGATCCAGAACCTCCATCCAAGCATCCTTCCACACGGGCCTGCGCCAAAGCGCTCCACCGTGCTCCTCTTGCCCCTTGCGATACTTAGCGTCTATATCCTTGCTTAAATCACGTATAATGCCCGCGAGGTGCTTCTCGTGTTCGTGCGTCACCGCGAACTCCACGGCTTGCTATTAACTAGGCTTGTGGCCTTGCTTTTTTTACGGATGTCCTTGGCCTGCACTTGTTCCACAGGGTTGCGTGAGATGTCACGCCAGCTCTTGTATTTAGCTGACTGTAGGTGGCCGGTTTCCCAAGAGATTGCGGCCAGCTCAAAGGTAACGCCAACGTGCTCGCCTAGACGAAAAGCTGTCTCGTTGTCCCAATCTGCGATCCACAGATCTGCGTTTTTGCTCGACTGCTTTAGCGGAACCCAGTCGAACGCGAGGCCGTAGTTGTGATAGCTTTCGCCCGGCTTGGCCTTGGTCACGATCTTACTGCTGCCGTCCGTTCTCCCTTTCGCATATAGCGCTGCCTGTTCCTCCATAGTGCGACGGCCGCAGTAGATCAGCGGCTCGATTCGGCTTGTAACCATTTCGTTCACCCATCCCCTAACCTGTTTTTGAAAGCTGGCGTCTAACGAATCAATCGCCCGCAAGGTGCGGGAACTAGCTTCGGCGAGGCTGGTCACTGCCTCGCTCGCTCGCGTTCAGTTTCTGCCAGGCTATCAGAAAGCGCTTTGAGCGATTCCGCAAATAAGTCTCGATAAGCCTGTGGGCACGGGGGGTTTGTTCGTTCCGCTTTGTCCCAGGCGTAGATGAAATAGCTGATCGTGTCCGGGCTTGGCGGCGGGCCGTCCTGCGTTTGCGAGGTGGTCGCACAGGAGCACAGCGCCAAGCTAAGAATCAGCAGGAGGGCGTTTCGTCCACCAGTCATTTATGTCTCTTTGCCTGTTGCGGCGCTCTTTTTCGATCGCTTCAAAGTTGCGCTGAAGCGGTGTTTTGCGTTTTAAGAACCAGAGCACGATCCCGATTATACCGCCCAACGCCGTTAGTATGCCGGCGATCATTGGCGACTATTTTCTGGATAGCCGCTGTAATACGTCCACCACGGCCTGCAACGCCTTCTCGGGTTGGTCGCCGGGGATAAATGACGCGATTGCGATAACCGCTGTCAGCAGTGCCGTGATTGCTCCGAGCACGCCGAGCCAATCGACGCTAAGTAAGGTGGGGATGAGTTGTTCCATGCCCCTAGCTGGGTGTCAAAGCAAGGCAGAATATGACTAGCGGAATGTTCATCAAGCGGCGGTGATGGTTATGGATGGTGACCAGCCAGATGTGGGGATATAGTTTGCGTCTGTGGATGAATTATTTGTAATGTTGTTAATGTTGTAAGCATCATTTTCTTGGTCATAAGAAGCATCTACAAGCCTCCAAGTGGCAGCGGGAGTT
>Ga0209299_1002160_pt1 | contig 10588 bp, 12 predicted proteins | sample S_140806_MF_Meta_FD_187326 | JGI IMG/M metagenome (GOLD analysis project Ga0209299, IMG submission 187326) | Freshwater microbial communities from Lake Simoncouche, Canada to study carbon cycling - S_140806_MF_MetaG (SPAdes) (version 2) | ecosystem: Environmental > Aquatic > Freshwater > Lake ...
TGGGCCGAGGCGGTATCGATCTTATCCACCCCAAGCCGGAAGATGGGCTTCCCTTCCTTGATCGTTTCCACCACCTTGATCGTGCTGATCGTGGTGGGATCACCCTTCAGTGGATCGCGCTCCAGGATCACCAGGTCGGCGATCTTGCCGGGCTCCAGGGTGCCCTTGCTCTTCTCCTCGAAATACTGATAGGCAGCCCAATCGGTGATGGCCTTGAGCGCCACATAGGGGCTCACCCGCTCCGCAGGGCCCAGCACGAAGCCGCTGCGGGTGGTGCGCACCACAGCCGTCTGGGCCAGGCGCAGCATGTCGGGGGGCACCACCGGCGCGTCGTTGTGGTTGGTGAAGATCACGCCCTTGCCGTAGGCGTAGCCGGTGGGGCTGATCCCCGCCGCCCGCTGTTCGCCGAAGCTCTGGCGGTGCCAGTCGCCCCAGAAATAGGTGTGGGCGGTGAAGAAGCTCGGCACGATGCCCAGCTCCTTGATGCGGTCCACCTGGTCGTGGCGGGCCAGCTGGGCGTGAATCGCCACCGGCCGCAGATCCTTGGCGCCATAGCTGGCGCGGGCCTGCTGCACCGCCAGCAGGAACTGGTCGAGGGCGGCATCGCCATTGGTGTGGGTGATGATCTGCACGTTGTTGCGGTAGCCGAAGGCCACCCAATCGCTCACCTCCTGTTGGTTCATCACCGCGTAGGCGCGGTAATCGGCCTTCTGGCCCGGGGGCGGTGAGCTGTAAGGCTGGCTCATGTAGGCGGTCTTGCCCTGGGGTGAGCCATCACCGGTGAGCTTGATGCCGCCGATCTTGAGGTGGTTGCGGTAGGTCCCCACCTCTAGCTTGGCGGTGGCGGCTCCATCGGCTGGTGGCGGCGTGGCCGCTTGGGCTCCGCTGGCGAATTCACGGCCTGCGTTCGACACCAAGGAGCTGATCGGCGCGGGTGTCCCTGGAGGGTTGGCAGAGGCGGCCTTGCCGTTTGCGACTGCTCGTGGGTCGCTGCCGGGCGCGACAATCACGGCCCTGCTGCTGGCCCGCGCATCGAGGCTGCTCAGCTCGCCCAGCACCCGGTAGAAGGGATAGCTCACCACATCGAGAATCAACCGCCCCTGGCGGCCCGCCTCCCGCAGCAGCGTGATGTTGCCGGCGTTGCTGAGGCCGTCCTGGGCGGTGGTGAGGCCGTAGCTAGCCCACCATTTCTGAACCGCATCGAGGCGCCGCAGTTTCTCGGCCTGATCGGGCTGGGGGATCAGGGCCATGAAAGGCAGGCCAGCCGTTTCCTCCAGCACCCCATTGGGCTCGCCGCTGGCGGGGTCCCGTTGGATGAAGCCACCGGCTGGATCGGGAGTGGCCTTGGTGATCTTCACCAGGGCCAGGGCCGGGGTGTTGGCCACCACCAGGTGGCCGGAGGCATGAATCAGCACGATCGGCACCGTGGGGCTCACCGCATCGAGGTCGGCGCGGGTGGGATGGCGCTTCTCCTCCAGCAGGCTGTCGTCGTAGCCCATGAAGAACTGCAGTTGGCCGGCCAGGGCGGGATGGCTGGCCAGGTAGGCGCGCACCGTGGCCTGGATGTCGGCGATGCGGCGGGTGCTGCCCACCGGCGGTGGGCTGAGGTCGGGCCGGCCCCAGGTGGCCACGTAGTCGGGCAGGTGGCCGTGGGCATCGATGAACCCGGGCAGCAGGGCCCGGCCGGCCAGGTTCACCCGCTTTGCTCCGCCGCCGGCGGCGCGGACTGCGCCGGCAAGAGGACCCACGTAGACGATGCGGCCGCCGAGCTCCACCAGGGCCTCGGCGTAGGCCGGTTTCGGCCCGGCCATCGTGAGGATCGGACCGCCGGCGTAGAGGGTGGCTGGTGTGGCGGCGGCTGGGGGGGCCGCTACCGCCGCCGGCAGGAGTGCGGCCATGGGCGCAGCTCCGGCCAGCAGGGCGGCGGCGACCAGGGGGGAGCCAGACCTGGCGGCACACCGTCTGACGACGGATCGGGGCAGCGGAGAGACCATGAAACTGGGGGGGCTTGTCGGGTTTTAGGTGGCCCGGAGCCGGCGGTCAGCAGGGCGATGGGGTTTCTTCGTTTCCCGACAAGCGAAGGCGACCCCGTTGACCGAAAGCGACCCCGGGTCGCTCCTTGATGCAGACAGGGTCTCAAAGAAACACCTCCTCCTGGGGATACCCCACCCGACTCGGCAGCCGCCGGGCGTAGATGGCGGAGAGCAGCAGCAGGATCCCGATCCTTCCCACGAACATCCCCACGATCAGCACCAGCTGGCCCCAGCGGCCCAGGGTGGCGGTCACCCCCACATCCAGGCCCACGGTGCAGAAGGCCGACATGCAGGTGAACAACTTCTCCAGGAAGGTGGTCTGCGCCACCAGCGGCGGACCGCCGGCGGTCGGCCCGAGCCCCAGCAGCAGGGTCATCACCAGCACGAACAGGGCCGAAGCCAGGGTCACCCCCACCGCCCGCAGCACCAGTTCCGGCGCAATGGAGCGCCGTTGGATCACCACGTCGGTGCGGTTTTCCAGGGTTGAGCGGGTGGCCCCCATCAGTATCGCGAAGGTGGTGGTCTTGATGCCGCCGCCAGTGCCGCCGGGGCTGGCCCCAACAAACATCAGAGCGATCATCAGCAGCAGGCCCGCATCGGAGAGGGTAGTGATCGAAAGGGGAACGGTATTGAAACCAGCCGTGCGGGTGGTGATCGATTGGAACAGGGTGACCTGGAGGCGTTGCCACAGCGACAGGGTCTGGATCACCCCATCAGGCGCGAACTGCTCGGTAAAGAGCAGCCCCAAGGCTCCCAGCACGATCAACAGCGCGGTGCTGCGCAGCACCAGTCGCGTGTGGAGGCTGAGACGACGCCGGCTCCAGAGCCGCGGCTGGCGCCAGTGGATCCGCTGGTTCCAGAGATCCTGGGTGACCCGCCAGCCAATGCCGCCGATCACGATCAGGCTGCCGATCACCCCGTTCACAACGGGATTGCTCTGGTAATCCACCAGATTGTTGCTCCGGAGGCCGAAGCCGGCGTTGTTGTAGGCGCTGATGCAGTGGAACATCGACGCCCACAAACGCTCAAGGGGATTGGCGATATCGGTGAAGCCGAAGCCGAACAGCACCAGCGTGCCGAGGCCCATCACGCAGCCGGCGCTGATCAGGATGCGGTTGAACGTGGGGCCGATGCCCCCCACACCGAATTCATCGAGGGCGCGTCCCTTGTCGAGCCGCTGGCGCAGGCCGGAGCGCCCCTGCACGAAGCCCTGCAGGAAGGTGGTGATCGCCATCAGGCCGAGCCCGCCGATCAGGATCAAGCCCGCCAGCACCACCTGGCCCAGCGGGGTGAGCTCGCTGCCCACATCGATGATCGATAGCCCCGTCACCGTGATCGCCGAGGTCACGGTGAACAGGGCGTCCCACAGATCCACGCTGTCGCTTGAGCAGAGGGGCGTGGCCAGCACCAATGTGCCGGCGGCGATCACGAGCAGGCCCGTGACCACAGTGAACTGGGGCACCGTGAGCCTCTCCCGCCAGTGGTGCAGGCCACTCCACCAAGGGGCCAGGGGGCGCCGGATCATCGGCAGGCAACGGCAAACGGCGCCAGTCTGCTGGGTGCGGGGTAGCGGCGGGAGGTGGAGGCTCCCTCTGTTTTCTGTTTGTCGCTCCCTAGGGTGAGGCATCGATTCCTGGGCTGAAATCGATGGCGGCCGGCATGTCGGCGGCAGCCTGAGGGGTCACCTTGGCAGGACAGCCGGCTCCCCCCTGATTCCGATGGCCTCCCCGAGCCTCCTCGCCACCCTGCTGATCCTGCTGGTGGGGGTGCTGTGCGCCCGGTTAGCCGCCGGGCCCCTGGCCCGCTGGGCCGTTCCCGCCATCCTGCTGGAGCTTGGCCTTGGATTCCTGCTCGGCAACACGGTGCTCCCGTTTGAAGCGGTCGCCCCTCTGGAGGGGCTCACCCAGCTAGGGGTGCTGGCGCTCTTCTTCCAGGTGGGGCTGGAAGTGCGGGGGGATCTGCTGAGCTCGAGACGGGGATCGATCCTCAGGGTGGTGGCCCTCAGCGTGCTGGCCCCCCTGATCGCCTTTCTGCCGCTGCACTTTGGATTCGGCATGGCCCCCGCCACGGCGCTGCTTTGTCTGGCGGTGCTCTGCGCCACCGGCACCGGCGTGACCCTGCGGGTCCTGGGGCAGCGCCAGGCCCTGCAGAGCCCATCCGGGCGCTTGCTGGTCGGGGTTTCTGTACTCGACGACCTGCCGGCGATCGCCCTGCTGGGTGGGGCCTCCGCGATGGCCGGCCGGAACCTGGCCTCCCATGGCTCCGGCGTCCTGGGGAGCATGGCCTTCGGGAGCATGGCTTTGGGACTCTTGCTGGCGGGGCTGAGCTGGCTGGCGGTAGACCGTTGGGCGGCGGTGGACCGTTGGGCGGCGGCGGCGCCACGGCCCCCGGCCGGTCCGTTGTCGATCCTGCTGATACTGATCGGCTGCGCCTGGGTGGGGGAAGCCACCGGTCTGACCAGCCTGCTGGGGGCGCTCTGGGCCGGCGTGCTGGTGGCCCGCCTGGAACCGCCGGCCCAGCCGCTACGCGAGGTGCTGGTGCTGCTGGCCGAGGTGTTCCTGCCGCTCTATTTCATCAGCGTGGGGATGAGGCTGCCCGCCTCAAGCCTCCTGGAGCCCAGGGCCTGGACCCTGGCCGCCTTCTTGGTGGTGGTGGCTCTGCTGAGCAAGCTGATCTGCGGCCTGGGGGTGTCAGCTGCGGACCGACGGGCAGGGGTGGATCCCTGGGTGGTGGCCTTCGGGCTGGTTCCCCGCGGCCTGCCAGGCCTGGTGTTTGCCACGACGGCCCTCGCCCGGGGCCTGATCGACAGCGTGCAGTTCGCAGCCCTGCTGATCATGGTCACCTTGACCACCGTGCTTGGTCTGCTGCTACTAGAGCACAGGCTGAGCCGTCTGCCGGAAGCCTCAGGCCTCAGGAGTTGAAGGGGCGTCGCGAAACTGCTCAAGGAACAGGCCCCGCTGATACTCCGCCGACAGGCTGGCAAGGTGCGCCCTGGCCTGCTCGTGGAGCTGGGGATCGACCAATTCAAGGGTGGTTCCCGTGGGAACGCCCATCCGCAGGACCAGGGCCATGGCGTCGAACAACCTCACCTGGTCGTTCTGCCAGCCCTGATAATCGGCCGCCAGGGCGGCGAGGGCGTCTCCCGCGGCCGTGCCCTGTTCCACCTGCTCCCGCACGTGCTGCACCTGGGAGAGTCGGGCCGAGGTCACCAGGGCATGGGCAGCCCCGAGGGCCGCCAGAGAATCAGCGGCCTCGCGTTTGAGCAGGGCCATGCTGCGGCTGAGCACCGCGGCTTCCACGCTGAGAGGTTCGCGGCTGGCGGGGCTGAAGAGGGCGGCAGGGGGTACCGAGGCGCGCGGCTCGGCCAGTGGCTGGGAGGCCAACTGGTCAACCACAACGCCCGCCGGCTGGGACGGCAGCGGCACTTTCACCAGAACCGCTGGACGTTGGGGAGGAGACTCCGCGGCGGGGGCGAGTCGATGTCCGAGCCGCACCAAGAACTCGCCAAAGCGACGGCGCAGGGGGAAGGGGCTCTGCATGGGTAAAGGATCCTGAAACAGATCCCTGAAGATGGCCATCAATCTGGCTTGGAATCCCGCGGATAGCGAGGGTCGGATTCAGCGGTGCGAGAGCCCGGAAATCCGACCTTGCCCCTTTCTCACCGCAAAGGGGGCGGAGTAGAGTTCAATTGTGATCCCGCAACTTGGTGGTGCAGACGGTGATGCACTCCTGATCATCGAGGGAGCAGGTGGTGATGCATTCGAAATAGGCCTCAACCGCATCGACACCATCATCAATCTCTGATGCGCCGATCCCCGAAAGGAGCCCGAAGCCAGCCTGGGACTGAGGGACGAAGCTGTTCATGGCGGAAAATGTCTGGGTTCCCACACCCTAGGCCGATTGACAAGGACGGCCATGCGGGGTGCCCGAAATTAGGCAGCTTTACTCATCAGCGCGTAAGGAAGTGTTAAGAGCCCGCGAGGCGTGATTCGATCCAGCAGCAGCCGACAGGAATGCGACAGGCCCTAGCCCAAAGGCTCCATAATGGATTCAGCGTGTAATCCAGCGATGCAGCCCTGCCAGCTTCCCCGCACCCTGCACCACCCGCGCTCCAGGACGGCTCAGGTTCTAAGACCACGTCTGAGCGGTCCGCGCCATGCCCGCCCCCTCCACCCTGCCCGTCCCGCGGCCAACCGCCGTAAGCAGTTTTTGGTGGAAGGTCTGGTGGCGGGTCTGGCCACGGTCCTGATCACCGGCGTTGCCCTGGCCGCTCCGGCGCTCTTGCGGCAGGACCCACTCACCAGCCTGCGAGACCTAGCGGCAACCGTGGTGCCGGCTCTGGGCCAGCCCAGCTCGCCCGGTCTCTACGAATGTCCCTGAAGCCGGCCGAGTCCCGTTGATTGTCTCCTGGAGCTGCCTGGCTCCAGGCCTGCTGGAGATCACACTCGCCAGCACTGTCGGTGCCGCCGTGGCTGCGCCGTATCCCAAGTCTTCCGCCCGTTAGGCGGCCATCCGCCAGCTCGAGAACTCCTGGACGCAGCTCGACCAGGAGCTTCGGCTGCTGGACCAGCTGCTGCGCCCCACGCCGCCCAGACCTCAGCCCCCCGGCCCCCTCGGCCCTGGCCCTCACTACCGCCGCAAGCCTCGGCCAGGGAAGCGTTCAGCCGATCAGCCTCCATCAGGCCCCCTTGTGAGTACATGGTCAGGATGGAGAGGCGTCATCTTTCCTGGCAGAGGGGGAGGGAAGCTTGACAAGCGCAGAGCTCTCGCGGTTATCTCGATTTCGATCTCTGCCAGGCATTGGCTCAAGTGCACGAAGGTCTCTGCCACAACGGTCTTGGTCTGCAGGGTCATCCGGGTTAAATGCAACTTCAACCAGCGTTCCCAGGGACGGACAACACTTGCCTTGCCCCCCATGATCAGAGCAGGCCAGTCGCGGGTCGCGCAATCCCTTCACTCCTCACACCAGACTGATGATGGCCGCCTGAGATGAAGCCGTCTCCCTCCAGCTGACCCTGCTGCTGGTGTTGTTGGTTGTCTACTGCGCTCATCGGCCGAGCGCCGGTTGGCTCCCATGAAGGGGGTTTTACGGCTGCCTGTTCCCAATCGTGGCCGCCACGCCGGCCCCCTCATGCTCCGCCGCGGGCAAGGGCTCAACACGATGGCGGCGTCCCGTCGCGGCGCCATTTGGCGTCTGCTGTTCATGTCCCTCTCAAGTTGACGCGCTTCTATGCGCGCGATCCAATAGCACTGCTGGATCGATCACCCCTATGGGGAGGAGGAGATCACCCGGCTGGAGGATGAGCTGCTCCCGGCGATGGAGAGCTTCCTGGCGCGGATCGTAGACGCAGTCTTCCGCGTAGGCGAAGCCTTCTCGAAGAGAAGCGGTTGCGATCGATCAGCAGCGCAGGGAGACCCAAGAGGAGCAGGAGGCCCAGTTCGAGCTGAGTGGGTGCCGTGGATGCCCACCGCATCATCCGCCGGGTCGTCGCGCATCAAGGGATCAACGCTCAGCAAGTTGAGGTTCCCCTCAGCCGTTGGGTTGAACGTGCAAGCCAGCCACAGGCAGACTCCGCAACCAGCAAAAGCAGGCACTGGCCAGCCGACGCCATGACCGCCAACACCGCCCCCCTCGTGACCCGCGAAGCTCTGCAGGCTTTCACGCAGCGCTTAGTGAAGCACTTCGCTCCGGAGCAGGTGATCCTTTTTGGCTCCCAGGCCCGCGGCGAAGCCTGCTGGGATTCCGATGCCGACATCCTGGTGGTGATGCCGTTCGAGGGGCTGCCTGACGCGCTGTGTCCTGGCGATGGAGGCCCGGTGTCAAACGCCAACGCAACACCTGGGGCCCGAGTTCACACCCCGACACGCAACCCGGTGGTGAACGAATGGATCGCGCGGGCCGAACGCCACTGGCGGATGGCGGAGCAGATGGCGGATCTCACTATCTCGTATCAGAGCGGCTTGTTTTTGGCTCAGTTGTGCCTGGAGACCTATCTCCGCGCTGCCCTGATCGCCCAGGGCGTGGATTCACGCAAGTGCCGAGATCTGCAGATCTTGAGCGACAGGCTGCGGGTTCCGATCCCCGGCTGGCAGCCGAACCCTGAAACGCTCAACAACCTCACTCAGGGAGCGATTGCCTACCTCCATCCCTGTGAAGGCCACCCCGAACCCACCCAGGATTGCGCCTGGGCCATCGCCCATGCGGGATGCGGAAATCGTTGGCGTGGAGCTCGGCGAACACGGCCCTAGCGGATTCGATCAGGCGCCGTTGGCGGGCCAAGCCGATCACCGCCGCCGTGCCCGCCAATCTGATGCCGAAGGCTTCCGCAACCGCTCGGCCGGCGCGTTCGTCGATCAGCTCCTCCCTGGCGGGGTAGCCGCCGCTGAGCACCTCAGCCATCACCTCCTCGCTCACCAGCACCTGGCCGAACAGGGCCTCCAACCACCCCAGCCCGTTAACGCGGGCCAGGGCGATCAGCGGACTGGCATCGGCGATGAGCGGATTGGCGGCGGCAATGATGATTGCAGCCACTGCTCCAGGGTGTCGAGATCGGCGTGGGTTTCTTCGGCTGTGAGCCGGATGGCGGCAATGCCCAACCGCCCGAGATGGGCGATGAAGCTCGCCATATCCATCTCGGCGACATGGGCGGCACGCACCAGGAAGAGCTCACCGTCGCGGAACAGCGCCGTGGCCAGAGCGGCGCGAACGCCGGGAGCCTGCAGCAGCCCGCCCTCCTCAAGTCCGATCAGGACGGCATCGGGGTTGTTGCGGTTCAGAACCACCACCGGGCTGCTCCGGGCCTGACGCAGGGCCTCGGCCGGATTGTGCTTTAGTCCGCTGACGCTGACAGCATGCACAGCCATTCTCCCCAGGGATGATTCCAAGGGATGGCTCTAGGGGATTTTTCTGGCAGAGACCTGCTTTTTACCAAGCCAGACGAGCGCCTGTCACTTGTGTCGCTCGGGAGTCGCTCTGGACGCTCTGAGCCCCCGCTCTCGCTGAGCTCTGAATGGGCGCCGCTGCCGCAGGCCCCTCCATGGTCCGCGCCGCGCCAAGGGTCGGGGCCAGGCTCGCCACTTTTGTTGGCGACCGGCGCTGGTGCGTCGAAATGGGCGGTGGCGAGCCCTTGATCGGCGGCGCGGAACCCTCCGGGGTCCTGCGTTGCTCGCGCCATGGTTCCCTCCGGCCTTCTGGTTCACTGCCATCAGTGGCAGGGCGGACAGTGCACAAGGATCCAGTCCCAGTCTGGGGGTTGCCGATCGTGGTGGAGATGTCCTCCTCGGTGGCGGGCAGCGTGTTCACTTGAAGCACCTTGCCCACGATGCCGCCAAAGCGGCTGCGCTAGTTCCAGTGGGGCACCACCTCCACCGGCATGCCGTTCCGCAGCCGACGGGCATCGGCCGGTGCGAAGGTCGATCAGCAAGTCGGCCTCTACGACCTGAATCATTCCTTCAGGCTCAGCGCTCTAGCTCGGCGGCGGGCTCCGCAGCAGGCTCCGCAGCGGGCTCGCCGATCAGGTGCAGGTCGATGCCGAGGCCCCGCAGCTGGCGCTGCAGCTGTTCCGAGAGGGGCCGCCGCAGCAGGCCGGCCAGGCTGGTGGCGCGGCTCTGACCCAGCACGATCTGGGTGATGCGCCGGCTCCGAGCGCAGAGTCGTTCGCACTGCTCAATCCTCAGTCCCCCATCGCGGCTGAGGAAGCGGCGCGAATCCAGCACCGTGAGCACCAGCAGGGGTGCATCGAGGGCGGCCGCCAGTCGGGCCCCCCGCCGCAGCAGCCGCTGGGCGCTGGGGGCGGTGGTGAGGCACACCATCACCCGCTCCCGCAGGGCGATCAGGTTGGCGCGCTGGAAGTAGCCGGCCAGGGCCTGCTCCACCTTGCCGGGGGCATAGACCTTGCCCTCCAGCACTCGGTTGGGGATGCGTTCGCGCACCAGCGCTTGGCCCGTTCGCTGCCGGGAGCGTTGCTGTGGGCCAGCTCATCCACCAGCACCAGCTGGGGGCGGCGTTGGAGCACGGCGGCCACATCCAACTCCTCGAGCTCGATGCCGCGGTGGCGGAGCCGTTTGCGGGGAACCTGCTCCAGCCCCTCGGCCTGGAGGGCGGTTTCGCGGCGGCCGTGGGTTTCGAGCAGGCCGATCACCACATCGGTGCCGTCCCGGAGCCGTTCGTAGCCCTCCTGGAGCATGCGGCAGGTCTTGCCCACCCCCGGCGCCATGCCGATGAACACCTTGTGGCGGCCACGGCGCTGGCTGGAGCGGATCATCGGGGCGGGAGCGGAGCTGTTGGGTCCTTCGGAGACGGGACGGTATGGGGCGGGGCAGCTGCTGCCGGTGGCGATGCCGCAGGGGCAGCGGGAGCGGCACTCGGAGGGGCCAAGAGCTTGACCGCAAGCGGTGCGGCCAGCGAGGCCTGCCTACGGCCTCCAGGTCCATCACGGGGAAGAGGCTGTAGCCAGATCCGCCCGCCGATGGCGGCGCTTGTTGTGGCCCTAACGTCGCCCCATGCGCCTGCTCCACACCTCCGACTGGCACCTCGGGCGGAGCTTCCACGGGGC
>Ga0209299_1002174_pt1 | contig 10535 bp, 6 predicted proteins | sample S_140806_MF_Meta_FD_187326 | JGI IMG/M metagenome (GOLD analysis project Ga0209299, IMG submission 187326) | Freshwater microbial communities from Lake Simoncouche, Canada to study carbon cycling - S_140806_MF_MetaG (SPAdes) (version 2) | ecosystem: Environmental > Aquatic > Freshwater > Lake ...
CAGGGGCGCCAGTCGTGGGGTTGAACTGAGGGGCATATGTTTCTTCCAGCGCTTCCCATGGCATCAGAGACGAGAAGAGCACCCAGCGGTTGTCCGAGTCCAGCGTGCCGCCAAAAGGCACATGGAATTCCTCGATTGAGAGCTGGCCGTTATGGTGTATTCGGTACATTTGCGGCGTTCAGAGGTTGAAGTAATCGTCAATCGCCCTGATCGAGTCCAGTTTACCGGCTCTCGATCACTGAAACAAGCTGCGCCGCAGTCGATCTGGCTTTTTCAGGAGTCCCTAAGTTGCGTTCTGGCGTGATTTGTATCGGCTAGGGATACGATCGATATGGCGAATTGCGATATTTCGGAACAGAGTATTATTCGCTGTAAAAAGATGCCATTCCCATGGCGGAAGGAACAATGAGGGTGTTGGCAAGAATGATGCTTTGATGCTGAACGTTTTGGGGCGGCCGTTTAAAGCTAAACCATTCGCCCAGCACGGGGATATCGCCAAAAGCGCCTTCCCATATCGTGCCCACTAGGGGCACATACCACCGACGCCCGGTAATCGTAGTTTGATTGTTGAAACTGCTCAAAGCAAACAAATCCCAGGTGTTGACGTAGACTTTTGTATCAACTTTACTTTGGGAAATGCGCGATAGAGATCTTAATTTAACCTCCGTTGAGGTGGGGTTGGTGGCGGATGAGGTGGGGTTGGTGGCGGAATCCGTTTTTTTATCCGCTGATTCGAAGGCGGGGTATGCAGTGGAAAAGTCCACGTTCACAGTTGCCTGGGCTTGATTGCGCATCACAATCGGAGTCAATTTGAGGGTGATTCCCGATGTCAAAGCCTGCCAACTCACCTCCTGCTTGGAGAGGGCTGATAACAAAGCAACGGCCTGAGGAGCAGGTAGTTTGCCAAGCAAGGATTGGCTATCTGCGCCTCCTAGGTTCACACCCAAGAGGTTAGGAAGCATGGCATTTACATTCGTCTGTTCTGCCTGAGCATTCTTCAGCCAATCGCTCAGGCGTAGCGGCGTGACTTCATCAAAGGTCGATGTCGTGCCAGATTTCACTGTTACCTCATTGCCATTGATGCCAGCGATGGTGGTACGTCCCACCTCTGCATATTCCACTCCACGATTGCGGGCCACAATCTCCCGAATTTTTAAAAGTGTAGGCTGAATGAAATAATATTCAACATCACGATTGATTGCATCGACAATTGGGCTAATCATTCCGTCAACGATTGAGGCATTTTCTGAAAGTTCAGCGGGATTATATTTATTTGTGGAGGGGCTTGTCCGATAGTTTTGATAGGATCGTGCAAACCTTTTGAGGGCGTTTCGTCGCCTTTCTAAGCCTAGGGCCACCCTCAAGGCGTGCATTTTCTTGTTCTTGGGATCGCTGCCTAAGGCGCCGTTTTTAAGAGCCAGGGCTTCCTTGAAGCTCATGCCAATAACTCCATCTCCGCATTTGGGAGTTAGGCTTGTATCGTCAAATTGTTGATGTAGCGCCAAGGACATAAAGCCTTGAAAAGGCCGGCGATAAGCCCGTTTTGGATCGCTGTTGAAAATTCGCTGGTTGTTATAGGTTTTTAGCGTTCGACCCTCGTGGTAGTTATATAAGCTAAATCGCATTGCATTGGAATTGCCTGCAAAGAAACTGCAAATTTTTATTGCAGCGCTGTCATAATTTTTGAGAGGATCTTTGGCCATGGCGTTACGTAGAAGCATTTGGATCAGGCTCAGCCTTGGATCGTCTTGGAACAAGTTGCCGAAGCCCATGTCCCGAAACTCCCGCTCTTGGTACGGATTAATTACTGTCATGGATGACAACTCTGAAAATTCTTTAAAAGTGAGCTGCATTGCCTCGCTAGTTTGATCCACCTGACGTTTCACCTGATCCATCACGTCAGACAATTGAGCCTTGTTTGCACTTGAGATCTGGATGGCCCATAGATCCATGTGCACTCGCTCTCGCGGGAGGTCAAAACTGCCGATGTATCTTTTGATTCGATCCCGACCGGCTAGAGAGCCATAAATCATGATTGAGTTGGGACTCCCAGAATCGACCCCCATTACTTCGCCGCAATAGCTGCCTGCCGGCTTATCTAGGAGATTAAGTTGGGCGGTAATTGTAGAGGGGTTAGAGTAAAAGATGGGTACGGTCTCAAAGCTGACTTCTACTTCTGTCTCCTTGCAACTTTTCTTACTTATGACTACCTCAACGGGTTTACCATCGCTGCTTTTTCCATCCTTGATTGGCGCACCTTTATCAGATGAAGGTGCGGGGTTGGGCGCCGCAGTACCTTCTGAAGGCATAGCCGCAATAGTGGCGAACAGAGAGATATTGATGGAGAGAAGAAATCCTAAATGAAATGATTTCATGAATTTACAATTGTAAATAAATCGCTATCACTTTAGCATATAAATAATCAGGTGTCAAGCGCCAACCTATTGACAAGCCGTGTGCCCATTCATGGCATAGCCTGCCTAGAGACTAAACTTCTTTGCTTGACATTTCAGCTTTTACGCCTATGGTTATTGGTGATTCCCGGCAATTGCGCGAAAGTCTTGTACTTTCTTTTCTTGGTACTCCCCACCCTAATCGTCCAAGGCTACTCCCTTATTAAATTTCCCACCTATCTTTGACGACAAGACTTCAGGTTATGATCAATTCTTCCGCCTCTGAAAACCCCCAAACCCATCCCCACATGGCTCAGCATCCTGAAGACGAATACAACCCATATGATACAGAGTGGTTTGAGGCTATACAGAGGTGGACTCCACGTCTGCTGGGAATTGTTCCACTCTTTGGCTTGGCCTCAAGTCTGTTTTCTCAGGGCGGTGCCCAGCGAGGCATTCCCATGGCACTGGGTTCAGTTCTTGTGATTTTCCTATTGGTTTGTTTCTATATAATTATCAGTCAAATGTCTCAAGTGTGGTCCAAGACAGGCAGACCAACTCCCAAACAATGTCTATTAATAAAGGAAGAGGAGTGGCGTGACAAAGTAAATGAGATTCAGCCGAAATTGATTCGCCTTATATGTTATCAGCTTAGTGGAATCGTTTTTATAGGAAATCCGGCATCAGGTCGAACTGACCTGAAACAGCGCCTTGCATTCATTTGCAAAAGGTTTTTGCTCACTTTAATTCAAGCACCATGGAAAGTACCCACTCCAAAAAAATCATCATCCAGCAATGAACAGGCGCCAGCCGAACCATTATTATTAAGAAGTAGTCTGTTAAAACGTTTAGCCGATTTAAGCAGTTCAGCGAAGGCATTTGTTCTCTATTTATTTCAGCTACGCATTCAGGTAGGCATTGCAATCCTGTCATCGGTGCTTTTTCAGACTGGTCAAGTGAATGATGTCGTTCTTGCCATCATTCTTGATAGCGACTTGAAAGCCTATTTGATGGCAATAGTATTTGCCGTAATCCTATCGCTGCTTCTATGGCATACTGCGCGCTATCTTACTAGAATCATTCCTCACCTTAAGAAGTACCGCAACAACCCGAGCGCCATATCCTCCGGTGAAGGTCTTTTCAGTTACAGTTTCGAGCTGTTTCTTTTTTGGATTTCTTGGGTAAGCTTAGCTTTATTCACAACTCCTATTGCCAAGCAAGCCTACGGCTCGATGTGGGGAGGAAATAATTATCATATTTTTGTCCTATTGATATCTCAAGTAATTGTAATTTTCCTGTGGAGAAAATTTGATTATCCTAAATCCACATGGGGTGGAGGATATCGTTGGTGGTTTGTTGGTCTTTATATTGTTGGTTTTATGCTGCCTTTTTTGTTTCAGCATCTTTCGGCTAATCAGATTCCTGAGTATGTTGGATCATTAGGTCTTCTCTTTTGGGGGCTTTCAATGATACTGGTAGTCGCTTCTATTATCTTCCGGTTCAGCATCGTGTCCGGTGTCCCAGTTCTATCGCTTCTGCTGGTTGGATCCTACTTTATTAACATCAATCGAATAAATGATAATCACGTCGTAAGGCTTATGAAGAACACACCTTCAAAAGAATCTCTCTCGAAAACACGATTCCAGCTGCCTAGTCTCACATCATCCTTTTACATGTGGCTGGCTTCGACAGAGGCCGGCGAGAGAGAGCCGAGGTACAAAAAAATTATAGAAGTATGTAAGAATACGGAAACTGAAACCAAAGATGGCAGCATTGTATATGATTGTAATTATCCTGTCTATGTCGTTTCTGCCCAGGGAGGAGGGATTTATGCAGCTTATCATGCAGCAAAAACCCTTCATACCATAACCAAGAGTATTCCTGAATTCAGAAATCATTTGTTTGCCATTAGTTCGGTATCAGGAGGAAGCATAGGCTCTGCCATCTATGTCAACAGCTTAAGTTGTGGTAAGAGCGGAGTTGTTGATGAGTTCTTTGATAAGCCTCGTGACCCATTGGCCATGATTGTGGCTTCTATGTTGTTCGGGGACTTGGTTCAGCGTTTTTATCCATTTCCTGTTCCAGCATGGGATCGCAGCCTTGGCTTGGAACTAGCGTTTGAACCTAACAAATCTGAAAAAAATGGAAATTGCATTAATCTGAATCAATCTTTCTACGAAACACAGTTACCGTTTAACCCAACAACAGGACCTTTGCCTTTTCTGGTGTTGAATACAACTGAAGTGGATAATGGCCGTCGTTATTTGTTCTCTCCGTTTCGAATCAATTCACGTTTTTCTGATGCAGAATTTCATGAACCATGGTCTAATCCACCAGAGCAGATCTATGATTTGGATTTGAGATATAGCACCGCAGCGGGATTGAGTGCTCGATTCCCACTAGTCAGCCCGTATGGTTATTTCCCGGAGCAAAAGTTACGTCGATTCATTGATGGCGGACTCTATGACAACTCTGGGGCTATCACCGCCAAAGAGATAAAAGACGAGCTGATAGAACTTTTAGGAAACCCGGAAGCATCAGAGCAGGCCCGCAGTGACTGTAGGGGGAAAAACAATATTGATGAAACGATTTGTAAAGAGATATATGAACTTTTGATTAAACGCCCTTTCTACCTGTCATCGATAGCAATACTCGATGCCAAGGCGGTTGACCTTAATTCCAATTATGCCAGTTCTGACCGACAGCAAGGATTCACATTTTTTGGATGGACAGCTCTAACAGCTGTCTTTACTACAAGGGAATCACGTGTAGCCAAGGCAGTTGACTTCTTCTCTTATGACGGCGCTGGCAAAAACATGGCGAATAAAGCAAACCTTAGAGTCTTGATTACCAAAGACTTCTTTTTAGGTGGATCGCGGCGTCCGCTACTCTCAATCCCTTTAGGATGGAAGTTGTCTTGCCAGGCGCGGAGCTTCATTAATGACCAATTGCAACCCCCCGATCCTGTAATATCCAATATAGAACGCAATTATAAGGCTATTAATCCAAAGGTTGGTCAGAGCCCTCATTCACCCATACCTTGCGAGGTGTCGTCCGATCCGCTACTGAAGAGAGAGCCTCTTAGGTTCATTCCACCTTATAATCTTAATATAGATATACCAAAAGATCCTGCATGGTCTTTTCAGAATATTTTTGTACGCATACGAAATGATCTTGTTAAATTTAGAAAAAATCCCTCGTAAATCTGAATCTAGATCAGTGCCACAAGTTAATAATCTCCACCCGTCTGCAGTCCCTGGTTCTGCCCTGGCTGGGGCCGAGTTGTCCCCACCGATAGACAGCGCCTCCATGCTCGTGCGCCTTTGCGCCCGCTGAGCCCCACAGCCCGGCCAAAGAGGAGCCCGGCCGCTCAGCTCTCCTCGAGGGCCACCAGATCCCGCAGCTGGCCGATGTCGAGGCCGCCCAGCCAGTCTTCGCCGCTGCCCACGATGTCGGCGGCGAGCTTCGATTTCTCCTGGATCATCAGGTCGATCCGTTCTTCCACCGAGCCGCTGGTGATGAATTTGTGCACCAGCACCCGGTTGGTCTGGCCGATGCGGTAGGCCCGGTCGGTGGCCTGGTTTTCCACCGCCGGGTTCCACCAGCGGTCGATGTGGAACACATGGCTGGCGCGGGTGAGGTTGAGGCCCACACCGCCGGCCTTGAGTGAGAGCAGGAACAACTGAGGCCCGCGGGGATCCTCCTGGAAGCGGTCCACCATGGCCTGGCGTTCGCTCTTGCTGGTGTTGCCGTAGAGGAAGGGCACCTCCTGGCGCCAGCGGCGTTCCAGGTGCGCCTTGAGCAGCAGCCCCCATTCGGCGAACTGGGTGAACAGCAGGGCCCGGTCGCCCGCCTCGATCACCTCCTCGAGGATCTCCTCCAGCCGCTGAACCTTGGCGCTGCGGGCCGCGAAGCCGGCATCCACCCCCTGCTCCTTGAGGGCCAGGGCGGGGTGGTTGCAGATCTGCTTGAGCTTCGTGAGCAGGGCCAGCACCTGGCCGTGCTTCTGGCCCAAAGGCGAGCGGGCGATCGCATCGAGGCTCTCCTCCACCGTTTTGGTGTAGAGCTTCTTCTGCTCTGGGCTGAGGCCCACCCATTCACGCAGCTCCACCTTCTCGGGCAGGTCGGAGATGATCGATTTGTCGGTCTTGAGGCGGCGCAGGATGAAGGGGCCCACCCGGGCCTTGAGGTCCCGCAGGGAGCTCATGTCGCCATAGCGCTCGATCGGCAGGCGGTAGCGCTGGCGGAAGAAGGGCTCATCCCCCAGCACCCTGGGATTGAGGAAGTCCATCAGGGCCCACAGCTCGCTGACGCGGTTCTCCACCGGCGTGCCGGTGAGGGCGATGCGGAAGCGGCCCTTCTTGCCGGGGCGGCCGAGGTCGCGGGCGGCCTGGCTCTGCTTGGCGGCGGGATTCTTGATCGCCTGGGCCTCATCGATCACCACCCCCTGCCAGTCGATCGCTTCGAGGAGCTCGCTGTCGCGCTGGAGCAGGCCATAGCTGGTGAGCACCAGGTCGACGCCATCGAGGGCCTTCCTCAGGGCCGCCTCCGTGGCGGGGCGGCGGGGGCCGTAGTGCTCGCGCACCCCCAGCTCCGGCGTGAAGCCCGCCGCCTCCCGTTTCCAGTTGGTGAGCACCGAGGTGGGGGCCACCAGCAGCACGGGCCGCCGCAGTTCCTCCTCCGCCTTGAGGTGCTGCAGGAAGGCCAGCAGCTGGATCGTCTTGCCCAGGCCCATGTCGTCGGCCAGGCAGGCGCCCTGGTCGAAGCGGTGCAGGAAGGCCAGCCAGCCCAGGCCCCGCTCCTGGTAGGGCCGCAGCTGGCCCGCGAAGCCCTCCGGCGCCGGCAGGGGATCGGGGGCCTTCTGCTGGTGGTATTGCTCCAGCACCGCCTGGAGCCGCGGGCCCGCCTCGAAGTGGTGCACCGGCAGGCGGTGGAAGGTGTCACCGGCGCTGCCGGTGAGGCGCAGGGCGTCGTCGAGGCTGAGGCTGGGCTTGGCGTTACAGAAGCGTTCAGCGTTGCGCAGGTCGGCAGGGCGCAGCTCGATCCAGGCGCCCTTGTGCTGCACCAGCGGGCTCCGTTTGGCCGAGAGGCGCTGGAGATCGTTGAGGCTGAGGGTGACCCCCCCGATCATCAGCTCCCACGACCAGCTGAGATCCTCCACGAGGCTGAAGCCCCGGGAGCGGGTGGGCAGCTCGGCCGCGATCGCGAGGCCGAGGCGGCTGGCCAGGCCACCGCTGAGGCTGGGGGGCAGCACCACCCCCACGCCCACATCGCGCAGCTGGGCGGCGGCGGTGCGCACCAGCACGAAGGCCTCGGCGGGGGTGAGCTGCATGGTTTCCGGCGCGGCGGCGTCGAGGCCCCGCTCGATCGGCTCGAACACCTGCAGGGCGCGGCCCAGGCCCTCCAGCAACAGCAGGCCCGGCTGGGTCACGCTCACCTCCCCCATCTGGAGGGTGGTGTCGCCGGCGCTCCAAACGGTGCCCGCCGGCAGCCGCAGGCTCGGTTCCGCCTCGGCCTGGAGGGAGAAGCGCAGCTCCCAGAGTTCCTCCTCCGGCGGCGGCGCGAACAATTCCAGGCAGGCCCGCGCCGGCGCCACCCGGCCCGCCACCGCCTCGCGCCAGTGGTGGGTGGCGATCTCCAGGCGTTCGATCGCCTCGCCATCCAGGGCGATGCGGCCATCGCCGGGGCCCAGGGAGCGCTGCCAGGCCGCCAGCAGGGGATCGAGGCCGGTGGCCGGCGGCTTGAAGCCGGCCCGCAGTTGGCCCGCCAGCAGGGCCTCCAGCAGGCTCGCCACCCGCAGCCGACCGCTGCCGGGCCGGCGGCAGGCCAGGGCCTTTTCGCCGGGGGATCCGGGCCCGATGGCGCAGGTGGCCACCTGGGGCAGCCGAATCGCCATCTCCTCAAGCCGGCGGCGGTCGCCTTCGCGGTTGAGCAGGGGCCACCAGCGGGCCTGGCCCTCCTCCACCAGGGGCAGCCAGCGGCCGCGGGCGATCAAGCTCAGGGCCCAGCGCTGCAGGTGGCTCCACCAGCGCAGTTCATCGGCCAGGTCGGCGTGGTGGCCGGAGAGGGGCAGGCGGCTCAGCCATTCGCCGGCCGCGCCCGCCTCCAGGGCCCAACCCTCCACATGCCAGGGCCACCATTGGGGCTCCTTGGGGATCGGTTCACCGGCCTGCAGGGGCAGGCCGGTCCAGGGGGCGTCGGCGAGCTTGCGCTTGCCCCGCAACGCCTGGCCGCGGCTCGGCAGGGAGAGCACCGCTTCGGCGGGGCGGAGGTCGTCGGTCCAGAGGTCGTGGTCATCGAGCCAGCCGCCGATCGCATCGAGGTCGAGGGCGAGCGGGTGTTCGGGCACCTCAAGGCCGGGCTGCACCGGCGAAGCCACCCGCCAGGTATCGGCCCAGAGCAGCAGGCGGCCACCGGCCCCTTCGGGGGGATAGAGCCAAGTGGCGTGCAGCAGGCTCATCGGGGGCTCATCGGGCCGGGAAACGGCCGCGCCGCTGGATCATGGCCGCAGGGTGGGCAGCAGGGAGGGCGTCAGGCGCCGGATGACGTGGAGCAGCAGGGCGCTGCCGACAAGGGGCAGCCAGAGCGGCAACCAGGCCCGGGCAAGCTCCATCATCAGGGATGGCGCAACCCTGATCAGATTCGCACCCGGGGGCAGGGCGGCCGCCGCTCCCGCCCCGAGGCTGCGGATGCCGCACACGGCCCCCACCAGGCCGGCCTGCAGATGGCCGTCGTCGGGATCGACCCGCTGGAGGTGGAAGGCCAGCAGGCCATAGAAGAAGCCGCAGCCGGCCGAACGCAGCAGCGCATCCAGCAGGGATGCTGCGCCGCCGGTCGTGGCGGGATCCAGCAGGGCCAGGGGCAGGTTGATGGCGGCGGTAAGAGCGGCGGCCAGCAGGGCCCAGCCGAGGGAGCGGAGCCGGAGCCGGGCGCGGCTCTCGATCGGCAACGGGGTCACGGGGGCCGGATCGCGTGGCGCCATCATGCCTGGCCTGTCGCGGTCCGCCGCTTCGGGGCGGGGACCATTAGTAGTCTGTCTCAGTAGCGCTGGCACGCCGCCGCAAGCACCGGTTTGTGCGCAGGACTCGCTCCCTTCCGTTGGCCTCGCCGCTCCAGACCCCCGCTGCCGCACCTGATCTGATCAGTTTTCTCAAGGCACTGTCCGATTACCGCATGCGTCGCGGCATCCGCTTCCCGCAGTGGTGGATGCTGCTGGTGGCGATCCTTTCGATCATGAGCGGCCAGGGTTCGCTGCTCGGCATGGAGCGTTTCGCCAAACTGCACCTCAAGACGCTGTACGAACTGCTGGGCACGCAGGTCACCAAGGCGCCATCGGATTCCACCTTTCGGCTGCTGCTGGCTCAGCTGGATGTGGAGGGCTTTGAGGGCCTGATGCAGCAGTGGATGGCGGCCCAGCCCGGCGTGACAGAGACCGTCGACACCCTGGTCTGTGACGGCAAAACCCTGCGGGGCTCAATCGATGAAAGCGCCTCCGGCGCAGCGCGTATTATCGCCCAGGTGAGCCTCTACTCCAACAGCCTGGGCGTGGCCATTGCCCAGAGCACCTACGCCACCGATGCCGGCGGTGAGATCGCAGAGCTGGGCCAGCTGCTGGCTCCCGTGGAGCCTGAGGGGCTGCTGGTGCGAGCGGCAGCATTGCATGTAAACCGCCCTTTTTCCTCTATCTCGAGCAGCGTGGCGCCGACTTCTTGGTTTCGGTGAAACACTGCCGCCACAGGGGTTTTCAGCTGATCAAGGATCGCCTGACCTACGGCAGGAAGGCGCCGCTGCAGGCCAGCAGGCGCGAGGGCAAACACGGTCGGGCCATCACCTGGACGCTGCGGGCCATGCCGGCTCCGGAGTGGGTGGTGGAGAACTGGCCTGGCAGCGCCACGGTGATCGCCGTGCGTGGCAAAGGCAGCCGCGATGGCAAGGGCAGCGTCCCGTGGAGTGGTGTAACTCAGGAGGAGCAGCCCCGGCGTAGCCGGGGCTGACGGCTCGCCTCCCTCAGTTCTCTGTTGTGGCAAAGGGTGGGGCACCCCACGAATCCAGCGCTGAAGGCGCTGAATTCGTGGGGACCCCAGGGTGGGCCGGTCTGTGACCCTGTACGGAGCACTACCACCAAACCGAACACAGACCATG
>Ga0209299_1002181_pt1 | contig 10523 bp, 13 predicted proteins | sample S_140806_MF_Meta_FD_187326 | JGI IMG/M metagenome (GOLD analysis project Ga0209299, IMG submission 187326) | Freshwater microbial communities from Lake Simoncouche, Canada to study carbon cycling - S_140806_MF_MetaG (SPAdes) (version 2) | ecosystem: Environmental > Aquatic > Freshwater > Lake ...
GAAGACTTTAAGGCCGCCATCCGCTCCAAGCGTACGCTGGTCGCAGACTCCGCCCTCCGTGGTCAGGTCTTCTCCGGCAAGCAGGCCGCCGCCCAGGGCTTGGTCACTGGTCTCGCCGACTCCTTCAATAAGGCCTTAGCCTCTTTCTAACATGCCCCGCATCTTCACTGACATCGATGACACTATCCTGAAGGACGGCCAGCCCGTCCAGCGCGTCATCGACTACATCGACCAGAACGGCGAAGAGGTCGTCGTACTGACTAACCGCCCCGAGACCGACCGCGATAAGACCACGGCAGAGCTCGACGCTATCGGCTTTGAGTACGACGCCCTGATCATGAATGACTCAAACGCCGAGGCCCCTGCCTTCAAGGCTGGCGTCATCAAGGCCGAACTGGATGCCGGCCGCCCGGTTGACCTATTCATCGACAATCGTCAGGATACTCGAGACGCCGTGGCCGCCCTGGGCGTAGAGGTCATGGACCCTGCGGACATCCCTGACATCGTCGAGGAAGACGCCATCGAAGAGATGCCCGTCGAAACCCCTGTCGCTCCTGAAGCAAAGGTTGCCAATCTCGGCAGGTCTAAGATGACCATCGAAGAGCAACTCGTCACGGCCGCCGCCTCTCTGGCCGGCCTTACTGCCGAACGCGACGACCTCCGCTCCACCGTGGAGAAGATGACCGTCGGCGCTTCTGCTGAACTCGACAGCCTCCGCGTCGAAGCCTCTGTCGCTTCCGCCTCCATCGCTACTCTCACTGAAGCCCTCAAGGCCTCCGAAGCCGCCCTTGCCACTTCCCTGGCTAAGGTCGCCGAGCTCGAAGCCGGTAAGGCTAGCGCCTCAAAGGAAGCCGCCAAGATCGTGGCGTCCTTCGGCACCGAGCCCGTCGAACTCCCCAAGGGCGACAGCCCTGCGAAGATGAGCAACGCCGATATCAAGGCCGCTTATCTCGCCCTCCCTGCCGGTCAGGCCCGCATCGCGTTCTTCAACGCGCATAAGGCCGCTCTCATTTCCTTCTAATCCTCCCTACCTAATACACTAATATGGCTACCGTCCTCCCTACCGCTCCGGCAATCCTTTCTGACTACATCGTCCAGACTGTCGCCGGCAAGCTGCCCATCCTCAACAACGTCTCCGTCAACCTCTCGGCCTCCGTCGGCCGCGCTGGCAAGACCGTCTTCGTCCCCATCATGGGTTCGGGTACGGCCTCGGAATTCAACAAGGCCTCGAACACCCTCGCGGATGTCGACGGCGCCACGATGACCAACTCCTCGGTCACCCTGAAGCACTTCAAGTACGTCGACGAGTTCAGCCCTCTGGATATCCAGGAGTTCGGCATGCAGTACCTGATCAACGCTTACGCGAAGACTGCTGCTCAGGCTATCGTCGACAAGACCTGGGCCGAAATCGGTTCTGTCTTCACCGCTGCCAACTTCGCCACGGAAGAAACCGTCGCCCTCGGTGACTTCGGTTATGACGACGTCGTCAACGCTCAGTTCCTCCTCGACGGCGCCAAGGCTGGTCAGCCTCGCTCCTTCCTCGTCGGCAACGGCTACCTGAAGGCCCTCCGCAACTCCGCCTCGCTCGTCAGCTCTCTTAACCCGAGCGCCAACACCGTCGTCACCACCGGCAACGTCGGCCAGGTCGCCGGCATGGACATCTACCAGTGGAACCAGATCCCTGCCAACGGCGAGAATCTCGCAGGCGTGGCGATGGGCCCGGATTCCTTGCTGGTCGCGACTGGTGTGCCGATGGCTGAAATCGCCGGCTTCACCTCCAGCGTCGCCACCGCCGAGTCCGGCCTGTCCATCCAGGTCCTCGTTGGTCAGGCTGAAACGGGCAACATCCGCTGCATCGCGCAAATCTTGGTGGGCGCCGCAAAGGGACGCTCGACCAGCGCAGTCCGCTACGTCACCGCCTAATAGCGGCCGACGTTCAAATCAGGGGCTCCGAAAGGGGCCCTTTTTTTGTGCCTGTTTGCCAATGGTCGCAGGTTTAGAATGAGCCTCTTTGCTGAATTCCTCCCTGACGCGAAGGAGATGGTGGCCGACTTCCCTGTGGCCGGCTCGGCTAACTCTGGGGCGATTACGTTTTCCTGCCTCATCTCTGAGCCGGCCATGCAGACCGTGCTCGAATCTGGGGGCTACATGGAGCGGACCCAGTACTCTGTCAGGCTACCCGCCGCAACGGCCTCCTGGAGCCTCCCAGACGGGTCTGTTGGGGCATCCACGGCCATCATCAGCGGAGGCTTGCCCATCGCCAGCCTAGGCCAAGGCAAAAAGATTGTCGTCGGCGGGAAGACCGTGCGCATTACCACCCAGACTTATAAGCCCGCTTCAGCCTGGGTGACCCTGCTCGTCATCGACGACAACCAGTAATGCCGGCCAAGGTCTCCATCGAGCCGAAGTCCCTGCAACAGTTCGTCGAGGCCTGCCGTCAGTTCGCCGCGGGCATGCAGATTACCATGCGCGACGCCGTGCTCGAGCAGGCCATGCTCGCCTGTCAGGACGCGGCCAAGTTTACACCCCCCCTCCCCCTAGGCGGCGGAGACGGCCTAAGCACCGCAGCTAATAATGCAGGCCTTCAGGCCGTAGCCGGGGACATCTCCAAAATCTTCGTGGCCGCAAACGACTCGACCAACAGGTCTGCTGTCGGCCTGATTATTAACCAGATTGCCTTTGCAGTTAAGTCGAACGACATCGGCGCCTTCACGCGCCTGACGACTGGGGGCAAAGCCCTGAGCCAACTGAGCAGCCGAAGCATCCTCTCGAAGATCGTGCAGGATGCCGACAAAAGCCGGGCATTTGCCAAGGCAAAGAACTACCTGAACCGGGCTACCCCCATCAAGAACGAGTACGGCACGCAGGGGTTCGTGACCAATCTGCGTACCATCCATGACCAGGTCAAAGGTCGCTTCGGCGGCCGCATCAAGAGGGGACAGAAGGCTGTCTCGGCCAAGCTCCTGGTCGAAGATAAGAACGCGCTACAAGACTATATCCTCAAACGGCAGAAGATGGTGGGCATGGTCAAGTCTGGATGGGCGAAGGCCATGAACAGCCTTCCTCGTCCGAAGGATAACAACGGCCAACAAGGCGAGCCGGGGGCCGATCTGCGTAAGGCAACCTGGGTGACCTTGCATTCTAGCGTAGCCGGGTACAATAAGACCGCCTTCACCGATAAGATTGCGGAGGTCTCTGTGACCAACCCTATCGGAAACATCAACGGCATCTCCGACGAAGCGGGAGTACTTCCCCTGGTCTACGGCAACCGCGTGAAGCAGATGCCCGCTATGGTCCGCTATCGCATGCGCAAGCCGGTCAACAAATTTAACAACAAATAACCCATGGGAACACGTTCTATTCGTCACGTCGTCGAGGCCACTCTCGCGACTTATCTCTCGACCCAGACCGGGCTGACCACCGTGCAGTTCCTGACCGGGGACAGTAACGTCACGCAGACCCTGCCTAAGGCCGTGGTCCTCTGCGACTCTGCAAGCCCTCCATCCGACCTGCCTGAAGGCCTTGGCAACTTCAGCTGCTCGGTCCGCATCACGCTTTTCTCGAACGCTGACGATACGACCCTCGCCGATCACCGCGCTCGATGTGCCGCCCTCTCTGGCAACATGAATGACGTGGCGTCCATTCAGGCGGCCTTTGCCGCTACGGGTGACGCGACCTGCTATGACGTCACCCCGAGGTCCGAAGACGAGGGCATCGACGAGCGCTCCTGGGCGACGTCTTTTGCCTATGACGTTCTCACCGTCCTGCCCCCTGCCTAAGGGTTGCCAATTCTCGCAGGTTTAAGATGAGCGCCGTCAATACTGGATTAGTTTGCCTCTACGGAATTGGAGCCGGCCAGCAGGCCTCGCTCTATGTGCAAAGCTACGCTGTCTCCTCTGGCTTCAACAATACTGGTATGGTCGTCGACGAAACTGGCCGCACGATCACGGCTCGCTATGACGACCGCCGTTCGGAAATCAGCATCGAGGGAGTGGCACATGCTTCGAGCATTCCGGCCCTAGGCTCTACTCTTTCCTTCACGGCTAAGACTACTTCGGCTTATCCGGGCGGCGCTGCTTCGGTCAGCTTCTCGGGCGTCATCACAAAGGTCGACGATCGCGGCAGCTCGAAAGGTTTCGTGACAGTCTCACTGACTGCCGAGTCCTTTGAAGAGATTTCCTATTGATTGACTCCCCTGTTGTGGGGGTAATCTGAAGGGGTGGACCGCCGCTTCTTAGATAGTCAAATCGACCCTGCGCCGCTTCCAAGGTTTCTGGGTCGAACTCTTTACCCGTGGTGCCTCAAGTACCGGGTGCGTCTGATGGCCTTCGACTCCCCGCTGGTGACAGGCTCCCGCGGAGTGACTCCTGCCGACCTTATCTTTGCCTGCCAAGTGTGCGCTGAGGAACCCCTGGGCGGAGTGAGCTGGGTCGACAAGCTGCGGATCGGGCGGCTCACCGATAACCCTGCTAAGTTTGAACTGATGCTCAACGCCTTTGCCAAGTATATCCTCGTCGACCACTGGCCGAAGTTCTGGGACCAGACCGAAAAGAAGACCGGCGGAAGCAGCAAGGCGCCGTGGCCCCTGATGGTCATCGCAAATCTAATTGCGAATAACATCGAAGAGAAGCGAGCATGGGAGATGCCAGAGTGTCAGGCCATCTGGCTGAACGCTGCCTTCGCCATGCGCAAGGGCGTCGACGTGGCAATCATGTCGCCAGATGAAGAGGCCTATATCGAGTCAGAGCTGAAGAGGCAGGCTGAAGCCGCGGCCGTTGCCAATCCAGCAGGTTAAAGGAACCCGAACATGTCCCAAGACCTTACCGTAAACATCAAGACGACCTCCGACGTCCCGCAGGCTATGGGCAAGGCCTCATCGGCCGTTACTGGGTTAAACAAACAGATGGATGACATCGGCAAGAAGTTCGGCAACTCATTCAAGGACATATTCCTCGGCTTTGCGGCACCCATGGTACTTCTTCAGGGTGCAATTCATATGATTACGTCGGCCATTGCTCAGGCTAAACAAGACGCAAAAGAAGGGCTAGATCTTATTGCAAAAGGTGAAACGGTTTTTGCCACTTCTGAAGAGAAGAAGATGGCTACCCTTTTCAAGGCAAAGAAACAAAGGGAAGACGAACTTAAGCTCATCGAGGCAGGTAAACAAGAAATGACTCGCCAATTTCTTACCCAAACTAAAGGAGGTCAAGAGATGGCGCAGCGCATTGTCTCTGGTGCTGTTTCTATGCAGATGCCGGCGCCTTCTGTTGACCAGATGTCTAAGATGAAAGACGTTCAGGGAGAAGCTCTAGACAGGTTTTTAAAATCTCCAGAGGGAGCACAGTACGCTAAAATTCTCGCAGAAGAAGACGCAAAGAATGCGGCAAAGGATCAACAGAAGGCCGGTACATTCAAGACCCCAGAAGGATTCGGCACAGTCGTCGGAGTAGGCGCCAACCCGGTCATGGAGAAGATGACCCGCCAAAACGAGCTGATGGAGGAAATCAAAATCATCCTCCAGGAGCAGTTCATCGTGAACCGCAACGGATCCGTCCCATCCCCATTTACCGAGCGCGTTCCTCTCACGATGCAGAAGGCCGGCCTCACCTAATTTTATGGCAAAAGTCGATACTGGTTCAAGCCTAAGTACCCCGCAAATTCAGCCAGGATGGACCGTCATCAGTGACGGCTTCGGCCTCATGACGGCATCCGTGACTTACAAGATGGACTGGTCAGGTAATCCTGCCGCCCTTTACGCTCGCGGGACCGCATTTAGTGATCCTGCCTATACCTATTTAAAGGCGCACAAGGGTAGCGTGTCTTATGATAATTTAAAATACGCCGTCGTAAAAGTGGACTATGTAGGCATTGACCCGACGGTGAATGGCGGAAACCGAACTAATCCTAATACCTCCGCGGCAAATGGCCTTACCGCCGAGAACATCACAACTCATCCGAACTTTTTTACTTCGGCTGATGGCTATGCTTTCGGGGCCTTGGCTGGCTTGCCTTCGGACTTTGGCGGAGCTTACGACGACTCGACACTCGGGCCGCCCGTGACGGTAATTAATGTGACCACGCATAAGCCCGTAGTCGTGCCATCCTGCGAAGGCTATAACGGAGCATGCTTTGAGACCGGGGGAGGAGGCCGCTTCATCGGCTTTGTTGACCCAGACTATCCAGAGCTATACGGCAAGACTCAGTACCTTTCTCGCACGACTACCTACTCGGGTGTTTGCTACTATTCGGACGCCAGTTTCATTCAGGCTCTTTATGGGCTGCTAGGCACAGCAACTGCAACATACCAATGGGGTTCTTCCTTTCCTCTCATACCTACTTGGGGCCCTATTGGAGGTGGTCTCTACGGAAATCGAAACCTTCTCTCGCAGGTCAACGTCGAAGAGTACGGTTCAATTTTCAAGGTAATGTACGAAATCCGATACTCGGTCGAAGGATGGACCCCGAATGTTTATATCAATGTTTAAGCCATGAGCATTCAAAGCGGAACAGGCTACACGTTCACTGCCTCTAGCCAGGGGATGAACTTATCCATCCTGACGCCTTGGGCGCCTTGGATGCTTTACGGTACGGAAAACCAGTGTCCGTTCGACATCGAGGACAAGTCTGAAGGAACGACCTACAAGTTTAGCGCTGTCCCTGGCACGATCAACTCGGTCATCCCGCAGATCGGAATCGCGGCCAACCCTGCCAAGCGGCTCGACGTTGTGCCGGCGCCGACGACTACCTTCAACTTTGACCCTAGCACGCATTATTCATATATTTACCTAAAGGTTGGTGCCGACTACTCTGATTCCCCGACCATCTATCCGGTCACCAGTGAATTCGATATCCTTTATCCGCGTATAATCTCGACCAGCATTCAGCAGGCCTCGACAGATGACTCGTCTTTCTTCCTCCTGGCTGTCGCTTATCAAGACCCAGATTCTGAACCTGCTGACCAAATCACGATCACGCAACTGACCTGCGGCTCTCAATGGTCTGACCGAATCAAGCTGGGCTCAAACGTAGCCCGATATTACTTTGCTCGCGCCTGATGCCTCTGCCTCCTCTAATCACCGACTACCAGGTTATTGGAAGTAATGCCACTTACTCGACTTGGGGTAAAATGCGCACCCCTGTGGGGAAGGATAACCCATATACCGGCGGCACGACAAAGACCGTTGGAGCATTCTGCGCCGACTATGATTTAGGATTCACGACTTCGGATGGAAGCTTGTTCAGAACTTCGCCATTTTTTACCGCAGACAATCCCCCTCCTCGTTTTGTTTACGATGATAATGGAGTAACCGGCACATTTTTTATGTGGGCTTCTGCCTTATATGCCGGCAATTTATTGACGAAGGACGATCTTGACCAACTTAACGGCCAGCCGGTTACGATGTCAGGCGGTGGATTAACGATAAATGCGGATGCCTGGACGAACCCACCGGGAGGCCAGACAGTAGCCCCAATGTTAGGCAACATCGTTAGCATAGGCAAATTGAAGGCTTTTTACTAACCCTCCTTGCCAATCCCCGCAGGTTTAAGACCCGATGAGCTGCTCTAACACTGCCATTTTCTCCAGGGGCGACAGTTTCTCAAGTCAGTGGACTTGGGTTCCCGGCGCCGGCGAACCCGTCGACCTGATCGGCACGACCATTCAGTCGACCCTCCGCGATCGCTCCGGCAAGGAGTACGATATGACCATCAACCTGGCGCTCGATGGCCTGTCCTATACAGCTCAGTATATCGGAGACACCACGCAGTGGGCGCTTGGCCTTGCGAGCTGGGACTTCCGCATGACCTTCCCTGGCGGCCCCGTCACGCACTCCACGATCTTCCGCGTGCAGGTTCAGGAAACCATTACCCAGTCTTAACATGGCAACCATCAACGGCACCTTCAACAGCCTCATCGCTGGCACCTTGTCGGGTACCATCGGCACGCCCGGACCCACAGGCGCCACTGGTGCGACGGGGGCGACGGGCCCTGGCGTAGCCGCTGGCGGCACGGCTGGGCAGTTCCTGACGAAGACGACCACTGGCGTGGACTACGCCACTAACTGGACGACCGTCAACCTGTCGGCCTACCTGACCAAGGCGGGAAATCTGGCTGGCCTAACGTCCCTATCCACGGCTCGCGATAACCTCAATCTTGGCACGGCTAATGCCCCGGTCTTCAATGGCCTTACGGCGCAAGGCTCTGGTTCTAACGCGGCTCAACTCTCCCCGACTAGCCTGACCCTTACGCAAACCGGCTCTGGCATCTTCACGATCCAGCCATCCCAGGGCATCGTCTTCCCGGACTCGACGGTGCAAGTAACGGCCTACCCCGGCCCCGTTGGCGCTACCCAGTGGGGAAGCATCGGCGGAACCCTGTCCAATCAGACTGACCTCTATAACGCCTTAGCGGCCAAACTAGATAGCACGACCGCTGCTTCAACGTACTACCTCCAAACCAACCCAGACGGCTTCCTGACCGATGCTCCTTCGGATGGATCGCAGTACGCCCGCCAAGATGGCGCATGGTCTGTCGTCACGGGTGGCGGCGGCGGTTCCTATCTTCCCCTGGCTGGCGGGACCATGACTGGCCCCATCGTCTTCGACGGCACGTCCGGCCAGTATATCTCGAAAGGCAACTTCGACACGTCGCGCGGCGGCAACTACGGCATCAGCTTGGTCTGCTCTATTGGCTATGAGTTTAACTGGCAGGCAGGTTGGCTGACGACGACTAACCAAGGGACGACTACCCCTCGCCCGCTATACCTCGACTCTGTTGCTGGAACGACTTTACGCGCTTGGAACAGTACAAATGATACTGGCGTAGAAGTTTCGCATGGTGGCGTTTATTCAAATAACACAGATGGTACGTCGTGCAGTCTTGCGACCGCAGGCGTTGATATTACTGGTTTGTATGACCCATTGCACGATCCAGCCGCTGCCCACTTGAGGGTTGACGGTCTTGAGTTTCGTTTAACGGACGATGTCCCTGCGTCAGTTTACGGAAGAATTAATTGGCAGAACGAAGATGGAACTGGAAATTACAATTACTCCACTCCAGGCGAAGCCATTGGCTGTTACTTTGCCGACGGATCTGGAACACGCATTCAAGGGGGATACATCCGCTCGTTTACGGCTGGAGAAGCTTCCGAAATTGTAATTGACCCTTCTGTAGGCATCACCTTCCCGGACTCGACCGTCCAGACCACGGCGGGAGGTGCGGCGGTTACTAACAATAACCAGTTAGCCACGACGGTCACGTCCACCTATACGCAGTATTACATTCCTTTCAGCGATCGGAATGGAATCATTGTCTGCCAATCAGGTTCGCCCGGTGTTGTTTTAACGGACTCCTCCTATGGCTGGACACCCGGTCAGCAGGTGCTGATTGTTAATAACACAAGCAGTTCTATTTCTGTTCAGGCATCTGGAGCTACTATTGTTTCAGTTAATAGTGCAACCTACATTGTTCCCAATGGCGTTTGTGCTGCGGTCTATATTGATACGAATCTCTGGGTGATCTCTGGTAGCCTGAGCAACTAACCCGCGCCGATGTTCGTCGCCCTTCCAGGCTTCCTCGGTTCGGTAGGCGGTGGCCCTGTTTACCCTCCCGCTGGTACGTTGCTCTCGTCACACTGTTCCGGCTACTCCGCGCAGGACGCTGGCAATCAAGACTACACGGACGCAAACGGGACAATCTGGAACGGTATGTTCACGACGTGGCAGGAACTGGCCGACGGCATGGGCGGTTCGTATTGGAGCAGCCTGGGCAACAACTCTAGCGACACTTACTCCGCTTGCTGGTATCCATACGGCTTCTGCCTTCAAAATGACTCAGGAGTTAATTACTTGAATTGGGAAGGCTGCGGATCTAGCGGCGCGAGTTCATTCGGCCCAACTAGTTATTATTATTACCACCTTTTTGCTAATGGTTCTGGCGGGACATATTCAGAAAGCGGCGGCGGACAATACGACCCGCCATCGGCCGGAACGATTGTTTATCAGTCCGGCGAAGGAAACTGCTGCACCGTTTACTACGACGGCAATAACGGTTACTATGTGAGCGACACCTGTGTAGTTTGCCCTCCTGCTGGAACTTACCTTTCAAGCGGATGCAACGCTACAAGCGGATTTGATGCCGCTGGATCATATTACGAAGGAGCGTGGAATTACGGAGAGTTTTATGCCGACGGTTCTTGCGGTTCTTACTTTACTTACATTTCAACCAATTCAGTAGGATGCTACCTTCCAAGCGGATGGTTCAATAATTATGAACCTTACAGCAATTCCCTGCATTGGATTGTTTCCGATTCTCAATCTAGTACGGTTGCAGAAGGTGACGCCCAATGGCAATACGGATGGAACTCTACCAGCCAAGAAGACGGGTCTGGAGGAAACCATCCTGCCAGCTTTAACCAGCAAGTGTTATTTGCCGGAGATTTAATTTCTAGCGGCAATTATTACGACTCATTCCTAAGCGAATTGTGGCTTTACTACGTCTATTATGACGGCGTTGGCGATGGTTA
>Ga0209299_1002183_pt1 | contig 10513 bp, 6 predicted proteins | sample S_140806_MF_Meta_FD_187326 | JGI IMG/M metagenome (GOLD analysis project Ga0209299, IMG submission 187326) | Freshwater microbial communities from Lake Simoncouche, Canada to study carbon cycling - S_140806_MF_MetaG (SPAdes) (version 2) | ecosystem: Environmental > Aquatic > Freshwater > Lake ...
CCTCAAGAACCTTTGGAACTACGAATGGGAACTCACCCAGTCCCCGGCCGGAGCCCATCAGTGGACGCCCAAGAATGGCGCCGCCAAGGACACCGTACCGGATGCGCACGATAAGTCGAAGCGCCACGCTCCGATGATGTTCACGTCCGACGTCGCGCTGAAGGTGGATCCGGCTTACGCCAAAATCACCAAGCGCTGGTTGGACAACCCGGCCGAGTTTGCCGACGCCTTCGCCAAGGCCTGGTATAAGCTCACGCACCGCGATATGGGCCCGCACGCCCGCTGCCTCGGACCGCACGTGCCGCCCGCCCAGCTCTGGCAGGACCCGGTCCCGTCCGTCGACCACCTCCTCATCGACTCCGCCGACATCGAGTCGCTGAAGAAGACCCTGCTCGCTTCCGGCCTCACCACCGCCCAGCTCGTCTCGACGGCTTGGGCTTCCGCCGCGACCTACCGTGGCAGCGACAAGCGCGGCGGCGCCAACGGCGCCCGCATCCGCCTCGCCCCGCAGAAGGATTGGGAAGTAAACCAGCCTGCCGAACTCGCCAAGGTCCTCGCCGTACTCGAGAAGGTGCAGGCGATCTTCAACGCCGCCCAGACCGGCGGCAAGAAGGTCTCCCTCGCCGACCTGATCGTGCTCGGCGGTTGCGCCGCCGTCGAAGCCGCCGCCGCCAAGGCCGGCGTGCCAGCCAAGGTACCGTTCACCCCGGGCCGCACCGACGCGACTCAGGCGATGACCGATGCCGAGTCCGTCGCCGTGCTCGAACCGAAGTATGATGGCTTCCGTAATTACCTCGGTCGCAAGCTCGACCGCCCCGCCGCGGAGAACCTCGTGGATCGCGCCCAGCTCCTCACGCTGACGCCTCCCGAGATGACCGTGCTCGTCGGCGGCATGCGCGTGCTCGACACGACGGTGCTCTTCCCGGGCCTCGGCGTGCTGACCAAGCAGACCGGCGCCCTCACCAACGACTTCTTCGTCCACCTCCTCGACCAGTCCGTGGTCTGGGAGAAGGCCAAGATCTGCGAGCACTTCTTCGAAGGCCGCGACCGCAAGACCGGCACGGTGAAGTGGAACGCGACCGCCGTCGACCTCGTCTTCGGGTCCAACTCGCAGCTCCGCGCCCTGTCCGAGGTCTACGCCAGCGCCGACGGCAAGACGAAGTTCGTCCACGACTTCGTCGCCGCCTGGACGAAGGTCATGAACCTCGACCGTTACGACGTCGCCAAGAAGTAAGCGCCCGGCGCCCTTCCCTCCACGGCCCGCCCTTACCGGCGGGCCGTTTTTTGTCATTAATCCACAAATTTGATGGGCCAGACCGGCATAAAGGGGTAAATTTAGCATAAAATTGTCCATGTCAGGCCCTCTTGGGTTACAATGTTATGTGGACAACACCCCTGAGCAGCTAAACCGGGCCGCGGCACGCTTCGTCGCGGATCGGCATTGGCTTGGCGCATTCGTCGGCGGCCTGGTACGCGACCCTCATGCCGCGGAGGACATCATCCAGGAGGTCTGGGTAAGGCTCGCCTCAGCCATCGAAAAGGGAAACGCGCCGGAGAACCAACCCGCATGGTGCCGAGGCACGGCGAAGAACCTGGTGCTGAACCATTGGCGCAGCAAGCGAGACTCCAAGACGATCACCGACAGCCGGACGGACGAATCATTTCTCGACCGGGTCGATCTCGCCTTCACGGAGAGCGAGACGGACCGAGGCAGGATCGAGGAGAGGTTGGCGGCGCTCCGGACCTGCGTCGACTCCCTGCCGCAGAAGGCCCGCACAGTGCTCACCCTGAGGTACCTCCAGAAACAAAGCCTGAGCGAGGTGGCCGTGGCGCTCGATCTCAGCGAGGACGCCGTCATCAAACAACTCTATCGCCTCCGCCGCGCCCTCCTTCTCTGCATCAAAGCCAAACTCTCATGAACAAAATGGACGAACTCGAAGAACTCCTCAGCCGCTGGGAGACAGGCAGCTGCGATGAACATCAGCTCGCGCGCCTGACGGACCTGCTCTCAACCCCGGAATTTCGCTCCGAACTCCGGGAACGCTGGATCATGGATGAATCACTTGGGATGGTCCTTTCCGGCTCGGCGGTAGCCGCGACGATCCCCCTGGACCTCCAAGAGCCCCGCCGTGAAACCAGCCTGATTGAACTGACCTGCGGCATCGGCGGATGGGGCCTCGCCGCCGGCCTCATCATCGCCCTTTCCATCCTCTGGGCAACCAGCGCGGCAGCCCTACCCACTGGCGAGGAAAACCTCTCTCAGATGGTGGCCAACATTTTACTCAGCCATGACCCCAAATAACAACAGCATGCTATCCAAGGCGGTCCTCCTCCTGCTCGCCCTTTTCCTGACCGGAGGAGTCAGCGGCTATGCCGTCTCCTCAAGGCTCAACGTCGGCAGGCCCGCATGGACCCAGACGCGGGAGTGGGCCAAGGCTTGGGCGGAACGTCGGATCGAACAGGACATCGCGGCGACCGATGCGACGCCGGCCCAACAGGCCGCGATTAAGGCCAGCTACGACAAGTTGCTGGCCGAGTTCCTCGTCGTCCAAGCGGAGGCATCGAACCAGATGACCGTCGCCTTCAAACGACATGGGGCCGAGGTCGGGAAGATCCTCGATGCCAAGCAAAGGGAAGCCTTGCGGCTCAAAAACCTCGAACGTTCCCGGACAAGGGAAGAACGCTGAGGACCATCCAGATGCGCCCCACCTATCTGATAATCCTCCTGGCCGCCTGCCCCATCCTGGCCGACGCCCAAGGCGTCGCCGACAAGGACGCGCCGGAACCGCCGGCGAAGAAAGCCAAATCAGCGCGCAGGATCAACCCTGATGAACCCGCCGCCAATGGAAAACTGCCGGGCACGGTCGAGAAGCGCGACGTGGTGATCTGGAGCGACGGGACGCGCATGGCTGGAGACCTCTACCTCCCGAAGAACCGCAAGGAGGGAGAAAAGCTGCCCGCCGTGATCTTCTGCGCGGGGACCGGCGGCACCAAGGGCGGCACGGGCGGACGACTTGGGCCGATCTTCGCCGAGAAAGGCTACGTGGCCCTTGCCTTCGATTATCGCGGATGGGGCGACAGCGAAAGCCAGCTCATGGCTGTCGGCCCTCAGCCGAAGCCGGACGACAAAGGCGAACTCACGATCAAGGCGAGGGCCCTGCGCTGGCAGATGAACTACACCGACCAGACCGAGGATATCCGCGCAGCCATCAGTTTTCTCTCCGGCGAGCCGGCCGTGGACCCGCGGAGGATCGGGCTCGTCGGCAGCAGCTACGGCGGCGGCCTCGTCACCTACATGGCCGGAACGGATCCGCGCGTGAAATGCGTGGCTGCGCAGGTGCCCGGGCTCGGCGGAGCGAATCGCGGACGCGCCGTGGAAGCCGCCTACAGATTGCATTCCCAGCAGGCCCGCGGAGAGGTCGAGCCCGTCCCGCTCGAGACCGGCAAGATGACCGGCAAGATGGAGAAATACACGAACATGCGGACGAACGCCGCCAAGAGCATCGGCTTCAGCGCACTGGAGGCCTCCGCGAAGATCAACATCCCCATCATCTTTCTGGTCGCTGAAAACGAGGAGCTCAGCAACAACGAGGTCGTCGCTGAAGCCCAGCGTCAGATCGCCGCCCGCGGCGTGCCTTCCAAATACCATGTCATCAAAGGCATCACCCACTACGGCATCTATCGCGAGGGTTTCCAGGAGGCGACCGCGCTGGAGATCGCGTGGTTTGACGTGCATTTGAAGGGCTCGATGGCGAAACCGGCCAGCACTGCCCCTGAGATACCACCAGCGCCCAAAGCCACGCCATCGGCCAAGGCAGCTCCGAGTCTCGAAGAAGGCTTCAAGACGATGGATGCGGACAAAAGCGGCAAATTGAGCCGCGAGGAGTTTGCGGTGCTCAAAGACAAAACGCCCTACTTTCGCGAGCATCCCGATCAACTTGATCCGGCGTTCAAAAAGCTCGATGCGGATGCAGACGGCGTTTTGACGCTGGAGGAGTATCGGAACATCGCCAAACCTCGCCAAAGCAAAGCCGGTCAGGGCAAGGCAAAGCGGCCACCGGCGGAAACGGAAGCTCCAAAGCCATCGGCCAAGGCCTCAGCCGACCAGAGCACTCGCTTCCCGGATACTGATCTGGCCTTCTTCGAGAAGAAGATCCGCCCGGTGCTGATCAAAAGCTGCTACGAGTGCCACAGCGCGGAGGCGGAGAAGTTGAAGGCGGGGTTCGCGCTCGATTCGCGGGATGCCTTGCTCAAAGGCGGCGATAGCGGTGCGGCGGTGGTGCCGGGGAAGCCGGAGGCGAGTTTGCTCATCACGTCGCTCAGTCACGCGGATGAGGATTTGAAGATGCCGCCAGCGAAGCATGGCGGGAAGCTGTCGGACTCGGTGATCGCGGACTTCACCGAATGGGTGAAGCGTGGCGTGCCGATGCCTGCCACGAATACAGTGGCAACGAATGAGAAGATGGAGGCGCGGCTGGCGCACTGGGCGTTTCAGACAGTGAAGGATGCGCCCGCGCCAGCGGTGAAGAACACGGCTTGGCCTCGCTCGGAGGTGGATCGGTTTGTGTTGGCGGAGTTGGAAGCAAAAGGACTCGCGCCTGTCGGTGATGCGGAGCCTGCGGCGTTGCTTCGTCGCGTGCATCTCGATTTGACCGGACTGCCTCCGACAGCGGAGCAGGTCACCGCTTTTCTCACTGCACCGAGCGAGTCTCGCATCGAAGGCGTGATTGATGAACTCATGAAGTCGCCGCAGTTTGGCGAGCGCTGGGGGCGTCACTGGCTGGATGTGGCGCGGTATGCGGAGAGCAGCGGGAAGGAGACGGACTTCGCGTATCCGCAGGCATGGCGCTATCGCGATTATGTCATCAAGGCCTTCAATCAGGATATGCCCTTCGACCAGTTCATCCGCGAGCAGATCGCGGGTGATTTGCTTGAGGCCCGCGATGACAAGGAGCGGGCGAAGCTGCTAATAGCCACCGGATTCCTTGCCATCGGGCCGAAGTCGCACATCGAGAAGAATCCGCTTCAGTTTGAAATGGATATGGTGGACGAGCAGATCGACACCGTGAGCCAAGCCTTCCTCGCTACGACGATGGCCTGCGCCCGCTGCCACGATCACAAATACGATCCAATCTCGCAGCGCGACTACTACGCGCTGGCGGGCATCTTCCGCAGCACGGACACGAAGTTTGGCACGATCAAACTGGTGCAAAACAACAACCTCAGCACACTCGTGCCACTACCTGCGAGCGCCGCACAACCGGACGCACTGAAGCCACTGAGTCCACGCGAGCGCGAACGCCTGGAGAGGTTGGTAACACAGGGCACGTCCCGTCTCGCGGAACTCGCCAAGGAGAAGATGTTCGCGTCGTCGGAGTTTGTGCAGACTCGACTGCGCACTCAGACATCCGCCGCCCATCTCGCCGCCTACGAGGCTGACGGCACGCCGAAGCAGTTCGCCACCTGCGTGCTGGAGCGCGAGAAGCCGCGCGACTCCGCGCTGCTGCTGCGTGGCGAGGTGCAAAAGCCCGGTGACATGGTGCCGCGTGGTTTGCCCATGCTAGCGAAATCGAGCGCCAAGATCGCCAGCGGCAGCGGACGCAAAGAACTCGCTTCCTGGATTTCATCGCCGGAGAATCCTCTCGCCGCGCGTGTCATCGTGAACCGCGTGTGGCTGCATCTTTTCGGCCAGGGCATCGTCGCTACGCCGGACAACTTCGGTTTGTCAGGCCAAGCGCCCACGCATCCCGCGATGCTGAATCATCTCGCGACACGTTTTGTCAAAGAAGGCTGGTCCGTGAAAAAACTCATCCGCGAGCTGATGACCAGCCGCGTCTATGCGCTGAGCACCTCGCATGACGCGAAGAACTTCGACGCCGATCCCGAAAACACCTTGCTCTGGCGCATGTCGCCGCGCCGTCTGGATGCCGAGTCCATCCGCGATGCCATGCTGCTCACCGCTGGCAAGCTCGACCTCACGCCGCCCACCGGCAGCGCCGTTGCCATGTATGGCGAAGGCTATGTCACCGGCGTGCAGACGCAGAATCGCGGCGCACTTGATCAAATCTTACTCTATCGTTCTGTCTATCTGCCCGTGATGCGCAACGCGCCGCTGGAGTCGCTCACGCTCTTCGACATGGCCGCAGGAAGCATCGTCACCGGCCAGCGGCCGCAGACCACCGTGCCCGCGCAATCGCTCTTCCTGCTGAACAGCGCCTACGTCATCAAGATGGCCGAGTTCGCCGCGCAACGCCTCCTCGCTGAGCGCCCGAAAAGCGAACCCGCCCGTGTGAAGCTCGCCTATGAGCGCATCTTCAACCGCACACCGACCGACGACGAAACCCGCGCCGCACTCGACTTCATCAAAACCAAACCCACGTCCAAAGAAGGCTGGGCCGCGCTCTGCCAGAGCCTCTGGGCGAGCCATGAGTTCTTGGCTCGAAGTTAACTTCAATCATCCCTGTTTCCGAATGAACATCCACACCGTCTTACTTCTCACTAGCGTGGGACTGATTGCCGTGACTCCGCCCGTTCGGGGCCAAAGCCTTTCCCCGGCTGCCGAGGGGTTCAAGCGTGCCGATAGCAATGGCGATGGAAAGCTGTCTGCCGATGAGGTGGATCAGTTTCCGCAGCTCAAGACGCGGCTCCAAGGCGCGGACAATAATGGCGATGGCTTCATCACCTTCGAGGAGTTACGCACGCAGTTGGTGGCCGGGGCGCGACCGCCGAGCACGCCGTCATCTCCGGCGACGCAGTTGACCGCAGGCGAGCACACGAGAACGATTCCCGCGGGCGACTTGCAGCGGCGTTACCGCGTGCATGTGCCGAAGAAGTATGACGCGGCGAATCCCGCCCCGGTGGTCATTGTCTTCCACGGTGGCGGCGGCAATCCCGAGAGCATGGCGCGTCTCTCGGGTATGAATGCGAAATCGGACGAGGCCGGGTTCATCGTCGTGTATCCCTTTGGCAGCGGAAAGCTGGATGATCACTTGCTCACCTTCAATGGCGGTGACTGCTGCGGCTACGCGATGCAGCGCAAAATCGACGACGTCGGCTTCACGCGCGCCATGCTCGACGACCTCGCGAAGGTCGCGAACATGGACACGAACCGCGTCTTCGCCACGGGCCTCTCCAATGGCGGCATCATGTCGCACTACGCGGCGTCGGAGCTTTCCGACCGCATCGCCGCCATCGCGCCGGTTGGCGGGCCGCTGATGATGGACGCGCCGAACGCGAAACGCCCCGTTCCTGTCATGCACTTCCACGGCACCGGCGATGAGTTTGCGCCATTCAAGGGCGGTTTTGGCAAAGGCGCAGCCGGAGGCAAGGGCGTGACCAATTTCAAATCCGTGGACCACACCATCCAAAGCTGGATAAAAGCGAACGGCTGCAAGCCAGAGCCCGAAGTCGTCGCGTTGCCCGACAAGGCTGAAGACGGCATGAAATGCACCCGCAAGACTTGGAGCGGCGGAAAGGACGGCAGCGAAGTCGTGCTCATCGAAATCGAAAACGGCGGCCACACCTGGCCTGGCAATGAACCCACCGTCGCCATGCTCGGCAAATCAACGAAGGACATTTCCGCCAATGACCTGATGTGGGAGTTTTTCGAAAAGCATCCAATGAAGCACTCCGCGAATGCGATCCCAGCCAAGAGTTCGAAGTAAACCGCAGATTTTATGAATCCATATCCACACTACACCCGCCGTGAATGGCTGCAAAACACCAGCGCAGGCTTTGGTTATCTCGCGTTGAGTGCGCTTGCCACCCAGCGGGCGCTCGCGGAAAACGCAGCGCCACTCGCACCTAAGCAGCCGCATCTTCCCGCCAAGGCGAAGCGCGTGCTGTTTCTCTGCATGGACGGCGGGCCGTCGCATGTGGACAGCTTTGATTACAAGCCCGAGCTGGCGAAATACGCGGGCAAACCCATCGGCAAGGGCAAGGTGCCCACTGGCAAGCTGATGGCCCCGGTGTGGGAGTTCAAGCAGCGCGGCCAGAGCGGCCTGTGGATCAGCGAACTCTTCCCGCAGATCGCCACGCACGCGGATAAGCTCTGCCTCATCCGCAGCATGAAGACCGACGTGCCGAACCATCCGCCTGCGTTCCTGCAAATGCACTGCGGCATCCCCACCGCACCGCGTCCCAGCATGGGAGCCTGGATCAATTACGGCCTCGGCACGGCGAATGAAAACCTGCCGGGCTTTGTCACCCTCAGCCCGAATCCCGGCAACGGCGGCCCCGCGAACTACGGCAGCTCGTTTTTGCCCGCCATCTATCAAGGCACCCGCATCGGCAACGGACGCACCCCCATCGCCCAGGCCAAGATCAGCAATCTCGCGCATCCGCAGCTCGCGCGGCCTGAGCAGCGTGCCCAGCTCGACTTTGTGCAGCAGCTCAACAAAGCCGCGCAGCAACGCCAGCCAGAGAATGCCGCCATCGAAGGCCTCATCGAATCGCACGAACTCGCCTTCCGCATGCAGGACGCCCTGCCCAGCGTGCTCGACATCGAAAGCGAGTCCGACGCCGTAAAAAAACTCTACGGCATCGGCGACACCGCCACCGACAACTTTGGCCGCCAGTGCCTCATGGCGCGGCGCATGTTGGAGGCCGGTGTGCGCTATGTGGAGGTCAATCACGGCGGTTGGGACCAGCATCGCAACCTTACCGAAGACCACGGCAAAAACGCCGCCGCCGTCGATGGCCCCATCGCCGGACTCCTGACCGATCTCGAAGGTCGCGGCCTGCTCAATGATACGCTCGTCATCTTCGCGGGCGAATTTGGCCGCACCCCTTATGCGCAGATCGACGACGGTCGCGATCACAACCACACCGGCTACACCACCTGGTTCGCCGGAGGCGGGGTGAAGCCCGGATTCAGTTTCGGCGAGACCGACGAGTTCGGCTACGAAAGCGTCGTCGACCCCGTCCATATCCACGACTGGCACGCCACCATCCTCCACCTCCTCGGCCTCGAACACACCAAGCTCACCTTCCGCCATGCAGGAAGAGATATGCGGCTCACCGAGGTGAAGGGGAACGTGGTGAAGGGAATCATCGCGTGAGCCTCCGTTTCAACTGCATGACTCCAAAGCTCCACCGCTCCATACTTCTCCTCTGCTCTCTCTGCGTCTCTGCGGTTCAAACCAGCGCACAAACCGCCGCTCCCGACCGCTTCCAGCAACTCGACAAGAACAGCGACGGCAAGCTCACTCAGGAGGAGTTCCCGTATCCCTTCTTCTTCAAAAAGCACGACAAGGACGGCGATGGGATGCTCTCGCGCGAGGAAGCGGAGGAGATCAAGGCCGCTGGCGGGAAGACAACAACAACGCCACCGACAGCCGCACCCGCCGCCGCATCGGATTTCAAACCCCGCCCGCACGGCAATGAAGCCACGAAGGCCGGATTGAAGCCCGAGGTGCTCGCGAAGCTCGACATCGCCCTGCAACAAGCCGTGGCGAATAAAGAAGTCTCCGGTGTCATCGGCCTCATCCATCACAAAGGCGAGCGTGGCTACTTCGAAGCCTTTGGCTGGCAGGACATCGAGGCGCAAAAGCCGCTGGCGAAAGACGCCCTCTTCCGTTTGCAAAGCATGACGAAGCCCGTCATCGCCGCCTGTGCCATGTCGCTCTTCGACGCGGGCCTGTTCACGCTTGATGAGCCGATTTCCAAGCACTGCCCCGAATGGGCCGAGCCGAAGGTGTTGGAAAACGGCCAGCTCGTGCCCGCGAAGTTCGCCATCACGCCGCGCATGTTGATGAGCCACAGCAGCGGTCTGTATTACGGCGACATTGAAAAGGGCGCTCGCAGCAAGGCAGGCAACGAAGGCGCGACCTTCACGCCCGTCGCCACCACCAACCGAGGCGCGAAAACGACGCTCAAAGAGTTCTCGGAAGGACTCGCCAAAGCACCGCTGAAGTTCCATCCCGGCACCGGCTGGCAATACGGCCACAGCATCGACGTGCTCGGCCGCTACATCGAGGCCGTCGCAGGCAAGCCGCTCGATGAAGTGCTCCAGGAGCGCATCCTCGGCCCGCTGAAGATGACCAGCACCGACTTCTGGGTGCATCCCGAGAACGCAGCCCGCATCTGCCAGATCTACACGCAGCCACAGCCGGGTGTGTTGCGTCGTGGACGCGAGGCCAGCCAGCTCACCGAAAAGCCCACGCTCTTCCTCGGCGGTCAGGGCCTGATCAGCAGCACCGAGGACTACGAGCGCTTCTGCCGCATGATGATGAATCGCGGCGAACTCGACGGCGTGCGCGTGCTGAAAGCCGAGAGCGTCGATCTCATGTTCCAAAACCACCTCAAGCCCGAACTCGGCCAGAAATACGGCCTCGGTGGCGCGGTCGATGGCGAAGGCGGCTACGCCTGGGGGGGCGCGAACGGCACGCAGTTTTGGCTCGACCGCACCAACCAGCTCTTCGGCATCTTCATGGTCCAAACCCAAAACTACCGCGCCCCGACTTACAACGCCTTCAAAACCCTCGTGAACGAATCCGCAGGGATCGCCAGCAAA
>Ga0209299_1002186_pt1 | contig 10505 bp, 7 predicted proteins | sample S_140806_MF_Meta_FD_187326 | JGI IMG/M metagenome (GOLD analysis project Ga0209299, IMG submission 187326) | Freshwater microbial communities from Lake Simoncouche, Canada to study carbon cycling - S_140806_MF_MetaG (SPAdes) (version 2) | ecosystem: Environmental > Aquatic > Freshwater > Lake ...
GCGGTTTGCAACTACTTGATCACCTGCAACCCAGACATCTGACACATCACCACGGCCTGCAGCAAAGACAAGAAGTGCGTTTACATTGTGCACCGGCGTTAGGTGCGCTGCGTGTAAGTCGATTGCAATCAGATCGGCTTCTTTGCCAATTTCGATACTGCCGATGCGATCGGCCAACCCAACAGCGCGAGCGGCTTCAACCGTTGCGGCGCGCACAATGGATACCAAGTCAACATCAGCGGGGGATTGGCGAAGCGCAACCACATGTGCTGCCATGCGCATTACCGAGAACATATCTAAATCATTTGATGAGGCGCAGCTGTCGGTACCAAGACCAACTGCGATACCAGCCTTGCGCATATCGTTAAAGCGCGCCAGACCCGATCCGAGCTTTAAATTACTACCGGGACAATGTCCGACCGATGCGCCTTTACTTGCTGCGATTTCCATGTCTGAATCAGATAAGTGAACGCCATGACCAAAAATTGTTGGAACATCAAGGATGCCAGTGTCTCGACAAACCTCAGTAGGCGTTTTTGAATAACGTTGTGCGACATCAATATTTTCTGCCGCTGTCTCAGAAACATGTAGATGAATACGCGCACCGAGCTCTTTGGCTATTTGTGCTACTTCGGTTAAGTTTTCAGGTGAATCTGTGTAGGTTGAATGCGGCATTAAATAAGTTGGAATATATGGACCACCTATTTTGGCGAGTTCGTCTTTCCATTGGTGAGCGCGTTCAATTCGCTGGTGCCATTGCAGACCATCTAAACCTGGGAAATCAAAGAAGATTGGGCCGGCGATATGGCGCAGGCCAACCCGCACCGCACCGCGATGAGTTGCGACAGGATTCAAATACATATCCATCGTTGTGGTTGTTCCAGATAACAACGCTTCGAGGGCGCCGAGTTCAGTACCCAGTTCGCATGTTGCTTCATCCATGATCGCACCTTCGGCGGCCCAGACAAGTTCGAGAAAACCTTGCAGGTTTACACCTTCAGACCAACCGCGCAATAACGACATTCCCAAGTGGGTGTGGCTATTGATCAATCCGGGAGCGATTAGCTTGCCAGCGGCGTCATAACTTTTCGCAGCAGCGGGCTTATCGGGTCCGATGTAAGAAATTTTGCCATCTGTTATCCCAATTGAGACGTTCTCTAAAATCTCATTTGCATTATTTGAGGTGACTGCATAACGCGCATTAGTGATTAAGAGATCCATTTAGGAAGCCAGTATTTTAATTGCACCATCAATGATTGTTATTACATTTCCGGCGCAGCCCTTAATGACTTCACCAACGCCTTCGTGGCTAATCTCTTCCTTCGATAACCCCGCGGCAGGATTGGCAACTGCTGCGATTGCGGCATAGCGAAGTCCAGCTTCACGAGCCAGCGTTGCCTCAGGCACACCTGTCATACCAACGACAGTGACGCCCAATGTTGCGCACATGCGAATCTCGGCAGGTGATTCAAAACGCGGACCGTTGTAGACGGCATAAATACCGTGCTTATGTAATTTGATATCTGCTTTGTCGGCCGATTTTGAGAGAGCCTTTTGAATTTCTTTGTCATAGATATAAGTCATATCGGTGTGCTGCACGCCGCCTTCTTGTACACCGTCAAAGAATGTATCGGCGCGACCATGTGTGAAATCAATGAAGTCATCAACTAATTGAAGGGCGCCAGGCTTTAACTTCTTATCAACTCCACCTACAACGTTTACCCCAATAATTAATTCGGCGCCCCAATTTTTGAGCGCTTGTATATTTGCTCGGTAATTTATTCCGCTCGGCGGAACTGTGTGGTTAACACCGTGACGAGTAAGGAACGCGACTTCGGCGCCATGCCACTTTCCGGTAGTGATGACCGCTTGCCCATAGGTTGTATCAACCGTTGTGGGGGATTGACCAGCTAGCGCCGGCAGATTGTAAAAACCAGTACCAGCGATTATTGCGATCTTCAATTTATTACTCCTTAAGGCCGGCCATGAGGCGGCCAATATAGTTGCGATCAGCATCTTTTGATTCAACGATGGCAACGATTTTTCCATCAGACATAACAGCTATGCGATCTGAAAGTGACAAGATCTCATCTAGTTCAGCCGAGACCAACAACACGGCTGCGCCTTTATCGCGCGCCGAAATTAATTGGTTATGGATGAATTCAATTGATCCGACATCGACGCCACGAGTTGGTTGCGCCGCAACCAGTACTGGAAGTTCTTCACTTAGCTCGCGCGCCACAACGACTTTCTGCTTGTTGCCACCAGATAGTGAACTAGCGGTGTTAAAGGCAGAAGGTGTGCGGATATCGAATTTTTCAACAGTTGAGATCGCGTTCTTAGCAACTTCTGCAAGATTGCGAACCCAACCCTTGGCAAATGGTGCTTGATCGAATTGGTTAAGCACCAAGTTATCGGCAATGCTGTAATTGGCAACCAAGCCATGTTTTTCACGATCTTCTGGGATATGCGAGATACCCGCTTCATGAACTGCATGAGGCTGCATATCTTTTGTCGCAACACCGTTAATTAAAACTTCGCCAGCTTCACGATGGCGCATGCCACAGATCGCTTCTACGAATTCGCGTTGCCCGTTTCCTTCAACACCTGCAACGCCCAAAATTTCACCTTTATGTAGCGATAGATCAACACCTTTAACCGACAAGATTTTGCGATCATCGCGTACTTGCAAACCCTTTACCTCGAGCACGACTGCACCACGTTTTGCTTCAGTGCGGTTTACCTGCAAGACAACTGAGCGGCCCACCATCATCTGTGCAAGCCCTGCTTCGTCAGTCTCTTTTGGAGAAGTTGCACCAACTAGTTTGCCACCGCGCAGAACGACTACGCGATCGGCAACAGCCATAACTTCATGGAGTTTGTGGGTAATCAAAACTATGCCAACGCCCGAGTTAGCTAAGTTACGGATAACGCCAAGTAGCTCATCGATTTCTTGCGGAGTTAACACAGCAGTTGGCTCGTCAAGAATTAGCAACTTAACATCTTTGCGTAGCGCTTTCAGAATTTCCACACGTTGCTGCATGCCAACTGGCAGGTCTTCAATAACCGCTTGAGGATCTACTTCTAGTCCATAACGCTTGGAAAGTGCCAAGATCTCATCATGTGCAGCCTTTTTATTAATAAAGATTCCACGTCTTGGTTCATCGCCGAGAATGATGTTTTCAGCAACCGTCATAACGGGGACCAATTGGAAGTGCTGATGCACCATTCCAACGCCGCGCGAGATAACTCCAGCAGTATCACCAAAGACAATTGGAGTTCCGCCAATTTTTATTTCACCTGAGTCAGGTTTGATAAGACCAAAGACAGCCTTAAGCAGAGTTGATTTACCTGCGCCATTTTCGCCAAGGAGAGCGACAACTTCGCCAGCGTTTACGGTTAAAGAGATATTGTCATTTGCAACAACACCGGGATAGCGTTTAGTGACTCCTGTTACTTCAAGAAGAGCGCTCATTATGCTTGTCCCTTCTCGTACGGTTGTCCTTCTGCAGCAGGTGGTCGCACCTTGCCCGCTGAAATTGTTAGAACAACAATTGTCATGACGTATGGCAAGGCCGCGGTAAATTGTGATGGAATGTTTACAATTTGATCAATCATTAGTTGGTTGGCATATGCCTGAGCAAGACCAAAGAACATAGCGGCGGCAAGAGCGCCCAGCGGATTCCAACGCCCGAAAATCATTAAGGCAAGGGCTGTAAAACCTTTGCCGGCGATGAAGCCGCGCTCGAACGATCCAACTAATTCAAGAGCTAGATATGCACCAGCAATTGCTCCAACGGCGCCAGCAATCGTGACATTTATATAGCGCAGTCGTGCAACTGAAACACCGGCTGTGTCAGCACTTGAGGGATGTTCACCGACAGCGCGCGAGCGTAGCCCCCAAGTCGTGTGATAGATGGCAACGTAGAGCGCCAAGATAATTGCAAGTCCTAAGAAAGTCAGTGCACCGTGAATAAAGAGAACTGGGCCAAAGAATGGAATCTTAGATAGAAGTGGAATTTCGAAAGATTGGAACACACTCGGAATGGTTTTTCCTTGAACGTATAAGAATGAAGTAAGTCCGGTTGCCAGAATATTAATAATTGTTCCAGCGATAATCTGATCCATACGCCAGGAAACTGCCATGACTGCCAGTACTAAGCCCATCATTGAGCCAGTGAAAATCGCTGTGATTAGACCAATAATAATATTTTGAGTTAGCGATGCAACAAAGAAGGCAACAAATGCTGACAACAACATTGTTCCCTCGATACCGATATTCACGATACCTGTGCGCTCACACATAATTCCGACCATCGCGGCAAGAGCTAGTGGTAAAGCAAAGACGGTGCCTGTGGCATAGACCGAAGTAGTCACATCTGCGCCGTTGAAGTAGAAGAAGGAGGTAGCCAAGATAGCGACCAAATAATATCCGTTGCGTTTGCTAAGCATCTTCATGGTTAGTTACCCCATCCACTAGTCATGGATTTATTTGAGCTATTTTTAAAGAATCGTGTAATTAGGGGAGCGGTGACGAGTAATAAGATCAACGCCATCAAGAGATCAACTAGTTCGGGTGCGACACCAGAATCAAATTGCATATTGGCAGCACCGGCACGCATTCCACCGATCAAGATTGCCCCGGGGATGATTCCGATTGGATGCACACGACCAAGCAGAGCGATTGTGATCCCATCAAATCCCAGGCCTAAGTTAAAGGCTGGTGCATAACGGTAGGTAATTCCTAAAGTTTCGACTGCGCCACCTAAGCCAGCAATCGCGCCAGAGATGAGCATGGCTGAGATAACTGTGCGCTTAACAGGAATTCCGGCATACCAAGCTGCGTGACGATTGCGACCTACGGTTTCGATGCGGAAGCCACTAGTTGTGCGGCCTAAAATCCACCAGATAGAAATAGCAAGCACAACCGCAAGGAAGAATCCACTTGGCAGATTGCCATAAATAGGAAGCTTCGCACTTTCGGCAACCTCTGAGGTTCGAGTTAAGAATTGGTCAGGTTCGCGAAGCTTTCCTGATGCCAAATAATCCGCAACCGCCATCACAATACTATTCAACATAATCGTAGTAATAACTTCGTGAACACCTCGATAAGCCTTTAGGAATCCTGATATTCCAGCTACTACCGAACCAAAGAAGGCTCCAATAATTAGAGCAATCGGAATGTGAATGTAGCCAGGTAAACCATCAAAAGTTACGCCAGCCCATGCCGCAGCGAGTGCGCCAGAAAGTAATTGACCTTGTGCGCCGATGTTAAACAAACCTGCTCGCAGACCAACTGCTACTGCCAGGCCGCTTAGGACTAGAGGAGTTGATTTGCCTAAAGTTACGCCTAGACCTTCAATTGAACCAAAGGCAGTTTTAAAAAGTGATTTATAAGCGGTAATAGGATTTGATCCTTGCAGCTTAATTAAAATCGCAGCAAGTGACATCGCGACTAAAACTGCAACTATTGGTATCAACCAAGAACCAACATCAAATTTCTTTCTTGATTCCTCGGATTGGTTTTTAACGACTTTTTTATCGACGTTTGTCTCACTCATAATTGGCTATCCTATTAGAAATTTGAGATAAAGAAAGAGGAAAAAGAAAGAGCGGGTGCATTTGCATGCACCCGCTCTTTTACTTCTACTAGCTTTTTGAAGAGTTAGTAATTAACCCTTGAAGCCAGTTGAGATTGAACCAGCGAGAACGCCAGTTGTTGTCTTCTTCAAACGCACGTTCACTGCAGCAGGTACCTTAGATGCAAGATCGTGGAATGGAGAGAGGCCAACTTGACCTGTGAAGTTTCCACCCTTGATTGTTCCGGCTTTAGCCTGACCAATAAGTGTTGAAACTCCGAGAGTTAGCTTCTTCTCAGCAGAAGTTACGATGCAAGCCTTTGCTTCAGGAACTGTGTAGTACTGATCGGTGTCAACACCGATGCAGAGTGCGCCAGCCTTCTGAGCAACCTTACCTAGTGCACCGTTACCAGTTGATCCGCCTGCACCAAAGATTACGTCGAATCCCTGTGTAAGTAGCTGGTTAGCAGTTGTTGCACCCCATGCTGGATCTGAGAACGCATTGTCGCCAGCTGCGTGATAAACAACAGTTGACTTAATCTTCTTGCTGCGCTGTGTTGCTGCGTATGCAATGCCGTTTACGTAACCTTCACCGAACTTGCGAACAGGAAGAACTTCCTTCATACCAAATACTCCGCCGACCTTGTTGGTCTTTGTTAGGTATCCAGCGAGGTAACCGGCCAAGAAGCCAGCCTTATCTTCGTCGAAGATCAAGCCTGTGACGTTAGTTGCAGTCGAAGCGTTGAACTGATCAACACCGATGAACTTAACCTTTGGGTACTTTACGCCTGCTGCTGCAGTTGCATCACCCATCAAGAATCCAACAGTAACGATTACGTTGTAACCCTTATCTGCGAAAAGTGCAATGTTCTTTGCATAATCTTTTGAATCTGTAGTTTCGATGTACTTAGCGAAGCCGTCTGCTTTCTTAGCGCCGGCTACAGCACCTTCCCATGCAGATTGGTTAAATGACTTGTCATCAACTTTTCCTAGGTCAGTAACAACACCAATACAGAACGCAGTTGCTTTACCGCAATCCGCTTCAACTGTTGCAGCTTGTGCTGGAACAATGAAGCCAACTGTTGCAAGAGCAAGTGCAGCTGATATAGCTGAAATTCTCTTAATCAAGTGGAGCTCCTTATTTAGACGCGGTCAATTAGGGCAATTGACCTACAAAACGTTTGTAGGCGAAGACTATCTGAGCCTTGGCAATCTGCTATTAACGCACCGTTTATCAGCCATTAATTTGTATTACATTTTGATTAAGTTAAACCATCAACTTGAGGTTGAGGCCATAAGATTGAGCGTATGAAGAGGAGGAAAATCTTAGCTGCGACAGCTGCGCTATTTATCTCCTTGGGCTCACCCTCTTCCGAAGCGCTGAGCAAAGGCACCTTCTATCTTGAGTTAAAGACCGGTTGCTACTCTGCAAATAAGGCGCCAACTAAGTCGAGTAAATGGACTGATACAAATTACAAAACTCTTTATTCAACGAGTTGCACCTCACCGCATCACTACGAAGTTTTCTATACCGGCAAGATTAAAGCCAAAGATTTGAATTCAGATGCTGCCAAGAAAGAGGCTGGAATAGCCTGCGATAACGCAGCGATCGATACCTTGTTGGGACAGAAAGATCTGCCACCAACGCTAACTTATGGTTATTTCTTTCCAGATCCAGGCGCTGAAGAAAAGAAATATGGCAAGAAAATATTCTGTTTCTTTAGAGTGGCAGATCCCAAAAATGATAAGTACACACTTTCAATTAAACGTACCTTCAGAGAAGTTACTTACGTTTAAATTACTTTCGCTCGCTTGCGCCTTTTCCTAGATACTTCTTCTGCACTTTGCGAGCTTCTTTGTAATTTTCATAGGCTTTCTTAGTCGACTCAAGCGTTGAGACTTCTGGAATCGGTACTTCCCACCATGCTTCTCCGCCCGGGGCGTATAGCAAAGGATCACTATTAATATGAATAAGAGTTGCAGTTGGATGTGCTTTCGCAACCTTCATCGCTGCTGAAAGATCTGCAATCGCATTTGGGCTTTCAGATATGCGGATCACATTCATACCAAGACTTTCGGCATTCGTTGCCAAATCCACCGGCAGCACATCACCGGATTCGTGGTTATTTGATTTAGCATCACGGAATCGATATTTAGTGCCAAATCTTTGTGAGCCAATATCCTCTGATAAATGGCCAATTGACGCGTAACCATGATTTTGCACGAGCACCACAATAAACTTAAGACCTTCGGCAACTGCGGTTACGAGTTCGGTATGCATCATTAAATATGAACCGTCACCCATCATTACAACCGGAGTGCGCGTTGAATCTGCTCGTGCCACACCAAGTCCGGCCGCGATTTCATAACCCATGCAAGAGAAGGCATATTCCATGTGATACCCAAGCGGATCGCGCACACGCCACAATTTATGTAGATCGCCAGGTAATGAACCTGCTGCGCCAACTAGAACATCGCGTGGATCTGTGGCTGCTTGAACAGCGCCGATGATCTCACTCTGACTTGGCTTAACCAACTTTTGATCTACGAACGCCGCATCAACGATGGCATCCCATTCTTTATTTTCATCAGAAATACGTTTTGCATAATCCGAAGAGACTTTAAAGTTGTTCAATTCAGAAGTTAGTTCTTCCAGCGCGATTCTGGCATCTGCAACCACTGGAATTGCGCTGCCATGTTTAAAGGCATCAAATGCGGTGACATTTATATTGATAAATTTGACGTCAGGGTTCTGGAAAATACTGCGCGAAGCAGTTGTGAAATCGCTATAGCGAGTTCCGATACCGATAACTAAATCAGCCTCTTTAGCTAGGCGATTTGCTGCAGTCGTTCCGGTAGCACCAACTGAGCCACACATCTGCGGATGATCCCAAGCAAGTGAACCCATTCCGGCTTGTGAAACTCCAACTGGAATACCAGTTGCTTCAACAAATTTAGCTAGCGCCTCATGTGCATCTGAATAGATAATTCCGCCACCAGCGACAATGAAAGGCTTCTTGGATTTTGCAATCGCATTTGCGGCAACTTTTGAGAGGCCAATATCTGGACGCGGTCTGCGGATATGCCATTCACGATCGGCTAAGAATTCTTCAGGAACTTCAATTGTTTCTGCCTGCACATCTTCAGGAAGACAGATAGTTACGGCTCCAGTTTCTGCTGGATCAGTTAACACGCGCATTGCGCCAAGAAGTGAGCTAAAGAGTTGTTCTGGACGATTGATGCGATCGAAGAATTTAGAGAGCGGCTTAAAGGCATCATTTACTGATATCGATAGGTCATAGGGCTGCTCAAGTTGTTGCAGTACTGGATCGGCGACGCGATTTGCAAAAGTATCAGCCGGAAATAGCAGAACAGGTAAGCGGTTGGTAGTTGCAACCGCTGCGCCGGTCAACATATTTGTGGCACCGGGTCCAACCGAAGATGCGCAAGCAAATGTTGCGCGACGGCGGGACATACGAGCAAAGGCGGATGATTCGTGAACCATTGCTTGTTCGTTACGCGCTTGGTGGTAAGGCATTAAACCTGGATCAGAAATAGAGAGTTGTTTTAGCGCTTGGCCAATACCTGCCACATTTCCGTGGCCAAATATTCCAAAGACTCCGGCAATAGTGCGTTCGCGGTGATCGCCATCGACGGTGTATTGGTGAGAAAGGAATTCAATAATTGCCTGTCCTACGCTCATCTTGCGAGTGGCCATAATTATCTCCGCCTTTCTAATCTATTGAGTCGAATTAATTCTGTGGGAAACCGAGGTTGATTCCGCCGTGGCTTGGATCAAGCCAACGAGATGTGATCGCCTTGCCACGTGTAAAGAAGTGAACGCCTTCTTCTCCGTGTGCTTTGGTATCGCCAAAAAGTGATTGCTTCCAACCACCGAATGAGTAATACGCAACGGGCACCGGAATCGGAACGTTGATTCCCACCATGCCAACTTGAATTTCATTTTGGAAACGACGCGCTGCGCCACCATCGTTTGTAAAGATGGCGGTTCCGTTGCCGAAAGCACCGCTATTAATCAATGAAACGCCTTCGTCGTATGTCTTAACGCGCACAATAGATAGGACTGGTCCAAAGATTTCATCCTTATAAACGCTAGATGTTGTTGGGACTTTATCGATCAAGGTTGGTCCAAGCCAGAAACCTGCAGCTTCGCCATCGGCCTTAACGCCGCGACCATCGACAACAACTTTTGCACCATCTTTGATCGCAACATCAATATAACCAGCGACTTTATCGCGGTGTTCTTTAGTAACAAGTGGCCCCATATCGCAGCCGCGGCGTCCATCACCGGTGCGCAACTTATCCATCCGGCTAACAATTTTTTCGATCAGCGCATCTGCAACTGGCTCAACGGCAACAACAACTGAGATCGCCATGCAACGTTCTCCGGCAGAACCGAACCCGGCATTGATTGCTGAATCGGCAACTAGTTCAAGATCAGCATCTGGCAAGACCAACATATGGTTCTTAGCGCCACCAAGTGATTGCACGCGCTTGCCGGCCTTGGCACATTCTTCATAGATGTAGCGCGCAATTGGAGTTGAGCCAACAAATGAAATCGCTTCAACATCGGGGGAGTGCAACAAGCCATCTACTGATTCTTTATCGCCATTTAGAACGTTAAAGACGCCATCAGGCAAGCCCGCTTCTTTCCATAACTTACCGATCCAAATTGCCGCAGATGGATCTTTCTCTGATGGCTTTAATACAACAGTATTTCCGGCAGCGATTGCAATTGGGAAGAACCACATCGGCACCATGGCTGGAAAGTTAAATGGAGAAATAATTCCGACAACGCCAAGTGCCTGACGAGTTGAGTAAACATCAACGCCGGTTGAAACATTTTCGGAGTAATAACCTTTAATCATCTGCGGCATTCCAACTGCAAATTCGACTACTTCTTGA
>Ga0209299_1002198_pt1 | contig 10489 bp, 9 predicted proteins | sample S_140806_MF_Meta_FD_187326 | JGI IMG/M metagenome (GOLD analysis project Ga0209299, IMG submission 187326) | Freshwater microbial communities from Lake Simoncouche, Canada to study carbon cycling - S_140806_MF_MetaG (SPAdes) (version 2) | ecosystem: Environmental > Aquatic > Freshwater > Lake ...
GCTCATGGCCCAGATCGCCGGTGCGATCAACGGCGTGGCCACCAAGCTGGCGGTGGGCATCAACGAAGTTCCCTCCGGCCTCGCCCGGGCGCTCAAGCAGCACGCCGAATCCGGCGAAGGCTGAGGATCAACGCCTGTGTCGCCTTCGGGAACACCGGCTAGCGGTCCACCGAGCTCCACCGATCCGACTGTTCAACCCAACAGATCTGTTGCTGATTCCCAAACCATGTCCGCTACCACTGACCAAATTCTCGAACAGCTGAAGACCCTCTCCCTGCTGGAAGCTTCCGAGCTCGTTAAGCAGATCGAAGAGGCCTTCGGTGTGTCTGCCGCTGCTTCCGCCGGCGTTGTGATGGCTGCTCCCAGCGCCGCCGCCGCCGAGCCCGTCGAAGAGCAAACCGAATTCGACGTGATCCTCGACAGCTTCGACGCTGCCTCCAAAATCAAGGTGCTCAAGGCCGTCCGCGAGGCCACCGGCCTCGGTCTGGGCGAAGCCAAGGCCCTGGTGGAGGCTGCCCCCAAGGCCGTCAAGGAAGGCATCAGCAAAGCCGATGCCGAGGCCCTCAAGAAGACCATCGAAGAAGTTGGCGGCAAGGTCACGATCAAGTGATCCCCGGGCGTTCTGCCCCGATGCCATCGAGCCGGTCCCTAGGACCGGCTTTTTTGTATCTGTGCCCGGCTCGACGCACCAATCCGGCCGCCGGGAGCAAGCGCCGGCGGCCGGGTCGGCGCCAGACCATGAAAAAGCCCCGCTGATAGCGGGGCCTGAAGGTTGGAACGTTCCTGGGGAGTCTGTCCTCGTTTCGACCCTCGGGTTCGTTCCTCACTCCTCACACGTTGAGAATTTAAACAGAAGCTTCCCATTGACCAGCGCGGGTCGTCCGGATCATCAAGTGGCCGTCCCGTGGGCTGCTCATTCGCGGAAGGGAATCACCGGTAAGGCGATCGCCCGGCCCTCCCCTCCGCTTGCTATCGCAGCTTGGGTGCGTCTGCCACGATCCGGATAGGACGCCAGCACGGTGGTGGGCGGTGGTGGCGGCGGCGGCAGCTGCATCGGGCTCCAGGCTCGGCGGGCGCCCTGGGGGCTCGTGGGCTCCGGCCGGGAGGCCGCCACGAGCTGCTCGGCACTGGCCGCGTTCGCGAAATAGAGGTGGTTAAGGGTCTGGCCGCCATAGCGGCGCCGCTGCAGTTCCCAGCCGGGATTGAGTCGCAGGGCCACAAAGGCGTCGCGGTCGCGCGCTGGCACGGACGCACGACCTACCACCAGATCCTGGTTCAGGGCGGGGGAACTGGCCAGCAGGCGCAGGTCCTGGCCGCTCTGCTCTAGGCGCAGCCGAAAGGGGCCGGCGCCAAGGCCGCTGCTCTCCTGGTTGCCCAGTCGCAACGAATAGCCGTTGCTGTCGAGATAGCGCCCGCAGATGCCGGTGAAGTCGAAGCGGTTCAGGCTGGGGTCCACCAGCCCGTCGGGGCGCCTCTGCCAGCACAGGGGAGCTGGCTGGATCTGCTCCAGCACCAGCAGGGTCCACTCGCCGTTGCCGAGGGGGCGACCCAGCACCGCGTAGCGGTCGGGATCCACAGGCCCGGCTTCAAAAAGCTCTCTGGCCTGCCCTCCGGGCGTCAGTCCGAAGCCCGCCACGGCCCCAGCAGCGGCCGTGGCCACCAGGGCACTTCCGGCCAGGGCCAGGTAAGTTCGCTGCATGGCAGGGTCTCCGGGCCCCCGGGGCATCCGGGTCAGCCGCCGGGAAGGGCTTCCAATTCAAGCGAACCTGACAAGGGGGGCCAATGGGCGACGGGGCGACGCAGGGGCCAACGCAGGGGCCAGCGCAGGTGGTGGCAGCGGCCTGTGATGGCGCCTGCAGCGGTAATCCCGGCCCAGGCGGCTGGGGTGCCCTGCTGCGCTTCTCCGATGGTTCCGTGCACGAACTGGGAGGGGCTGAGGGCACCAGCACCAACAACCGCATGGAGCTCACCGCGGCCCTGGCCCTGCTGCTGGCGCTGCGGGAGCTGCCCCGCCATCCTGGCCTGGTGATCCGCACCGACAGCCGCTATCTGATCGACGGCCTGCAGAAGTGGTTGCCTGGCTGGAAGCGCAAGGGATGGCGCACCGCCTCCGGTGGCGCGGTGCTCAACCGGGATCTCTGGGAGCAGCTCGATGGCAGTCGCATCCGGGGCCTGGAGCTGCAGCATGTGCGCGGTCACAGTGGCGATCCCGACAACGACCGCTGCGACGCCATCGCCGTGGCCTTCTCCCGCGGCCAGACCCCCCAGCTGGAGGTGGGAGAGCGGCTCACCAGCGCCGGTCTCATGGCTGACCGGCCGCCTGCCCCTGTGCCCTCCTCCCAACCCGCGGAGCCCCTCCAGTCCGACCTCCGGCTAGCCGCGCCCTCCGATCCGGCCCCTCCAGCCCTCGGACGCCTGCTGGAGCGCCTCGAAGTGGCCGATCGGCTGGCCCGGGGCGGCTATGCGCTCAACCTGGTGGAACTGGCCCAATTGGTGGATCTCCCCCTGCGTCAGCTGGAATCCCGCAGCTCCGCCTGGACCTGGCGTGACTGGCTTGTGCAGCCGCTCGGCGATGGGCGCTGGCGCCTGGACCGTGGGGCGAGGATTGGCGCAGCCGGAGTGACTACCGTCGCGCCATGGTGAGTGATCCATCCCCCCCCCTGCCGCGGTCAGGAGCCACTGGCGGGCTTTACCGCCGCTTCGTGGAGCCGCTGCTCCGCACCGATGAGGGAGCCGACGCCGAGCAGTTGAGTCGGATCACTCTCGGGATCCTCGGAGAAACCGCCCTGCGCCGCGACTGGCCGGTGGTGCGGGACTCACTCCAGGGGCTGGCCCTGGAGCTCCAGCGCCGTGATCCGCGCCTCCAGCAGACCCTCTTCGGTTGCCGTTTCGCCAATCCGCTGGGTCTGGCCGCCGGCTTCGACAAGAACGGCGTGGCCGCGGCCCTGTGGGACCGCTTCGGCTTCGGCTTCGCGGAACTGGGCACGGTGACCTGGGAGGCCCAGAGCGGCAATCCCAGGCCGCGGCTGTTTCGCCTGGCGGCTGAGCGGGCCGCCCTCAACCGCATGGGCTTCAACAATGTGGGGGCCCGGGCGGTGCGTCGCATCCTCGAGCGACAGAAGCTGCCCCCACCGGGTCAGCGGCCGGCGGTGCTGGGCCTCAACCTCGGCAAATCGCGTCTCACCTCTCTCCAGCTGGCTCCCGACGATTACGCCTCCTCCCTGGAGCTGCTGGCCCCTCTGGCGGATTACGCCGTGGTGAATGTCAGTTCCCCCAACACGCCAGGCCTGCGGGAGCTGCAGGAGGAAAGCCAGCTGCGCCGGTTGGTGGAGCGGCTGCGGCGTCTGCCGGCCTGCCCGCCCCTGCTGGTGAAGATCGCCCCTGATCTGGAGGACGATGCCATCGATGCGATCGCCCGTCTCGCCTATGAAGAGGGTCTGGCGGGGGTGATCGCGGTAAACACCAGTCAGGAACGGCTGGGGCTGGGCCAGCGTCGGCTGGCAGCCACGGGCCGTTTGCTGGAGGAGGAGGCGGGGGGGCTGAGCGGCCGGCCGCTGCGGCAGCGAGCTCTGGAGGTGCTGCGAAGGCTTCGGGCAACGGCGGGGCCTGCCCTGCCCCTGGTGGGTGTGGGGGGGATTGATGGACCGGAGGCCGCCTGGGAGCGGATCACCGCCGGCGCCTCCTTGGTACAAATTTATACGGGTTGGATCTATGAAGGGCCCTCCTTAGTGCCGGAAATCCTGGAGGGATTGCTGCAGCAGCTCGATCGCCATGGGCTGGCAACTCTGGCGCAGGCGGTGGGTACGGGGCTGCCCTGGCGATCAGCTTCTTAAAAGCACCTCGAAAAATTCGAGTTCCAGCGGTACGCAGCAATTGAGACTCATTCACGCATCAGCCCCGGCTTGAGAACGAATTCTCTCAATATCTTGGTTTTTGAGCTGCCCTTAAGTGATATCTGGTAACAGCTTTTGATCTGGCTTAATCTGGCGTCGGAACCATGAATATCCGCTAAATGGCCGATAGATTCTAACTACATGGATGCATGGTGTTGGAGATTGCGAGCCTCATTGAGGATCTGCAGGATCGGATCCGGCCGTTACAGGCCCGTCTGTTCCCTCGCCAGCTGCTGCTAGAGCTTCGCGATGATGGGATTCAGGCGCAGGTGCTCGCCGATGGCAGCCCTGGGAAAGTGCGTTTCGAGGCTCCTCTTCCCCCACTCACCTGTCGCAATGGCATGCCCCTAGAGCGCGAGCCCATTGGCGATCTGATCGGTGACCTGATGGTGCGCGACAACCTGATGGAGGCCTTCGTGATGGCGGCCCTTCCCCCTGCCGCGGCGGCTTGGAGGGTGATCGAATGGCCGGCCGGTATGGCGGTTCCGGACGATCCCATCCAGGCGGTTCGTGAACTCGATCCCGCTTCCCTGCGGCTTCCCTTCTCGCTCAGTGAGGCCGTGATCGACATCAGGCCCATCGCCGGTTCCGGTTCCAAGGCCATGCTGGCCGCCAGTTCCCGCCAGGTGGTCGATGCCTGGATCCAGGTGTTCAACCATGCCGGCGCCCGGCTGGAGCGCCTGGCCCCGGCTCAGTCTTGCGAGTTCCTCGGCCTGCGCGCCCATCTGGAGGGGGTGTCCAGCAGGGATCTGGTGCTGCTGATCACCCCAGGACCTTCCACCACCCGGCTGCTGATGGTGCGTGACGGCACGCCTCGCTTCGATCGCTTCGTTGCCGCCGCAGGCCAGCAGCTGCTGGAGGATGTGGCCCGCAGCGTTGCCTTCTACCGCCGCATGGATCCTGAAGTCCGTGCCGTGCGGCTCCTGCTGGCTGCGCCCATGTCCGATGCCGATGCCCTGGCCGCACGGCTGGGGGTGAAGCCGGAGATCATTCACTCCTCCCCCTTCGATTCCCTGGTGATCGAAGGCCTCGCCGTTGCGGAGCTGGAACCATGACGTCCCCCGCCCGGATCAATGGCAAGGCCCAGGGATCCCTGGTGCTCGACCTGCTGCGCGAGCGACGACGCACCCTGGGCATTGAAGCCCTTTCTGCCACCCTGGCCCAGAGGAGTGCCCTGCTGCAGCGGGGTGCCCTGATCGGCCTGATCCTTCTGGGCAGCATGCTAGGCCTTTGGACCCTGTTGCTGTTGCAGACCGCCCTGGTGCGCGGCCAGCTGGGTCAGCTCGAGCAGTTTGAGGGCCAGGCCGCCGAACTCCAAACCCAGATCGACGCCCGCAAGCAGAAACTGGCGGTCATCAAGAACACGAACCAGGAACTCGCCCAGGCCCTCACTTCGGGGCGCACGTCCTCAGCCCTGCTCACCGCGTTGCAGCTCAACACGCCCGAGGGGGTGCAGCTGCTCTCGGTGGATGCAACCAGTGATCTGCTGATCAAGGGCCAGGCCTTCGACCCCCTGGCCCTGGTGCGCATCAACGCGTTCCAGCTGCAGCTCCAGGGCCTGGCGTTCTTTGATCCCAAGGCGGTGCAGCTCACCAAGGTGGAGCGGCAGCCGTCCGCGGTTCAGGCCGCCGTCCGGCCCGGCAATGGTCCGGAGCCGACACCGGAAGCGGGCCCCCTGGCGTTTGAAATCCGGGCTCCTTTTGCCAGCCTCGATGCCCAGCGACAGCTGGCCCTGCTGCAACAATTCGGCTCCGATGGCATGGCGAGGCGCCTCAACCTGCTTCGGTCTGAAGGTCTGATGCCATGACCAATCTTCAGGAGGGTGGATCCCAGGTTTCCGGCCTCTCGCTGCGGCGCTTCTGGCTGGGTCTGCCCATCGCTCTCGGAGGCCTCCTGGCGTTCCTGCTGTTGGCCACGGCCGTGCTGCCCCAGTGGCTGGCCCTGCAGCGTGAGATGAAGCGACGCTCCGAGCTGGAAGCCCTGCGGGATCAGGTGGCCCTCAGCCGCCTGCAGCTCCAGGCCCTGGATGCTGCCGATGAGAAGGCCCTGGCCCAGCAGGCGAAATTGTTCGAGATCGTGACTGGCAACGGCGACCTCTCCACCTTCATGGCGATGGTGGACCGCGAAGCCAAGCTCGCTGGGGTGCGGCTCGATCTGTTTCAGCCCCAGCTAGCCCCCACTCCTGCCCAGCCGGGTGCTCCCGCAGCCGCCGCTCAGCCCGCGGCCCCGGCAACCGCCCCTGGTCGGACGCCAGCCGGGGCCGCGGCACCTGCAGGCCAACCTGTTCAGCCCGGTAAGCCCCCTGACCTGAAGACTGGCGAGATCAAGGGACTGCGCACCACCACGATCCTGCTGAACGCCCGGGGGCCTTACCCGGCCCTGGTGAAGTTCTTGCACCGGCTTGAACTGCTCAATGTGCTCGTGGTGCAGAGCGATCTCGTGCTTCAGGTCGACAAGGCGGTGGCTACGGCCTCCGGATCGCTTCAGTCCAGGCAGCAGCCGGTGCTGATGAAGCTCCTGATCAAGCTTTACGGCCGTGAGGCTCCCCGTCCATCCCCGGCTGGTGCGCCCGCCTCCGGGAAATCCAGGATCGTCGCGCCGCCGCCGGCCCCATTCCGTCCCGGAACCCCCGCAACCTCCCCTCCTCCAGTCCCGCCGAACTCGTCTCCGGGATCCACCACCCAGTCAGCCACCCCATCCACCACAGCGACCCCCGCCGCGAACGCCCCGACCACCGGCACCGCCTCAGCGACTGACTAACCCCAACGCCCCACTGACCCCGACCACAATCCCGCCGACCCCCGCCGCAGCCCGCTGAAATCCGTGCCTCCCCTCCCTGCCCTTCGCGCTTCCCGATCCGTGTTCCGTACCGTTTCGCCGATCTGTACCGCTGGCGTGGCCGTCAGTTTGGTCTGCGCTTCGGGCCTGGATGTCGCTCCGGTGCTGGCCCAGGTCCAACTGCCGGGGGCCGGCCCAAACCAGGCCTCGCCTCGCACGATTCCGATTTCGGCCCGCACCGTCCCGCTGGAACTGAGGCTGGATCGTCGCAGCGACGCCGTGGATGTGGTGATCAGCGGCGTGGGACCAGGACCCCAGCTCCAGCAGAGCAGCAGCGGCTCCGCCTGGCTCGGCCGTCTCTACGTGGCCACCCCCACAGGCCTGCGCCGCGGATCCCAGACGCTCTCGCTGCCGGAGGCAGGTTTTCGGTCGATCAGCCTCTCGGGGGTTGGCAGCCAGTTCGACATCCAGGTTGTACCCGTAGCCGGTTTCCCCCTGGGGCGCCCCCTGGTGAGTGCCGACGGCAACAATCTGATTCTCACCTTCGCCGCGGCGCCCCAGGCTTCACAGCAGACCTTCAGCCGGGATCTCACCATCCCCGGCCGGGTGCCCCAGCCGGACATGGTGCCGCCGCTGCAGCCCCGGGCGGTGGCACCGCCGGTGGGCGACATGGCGGTGGGATCGATCCTGATCGCGAATTCGGGATTCGTGAATGTGAGTGGTCCGCCGATCACGATGACCATGCAGAACGCGCCGGCGCGAACGGTTCTGATGAGCCTCAGCCGGCTGGGTGGTTATGGCTTCGTGTATGTGAATGCCGATTCTTCTAGCCAATCCGCTTCCGCAAGCAGCGGAACCCAGCAGGCCACGAGCGACCAATCCTCCAAGCGCCCGATCTCGATCTCCTTCCGGAATGAGAGTTACGCCAGGGCCCTCAATTCCGTGCTGCTCGCCTCTGGCCTGCAGGGGAAGGTGGAAGGCAACACCCTGCTCGCCGGTCCGAATGTGCTGAGTAAGGGATTCGGCGCCCAGCTTTCCAAGGTGTATCGGCTCAACCAGGTGGGGGCAAACTCAGCGGCCGATTATCTCGCCAACCTTGGCGCCCGTGTCTCGAAGACCAATACGACCACCACGGCCATCAGCCAGGGGGTGCCCCAGTCGCAGCAGGTGAGCCAGGCCAGCACCACCAGCACCACCCAATCCAGCACCACCACCACGGTGAATTCCTACGGGGCCGACAACGGCCCATTGCTGGGTCTGCAGGCCACCACCGATTCCCGCCTGTCCACGATCACCCTGGTGGGCAGCCCGGCGCTGGTGGCGGTGGCTGAAACCTACCTTCGCCAGCTGGATCTGCGCCAGCGCCAGGTGGCGCTCTCGGTGAAGATCCTGGATGTGACCCTTGATAATGACTCGGCGATCAGTAATAGCTTTGCCTTCCGCTATGGAAATAATTTTATCGTCAATGACCAGGGTAAGCTTATAGGCGCTTTCGGCTCTTTTGTGCCAAATTCAGGCCTTTCTTCGCAGCCTCCTTCCCCGCCAACATTCTATGCACCTGGATTTGCGTCTCCGCTGCTTGGCGTACAGCAGGCGCCGCCTCTTCCCAATCCTGGATTGCAATTTCCAAGAAATAATTTTTATGATTTTGTCCAGGCCAGTATTCAGTCTCAATCCACCAAGCTTCTCGCTAGCCCCACCCTCATTCTTAGTGAAAATCAGGATGAGTTAAAGGGTGGAGCGGAAACGGCTGCAACCCTTCAAACTGCCGGTGGATCAAGTGGTGGATCAAGCGGATCTACAGTGGGTGTGGCCACAATTGGTCGTCCCCGTGCAAACGAGTCGTTCCTCACCGTGGGTGAGCAGGTCATCACCAATTACCAGGTCACTTCAGGTACCCAGGGGAATGGCAACTCCTGTCAGCCCGAATTCGGTATTGCTGGTTTAACTTTCGGTGCTCGGGTCTCTAAAATTGATGACAACGGGTTCGTCACGTTCTCTCTTTCTCCTCAGGTCTCAGCCACAACAAAACAGCAGAACGTGCCTGGATGTGGTTCGATTGATATCCTCGCCATTCGACGACTAGATACCGGTAGTGCACGCGTTCGCGACGGCCAGACCTTGATCCTTACAGGCGTCATCTCCGATGCGGACACCCAGGCCGTCGCCAAGTGGCCAATCCTGGGTGACATTCCTTTGATAGGCCAGTTCTTCCGGGATTCAACTGGTTCCAGAAGGAAGCGCGAACTCGTGATCCTGGTCACGCCCCGGATCATCGATGACACCCAGGGCGGCAGCTGGGGCTATGGCTATCAGCCCAGCACCCGGGAGAGCCGTCGTTTTCTCGGCGCTGGCACCGGCCAGTCTCCCTACTAACGCCCTGGCCCGCCTGATTCAGAACGCCAACGGCACCAGGAACTTGGCCGCCAGGGGGGCCAGGGCGCCCGCCAAGGTCGCGGCTCCCTGCAGCACCTGGCCGCCGAAGCCATTGCCGCTGCGGGGTTTGGCATCCGGTTTCACGATGCCGCTGGCGGCCTTGCGGAGATCCTGGGCTCCCTTGGCATCGCCTCCCTGCTCCAGCAGGGCCGCGGCATGGTTCAGGTCCTGGGCGGCCAGTTGGTTCTGGCCCTGCTCCTGGCGGCTGATGCCCCGGGCTGCCCAGCTCACCGGCGCTCCGGGCTGGCGTTGGATCGCCTGGCTGAAGAAGGTTTCCGCCTCGGGAAAGCGTCCTTCGGCGGCCGCCTTGACCCCGGCGTTGTGGAGCTGGGCGTAGTTGAGCTGGTTGGGCTGAATCCCGATCGCGCCATCCCAATGGCTCCGACTCAGCGCTCCTTCATCGAGCTGGGCCGCGCTCAGATCGCTGCGGCGCAGATCTGTGCCCTCTAGTTGGGCGCCGCGCAGATCGGCACCTCGCAGCGAGGCCCCCTGCAGGCTGGTGAAACGAAGATCGGCGCCGCTGAGCACGGCGCCATCGAGGCGCGCCTGGCTGAGGTTGGCCCGCTGCAGGTGGGCGTTGCGCAGGTCGGTGTCCCGCAGGTCCGCCTGCACCAGGTCAGCATCCTGCAGGCGACATCCCGGGCACGCCTTGTTTTGCAGGAGGCGGATCAGGTCGTCGCCGGAGGCGGCCTGGGCCCCCGGCGGCGTCAGCAGGGGCAGCCAGGTGCAGGCCAGCAGCAGCGCCTGGGCCCCGCGGGATGGAAGGATCCCTCTCCAGGGGCTCCTTCCGGTGATGGGGTTGCCGCCGGCCGGCGAGCCTGGGCGACGCATGGCCATCGATCCGCTGCTGCAGTGCATCTGTTGTAGCCGCAGGCGGCTGCTGCAACTCAGGCTGTCGGCCGGCGCCCTGGCTGGCGCCGTAGGGCCCTCTCCAGCCCGCGACGGTGGCGGCGCAGGCTGGCGCTCAGCAGCCGCGCTTCCCGCGCTGACCGGCCACCCGTGCCGTAGCGCCAGAGCTGGTAGGGCTCGGCCAGGGCCCGCATCAGGGCGCCGAGCTCGGGCTCGCTGTGCCCTAGGCGGGCGCTGAAGCCGCGCAGGCTTTCGCCCCCCTCCGGCACCAGGCCCCGCCGCGCCAGGGCGGCCAGGGCCCGTTCCAGTTCCCGCCGGGGCGGATCCCCCTCGGGCCGCTTCCGCAGCCAGCCCAGCACGTTCACCGAGATGCCCAGTCCCCCGCTCACCGCCGCCAGCACCAGCACCCCCACCAGGTTCCTGCGCTCCCCGAGCAGCCTCTGCAGCAGGGCCTCCTGCCCCTCGCGATCGAAGCCCAGCCACCAGCGGCCCCAGGCCAGATCCAGCGCCCACCACTGCCGCTCCAGCCAGCC
>Ga0209299_1002204_pt1 | contig 10480 bp, 8 predicted proteins | sample S_140806_MF_Meta_FD_187326 | JGI IMG/M metagenome (GOLD analysis project Ga0209299, IMG submission 187326) | Freshwater microbial communities from Lake Simoncouche, Canada to study carbon cycling - S_140806_MF_MetaG (SPAdes) (version 2) | ecosystem: Environmental > Aquatic > Freshwater > Lake ...
AGCCCGCGCTCCTCAAGGCCGCCGAGACCATCAAACAATGAAATATTTCTTCTTTAGCCTGAAACCCCGCGAACGCTTCATGGCGCTCGTCGCGCTGCTTGTCGCCTCGACCCTCTGGTCCACCGGAGCCTGGAGCCGCGTCCGCGGCGGCTGGGACGACTGGCGCGCCCTCGAGGAGAACGCGCTCGTCCAGAAGTCGTGGCTCGCCAAGGAACGGGAGATCCGCAACGCGACCTCGTTGGCGGTGCAAGGACTCGACTCTGGCCATGGCTACGATCAGGCCAAGCTCGTCGCCGAAGCCGTGAACGCCACCAAGGAAGCCGGCCTCAGTGCTAATACCGAATCGCCCAAGACCACCAAGGCGGGCAAGTTCGCAATTCACTCGCTCCAGATGAGTTGCCGGAAGGCGGACCTTGCGAGCGTGCTACGCTTCTACGAAAGCGTGAAGTCGCGCGCCCCGTACCTCGCGATTGGCAACCTTTCCATGGTAGCCGACCGCGGCACCGCGGGAACCGTTACCTTCAAGGCGACCATCACCGCACTGGAACTCCTCGGCGAACTGCCGGCCGGAGCCAAGGCGGCAGGTGAGCCGGAAGAAGGGAAGTAGGCGCAGGCGTGGCCGGAGGCCACTAGGGGGCATGCTGAAGTGTAAAGGTGCAAATCGGAGCGGTGCTCCTGTGCAAAGGTGGATGTAGTCGTTTCGGGTGGCGGGTGGCGGATGGCCGAGGCATAGCTCAAGGGGAAACCGGAGACCGGATGATTGGCCAGGGGGCATATGGCCGCAGCTAACGTTCCATTTTACTTTGTTTGGGTAGGGCTGAGCATCCTTGGTCGACCACGGTCGAGCAAGGATGCTCGACCCTACCTAGTTACAGGCTAGGTCGTGGCACGGTCCCGAACCTACCTAAATACAGAGGGCAGCACGTAGTGCTGTCCCTACCTTTAGAAGCGGAAGCTGGAACTGACTTCGAAGACGGCGGCGATGATTGCGAAGGCAATGAAGCCAACGAACGAGAAGGCCGCCAGAAGCACCGTGGTCGAAATCGTCTGCGAGACCGTGTCGAGCCAACGGTCGAGCTCAGCACGATAGGAGCGAGAGATATCGCGGAGGCCGGGCGCTAGATTGCCGGTCTGTTCGGAGACGGCAACGCGGTCGAGAAGCAGACGCGGGAAATACCCCGTACGGGCGAGGGCCTTCGAGAGGCTGTCGCCTTCGAGCACACGGTCGGTGGCTTCGCGGAGTTGCTGACGCAGGGCGCGGTTAGGCGCGGTCTTCTCGGCGAGGCGAAGGGCCTCGGCGGTCGTGATACCGTTCTCGAGGAGCACCGCGAGCGTATGGCAAAAGTTCAGCACCGAGACGCGCATCACGAACGATCCGGCGAGCGGCACCTTGAGCAGAAGAGCGTCGGAGGCGATCTTACCTTCCTCCGTCTTGCGCCAGCGGGCGATACCGATGACGGCGAGGATGCCGGCGACAAAGAGGATTGGAGCGGCCACCACGAACACGCTGGAGAAGTTCATCAGCAGCTTCGTGGAGAGCGGCAGCTTGCCGCCGAGAGAATTAAGGAGCGTCTGCAGGCGAGGCAGCAGGAAGAGCACGAAGAAAATCACGACACCAATGGCGACGACGCAGATGAAGAGCGGGTAGGCCATCGCGCTAATCAGCTTGCGCCTAAACGCCACCTGTTCCGTGAAGTGCGAGATTAGGCGCTCGAGGACATCGCAGATATTACCGGTGGCTTCGCCGGCGGCAATCAGGTTGAGTGTCTGACCGTCGAAGACCTTCGGATAGGCACCCATCGCAACCGAGAGGCTTTGCCCCTCGCCGAGTTTGGACCAAATACCGGCGCAGAGGACGCGTAGTCGGGATTTCTGGAGGCGGAGAGCGAGGAGACGAAGCGCTTCGCCCGCGGACATACCGGAGCGCACGAGGTCGGCCATCGATTCTAGGAAAGGCAAGCACTCGGCCTCAGTCGGCACAAGTTCCTTGTCGGAAGGACCGCCTTCACGGACGGCTTCCTTGGCGCGCACGGCGGCACCCGCTTCCTCGACCTTGAAGGGCTTGAGGCCGCGGGCTTGCAGCTTGCGGAGCGCCTCACGGCGCGTCTGCGAGTCGATGGTGCCTTCGGTCACGGCGCCCGCGGCGTCGCGCGCGGTGTAGTTGAAGACGGCCATCGCGGCTTATTCGTTCGAGCTCAGGTTCCGGACGAGCTCGTCGATGGTCGTGAGGCCGGCGGCGACCTTAATCCAGCCGGCCTTGGCGAGTGGACGCATCCCCTGCTCGATCGCCTTTTCCGTGAGCTCACGATTAGAGACGCGGCCGACGATGAGGTCGTGCAACGGCTTCGGGTGGAAGATTTCGAAGACGCCGACGCGGCCACGGTAGCCCGTGTTACGGCACTTGCGGCAACCGCAGGCTTCCTTGAGCGACGTCACGTCCTTCAGGAAAGATTCGTCCATGCCGAGCGCCTCGAGGGCGGGCAGGATCTTCTTACGATCGACCGGGACGGTCTTAGCGCAATCCGTGCAGAGACGGCGGACGAGGCGTTGGGCGATGACGAGCTCGACGGCGGAGCCGACGAGGAAGGGCTCGACGCCCATGTCGACGAGTCGCGTGATCGCGCCGGGCGCGTCGTTAGTGTGGAGAGTAGAGAAGACCAAGTGACCCGTGAGCGAAGCGCGAATCGAGATTTCGGCCGTCTCCAAGTCGCGGATTTCACCGACCATGATGACGTCAGGGTCCTGACGCAGCGTGCTGCGGAGGGCCCCGGCGAAGGTGAGCCCGATTTCGGCGCGCGTCTGCACTTGGTTGGCGCCGGGCACTTCGTATTCGATCGGGTCTTCGATCGTCACGATGCGGATATCGGGTGAATTGATCGCCTGGAGGAAAGCGTTAAGCGTGGTCGACTTGCCGGAACCCGTCGGACCCGTGACCAGGATAATACCGTGGGGGTAATCGAGCACCTTGCGGATGGCGGCCTGCTCGTCGGGATTCATGCCGATACGGTCCATGTTGTAGGCCTCCTTGCGCTGGTTGAGGAGACGCAGCGAGACCGACTCGGCGTAGATCGTCGGAATCGTCGAGACGCGGATATCGAGGACGGTCTTGCCGTCGCGGAAGTTGATACGTCCGTCCTGCGGGAGGCGGCGCTCCGAGATATTGAGGCGCGCCATGATCTTCAGGCGCGAGATGATCGCGTCCTGGAAGCGGGCTAGATTATCTGGGAGCGGAATCGCGATCAGGATACCGTCGACGCGGTAGCGAATGCGGAGATTATTTTCCTGCGGCTCGAAGTGGACGTCGGTCGCGCCTTCGGCGACGGCCTGCGTGAGGACTTCAGTGACAAAGCGCACGACCGCCGCGTCTTGGTCGGCTTCGACGTCGGTAGAAACTTCGGAGGCCGGGAGGTCATCGCCTTCGTCCTCAAGGCTGCCAGAACCCACGCCGTAGTTTTCGTTGATGAGGGCGCTGACACGTTCGGGCGGAGCGAGGTACCACTGCGGACGGCGGGTGGCGAAGGTCGCGACCCAGTCGGCCGTATCGGTGTCAGGCGGGAGCGCCGTGACGAGGCGAAGGCGGCCTTCTTCGCCGCCGGGGAGCAGCGTCGGGACGACCTGCGCTTCGGAAGCGATGCGCGCGGGCAGGATCTTCATGCCTTCCGGATCGATGGCGGGCTCCTCGAGGACTTCGAGGCCGGTGAGGCGGGAGAGTTCGGCAAGGAGTGCGGCCTCGTCGAGGTTGAGCGCCTGCGCGAGGAACTTGAAGCGACCTTCGCGCGGGGTCTCTGCGAACGAAGCGCGAGCTTCATCGGTCAGGCGCTCGGCCAAGGCCGAGGGCAGTCCGTGCCGGTCGACGGTCAACATGTTACTTCTTTTCGGGAAGGACAGGAGTGGCAGGAGCGGCGGGCACCTTGCCGGGGACATTATCGATAATCTTCTTCACTTCTTCTCCGATGGCGCTGTTGGCGGCGCGGCTGAGAGCGTCAAGGTTGTCGACAGCCGTGCTGTTAAGCACGTACGGGCGGAGGAAGATAATCAGCTCCTGCTTCTCCTCGAGGTTGGTCGAGGAGCCGAAGATGTCCCCGATAATCGGGATCGGGCCGAGGCGGGAGGTGGACTTGGTGGTCACTGTGCGTTGAAGGCCGCCGAGGACGACGATCTCACCGCTCATTGCGCTCACGTAGGAATCGGTCGTGCGACGGCCGATGATCGGCTGATCGTTACCGTCGAGGATAGTCGTACCGAGGATGTCTTCGACCGACTGGGAGATTTGGAGCTGAACTGCTCCGTCTTTACCAATGAGAGGGAGCACCTTTAGCGTGATGCCGATATCTCGCTGCGAGACCGTGGAGGTGATTTGGCCTGTGGTGGCGGCGACAGTCGAGCCCGTGATAACCGGGCGGGATTCGCCGACGAAGAGCGTGGCTTCCTTGTTGTGGGTCGTCGTGATGGCCGGCACCGAGAGGATCTTCAGGTCGCCCTTACGCGGCGTGGTGACGAGGCCGATGGTGGCGCTCAGGCTATTGTTGGCGCCGAGGGCGCCCTGGGCTGGATTCACAATGGTCTGCCCGTTATTGAGGACAGGATTGCTCGGGGTGACGGGGATACCCGTGACGCCAAAGCCGGCGCCGCTGCCACCGATGCCGGTGAGCTTTCCGTTGGTGACCGTGAGGCCGAGGGTACTGAAGCCGTTGCTCTCGTTATCGGAGAGCTTCACTTCAGCGATGACGACTTCGATGCGGACTTGCGGGAGAACGATATCGACCTTGTCGATTAGGTCATGAAGGAGGCGAAGATCATCGTTGGTGCCCGAGACCACGATGGAGTTACTACGGATGTCCGGAAGGACCGTCACCGTGTTGCTAAACTCGTCAGCGCCAGCCTGCTGAGAGCCGGCGGCCGCGGTGGCCGCGGCGGCGACCGGCGCAGCGGCAACCGGCGCGGCGGTTGTACGGTTAAGGGTCGTCGAACGGGTCGTGTTGCCGGCTCGGGTGGCGGCGGTGGTCTGGCCGGTCACAAGCGAGGTAACGAGCGTCGCGACCTGCTGGGCGTCGGCGTGGCGCAGGAAGATTACGTCGGTCTTCGTATTCGGGTTGGATTTCTGATCGAGCGTATCGATTAGCTTATCGAAAAAATCATGCTGGTCGGCGGAGCCCATCAGCAGCACGCGGTTGGTGCGCTCATCAGCGAGGAAGGTCGTGCCGGTGCTGAGGCGGAAAGGCGCGCCGCCTGAGGTGACCTGCGGAGTGCGGAGCATCGCGGTCAGCTTCGCGACCAGGTCCGTGGACATCGCGTTCTTGAGCGTGTAGCTCTTGGTCACGACGAGGTCGAGCTGAGGCTTGTCGAGCTGCTCGACGAGCTTCTCGATCTTCTGGAGGTTCGTGATCGAGTCGGTAATCAGGAAAGCGTTGTTGCGGCCGAAGAAGATGGGCGGCGAGGCAAGGGTCGTATTCAGACCCGAGGTGATTTGTGTGACGAACTCCTGCGCATTGGCATGCTTGAGCGTGTAGATCTTCGTGGCAATGCGACCGCTGGGGGGCAGCGTGAGCGTCGAGCCCGTAATGAGCGCAGGGGATTCAGACTTCGCGACGAGGTTCGGGACGACCTTCAAGAACTTGTCGCCCTGCTGGATGACGGCGATGCCGTTGAGGTTGAGCAGTGTCTCGATGGCGAGAAGCGCTTCATCGCGGGTAATCGAGGCGGGGAGCGAGAGCGTATAGACGCTGGCCGGGAGGGCCTGTGGGCGGAGGATGGACTTGCCCGTCCAGCGCTGCATCAGGTCGAGCACCTGGGCGACGGTCTCATCGCGCAGGATGACCGGGCCGACCTGGTCGGACCCGCTGAGACCCGGGAGCGGCACCGCGGCGGCGACGCCGGCGACCGGCGCCGGAGATGCGGCGGGGGCAGCGGCAGGAGCCGGAGCGGCCTGTGCGAAGCTCAAGGTCGGCGCCAAGGCGGCGACGATGAGCATAGAGAAAAGGGGCAAAGAGGCCTGACCTTTTCGTTGGGTCGAATGGATACTGTTCACTGGAATAAGGGGTACGACTTGGATAACACCAAACCTGAGGAATAGTTCGACGAAAAATCCGTTTTTGTGCGGTTATTTTGGGAGTTAACCCCATGAGGGATAAGGGGCACACCCTATTTTAGTGAACAAGATTTCACCTTTTACTTGCCAGGCACCCAAAAGATGGCATATCAATCACAAAAGACCCGTATTTATCGATGCGCGAAGACCTCCCCGACTGGCTGGGCAAGCCCCCCCTCCGCGGAACTGACGAATGGAACGTCTGGTTGGCTAAGTGGCGGCGCTACGCCAAGGCCGAGCTTCGGGACACGGCCGCAGACGACCCGGATTACGACTACGGCCTCCTGACCGTCGAGGAGCGCTGGCAGGTCGCGCTGAGGTTACAGGTCCAGGGCCAGATCGAAGCCGGCCGCCAGAACGGCCCCGTGCCGATGTCTTTGGTCCTCGGACGGAAAGTCAGCGACCTTGACCACGCAAGCGTCGTCGCTTGGCAGGTCGGTCGGTCGGTCGTCTCGCCCATCCCGGACGAAGCCTTCACCCGCGCACTCGAGTGGAGTAATCAGCGGGAGAACCCCCGTCGCCGGCGCATTTCGCATGGTATCCGCTACGGATTCATAGCCGGTCTCGGCGGCGAGGCTGCATCGCCCGCCTGGTCCTCGCCCGACTACGTGGCCGCTTATGAGGCTGCCTGGGAACTCGGCAATGCGATCGCAATCGAAGGCGACCCGCGGGGATAAGTTGCGGAAGGCCTGCGGCCGGGCAGAGTGTCTTTCCTATAAGAAACCAGATGGATTACATCGTCCCCTTATTGCTGGGCCTCGCACTCGGCACCGTCGGCTACCTGCTCGGCCGTCGCACCCAGCCTCAGAACCAAATCGATTCGGCCTTGCAGCAGGAACTCGCCGGCACAAAGGCCCTACTCCTCGCGACGGAGACCCGCCGTACGCAGGATACCGCCTCGCTCCAGGGCGAACGCGAGAGGGCCTTGGCAAGAGCCACGACGGCAGAGGCCGCGGTGGCGAGAGCCGAAGCAGACAAGGAAGCGACGCAACGCAGCCTGGAAGAGACCAAGGCGTCCTTCGCCGAACTCGAGAAGCGCATGCGCGAGGCCTTCGCCAGCGCGGCGCAGAGCCAGCTGACGCAGAGCCGCGAGCAGTTCATCGGTATGGCGGAGCAGAAATTTGCTCCCTTTAAGAGCCAGCTCGACGAGCTAACGCGCACTAATAACGAGCTTAAGGGCTCCCTCAAGACCAGCAACGAAAGCTCCGAGAAGGTCGCTGAGGAAGCACGCAAACTGGCCGCGGCGATGACCTCTACAAACAAACAGGGTAGTTGGGGCGAACTGCAGCTCTCGCGCGTCGCAGAATTGACGGGCATGTTGGAGCACGTCGACTTCGAGACCCAGACCACGACCGCCTCCGAGCAGGGCAACCTCCGCCCAGATATGGTAATCTCGCTCCCAGGCGGCCGGAAGATCGTGGTGGATGCTAAGGCGCCCACTAAATCCTACATCGAAGCCAGCCAGGCTGAGACTGAAGCCGAACGCACGCGCCTGCTGCAGGACTTCGCAGCCAAGCTCGCCGACCACGCCAAGAAACTCGGTGCCAAGGAATACTGGAATCAGTACAAGCCTTCCCCTGAATTCGTGGTACTTTTCTTGCCAAGCGAGGCGCTCTTCAGCACGGCGCTGCAGGTCGACCCGCTCCTGATTGAAAACGCTTGGGGCCAGAAAGTCGTCATCGCCACCCCCACCACCCTGCTCTCCGTACTCAGGACTATCGCCCATTCGTGGGACCGGGTGGAAGTCGAGCAGCGTGCCGAGAAAGTCATCGAGCTCGCGGAAAAGCTGCACGACGGCGTGCGTATCGCCAGCGACCATTTCGCCGAGGCGGGCGGCAGCCTCAATAAGGCCGTCGAAGAATATAACGCCACGCTCGGTACCCTGCGTTCACGCGTGTTCAACAACGCCGAGAAGCTAATCGCCGAAGGCGAGAGGATGAAGGCCGAGCGCCAGATTAAGGAGGGCGCCACCATCGACATCCAAGCCCATGAATCCCTGCCAGAAGTGAAGCGGGCCCGCAAGGTCGCCAAGGAGCTGACAGGCGACGAAGCCTCGCCGTCGGCCTAAACCGAAAGGCCTGCTGGTGGAGCCGATGAGGTTCGAACTCACGGCCTCGTCATTGCGAACGACGCGCTCTACCAACTGAGCTACGGCCCCAAACAGCAGGAGGTTAAGGGAAGCCTCCCCCGCTGGGTCGGTCAAGGTTTAGATACCTGTCGCCTTGCCTCGGCCTAGTTTAGGCCTAAGTTCAACGTTCCTCATCACCATGCGCGTAGCCAAAGAAACCGTCGTCGCCATCGAATACACCCTGAAGGACGACCAGGGCAACATCATCGACGCCTCCGGCGATCGCGGCCCGATGGAGTATCTCCACGGCGCCCAGAACATCATCCCCGGCCTCGAGCAGGGAGTCGACGGCCTTGTCGCCGGCGACACCAAGAGCGTCCTCGTTCCGCCGCAGCTCGGCTACGGCGAATATAGCGAGAAGCTCCTCCAGCTGGTACCCCTCAACGCCTTCGGCGCGAACACGCCGCAGATCGGCATGCGTTTCCACGCTGAGACCAACCTCGGCATGCGCGTGCTTACAATCAAGAAAATCGAAGGAGAAGAGGTCACCCTCGACGGCAACCATGAGCTCGCTGGCAAGACCCTGCACTTCGATATCAAAGTCGTCTCCGTCCGTGCGGCTGAACTCACCGAACTCTCCCACGGTCACCCGCATCAGTCGGGCGGTTGCTGTGGCGGCGGTGGTTGCGGTTCCGGCGAAGCTTCCTCCGAAGGCGGTTGCTGCTCTACCGGCGAGGCCTCTGAAGGCGGCTGCTGTTCCTCTGAAGAAGGCGCGTCGGCCAGCAGTTGCTGCTCCACCGAACAGCCTGTCGCCCAGCCGCAAGGTGGCTGCGGTTCCGGTGGCTGCGGTTGCTCGGCCTAAGCCCAGCTTCCCATCCACGAGAAAGACCCCGGAACACCGGGGTCTTTTTATTGCCCGTGGCGACGGAGGCGGCAGGCTGACTTCACCCCGCGCATGAGTTCCGCCCCTATCCATGCCCGTGACCTGACGCCGGGGCAGACGCGCGTCTCGATCGCGATCATCGCGGTGCTATTCTTCATCTTCGGCTTCGTGTCCTGGGTAAATGCGATCCTCATCCCCTATTTCAAAATCGGGTGCGAGCTGACGCACTTCGAGGCCTACTTGGTCACGTTCGCCTTCTATATCTCCTACCTCCTATTCTCGATGCCAGCGGCGCACCTGCTCAAGCGTACCGGCTTCAAACGCGGGATGATGATCGGCTTCTGGGTCATGGCGGCAGGCGCCTTCCTCTTCATCCCCGCGGCGATGACGCGGACGTACGGCCTTTTCCTCGGCGGCCTGTTCACGCTCGGCGCCGGCTTGGCAATCCTGCAGACGGCGGCGAATCCTTATATCACCATCCTGGGGTCCAAGGAGACCGCCGCGCGCCGCATCTGCGTGATGGGAATCTGCAACAAAGGTGCGGGGATCCTCGCGCCGATGGTCTTTGCGGCGGTGGTGTTTAAGGTCACCGACACCGATCTCTTCGCGAGCCTCGCAACCATGGTGCCGGCCGAAAAAGCTGCCGCACTCGACGAGCTCATCCGCCGCGTCGTCGTCCCCTACGCGTGGGTCGGCTCGGCACTCCTCATGCTCGGATTTCTCGTCCGCTTCTCGCCGCTCCCCGAAATCGATACCGAACATGAGACGGCCGAGGTCGCCGAAGCCAACGCCGACAAGACCGGCATCCTACAATTCCCGCACCTCATCCTCGGCGCGCTCGGCATCTTCCTGCACGTCGGGGCCTCGGTCATCTCCGTCGACACCATCATTCCCTACGCCCAATCGATGGGCCTCCCCTTGCTCGAGGCCAAGATCTTCCCGTCGTACGTGCTGACCGCGATGATCTGCGGCTATATCGTCGGTATCATGCTGATCCCGCGATGGCTCTCGCAACTCGCCATGCTGCGCCTCTGCACAGGCCTCGGCGTCGGACTATCCTTGCTGATCGTGACGACGCACGGGTCGGTCCGATTCCTTGGACACGCCACGGACATTTCCCTCTGGTTCGTGGTCTTGCTCGGCTTCGCCAACTCGCTGACCTGGGCCGGCATCTGGCCGCTGGCATTAGACGGACTCGGTCGCTTCACTAAGGTCGGCGCTTCCGTGATGATTATGGGCCTCTGCGGCAACGCCATCCTACCGCTCGGCTACGGCTGGCTGGCCGACCATTATTCCGTGCGCTCAGCCTACTGGATCATCCTGCCCTGTTATCTTTATCTGACTTATTACGCGATGGTCGGGCATAAGAAGCGGAAGTGGTAGTAGCGCGGCGGAGCCGCGCGGGGAAATGCTGGCATGGTGAACTGCTGCGAAGCAGAGG
>Ga0209299_1002212_pt1 | contig 10456 bp, 6 predicted proteins | sample S_140806_MF_Meta_FD_187326 | JGI IMG/M metagenome (GOLD analysis project Ga0209299, IMG submission 187326) | Freshwater microbial communities from Lake Simoncouche, Canada to study carbon cycling - S_140806_MF_MetaG (SPAdes) (version 2) | ecosystem: Environmental > Aquatic > Freshwater > Lake ...
ACATGCGATTGAAGCTACTACCTTGCATTTGCAAATTCAAGCAGGATGTCCCGTAACGTTCAGTCGCACCACCGCCACCGATGAAAAGGGTTTGTACCAAGTCGCTGTGGAATACACCGAGGAAGAAGTCGGCTGCCTCGCTATCAAGCTAGCCAGAGACTTGTGCTCTGCCGCAGCCCAACATGGCGAATTTGATGTCGAATCTGCTATCGATCAACTGCGTGGCTTAGACGAAGACTTACGCCTTGGTCCCTCCACTGGGTCCATCGTCAACGCTGCCATTGCCCGTGGCATTCCCTTCCGCCGATTGACGGAGGGCTCATTGGTGCAATTGGGTTGGGGTAGCAAACAACGCCGCATCCAAGCTGCTGAAATTGATGCCACCAGCGCCATCGCTGAATCGATCGCCCAAGACAAAGAACTCACCAAAAAACTCTTGCATGCAGCTGGCGTTCCCGTACCACTAGGCCGCCCTGTCACTAGCGCAGAAGATGCATGGGCGGCGGCGCAGGAAATAGGCTTACCTGTCGTGATCAAACCACGTGATGGCAATCAAGGAAAAGGCATTAGCGTCAACATCGCGACCAAAGAAGGCGTGATGGGTGCTTACAACACTGCCGTCTCATTTAGAGACGACGTGTTGGTTGAGCGCTATCTACCTGGCAGCGATTTCCGCTTGTTAGTAGTAGGTAATAAATTGGTAGCCGCAGCAAGACGTGATCCTCCGTTGGTCATTGGTAACGGAAAAAATACCGTGCGTGAATTGGTGGAACAAGTCAACGCAGACCCACGCCGTGGCGAAGGACATGCCACATCACTCACCAAAATTCAATTGGATGACATCGCTAAAAACCGACTCAAAGAACAAGGTTTAGATGAAAACTCAGTTCCCGTCAAAGGCACGCGTGTCATTTTGCGCAATAACGCCAACCTGTCCACAGGCGGTACCGCGACCGATGTGACTGACGATGTGCATCTAGAAGTCGCTGCGCGCGCCATTGCCGCAGCCCAAATGGTGGGACTTGATATTTGTGGCGTCGACGTAGTTTGCGAATCGGTATTGCATCCCCTTGAAGAACAAAGCGGTGGCGTGGTGGAAGTCAACGCTGCCCCAGGCTTGCGTATGCATCTGAGCCCCTCATTTGGAAAAGGTCGTGATGTTGGCGAAGCCGTTATTGCCACGATGTTCCCCAACGGCGAAGATGGTCGCGTGCCAGTCATTGCGGTAACTGGCACCAATGGAAAGACAACCACCGTTCGTCTCACCTCCCACTTATTACGCACACATGGGCTGCGCGTAGGCATGACCAACACAGATGGTGTGTACGTGAACGGTCGACAAACTGACAGCGGCGACTGCAGTGGCCCCCGAAGCGCGCGTAACGTATTGATGCACCCAGACGTCGACGCAGCAGTGCTAGAGACCGCACGTGGCGGAATGTTACGAGAAGGCTTGGCATTTGACCGTTGCCATGTTGCAGTGGTTACCAATATCGGCATGGGTGACCACCTAGGTTTGAACTACATATCGACCGTAGAGGATTTAGCAGTCCTCAAACGCGTCATCGTACAAAATGTTGCTACTTCCGGAACTGCAGTTCTCAATGCCACCGACCCCTTAGTTGCGCGCATGGCGGTCAATTGCCCAGGCGAAGTCATTTTCTTTGGTCTAGATACCCACCATCCCATCATCGCAACACATCGCGCACAAGGTAAACGCGTGCTGTTTGTCGAAGACGACCATATTGTTGCCATGCAAGGGCAACACTCGGTTCGTATTCCTCTGACTGAGGTTCCAGTCACACGGAGCGGTGCCATTGCCTTTCAAATAGAGAACGCGATGGCTTCTATCGGTGCCGCTTGGGCTATCAATATCCCATGGGAAACCATCTGCAAAGGACTCGCAACATTTGTCAGTGACATCCAAGGTGTTCCGGGTCGTTTCAATGTGTTTGACTACAAAGGCGCCACAGTCATTGCCGACTACGGGCACAACCCAGATGCCATCAAAGCATTGGTGCAAGCGGTCACCAATCTTCCCGCACAAAGACGCAGCGTGGTGATCAGCGGTGCTGGCGATAGACGCGACGACGATATTCGTGAGCAAACCCGCATCATTGGTGACGCATTCGACGAAGTTGTGCTCTACCAAGATGCCTGCCAACGGGGGCGAGTGGATGGCGAAGTGCTCAAACTTCTGCGTCAAGGTTTAGAGGGTGCCAAGCGTACGCGTCAAGTGGATGAGATTTATGGCGAGTTTTTGGCGATTGACAAGGCTATGGAGCGCCTGAATCAAGGGGATCTTTGCTTGATTTTGATTGACCAGGTGGAAGAGGCTTTGGCGCATATTACGCAGCGGGTTGAGGCTTCTAGTTAATTTCGCTCACTCTGTTTTTTCCTCGTTGCGCGTTTTTTTCTCGTTGCGCTTGAGTTCTTCTTTCCTCGTTGCACGAGAGTGAGCTAAGGGGGACTAATGCGGCTCCGAGCTTCGCTCTTTATGTCCCCGCATTAGTCCCCCTTAGCTCGCTCTCTTTTTGAGTTTGAAGAGATTTTTTCTCTAAGACCCCCTGCATTCATAAGGCATCCGAATTCACTGTAGCCTAAAAAATTACTCGTAGCCAAGACGAGTAGTCAGTGCTTGATGTGGCTCCATAAAGAGCGAAGCTCGGAGCCACAGCAAGTACTGGCTGATCGGCTTGGCGGAGCGAGAGAAAATTCTGCGAACCCGAGTAATCAGAAAAGCAACTTATATTGATCACGCAATAAGTTCTTCTGAACCTTGCCCATAGTGTTCCGAGGTAAAGCGTCCACAACAAAACACTTCTTAGGAATCTTAAAGTTAGCCAACTGCGACTTCAAAGCAGCAATAACAGCGTCTCCAGAAACCGCGGCCCCAGGCTTAGTAATTACCACTGCCACACCCACTTCCCCAAAATCCGGATGCGGAACACCCACCAACGCGCTTTCTGCAACGCCAGGCATGTCATTTATATAGCCCTCAATTTCAGCTGGATACACGTTGTACCCACCGCTGATGATCAAGTCTTTGCTACGACCAACAATCACAACATAACCGCGCTCATCGATCTTGCCGACATCACCGGTTTTGAAGAAACCATCTGCCGTGAATTCTTCTTTTGTTTTCTCAGGCATACGCCAGTAACCGGAAAAAACATTCGGGCCTTTAACTTGGATGCCCCCAATTTCACCAAGGGGTAATTCCACTCCGTCATCGCTGTGCACGCGCAACTGCACGCTAGGCAATGGAAATCCAACAGTTCCGCCTCGTCTTTCGCTTTGACCTGGATAACGCGCATCTGCCGCATAGGGATTCGACGTGAGCATGACGGTTTCGCTCATGCCGTAGCGCTCCAAGATGGTATGGCCTGTTCGGTCTTGCCATTCTTTGAATGTTTCTATGAGCAATGGTGCAGAGCCAGCAACAAACAAACGCATGTGCGAAGCTTGTTGTTTTGTTAGCGTTGTTTCAGCCAACATGCGCACATACAAAGTGGGTACGCCCATAAACACTGTGGCTTCTGGCATTTTTTGGATAACGAACTTGGGGTCAAACTTTGACATCCAAATCATCTTGCTGCCATTGAGCAATGCGCCGTGAATGGCTACGAACAAACCATGCACGTGGAAGATGGGCAAAGCGTGGATCAACACATCGCTTGCGCGCCAGCCCCAGTAGGTTTTGAGGGTTTGGGCGTTACTGAGCAAATTTCCGTGCGACAACATAGCGCCTTTGCTGCGTCCGGTTGTACCGCTGGTGTACAAAATGGCGGCCATGTCGTCTGGAACGTTTTCAACTACTGTGTGTTTGTCTGAACAATGCACAGCACGGTCTAACAAGCTACCGGTTCTGTTGTCGTTCAAGGTGAAAACGTATTGCGTTCCTGCCTTAAAGGCGATTTTGCTGACCCAGCCAAAGTTGGGGCCGCTACACACCACGACTGCAGGCTCCGCGTTTTCTATAAAGTATTGAATTTCTGCACTTTGATAGGCTGTATTGAGTGGCAAGAAAACATAACCTGCCCGCAATGTGGCGAGGTAAAGCATCATGGCTTCGACCGACTTCTCCACCTGAACTGCAACGCGTGCACCCTGAGGAATATTCAATCCTTCCAGCAAATTAGCCAACATCGCACTGGCGCGCTCTAAGTCGCGCCAGCTGTAATGCAAGCCATCATCGGTTTCAACGGCGGTGGTGTCTAAATTGCTGGGGAATTGGGCGCGTAGCGCTGCATACAGGTTGTGGTTCATCGTCTCACGCTAAAAATCTAACTTTTAATCTAACTTGGCACCTGAGGCTTTGACAACACCTGCCCATTTTTTGATTTCACTATTTACAAAAGAACCAAACTGCGGGCCGGTTAAGTTGGGAAACTCAGCGCCACTATTAGACCAACTGGTTTTTATGTCATCGGTGGCAGCGGCTTTACGCACTTCTTCAATAACGCGGGCTTGTACATCTGCGGGGGTTCCTTTAGGAGCCCATAGGCCATACCAAGTTGTAACGTTGTAATCAGGCAAACCAAATTCTGCAGCGCAAGGAATATCTGGAAAAGCTGGATTTCGCTTATTACCAGACACCATCAATGCTTTGATGCGTCCGCCTTTGATATGTTGGGCAGATGAACCGAGTCCATCGAACATCATGTCTACATTTCCAGCGATCAAGTCTTGCAATGCCGGACCAGCTCCACGATAGGGAATATGGGTAATAAATGTTTTGGTTTGCATTTTGAAAAGCTCACCCGCTAAATGGTGCGATGTGCCGCCGCCTGCAGATCCGTAGTTAAAACGACCAGGCTTGGATTTCACTTCCTCCAGAAATGCCTTGAAGTCAGCAACAGGCATATTTTTAGGGTTGACGACTAAAACGTGCGGCACGCTGGCAACGATCGCTAAAGGTATGAAGTCACGCTCTAAGTCGTAGTCAAGTTTGGGGTACATGGACGGCGCAATGGAGTGGTGCACCGCGCCCATAAACAAGGTATAACCGTCGGGCGCGGCTTTAGCAGCAACGCCAGCGCCTAAGTTGCCTCCAGCGCCGCCACGGTTATCGATCACCAGTGATTTACCAGTAAGTTTTGAAAACTGCGCGGAGAAGGGTCTGCCAAAGGTATCCGTGCCTCCACCGGCTGGAAAAGGCACGATCAAGTTGACGGGTTTGTTGGGCCAGCCTGGTTCTGCATGAACTTCCAGCGCAAAAGTGGCAAGCGCTGCAGCGGAAAGCCCAAGCCATTGGCGGCGGGTATTTGTAAAAGTCTTATTCATAGTTGTGTCTCCTTTTTTGAATTTATGGTCATGTAAATCAGTTACTGAAATACAAATCTTCCACTTGGCTAGAAGCAGGCGCCTCGCCTGACTCTAACTGCTTTCGATGTTTATCAATGCGCTTAAGGTCATACAAATAATTGACCATCAAGCCGTGTGATTGTCTGATACCTTTGGGTGATGGGTCTGCGAAGAAATTAATACGCTCAATCCGCGCGCCGTTGCCTAAATGGAAACGGGCTACGGGGTCTAAGACCATATCGCCCTCTTTGGCACGCCCCAAATATTCGGCTGCGCACCGGGTTAAAAATTCACGCAGTGGCGATTTGACAGAAAGACCCGCCAAGGTCTCAGGTTGCTCCAAGGCTGCAAGTACATGAATGGACGACGGTGGCTCAAAACTCAAGGCGCGTCCTAATTGAGAGAGTTCCTTATCTGATAGCTTCTCGAGCATTAGCTCTAAGTTTTTAGCCAACCAGGTTCTAAATCCAGGAATAGGCGAGAGAGTAGCGAAAGTTTTGAGCTTAGGGAATTCAGAGCGTAGCGTTTCAACCACCCGCTTAATCAGTGAGTCACCAAAGCTGACGCCCCGCAAGCCAGTTTGTGTCGTGCTGATGGAATAAAAAATAGCAACCGAGGCTTTGTGCAAATCCGAATTGGCAGCGGTCTCGTCTAACAAGGGCATGATGTTGTCGGCCATTTCGTCGAGCAACGCAACTTCCACAAATATCAATGGCTCATTGGGTAAATTGGGGTGGAAAAACCCGTAGCAGCGGCGGTCGCTGTCAAGTCGGTTCTTGAGATCTGCCCAACTGCGAATATCGTGCACAGCTTCATATTTGATGAGCTTTTCGATCAAGGAAGCGGGAGAGTCCCAACTGATAGTGCGTAACTCCAAAAAGGCCACGTCAAACCAAGTGGAGAACAAGTTCTCTAACTCAGCATCTAGCGCCAGCAAACGCTTATTGCCCTTGATTTGCTGCAGCATCTCGGCGCGCAAGTCCACCAAAAACCGCATGCCGCCCGGATAGGCGGCAAAGCGTTGCAGCAAACGGGTGCGGGGAGAGACCAATGCACGCCTTAAGCGAATTTCTGCAGCGCCCTCGTCTACGCTACCTAAGGAGGCGTCATATTCGACCCTGGCCGCACGCACTTTCAGGGGGTCGGGACCAAATTGTTCGCTGATCAACAACCACAAATCTTGCCGTTCACTGGTCTCAGCCTTGGCGTACCAATCAGCCAAGGCTTTGGCACGGCGCCCGCCTTCGACTTCGCTGACTTTGGGATCAACCACAGACTGCAACAGCAAAAGCGTACGGCGCAATGAACGGGGGGACAGAGCCTCTTTATGAACGCGCAGTGTTGCGCCCAAACGTTCACGCGTAGAGCGGGTTACTTCTTCTGGAGGAACGCTTGCCGGCGCAGAGTTACGCAACAAATTTAATTTACTACTTAGCCAATTGGTTGCGTTCATTCGTGTGTACTGGGTGTTTCACCGTTTTGTAACACAAACTTTAACCACATCCAAGCACCTAACGCCACCATGGGAACGCACAACCACTGCCCCATGCTCAAGCCCAAAGCCAAAAGACCCAAATGTGCATCAGGCTCACGAAAGTATTCAGCTACAAAACGCATCGAGCCATAGCCCATCAAAAACACCCCTGAAACGGCTCCCACTGGCCTTTGCTTTCTGGCATACAACCACATCACGAAAAACAACAACAAGCCTTCGCCCAAAAATTGGTAGACCTGAGAAGGATGTCGCGCCAAGAGTGAACCACTTTGTGGAAACACCATCGCCCAAGGTAAATCAGGGTCTGCCGCCCTGCCCCATAACTCGCCATTAATGAAATTTCCAACCCGACCAGCAGCCAACCCGGTAGGTACACAGGGCGCAATGAAATCGGTTACCGCCAACCAAGCGCGTTTGCGCTGCCAAGCAAACAAGGCCATCGCCGCAATCACTCCCAGCATGCCACCATGAAAGCTCATTCCGCCTTGCCAGACATAAAACACTTCGAGCGGATGTTCGGCGTAGTAACCCAGTTTGTAGAACAGGCAATAACCAACGCGCCCACCCAGCACCACACCCATTACGCCATAAGTCAGCAAGTCGTCAACATCTTGAACGGCCCACTTCCCTTGAGCCACCCAGTCAGCGTAAGGCGCATCTTGCAACCTTCGCTTAGCCAGTAACAGAAACAGGCCAAAAGCTACTAAATAAGTGATGCCATACCAATGGATAGAAACAGGCCCTAGTTGGAGGGCGACAGGGTCAAATTGAGGGTGCATCAGCATGCCCGCCATTGTGCGCGAGGTTTGCCTAGGTGACTCAGCGCATCTCAGGCTGTGCTCAGGGGGATAAACTAAGCGTTTTTGTTCGACTGAGCACACCACCATGGCCACTTCACCTCTCAAAATCAACCGTCGTTCCGCCAACATTACTGAGGGCAAATCTCGGGCGCCCAACCGTTCGATGTATTACGCCATGGGCTATCAAGATGGCGATTTCGTCAAACCTATGGTGGGCGTGGCCAACGGGCACAGCACCATCACCCCATGTAACAGTGGCTTACAAAAACTAGCCGATGCTGCGGTGGAGGGAATTGAGGAGGCTGGTGGAAATGCCCAAATTTTCGGCACTCCCACTATTTCTGATGGCATGGCCATGGGCACCGAGGGCATGAAGTACTCCTTGATCAGCCGTGAAGTGATTTCTGACTGTATCGAGACCTGCGTGCAAGGCCAATGGATGGACGGTGTGTTGGTCGTCGGAGGATGTGACAAAAACATGCCAGGCGGCATGATGGGCATCTTGCGCGCGAATGTTCCCGCGATTTATGTCTACGGCGGCACCATTCTTCCGGGCTCCTACAAAGGCAAAGACCTCAACATCGTCAGCGTGTTTGAGGCAGTGGGTGAAAACTCAGCTGGCAAATTGAGCGACGCAGATTTACGCGAGATTGAAATGCGCGCGATACCAGGCACGGGTTCTTGCGGCGGCATGTACACCGCAAATACCATGTCCTCCTCGTTTGAGGCTTTGGGTATGTCCTTGCCCTACTCGTCCACCATGGCCAATCCTCACGACGAGACTCAAAACTCGGCCAAGGCATCGGCCAAGGTATTGATCGAGGCCATCAAGAAAGACATCAAGCCACGCGACATCGTCACCAAAAAATCTTTGGAAAACGCAGTGGCCGTGATCATGGCTACCGGCGGTTCGACCAACGCCGTGCTTCACTTCTTGGCAATTTCACATGCCGCCCAAGTCGATTGGACGATTGACGACTTTGAGCGTATGCGCAAAAAAGTGCCGGTCATTTGCGACCTCAAACCTAGCGGTAAATATTTGGCGGTCGACTTACATCGCGCCGGTGGCATTCCACAAGTCATGAAAATTTTGCTCAAAGCCGGCTTGTTGCATGGCGACTGCATGACCATCACCGGTAAAACCGTGGCCGAGAACTTGGCCGATATTCCAGACACCCCGCGCGCTGACCAAGACGTCATCCGCCCCATCGACAAGCCTATGTACGCACAAGGGCATTTGGCGATTCTCAAAGGCAACCTTTCACCCGAAGGCTCGGTCGCCAAAATCACCGGTTTGAAAAACCCCGTCATCACCGGCCCAGCCCGCGTGTTTGACGACGAACAATCCGCACTCAAAGCTATTCTGGACGGCAAAATCAAAGCAGGCGATGTCATGGTCTTGCGTTACCTCGGCCCCAAAGGCGGCCCCGGTATGCCTGAAATGCTGGCCCCTACTGGCGCCTTGATCGGAGCTGGCTTGGGCGAAAGCGTGGGCTTGATCACCGACGGACGTTTCTCGGGTGGCACTTGGGGCATGGTAGTGGGCCACGTTGCTCCTGAAGCGGCAGCTGGTGGCAATATCGCCTTTATCCATGAGGGTGACTCCATCACCATTGACGCACGCGAGTTGCTGTTGCAACTCAATGTGACGGATGCTGAATTGGCCAAGCGCAAAGTGGGCTGGAAGGCGCCTGCTCCCCGCTACAACCGTGGCGTGCAAGCCAAGTTTGCATTCAACGCCTCTAGCGCCAGCAAAGGCGCTGTCTTAGACGACTATTGATTGGATAGCTATGCTTCTGCGCGTCCGAAAAATTGCATTTTTGTTCTTGCTAACAAGTGCGTTCATTTCCTCTCCAAGCTGGGCCGATATGGCATTGGCCAACTCTAAGAACTGCATGTCTTGCCACCACTCCGATAGAAAAGTGGTTGGCCCCGCTTTGAAAGAGATAGCCAAGCGCTACGCCAATGAGCCGCTTGCCCTGGCGACTCTCACCACCAAAATTCAAAAAGGCGGCGCTGGTGTTTGGGGTGTTGTTCCTATGCCCGCGAACCCCCAAGTCAGCGAAGCCGAGGCGCAAAAATTAGCGGCCTGGGTGTTGAGCTTGCGTTGAACGTATTGAATTAGGTTTTTATTAAACCAAGCCATCGAGACTCCCCCACCACTTTTCCCTCACATATTTCCCGCCCACTTTCAACACTATGACCACTATCCGCCAAAACGATCTGATTGAATCCGTCGCCGCTGCCTTGCAGTACATCAGCTACTACCACCCAGCCGACTACATCTCGCATTTGGCCAGCGCGTATGCCCGCGAGCAAAGCCCTGCGGCGAAGGACGCGATTGCACAAATCTTGACCAACAGCAAGATGAGCGCGACGGGCCATCGCCCTATGTGCCAAGACACTGGCATCGTCAACGTGTTTTTAAAAGTCGGTATGGACGTGCGTTTCGAAGGTTTTTCTGCGGGTTTAGAAGACGCCATCAACGAAGGTGTGCGCCGCGGTTACAACCATCCTGACAACACTTTGCGCGCTTCGGTCGTGGACGACCCCCAGTTCGCCCGCAAAAACACCAAAGACAACACGCCTGCCGTGATCTTCACGCAAATCGTGCCAGGCAATACCTTGGACATCATCGTCGCAGCCAAAGGTGGCGGCAGCGAAAACAAATCCAAAATGATCATGTTGAACCCCAGCGACAGCGTGGTCGATTGGGTGCTTAAAACCGTCCCCGCCATGGGCGCGGGTTGGTGCCCTCCAGGTATGTTGGGCATAGGCATTGGCGGCACCGCAGAAAAAGCGGTCTTGCTTGCCAAAGAAAGTTTGATGGACGATCTCGATATGTACCAATTGC
>Ga0209299_1002213_pt1 | contig 10452 bp, 9 predicted proteins | sample S_140806_MF_Meta_FD_187326 | JGI IMG/M metagenome (GOLD analysis project Ga0209299, IMG submission 187326) | Freshwater microbial communities from Lake Simoncouche, Canada to study carbon cycling - S_140806_MF_MetaG (SPAdes) (version 2) | ecosystem: Environmental > Aquatic > Freshwater > Lake ...
GTTCTGCCAGGCAGCTTTTTAGCGCGTGAGTCTCAGGGCTTCAATCCTGGCGCTGGGCGAATTCGCATGGCCTTGGTTGCTGAAACCCAGGAATGCATGCAAGCCGCGCAACGCATTGTTGAATTTGTTCAACGCCCATAAATCCTTTTCATCCTTCAAAAAGATCAACTATGACCGCACAACTTCAATCCATCATTGATACCGCTTGGGACAACCGCGCTTCCATCAACTCCGCCAATGCATCCCAAGAAGTTCGCGACGCTGTGGAACACGTGATTTCCGAGATGAACGCTGGGCGTATGCGTGTAGCCACCCGCCAAGCGGTTGGCCAATGGACGACACACCAGTGGATTAAAAAAGCGGTACTCCTGTCTTTCCGTTTGAAAGACAACGAAGTCATCAAAGCAGGCGACTTGGGCTTTTATGACAAGGTTCCTACTAAGTTCGCCCATTTGAGCGAAGAGGAAATGAAAGCCAGTGGCGTTCGCGTGGTCCCACCCGCTGTTGCACGCCGTGGCAGCTATATCGCCAAAGGCGCGATTCTGATGCCAAGCTACGTGAACATTGGCGCCTATGTCGATGAAGGCACCATGGTCGATACATGGGCCACCGTAGGGTCTTGCGCACAAGTCGGAAAAAACGTCCATTTATCTGGCGGTGTCGGTCTTGGCGGTGTGCTCGAACCGGTTCAAGCCAATCCCACCATCATCGAAGACAACTGCTTTATTGGTGCACGCTCCGAGGTTGTGGAAGGCGTGATCGTTGAAGAAAACTCCGTCATTTCCATGGGTGTCTACATCGGCCAAAGCACCAAAATTTATGACAGAGCGACCGGCGAAGTGACTTACGGTCGTATTCCGTCTGGCTCAGTTGTGGTTTCTGGAAATTTACCCAGCGCAGATGGCAAATACAGCTTGTATTGCGCGGTGATCGTGAAACGTGTTGACGCGCAGACCCGCGCCAAGACATCGTTGAACGACTTGTTGCGCGACTAAATTTACTTTGCCTGTTATGTCCCGCACACTTGCGCTTGCCGAACAACTGATTGCTCGCCCTTCGGCAACGCCTGAAGATGCCGGATGTTTGGAATTGATCGCGTCGCACCTTGCACCACTAGGTTTTCAATGCGAGCGCATCGATAGCGGGCCAGACACATTTCGCGTGAGTAATTTGTGGGCCATCAAACGCAGCAAGATTACCAATGCAAAAACATTGGTATTCGCAGGCCATACTGACGTAGTCCCCACCGGCCCAATCGCCAAATGGAGCAGCGATCCTTTCACACCCACCCACCGCGACGGTAAATTGTTTGGCCGTGGCAGTAGCGATATGAAAACTTCACTCGCTGCCATGGTGGTTTCGATCGAAGAATTTTTAGCGGCCCAGTCTGACCCAGCTTTCAATATTGCTTTGCTTTTTACCAGTGATGAAGAAGGACCTGCAGTCGATGGCACCGTCAAAGTCTGTGAGGCATTGAAAGCCCGTGGTGAAAAACTCGATTGGTGCATTGTGGGCGAACCCACATCAGTCGAGCGCACTGGCGACATGATCAAAAACGGACGCCGCGGCACGATGAGCGGCAAACTCACCATCAAAGGTATCCAAGGCCACATTGCCTATCCACAGTTGGCGCTCAATCCTATTCATACCTTTGCACCCGCAATGGCTGAACTCGCTCAAAAGGTGTGGGACAAAGGCAACGAATTTTTTCAACCTACCTCTTGGCAAATAAGCAATATCCACGCGGGCACAGGTGCTGGCAATGTCATTCCTGGGGAATGTGTGGTGGATTTCAATTTCCGCTTTTCTACCGAGTCCACGGTTCAAGAATTGCAAAAGGGTGTTGAAGAAGTTTTAGTGCGACACAAATTGAACTATGAACTCACTTGGGTCGTAGGAGGCTTGCCATTCTTAACCAAGCCTGGTGATTTGGTGAAAGCGGTTCAAGCTGCCATTGCTGATGAAACCGGTATACAAACCCAGCTCTCTACAACTGGTGGAACCAGTGACGGCCGTTTTATTGCACAAATATGCCCAGAAGTTATCGAATTAGGGCCACCCAACGCATCGATCCATAAAATTGATGAACATATTGCTGTAGCCGACGTAGAACCCCTCAAAAATATTTACCGACGCGTTTTAGAGCGCCTTCACAGCCTTTCTTCTGGCGTCGAACACCGCGCGTGATGACGTCACCTAAAAGACTCAGCGCATTAATTGAAGACTGTGCCACCCAACTTGAAGATGCCCATTTACATGCGGGATTGAGTTTTGGTCATGGAACTAACAATGCGCAGGATGAAGCGGCTTGGTTGGTTTTATGGCAACTGGGACTACCTCTAGACACTGATTTCACGGACGACGCACAAGACGTCTTGGTGCGTGAGGCCGAGCTGATCAAGGTACAGCATTTGATCGCGCAACGTATTACGACACGAAAGCCTGCGGCCTACTTAACGCAAGAAGCATGGCTAGAAGGCGTGTCTTTTTATGTAGATGAAAGAGTGATCGTTCCGCGTTCATTGATCGCCGAGGTCTTAGCCTCTGGAAATATAGATCCATGGTTGTCTGCAGACACGAAACATCTGCTCGATATGTGCACAGGCAATGGTAGCTTAGCGATTCTTGCGGCCCTAGCCTATCCTGAGGTGCAAGTGATTGGCAGTGATGTCAGTGCTGAGGCACTAGAAGTTGCTCATATCAATATGGAACGCCATGCATTGCAAGAACGTTTGACATGGCTGCAGTCAGATGGTTTTAAAAATATACAACATAAGTTTGACCTCATTCTCTGTAACCCGCCTTATGTGAATAGTCAAAGCATGGCTACATTGCCTCAAGAATATGTCAATGAACCTGCATTAGCTTTGGATGGTGGACCTGATGGCATGCGCTTTATCTCTCGATTGCTACATGAAGCGCCCAATTACATGCAAGAAAATGCCATATTGGTTTTAGAAATAGGCAATGAACGCGAACACTTTGAAGCCGCATTTCCTAAAATTGATGTGGTTTGGCTAACCACGAGCGCGGGAGATGACCAAGTTCTTTTGCTGACGCGACAGGCAATCATTCTCAACAACACCCACACATGATTACCTTAAAAAATATTGTTTTGCGCCGAAGTGCCAAAGTCTTGCTAGACAGTGCGACCGTCACCATCAATCCATCCGAAAAAGTGGGATTGGTAGGTCGCAATGGGGCTGGCAAATCAACACTCTTTGGACTCTTGAACGGTAGCTTGCAAGAAGATGCCGGCGAATACTACATCCCAGCGCAATGGCGTATGGGGCAAGTGGCCCAGGACATGCCTGAGACGGACCAAAGCGCCACCGAATTTGTGATCGAAGGCGATACGGTTTTGTGTGATGCCCGTATAGAAGTTGCCGCAGCTGAAGAAAGTGGTGATGGCGATCGCATGGGCCATGCCTATATGGCACTGTACGACGCAGGAGAGCACGATGCGCCGGCACGCGCGCAATCTTTGATATTGGGCTTGGGCTTTAAAACCACGGAACTAGAAAATCCAGTCAACAGTTTTTCTGGCGGTTGGCGCATGCGCTTGCAATTAGCACGTGCCTTGATGTGCCCTTCCGACCTTCTGTTGTTGGACGAACCCACTAACCACTTGGACTTAGATGCCCTGGTTTGGTTGGAAGCTTGGCTGAAGCGCTATGAAGGCACTATGGTGGTGATTAGCCATGACCGTGAATTTTTAGATGCGGTGACCAATGTGACCTTACATATCGACGCAGCCAAATTGGTGCGTTACGGCGGGAATTACAGCAAGTTCGAGGACATGCGTGCCGAACAAATGGAATTGCAACAAAACGCCTTTTCCAAACAGCAAGACAAGATTGCGCATTTGCAAAAATTTATTGCGCGTTTTAAAGCCAAAGCCAGCAAAGCCAAGCAAGCACAAAGTCGCGTCAAAGCCTTGGACCGTATGGAGAAAATTGCGCCATTGCTAGCCGATGCAGACTTCAGCTTTGAGTTCAAAGAGCCGGCCAACTTGCCCAACCCTATGCTTTCTATGCAAGGTGTTTCATTTGGGTATCCACCCGTGGCGGATGCTCCTGAAGGCACACCACCCACCGTAATCGTGCAAAACGTTAGTCGATCGGTATTGGCTGGGCAACGCATTGGCATTCTGGGCGCGAACGGCCAAGGTAAATCAACTGTTGTCAAAACTATTGCGCGAGATTTAGAAGCATTGGCTGGAGAAATTACAGAAGGTAAAGGTCTAAATATCGGTTACTTTGCCCAGCAAGAACTAGATGTTTTGAAACCTGCAGACACGCCCCTGCAACACATGATTGACTTAGTGAAAAAACTCACTTCACAAGGTAAGTTAGCAGGACAGGCCACGCGCGAACAAGATTTACGAAGTTATTTAGGACAATTTAACTTTAGCGGTGACATGGTCAAACAAGCGGTGGGCAGTATGAGCGGAGGCGAAAAAGCACGATTGGTACTATGCATGATCGTTTGGCAACGCCCCAACCTCTTGCTACTTGACGAGCCTACCAACCACCTAGATTTAGCCACCCGCGAAGCCTTGAGCATGGCCCTAAACGAGTTTGAAGGCACTGTCATGCTGGTAAGTCACGACCGCGCATTGCTCAGAGCAGTATGCGATGAATTCTGGATGGTCTCGCGCGGTGGTATTGCACCATTTGATGGTGATTTGGATGATTACCAGCGCTATTTACTGGAAGAAAGTAAGCGTCTTAGAGCCGAGGCAGTTGCAGCAGCGAGTGTTATCGCACCATCGCCAGCTAAAACATCCAAAGAGAGCAGTCCGAACATCAAACTGGATCAAGAAAAGAAAAAACCTCTTAAGAAAGAGCTTGAAAAAGTAGAGCCCAAGTTAGCTGCTTTGGAGGCTGAAAAAGAAATTTGTCTTAAGCAATTATTAGAGCCATTGAAATCAAAAGAAATCGCAGAAACGTCTAAGAGGCTGAAACAAATTGAACAAGAAATTGCTAGCTTGGAAGCGCGGTGGCTGGAAATAAACGAGGCGCTAGAAGCGTCTTAAATGAAAAAAGGGTTTGCATATTTGCAAACCCTTTTTAGGTTTATTGGTGGGACCAGCGGGGGTCGAACCCACGACAAACGGATTAAAAGTCCGCTGCTCTACCAACTGAGCTATGGTCCCGTTTCAAGTTGTAACAAATATATCAAATGCTTAAACTTAAGCCTCAAATTATAGCGTAGAAATTTTATCGATGACCCACCCTGATGCGCATTGTCCAAAAGTTGCCGTCACACTCACTACGGAACCATATCCGCTGCAATTGAGTGAGCCATCTGTACCGCCTTCAATTTCACAACTTGCATCCACAGGTGCAACAGATTCTTTGCTAAATACACAAGAAATGCCTATTTTTTTCTTATCGCGTGGCGCTTGGTGTTCACGTCTTAATCGGTAGCGTAATTGCGCCAATAAAGGGTCATGTGTTGTCAGAGAGAGATCATCAATATCGACTTTATGCGCAGCGCGTTTACCTCCAGCAGCGCCGACAGTAATAAATATTGTTTTTGTATGCATAGCCCAAGCGGCAATCGCAGTTTTTGCCTTGATTTGATCGCAAGCATCAATCACGGCATCAACCTGTGAATTCAAAATCGATGGCCAATTTTCAGGCGTTACAAATTCATCTACACATTGCACTAGGCATTGCGGATTAATATGTGCAATACGCTGTTGCATTGCCAGTACTTTGGACATGCCAAGGGTATCGTCTAGTGCGTGGATTTGGCGGTTGATATTGGATTCGGCGATGTGATCCAAATCGATCAAGGTGAGTTTTCCTACGCCACTTCGGGCTAGCGCTTCTACAGCCCAAGAGCCAACCCCGCCGATGCCTACAACCGCAATATGCGAATCGCGAATTTTCTTCGCGCCCGCAACGCCATACAAACGCTCAAGACCTCCAAAACGTCTTGCGCTGATATCTTGGTGGTCCATTAATCAGAAATTTAAGTCGTGCAGGGTTCGATAGAAGCAGCTTGCAGTTTTAAAGCGCTAAAAGCGCCAACCACGATCGACAAAACAGCAACAAACGACATCAGGCTTAAAGTGGACAAGCCACTCACACCTTGACCAAAAGTACACCCCATGGCGGTCACACCACCGACCCCCATCAGTACTCCGCCTATAAGATGTCGGGCTAAATCTGGTACGTCAGCAAAGCCTTCCCAGCGAAAGGACTGATTTAGGATGGCAGAAACACAAGCTCCCGCGATGACTCCCAACGCGGAAACGATGCCAGCAGTTAAAACTTTGGAGGTGTCGCTAAAAAATAAAAGCCAATCAAGCAAGTAAGCGGCAGGAGCCACAAACGTTAAAGCTTCAATGCGACCAGAATTTGTAGCAAGGTAAACAGACTCTAAGGTCTCTGGATGTTCTTCAATAAAACCCAGATGACCGCTGACCCACCACAATAAGATAACGGTTAGACCAACACCGATACCCGCAACAGCGTTTTCAATGGTTCGGAAATCTTTGCGCGATAAGGCAATCGTAAAGAATAAACCTCCTATGGCATATCCAGCGTATACCGCGAGTTGTTGTGCGTCCCCCCCAAAAAAAGAAGACAGCAGCGAACCAACATGTGAGCCACTTGGAATATCAAGGGCCACCGCATCTAAGTATTTGGCGCGAACAACGGCCGTTAATCCCTTTAAAGTCGCAAATGCGCTGATTCCCATCACTATAAAAACCACCAGCGATTTCAGATTGCCACCACCAATACGCACCAAGGTTTTATTGCCACATCCAGATGCATTGACCATGCCGTAACCAAACATCAGTCCACCCACAATGGCGGATAGCCACATCAGGCGGTTACTTGCGTAAAGTGTTTTCGCTGGATTGATGGCTGATACATCACACAGATAAGCAAAGCCCAGCATGGCAGTTGCAGTTGCCAATATCCATTGACGCGCCCGCGTCCAGTCTTCCATGTGGACGATGTCTGAAAGAGCACCTAAGGTACAAAAGTGCGTGCGCTGAGAAATTGCACCTAAAACCAAAGAGACTAAAAAAAAGGCCCAGAGGACCTCTTGTGTGATGTTTTGTATATCGATCATTTCAATTTGGATAAACGTTCTTTTGCTGCTGCGGCAGATTCTGTTTGGGGATATTTTTTCATAAGATCTTCAAACGTCTTGCGGGCTGATTTCAGATCTTTCATTTCGAGTTGGCAGTTAGCGACTGACAGCATGGCGTCAGATGCACGCGCATGATCAGGGTCTTTGCCCAACAAGTTGTTAAAGGCTTTAATGGCTTCTTTGTACTCACGGTTTGCATATTGCGCATTCCCTAACCAGAAAAGACTAATCACGCTATAGCCACTAGTGGGATAGCGCTTGTTGAAATCTAAAAAGCCTTCAATGGCAGATACAAATTCGCCCTTGCGAAAAGCAGCTAATGCAGCTTCATACAAGCGAATTTCTGCTGGCTCTGCGAGAAACTCCACATTATCTGATTTGACTTTGACAGGCTCTAGCTTCTTGAAGCGCTCATCCAGAGATTGCGTTAGGGCTTGTACAGCAGCTTGGACTGCAGCTTGCTGCTTGCGTAGTTCCTGAGTCAGTTCTTCTTTTTCACCTCGAACGCGTTGTATTTCGTTACGTAGGCTCTCAAAGAGGTTTTGTTGCTCTATGAGATTTTTTTGAAATTGCTGAATGTCATCAGAATTCTTTTTGATGGCTTCAGACTGTGTTTCAATTTTTTTGCGTGCATCTAAGATGGCGCGGCGGGCCTCATCATCTTCAAAAAGACCGGCATGTACTGCAGTGGTGCAACACAAGGCGATAAGTAAACTTAATTTTTTCATCGGTAAGTAATCTCAGAGCGACGATTTTTAGCAAAAGCAGCTTCATCGCCACCATTCATTGCTGGTTTTTCTTTACCGTAGCTGACCGCTTCCATTTGTCCGTCCGCCACGCCCAAGGCATTGAGGGCACGGCGTACGGACTCAGATCGCTTTTGACCCAATGCCAGGTTGTATTCACTTCCACCGCGTTCGTCGGTGTGGCCTTCTATATTGGCGCGACGGGTGCTGTCTGCTTTGATGAATCGTGCGTGGGCTTCCAACACTGATTGGAATTCTGGTTTAACACTGAAACTGTCGTAGTCGAAATAAACCACATTAGAAACGCCGGCAGGTCCGAGTTTGACACCATTCAAACTGCCAATGCCACGCGCATCTAAAGACGAAACTGCGGATGCAGCTGTATTTGGATTTGAATTTGGATTGGCTCCAGAGCGCTCTTCCACCGGCACATCTGTAAGCTTTACGTTGGAAGAACAGCCCGAAATAATGGCGACAAACAGTAGAAGAGATAGAAGTTTTTTCATGGGAGTGCTTGCTTAATTGAGTGGGAGATTATGGCTGGGCTTTAGAAAACGGCCCCCAGTTGGGTTCACGCAGATCGCCACCTTGCCCGGCGAGACGGGCTTTGATGCGTCCATCCAGGGTTGTTGTCATGAGGGCCTCCCTGCCATCTTGCCTTGTGGCAAAGACGATCAGGCGACTGTTAGGTGCAAAACTGGGGCGCTCATCCGCGGTTGTGTCAGTGATGGCACTTGAATTACCACTGGCAATGTCCATTACATGCAATTTGTATGCGTTACCAATGCGCGAGATGTAGGCCATCCAACGTCCATCTGGGCTCAATGCAGGCGATATGTTGTAGTTTCCAGTGAAGGTAACGCGGTTGGCAGGCCCCCCCATGGCGGGCATTCTGTAGATTTGTGGTGATCCGCCGCGGTCACTCACGAAATAAATAGCGGTGCCATCTGAAGAAAATACAGTTTCGGTATCAATGGCGACAGATTGGGTTAACCGTTTGGGTTCGCCACCTTGTGAATCTAATAAAAACAATTGTGAACCGCCATCTCGGCTCAAAGTCACAGCCACCGTGCGTCCATCAGGCGACCATGAAGGTGCGCTGTTAGATCCTTTGAAATTAGCCAGAACTCGCCTTTTGCCAGAGGACACATCGTGCACATAGACCACCGGTTTACGCGATTCAAAGGATACGTAGGCCAGTTGTGTTCCGTTGGGCGCCCAACTTGGAGAAATGATGGGCTCAGGGCTCGCGAGTGCAGATTGCGCGTTTTCACCATCTGAATCAGCTACCCATAAGTTGTATCTGCCAGCACTAGATTTTGTAACGTAAGCAATACGGGTAGAGAAAACACCACGATCTCCTGTCAATTTGAGGTAGACAAGATCAGAAATTTGATGCGATGCCAAGCGCAAGTCTGCTGCTACCACCGAATAGCTCATCGCACCAAGTTCTTGGTTGCGAACAACATCCCATAAGCGGATGCGAACGTCGTATTTACCATCTGACATGCGGCTAATGCTGCCAGTTAGAACTGCATCAGCTCCTTTTTGACGCAGATCACTGGGATCAGGACGCTCAGTTTCATCGATCACTTTGCCTGAGGGCAATACTTTGAATTGGCCACTTCGCTCTAAATCGGCTTGCACAATGGCGCTGATTTTTTGTGGCACACCCTCTTCGCCGCGCAAAGGCGCTATAGCAATAGGGACTTGTGTCAGTCCCACACCTGACACTTCAACCCTAAACTGGGCGTGGCTCAGGTGCGCCAAGAGCAATAAAGAAATTCCGATTAGAAGTTGCGAAAAAAAACGCTTATTTAGCATGGTGTTTCTTATAAGGAACAATCCCTCTATTTTAAGGGACGAAGGATTGATAATCTAGCCACTCGTGATTACCCGCAACTCCATGCCCCAGACTGCTTCTCTTTTGAAACGCCTTGATCGTGCAAGGCACTATTTTTCCAAGCCTACATTGGCTTGGGTAGCGAGCATTGTGTCGGTGGTCATCATTTCACTCACCGAGCCGCTAGTCCCAGCATTGCTCAAGCCCTTGCTAGACCAGGGCTTCCAAAAAGGCAACTTGCAGTTGTGGTCAATTCCCCTAGCCTTGATGGGTTTGTTTGCGGTACGGGGACTGTGCGCATTTGTTGGTCAAGTTTCTTTGGCGCGGGTTGCCAATAGGGGGTTGTTTACGCTGCGCCTAGAAATGTTTCAGAGACTCTTGGATGCGCACCCCTCCCTTTTTAGAAATCAAACTTCCAGCGCGCTAGGCAATACATTGGTCTATGAAGTGCAGTTAGGCGCCAATTTACTGGTGCACGCTATTTTAAGTTTGAGCCGCGATACGATGACTTTGATTGCTTTGATAGGGTATCTGTTATTTTTAAATTGGAAACTGAGCTTAATCGTAGCTTTTCTCTTTCCAGCAATTGCTTGGCTAATGAAAGTTATCACCAAACGCCTGTACGGTCTCACAAAAAATAACCAAGATGCCACCGATGCATTGGCCTATGTGGTTGAAGAAAATGCACTGGCCTATAGAGAAGTACGCCTGCATGGCGCTCAAGAATCGCAAATGCAACGTTTTGAG
>Ga0209299_1002218_pt1 | contig 10440 bp, 10 predicted proteins | sample S_140806_MF_Meta_FD_187326 | JGI IMG/M metagenome (GOLD analysis project Ga0209299, IMG submission 187326) | Freshwater microbial communities from Lake Simoncouche, Canada to study carbon cycling - S_140806_MF_MetaG (SPAdes) (version 2) | ecosystem: Environmental > Aquatic > Freshwater > Lake ...
ATGCTTGGGCAGTTCAAGTGGGTGTACGCCTTCTTCAGCCCCATCGGCGGCTACATCGCGGATCGTTTCAGTCGCAAATACACCATCACCGGCAGCCTCGTGGTGTGGTCGGCCATCACCTGGTACACCGGGCAGGTGGGCAGCTATAATGAGCTGCTCTGGACACGCACGGCGATGGGCGTGAGCGAGGCTTTCTACATCCCGGCGGCGCTGGCGATAATCGCGGATTATCACACCGGCGGCACTCGCTCGCGGGCGGTGGGTGTGCATCAGACGGGCATCTACTGCGGCGTGATGATCGGCGGCTTTGCGGGCTTTGTGAACGAGTGGCCGGACTTTGGCTGGCGCGGGGCTTTTGATTATACCGGTCTCGCCGGTATTCTGTATGCCGTGCCGTTGTTGTTCCTGTTGAAGGATGCCCCGCGTGTGGCGAGCACTGCTGATACGAGGCCTTCGGTGCTCACCGCTGGGCGTGAGTTGCTCACCAATGCGTCCTTCATCCTGCTGGTGCTCTATTTCACGCTGCCCGCTGTGGCCGCGTGGGTGGTGCGGGACTGGATGCCGGCGATTCTGCAAAAGGAGTTCAACATCAGTCAGGGCATCGCAGGCATGTCTGCGTCGATTTACTGGCAAGCCGCCGCCATTGGTTCGGCGATGCTCGGTGGCTGGCTGGCGGATCGTCGTATGAAATCGACTCAACGCGGTCGCATCCAGGTGAGCGCCCTCGGCATGATCCTCATCATCCCGGCGCTCTTCGGTGTGGGCAATGCGCCTGCGATGCACTCCTTCGGTCTGGCGATTGCCTCGCTCATCCTTTTTGGCATCGGCTGGGGCCTATTTGACATCAACAACATGCCCATCCTCTCGCAGATCGCCCGCCCGCACCTCCGCGCCACCGGCTACGGCATCATGAACTTCGTCAGCATGTTCAGCGGTGGCTTAGCCGATTGGGGCTTTGGCAAGATGAATGACCTCAAAGTGCCGCTCAATGTGAGCTTTGGCGTCTTCGCTAGCCTCTGCATCGTCTCGGTCTTCCTCGTGCTGATGATCAAGCCGAAGGAGCAGGCTTGATGGGCTTGTTGGTCATCTCCGGCGCGTTCGAACTCCCCACCAGATGATCCAGGCAAGCGCGGCCAGCGATATCACAATCCAGGCCCACTGAATGGTCAGGCTCACGATGGCGTTACGGCCATCCAGAGGTGTGGCTGGAGGTGGTGGAGCGCCAGCCTTTTGCAGATCAGCGAGACACAGCGAGGGTACCTGCATCAGCCAGATTAGAACCGTTTCTCTCATGAGATCGGCTTAGCTCATAGCTGGGGTGCCGGTGAGTTTGTGAGTAAACTCTCCAACTTGGCGAGCAACACCGCGTTCTTGTCAAAGCTCAGAAACCGGGTGCAGCCCAGATGCAGCGCCGAGGCCACATGCATGATGTCGTAGGTGCGAAAGCCGTGTCTGGATGTGTGGCGGTCAGAAAGCGTGTTGAAGGTCTGCTGAAGCATGGGAAACGGGATCGCTGCTCTTTGTAGAAGCACGCCCTCCTCCAAATCTTCCTCGAAGCGGGCGATGGCGGCCCAGGCGGCTTCTTGCGTGGTTCGCCGTGCGCTGCCGGTTCGGGACTCATAAACCATGCGTTGGATGGCGTTTCGAACTTCCAGGCATAACAGGTCGGTAATCGGAAATGGAACCTCGTCTTGTTCCATGAAGATGAGGTTCGACGCCACGCCGTCGTCAACATCCAAGTAGTGCCTCACCAGTAGATTGGTGTCGAGGTAAGTGGTCATAGCTCGCCGGCGATGATTTTGTTGAACCTCTCTTCCTCCTGTTCCGTCATCGGCGCGGGACGGTTGCCCAGTTCGCGGAGTTTCTGGCAATGGGCCTCATGTCGTGCGCGGAGTTCCGCGAGCGTCGGCTTGTCCGCAGCCTTCTTTTTGAACTCAAAGGTCTCGCCTGCTTGCGTCCGTAATTCCGCGCTGCCGAAGCGTTGCACGGCTTCGATCACCTTGGCCCAGTCGGAGCCAAGTTCAGGCAGAGGAAAGGAAACAGAATTCATGATGTCCAAAGCTGCCTCCCAGACTCGGAGAGTCAAGCACCACAAACCCAGGCATGTCTCCTCGCTATCTCGTCAGCGCATACACCTTCACATCCACGCCGGGGGAGCCGATGAGGTGGTCCGGCGGGCGGTTGGGGTTATCAAAACCGGCTTGGAGGAGGGGATTGACGTCCCAGGTGTCGAGTTCCACATCCGCCAAAGGATACGGCGTGTGATGCACCTGACCGCAGCGAAGGCCGCGTGGCGTTTGGGAGAGCAGTAGGTAGCGTTCGGCGAGGAAGAATTCGAGGGTGCCGGGTTCAGCGAGGCGTGTCTGCGCATTCAGCCGGTAGCGAAAACGAGAAGGGGATTCGCCTCGGCGCTGGCAATGGTAGTCGATCCAGCCTTCCGACTGCGGCGCAGACATGCGGGCGTGCTGGTAGGGCAGATGAAAGAAGGTCCTCGCGGTACAAACAGCGAGCGGTTGATCGCAATCGAGTGAGTAAAACCACACGCCGTGACGGCCCTGCGCATCGCGGACGTAGGTGCGCACGTTGAGTTCAAGAAAATCACTGATTCCCGGCACCGGTGGGCAAAAACGCGGGCGGATGCCGCGCATGAAAAAGGGCACGATGGCCAGCCAGGCATCTCCTTGGAAGGTATCGACGGTCAAACCGGCAGGCAGCGTGCGCTGGATGATCTCCGGGGCCCAGCGCCAGTGCAGGAAGGCCAGCTTCTCCCAGCGCTGATACATCACAGGAGAACGCTGCGGCTGTTGGCGGACATCCAGTGTGCTCATGGAATGCGAATCTCCAGCCACTGAGCATCACTGCTGCGCGAAGTGATGAGTCGGCCGCTTTTAGGCATCGAAGAAGGGATGATGGCAAAATCACCGGCGCGGAAGGTTTCGCCTGCGAGATCGAGCTGACCTTGGGTGACGGCGAGGGTGAGGTTTTCGCCTTCGTGGCCGAGTTGCTCGGTGGTGGAGCAGAGACGCACGTCGAAGAACTCGCAGGTCACGAGCGGGCCGTTGGTGACGGCGGGCTGCATGGCGGGTTCGAAATCGGTAAAGTCGATGGATGCCAGGGACTCGGCGATGTGGAGCTGACGGGGCTTTCCATCGAGTCCGACGCGGTTCCAATCGAAGACGCGGTAGGTGGTGTCGCTGTTTTGCTGAATCTCATAGATCAGCAAGCCCGCGCCGATGGCGTGAATGCGGCCGCTGGGGATGAAAAGGCAGTCGCCTGTGCGTGGATGGATGACGTGGACGACCTCGGCGAGCGTGCCATTTTGCAGCGCGGTATCGAATTGAGCGCGGCTGACGCCTGTTTTGAGGCCGGCGTAGATTTTGGCACCCGGATCGGCATGGGCGATGAACCACATTTCGGTCTTCGGGTCGCCACCGAGCTCGGCAGCACGATGGGCGGGCGGATGCACCTGGATGGAAAGATCATCGCAGGCATCGAGGATCTTCATTAGCAGCGGAAACCAGGGCGAACTGCTCTTCAAATGGCCGAAGACCTCGGCGCGATGGTTTTGCCAGAGGTCATTCAAGGTCACGCCATCGGCGGTGGTGCTCATCGCCTCGGGGCGGTCGCTGACTTCCCAAGCTTCGCCAAAGGGTGTGGTGGCATCGGGAAGCGTGCGATGAAGCACGGACTCCAAACGTCGACCTCCCCAGACGCGGGATTGGTAAAAAGGCGAGAAGCGGATGGGGCGGGAAAAGTTCATCCGTGCACCAAAGCACGGGCTGCGTTGACGGTGCAAGGGGGACTTGCCATGATGACGGCATGAACCAGGTCGATGCAGCCTTTGTGGAGTCGTTGAAGCAGATCGTCAGCGCGGAGCGTGTGCTCACGCGGGACGAGGATCTCGTGCCGTATTCGTTTGATGGCACGGCAGCGCTGAAGCAGCGGCCGGGCGCGGTCGTTTTCCCGCTGACGACGGCGGAGGTGGCGGCGTGCGTGAAACTGGCGCGTGACAAGAGTGTGCCGGTGGTCACCCGCGGCAGCGGCACGGGGCTGAGTGGCGGCAGCGTCCCGCTGGCAGGCTGCCTGGTGCTTTGCCTTGTGCGGATGGGCAAGCTGATCGAGCTGGATGAGAAAAACCTCACGCTGCGTGCGCAAAGCGGCGTGATCACGAAGGAAATCGACGATGCCTGCGCGAAGGTGGGCCTGTTTTATCCGCCTGATCCCGGCTCGATGAAGATCTCCACCATCGGCGGCAATGTGGCGGAGAACTCCGGCGGACTTCGCGGCCTGAAATACGGCGTGACGCGTGACTATGTGATGGGCATCGAAGTGGTGCTGCCGGATGGCACGGTGACCTTCCTCGGCAATAAATGCGTGAAGGACGTGGCTGGTTACTCGATGAAGGACCTCTTCGTCGGCAGTGAGGGCACGCTGGGCATCATCACCGAGGTGCTTTTGAAGGTTTTGCCGCGTCCGAAAGCCCGCAAAACGATGCTGGCGCTCTACGATTCGATGGAGAAGGCCGCCGAAACGATCTCGGCCATCATCGCGGCGAAGATTATTCCCTGCACGCTGGAGTTCCTCGATAAAATGACGGTGCGCTGCGTGGAAGATTACTCCAAAATTGGCCTGCCGACGGATGTGGAGGCCGTGGTGCTGATGGAGACGGACGGGCATCCCGTCGTCGTCGAAGAAGAAGCCGCTCAGATGATGGCGCTGGCACGTGCGAATGGTGCCAGTGAGGTGCGAGCCGCCGAAAACGAGCAGGAAGGCGCGAAACTGGCCGCTGCACGCCGCAATGCCTTCTCCGCTCTCGCTCGCGTGCGGCCGACGACGATCCTCGAAGATGTGACCGTGCCACGCAGCGAGCTGGCTCGCATGGTGAGTTTCATTAACGAGGTCGCCCAGCGTCATAACCTGCTCATCGGCACTTTCGGCCATCTCGGCGATGGCAATCTACACCCGACGTTTTTGACGAATGAACGCGATCACGAGGAAATGCACCGTGTGGAAGCGGCGCTGGAGGAAATCGTCGATGAGACGCTGAAACTCGGCGGCACTGTCACCGGCGAGCACGGCGTGGGTTTGGCGAAGAAGGGCTTTTTGAGGCGTCAGCTCGGTGAAGGCAGCTTTGAACTCATGCGCACCGTGAAGAAGGCACTCGATCCGCAGGGCCTGCTGAATCCGGGGAAGGTGTTTGATGCGGCTTAGACCGCAATGATCTCATGCACCCGCTGATCATGCGCCTCGACTGGCAAAGCATCGAGGAGTTGAAAGCGGTGGGCTAAAGCGATGCGGCGGGCTTTGCACTGCGGCTGGGCCAAAAGCCGATCGTAGTAGCCTCCGCCGCGCCCGAGACGGGTGCGGTGCTCTGCGGAGAAGGCGAGACCGGGCACGAGGATGAGGTCGAGATCAGCGATGTCGAGCGGCGGGCAGGTTTCGCTGGGTTCCCAGGCTCCGAGACTGCTACGGATGAGATCGGCTTCGGATTGAATGAGGCGCGGGACGAGGTTTTCACCCTCAATGGCGAAGAGGGCGGCTTGGTGACCATGCTCGCGGAGCCACGAAAGAAAGCCGCCGATGAGATCCGGCTCCCCGCGCAGGCCGCCGTAGATGGCGACGGTTTGATGCGAGGGCCAGGCGGTGGTGTGCTGTTTTATAGCGGCGATGAGCGCGTCGTTGGCTTCTGCGGTGACTTCACGGAGAAGCTGGCGCATGCGCTGGCGGATGGCGGGCTTGTCTTCCATGATGAAGATAGGCCCGAATTTACAGATCCTCGGGCCTCTGCAGCAACTCGGCGACACGCTTGAGCAATCGCCCAGCGGCACCGCCATCGCAGACGCGGTGATCGAAGCTGAGGGTGATCTCGGCTTTGGTGACGGGGATGAATTGGTTCACTTCATCGCTCCAATGAGGAACCTTGCTGCCAGCGCCGAGGCCGAGGATGAGGTTCTGCTCGGGCAGGGGAATGGGCGTGGCCCAGACGATGCCGAAGGTGCCGAAATTCGTGACGGTGGCGATGCCCGGGCGGTTCATGTCGTGCGGCAGGCGGCGGGCGCGGGCCTGTTCGACGAGGTTGTTGTAGGTGGGCACCAGTTTGACGAGCGGGATTTTATCGACCTCGCGGATGACGGGGACGAAGACGCCGTCTTCGACTTCGACAGCGAAGCCGATGTCAATGGCGCGGGGATGCACGATGCGATTGCCGATGAGGCGGCCGGCGACGGCGGTATTTTCAGAGAGGGCGATGGCGAGGGCGCGGATGGCGTAGAGGGCGGGGCCGGGCTTGGGATTGGCCTTTTTGCGATGCGCGAGCATGGCATCGAGCATGATGGGGCTGCCGACGGTGGCGAGCGGTCGTGACCAGGCGCGGCGCATGCTATCGGCGACGGCGATGCGCATCGGCGAGGCTTTGGTCATGCGGTGCTGCTCCAGGCCGCGGAGGAAGGCCTCGAAGTCTTCGACGGTGACGCGGCCGCCTGCGCCAGTGCCAGGCACGCCCGCGAGATCGGAGGCATTCAATCCAAGCTCGAGCATGCGGGCACGCATGCGCGGTGAGATGTAACTGGCCCCGGTGGCTCCAGCAGGTACGGGCAGGCCACCGACGACGGGCTCGACCTTCGGCTGCGGCGAGGAGATGACGTCGTCATCGCTGATCTGGAAGTGCAGATTCTCGACGACATCGGCCATGCTGGTGTTGTGCTGCTGGGCGATGCTGGGCTGCGGGGTATCGGCAAAGCCGAGGTTCTGCGCGTCCTCTTCACTGATCTCAAAGGCGGCGAGGGTGGAGCCGACGGCGTAGCTGGTCTGCGGGACGGCGATGATTTGCGTGATCTTGCCTGCGCAGGGCGCACTGACGGACATCGTGGCCTTGTTGGTCTCGACATCAAAGAGATCACTGGCGGCCTCCACGCTGCGTCCTGCCTCGACCAAGATGCGGACGATGGTGGCCTCGGCGATGGATTCGCCTAGCTGGGGCATCAGGATGGGAATGGTGGGCATCTTTGGGGCTTTGGGGGCTTCGTCCTCGTTCTCCTACTCGAACTCGTCCTCGTTCAACTCGTGTGGTGAGGCCGGGCGGGATTGAAAACTGAAAATTGGAGACTGAAAATTGAAAATTGGCGCTGACGCGGCGGGAGGGAATATCGAGGACGATTTTAATACCTCAGCAGGTTGCGCAGCGCCCCGGCGATGCTGGCGACGGTGGGGCGATGGGCTTTCCAGAGGTTGGGGTGATAGGGAATGGGCGTGTCCTTGGCGTTGAGGCGCATGGGCGGGGCGTCGAGGAGGTGGAAGCCTTCACTGGCGACGCGGGAGATGACCTCGGCAGTGACGCCGCCCCAGGGGAAGGCCTCGCCGACGGCCAAAAGGCGGCCGGTGCGGGCGACGGAGCCGAGGATGGTATCGGTATCCATGGGCTTCACGCTGCGGAGATCGACGACTTCGATTTGATAGCCATCGAGCTGGAGTTCCTCGGCGGCGCGGATGGCATCATGCACCATGGCGCTGTAGGTGACGACGGTGGCGTGGCGGCCGGGGCGGGCGATGCGGGCTTTGCCGATGGGCAGGCTGCGCTCGCCGATGGATTCGGCTTTGAGATGGTAATAGAGGAATTTGTGCTCGCAGAAGATGACGGGGTCATTGAGCTCCACGCTATCGAGCAGCATCCAGTAGGCATCCTCGACGGTAGCGGGGGTGAGGATGACGAGGCCGGGATAGTGGGCGTAGATGGCCTCCATGCTCTGGCTGTGAAAGGGGCCGCTGCCGGCGGTGCCGCCGCTGGGCAGGCGGATGGTGAGAGGGCAGGGGGTCTCGGTGCGCCAGTAAAGCGTGGCGGCTTGATTGATGATTTGATTGAAGCCGATGCTGGAGAAATCGGCGAACTGCATCTCCACGATGGGGCGTGCGCCTTCGATGGCGGCACCGATGGCGAGGCCGACCATGGCGTCCTCGCTGATGGGGGAGTCAAAGACGCGGCCGGGGAACTCTTTGCCGAGGTTTTTGGTGGCTTTGAAGGCTCCACCGAAGGTGTCGATGTCCTGACCGTAGAGGAAGACGGCGGGGTCGTTTTGCAGCGCGTCGTATTGAGCCTCGCGGATGGCTTCCAGGTAGGTGATGCTGCCGCTCATGGGTTCTGCCCCTCCACGAGTCCGGCGGTTGAAAGCGCCTGCCAGTTCTCTTTGAAGGGATCGGGTGCGGGTTCTTTGGAGACTTTGGCGACGGTTTGATCAATGAGGCGACGAATCTCCTCCATCTGGGTGGTGAGTGCCGTTTCGGACACCCAGCCCTGCTCCATGGCAAACTTCGCGGCCACTTCGATGCAGTCGCGAGCCTCGTGTGTGTGGCGTTTTTTATCCGGGATGTAGCTGGCGTCATCATGCTCGCCATGTCCGGCGAGGCGCAAAAGAGTGCCGACGACGATTTGCGGGCCTTCTCCAGCCTTCGCACGAGCTGCAGCACCTCGGAAGGCGGTCAAGCACGCGGCGAGATCCGTGGCATCGATGTGTTCACCGTGGACGCCGTAGCCTTTGGCACGGTCCACAAGGTTCTCGCAGGCATACTGGCGGGTGTTCGGCGTGGAGTAGGCGTATTGGTTGTTCGCGATGCTGACGATGAGCGGGAGTTTTTCGACGGCGGCTAGGTTCATGCCCTCATGAAAGGCTCCAGTGGAGGTGGCCCCATCTCCCACGCTGGTGGCTCCGATGGAATCTCCGAGCGTGCCTTTGAGCCGACGGGCAAAAAGCGCCCCGGCGACGACGGAGAGCAGGCTGCCGAGGTGGGAGATCATCGCCATGTAGCCTTCCCGAGGGCGACCACGGTGGATATTGCCATCACGGCCACGCATCGGGCCGGTGGCGGCCCCTAGGTAGGTGCGGAGAGTCTCGATGATCGGCTCACCGAAGGCCAGACGCCCGGCCTGATCGCGAATTAGCGGACCGTAAACGTCTTTCCCCATGCGGAGCTGCACGCCCATGGCGGCGGCGAAGGCCTCCTGACCTTTCCCGAGATAAACACCGCCTACGATGCGCCCACCGGCGCGGTAGAGCGCTCCGAGCTTTTCCTCCAGCATTCGGGAAAGCCTCATGTAATAGAGGGCATTCAGATACTGCTCCTGAAAATCCGTCGAGTAGACGGATGACGTGCGTTTGGAGGATGTCGTGACGGGAGAGGCGGACACGGGCTTCTTTTTAGCGAAATACGGCGGAATCGTCAACAGCGTGGGTTGCCTGAAAGGGCCTTCGGGTGTGAAAACAGGCAGTTTTTGGCCTGTTGAGGCAAAGTTTGGCTTGGATGAGCTTCAAACGACCCATGATTCCGCTCGAGGCGGCAGCCTTTGAAATGGCTAGAAGGCATTACTTCTAAATTTTTATAATTTGAAGAGGTGGAATGGTCGGTAAGTGCTATATTTTATGAAAATATTGTAAAATTACAATAATTTTATTTTCTTTTGTGCAGACTTACCCCGAATACCATGAGCGTCATCATGCAAACCTCCGCTATCCCCTCCTCTAATCCCTTGGCTATCAAGGATTTCTCCATCGATAGCCTCGGTCATCTCATTGTGCCGGACTATCCCATCCGATTTGGTTTCCAAATCGATGTGGTGCCAGAGAATTGCCCCTCGCAGATTATTTTCGGCCTTGCTGCCCGTGACCCCGCGAATAGCGGGTCGGCCAAGACGTACGGCTTTGCCGTGCGCATCGACCTCGAAAACCGCGAAATTTGGGACGTGCTCAATGGAGCCGGTCTCGTGGGTTGGGTTGAGCATCCACTGGGTCTCGCAGGTTACACCGATGAGGAGCCGCTGCTTCTTGGCTGGGAGATCGAGCTTCATGGGCACAATTTGATCCCCAAGCTTCAGATAGCGGATCAGCAGTGGCTCTACCCCACGATTCACTGCCCCGATGCCACCACGATGGAGGCTGTCGTCGGCTGGGAAGGCGAGTGGGAGAATGGCACGCGTGGCTTTGTGATGCATCCCGCCCTCTGGCGCGAGCATCTGCCGGTGCCGCAATCCAAAGAGCCCAAAGCGTCCGCCGATGAGCCTGTAGCCGCTGCTTGAATCATGCCGCAAACCCCGCTAGGGGCAGCGGCTCATGAAGAACACCGATAGTCGCATCCTCATCACCGGCGGGGCCGGATTCATCGGCAGCGCCCTCGTTTGGGAGCTGAATCGTCGTGGCTGCGAAAACATCGTCGTTTGCGACCGCCTCAGCACGGATGAGAAATGGAAGAACCTCGTGCCGCTGCGCTTTGCCGACTACATCGACGGCCATGACCTCCTTCAGGCCGTGCAGCATTCGCCCGCGAAACTGGGCCGCTTTGACCACGTCCTCCACCTCGGAGCCTGCTCCGCCACCACCGAGCGGGATGCGGACTACCTCATGCGGAACAACTACGAGTTCACCAAGCAGCTCTGCCAGTGGTCGCTCGCCAATC
>Ga0209299_1002224_pt1 | contig 10423 bp, 10 predicted proteins | sample S_140806_MF_Meta_FD_187326 | JGI IMG/M metagenome (GOLD analysis project Ga0209299, IMG submission 187326) | Freshwater microbial communities from Lake Simoncouche, Canada to study carbon cycling - S_140806_MF_MetaG (SPAdes) (version 2) | ecosystem: Environmental > Aquatic > Freshwater > Lake ...
CATTAAAAATTACACGGCAAGGTGCCCTTCTTTCGGAATATCCCTGGTCGGTGAGGGCAGAAAAAGAATTTTTCCCTATGAGAAATAGAATCATAGCTGGATTAAGTGATGGTGTTTTAGTCGTAGAAACGGCTGAAAGAGGTGGCTCTATGATAACTGCGCAATTAGCCAATGATTATAACAGAGAAGTAATGGCTTTGCCAGGAAGAATTACAGATAAATGGTCGCAGGGTTGTTTGAAATTGATAAAAAATCAAGAGGCTTCTCTTGTTTCTGGTTCCGAAGATATTACCCGTATTCTTCAATGGAAAGAATCTAATGCAAAGCAAATGATTATTCCTTTTTTAGAACCACTAGAAAAAAAAATAGTAGATTTATACGTCGATGCCAAATCTATTTCTTTGGAATATCTTTTATTACATTCTTCCCTTTCTATTGGCTCATTGAGCCAGCTTTTACTAGATATGGAATTTAAAGGACTCTTAAAGGAATTGCCAGGGAAAAGGTATCAAAAATTAATTTAAACAGGATGAAGTTATATAAAATAGTTATCGTCGTTTCCGGATTATTTTTAATCCCCCGTTTTGCTTTTTCACAAGATTTATCCAGAAATACTAAACCTGTTAATATTATTTTAATGATAGCTGATGGCATGGGCATTAGTCAAATTACAGGTGGGCTTTACCAAAATGATAAGCAGCTTGCTGTGGAAAAAATGCCTTTTATTGGATTACAAAAAACGAACTCTTTTAATAGCTTAAATACAGATCCTGCTGCTGCAGCAACAGCGATAGCCTGTGGAATAAAATCGTTTGATGGTGCTTTAGGTTTATCCATGGACTCTGTTTCTATTCCTTCTATTTTGGAGTGGGGGACTAAAAGCAAGATGAAAACCGGGGTTATTACAACGGCTAGTATGACCCATGCAACTGTGGCCGCATTTTGGGCGCATTTATCAAATTATCAAGAGGATGAAAAGATTGCTTCTCAACTAATAAAATCACCACTGAATCTTGTGATTGGAGGTGGAGAGAAGTTTTTTAGCACCAGGAAAGATAATGTAAATCTTTTGGCTTCATTATCTGCCAATGAATATCAGGTGGTTTCTGTTTCTTCTGATGCCCAAACATTTCCAACGGCAGATATTTCAAAAAATTACATTGCCTTTACGGCATTCGATTTACCATCCACTATTTTAGATGGAAGAAAATATTTACCATCTGCCACTTCATTTGCCATTGATTTTTTGAATGCTAAGGACAAAGAAAATCATGGTTTTTTCTTATTGGTAAATAGCGCTCAAACGGAATGGGGGGCAAAGCTCAATAACCCTGAATATATGCTCACGGAGTATGAAGATTTTAACCAAACAATAGAAAAAGTCTTATCTTTTGCTGAAAAAGATAGAGAGACATTAGTTATTGTTACTTCTGGTTATGAGTTAGGTGGATATGCCATAAATCCAGGATCAAAGCCTGGGAAATTACAACATGAATTTACTGGAAAAAGGGTCACGGGCACTTTAGTACCAGTCTTTTCCTATGGTCCTGGCGCTTTTAATTTCACTGGTTTTTATGAAAATATTGATTTTCTCCCCAAGTTGAAAGCATTATTTGGTTGGAATTAAATGTCTTTCAGCATGATAAGAGGAACGAACCAGCGGGCCACTTTCTACATAATCAAACCCTCTTTTTAATCCTTCTTCCTTATAAAAGGCAAAGATATCAGGATGTATAAACTCGGCTACATCAAGGTGCATTTTTGTAGGTTGAAGATATTGACCAATAGTTAGTACATCACAGCCGTTCTCCACTAAATCATCCATGGTTTTTGAAACTTCTTCTTTTGTTTCCCCAAGGCCGACCATAATACCTGATTTAGTTCTTTTGCCAAAAGCTTTTGTCCTTTTTATTTGCTCTAGACTGCGAACATATTTAGCTTGAGGTCTTACCAAACGATAAAGACGTTCAACAGTTTCCATATTATGAGAAACAACTTCTTGTCCAGCGCTAATCATTCTTTCCAAGGCCTCCCAATTACCTTTGACATCGGGTATAAGGCTTTCAATAGTAGTATTGGGACTCAGTAATTTAATCTGATGTATCGTTTGAAACCAAACCTCTGCTCCACGGTCAGCTAATTCATCTCTATTTACAGAAGTAATAACGGCATGTTTAACTTGCATTAATTTTACTGCTTCAGCTACTCTACCAGGCTCTTCAATGTCATATTCGGTAGGCCTTCCTGTTTTTACGGCACAGAAAGAGCAAGATCTGGTGCAAATATTCCCCAGAATCATAAAAGTTGCAGTTCCAGCACCCCAGCATTCCCCCATATTGGGACAACTTCCTGACTGGCAGATAGTATGAAGTTTATAGGTATCAACTAATTCCCTGACTTTTTTAAATTCAGGACCGATTGGAAGTTTAACTCTAAGCCAATCAGGCTTTTTGACATGCTTTTCTTTAGGAGTGGCAATAGGTAATTCAACCATGAAAATGATTTATATTTAAATGATTATTTTCTTCTTCCGAGGCGCAAATTTACAAAAAGATTAAGATAAATATTTTGATTATTATTTATACCCATTTCCTCATTATCGGCCAGAATAGGAACGTCTTTAATATACCCGTCTGCCATGATACCTATTTCTGCAGAGCGAATAAATTCACCGTAAGCACCCCAGTCAAAATGTAAACTTCCTTTGACATGCACTCCAGGGATGATACCCAGTTCATCTAAACCTTTAGTTAATTTATCTGCGCCGAAAACATCATCCCAGTTTAAAAACCGATGGGCATTTTCTAATGAATATTTCTCACTTCGTATACTTGTGAAATTTCCTGGATTATCAGAGGTATGTCTTAAAATAAGATAATAAGGTTTTAACAATCCAAGGGTAGCACCCCCCTCATAACTTACACCCATAGCTAATCCTTTGCGCTTACCTTTTTCCGATAAAAATCTCTTTTCCCCAACGCCCAATCTCAAAGGGTAGAAATTATTTTGCTTGCCAAAAATGAATCCACGAAAAGTGCCTCTGGGTCCTGACAGGGATATGTTTTTTTGTTGCCTCGTTTCAATTGGATCTTTTAATTCTCCAAATTCAGCAAAATAATATTGGGATAAGTTATACTTTACTATTTTTCCAATTTGATATCCGAAACTAAAACCGTTGGTATAAATTCTTGCATTTACGCCACTTTCTTTTTGGTATAAAACACCTTTATCTTGATTGTAATTGTTTCTTCCCAAGGACAAGGTTTGTTGAGCCAGACCTTCAGAGGTAATTAAAAGGCTGGTAATGGTGAAAATTGTCAACCAATAATTATGGTTAATCCAGATTATCTTTTTCTTGACCATTTCTAAATTATTTATTTTAAGACAATTTTTCATTCACTTAGGTTCATACCTTTTCACATCCTTCTTTAATAATGTTAAATATACCAAAAAAATGTTAATTTACTTTCCGTAAACCAGTCTAAAAATTCATGGAGGTATTAATATATAGTGAACATTCGTCTAATAGATTCTACTATGTTTTAGAATGGATTTTTAAGGGCGTTGCTTCCTTTAAAATTACGCACAATTTAAAGGAGTTAGCACTTCATGGAGGGCCTTCCATTATTTATGGTAATGTGGAAAATCGAAATGAGGCTATTCAAATTCCTGACAGCGGCTATTTGTGGAATCTAGACGTGGAACCAATATTACCTGAAACGGCGTTGGTGACTTTTCCTATTCAAACGCTGAGCGCAGATATTTTTACTTTTATTTTTTACGCTTTGACCAGATGCGAGGAATATACCAAAGATAATCTGGATTCATGGGGCAGATTTAAAGCGGAAAATAGTCTGGCATTCAAAGGAAATTATTTACATATTCCTTATGTGGATCTGGTTAGAGCAAAATTATTTGACACTATAAAGGAAAAATGGATTTCTTTTGAGGTTCCTCTTCCAATATTTAACAGACAAATTACTTATGATATTGATGTTGCCTGGGCTTATTTATACCGATCTTTTTTTAGACATGTTTATGGTATTCTAAGAGATTTAATAAGAAGCGATTTTATGGCTATCAGAGATAGATGGATCGTTTTAAGTCATTTAAAAATGGATCCATTTTTCACTTTTAGCCGCCTGTTAAATATTCATTCTGCTATTGGAGATAAGCCTATCTTTTTTTTCCTAATGGGGAATAAATCGAGAATTGATCGTGCTGTTGGTTTAAAATCTAAAGCTTTCAAGCAATTAATTCGTGATTTGTCAAGTAAATACATCATTGGTTTGCATCCTTCGATGAGAAGTGGAAGAAATCTTGATATTTTACAGGAGGAATATAACTTATTGAGGGAGTATGCGGGGCAGCAAATGCTACATTCCAGACAACATTATCTTCTTTTGAATCTCCCCGAAACTTATCGGAATCTTTTAAATATAGGAGTAAGAAATGATTATTCAATGGGTTATGCCAGTAAAAGCGGATTTCGGGCGGGAACTTGTTTCCCATTTCATTGGTATGATATTGAAAAGGATATCTGTACAGATTTGACAATTCATCCTTTTCAGGCTATGGATGTAACTTTCTGGGTTTATGGGCAAAATACCCCGGAAAATGTTTTAACTGAGCTAAGAAATTTGGAAAATCAGGTTAAATCAGTGGGTGGAACTTTTACCTTAATCGCCCACAATAGTTCGTTTTCTGGGCCAGGAACCTGGGAGAAATGGGAACTTATTTATTTCGCATTTTTAAAAAATGAAAATCTATGATTACTATTATTCACAAAACTCCTTCCATTGCTGGAAATTATCTGGCCGATTTACGAGATAGCTCCGTTCAGCAAAATAAAGTTTTATTTCGTCGTAACCTTCAAAGATTAGGGGTGTTTATGGCACATGAAATAAGCAAATATCTATCTTTTGAAGTTAAAAATATTCAGACGCCACTAGGAATTGCAGCTTGTAACAAGCTAAATACACCCATTGTGCTAGGTACCATCCTCAGAGCTGGCTTGCCTATGCACCAGGGATTTTTGGATGTTTTTGATGATGCTGAAAATGCTTTTCTTACCGCTTTTAGAAAACATCATCAAAGTGGTAAATTTGACATAGAAATGGAGTATATTTCCTGTCCCGATCTTACAGATAAATGCCTGATTTTAATAGATCCTATGCTTGCAACCGGAGCATCTATTATAAAGGCAGTTGATCATCTTTCAGCTTATGGAATTCCATCGACTATCCATATCGTTTCCGCTATTGCTTCAAAAGAAGGGCTGGATTTGGTTCATAATAAGTTGCCCTATGCCCATATTTGGGTTGGCGATGTAGATGAAGAATTAACGGCAAAATCATATATTGTTCCTGGATTAGGTGATGCCGGTGATTTAAGTTATGGCGAAAAATGTCAAGATTAATGGTTGACTATTATCGTATTTTTATGAAGTATCTGTTTTTCTTTAAAGAAACATTGAAAGTTTCCCCGGGATTTGAACGAAATGCTACGGTAGGATTTAGATGCGTTGCCGATAAATAATCGAAGTTAAATATTGGTAGATTCTCTAATGAAAAGAGTTGAATTCAATACCAATTGGGGTAAAGAGGTAATATTCTGAATTTTTCCTTTATTTTTTATTTGATGAAATAAAAGCTGTGCTGCTTCCTTACCTATGGAAAATGCAGGTTGAGTTAAGGTTGACAAGGCAGGATTTAACAAAGCAGCTGTGGGTAAATTTGAAAAGCTAATAATTTTGAGTTGTTTTGGTATATTAATTTCAATTTCATTGCAGATATGATAAGTTTGAACGGCTAATTTTTCGACTGATGAAAAGACACCTAATAATTCTGGCAGAGGCTTTAAAAAATCTCTAATTATTTGGAAGCTCAAGGTTTCATCTGTTCCTGCTTCGAGAACATGAATATTATTTCGTTGGACATGATGTTGTCTTAAAGCAGCTAAGAAACCATCTTTACGATGATTAATGGCTGACATTTGGTTTGAAAGAGACAGGAAGGCAAAATTTTTACAATTCCTTTTTATCAAATGTTCTGAAGCCTGAAACCCTGCCTGATAATCATCTGTAATAACTCTTGGCGCATCAATATCAAAAATAGCTCTGTCAAAAAATACGAAAGGAATACCCTTTTGTATCAATTCATGATAATGGGCATTACTATTTGTAGATCCTGAGGACGAAATTAAAATGCCGTCAACCCTTCCATTTAAAAGGTGCTTTATAATTTGCTCCTCTTTCTCTGGTATTTCATGCGTGATATAAATCAAAACGTGGTATTTAAGTTCCTCTGCAATAGATTCAATACCATTTATCACCAAGGAGAAAAAATTATGAGCAATTTCGGGAATGACTACGGCGATTGTTTTGCTAGAATTTCGTCTTAAACTACTGGCGAAAGGGTTGGGTTGATAGTTTAATTGTTTCGCAAGTGCCAGCACTTTTTCCTTTGTTTCCGCCTTTATTTCATAGCTATCATGCAAGGCTTTTGATACCGTTGAAACGGAGAGATTTAGTTCCTTTGCGAGCTTTTTGATATTTACATTTTCCATGGTATATTTATCGCGGAGGTTAAGTTGTTTTTATTGAAGACAGGAAATTTAGGATAATTTATTACAGACAGTTCCTCTGTAAAAGTAGATAAAGGAAAATTAATTATTGGCCTAATTTGAATGAATTGTATTTTGATTTAAAAAAATGTTCCTTATTACTAAAAATGAAGGAAATCCATTACCTTAGGTTCCATCTGTTAAATTATTTCGACGCAAAAAATTAAAAAAAATGAGTGTTTTTAAAATGATGGCCATCCTGGGTTTTGTTTTTTCTTACCAATGCGCCTATGCTCAGAGATATAAAGAAGTCTTATATGATAAAATTGATACCCTTTCGGATATCCCCTATCATCGTTCCACCGGTCTTTCAGGGGAAATGGAGAATCATTTACTGGATCTTTATTTGCCTCCTCAACAAGATACTTTTTTAAAAAGACCTGTAATGGTCTTTATTCATGGAGGCGGATTTAGGAATAATACCAAAGTGGGGTCATTTAACGGACTTATTTGTACTGGTTTAGCTCAAAGAGGGTATGTCTCCGCTTCTATCGATTATAGACTGGGTATTGATTCCTCAAACAGTGATATTGCCTATTTTGAGGCATTTATCCGAGCTGTTCAAGATGCCAAGGCTGCCGTAATTTACTTAAAGAAAAATGCGGTTGCTTTTAGAATAGACACTTCCCAGATTTTTATTATGGGCAGTTCAGCTGGGGCAATGACCGCTTTAGGGGTTGGTTATTTAGATCAATTCGAGGTTCCTGCTGCCATCACTGCTAAATGGGGAACCTTAGATTTTGTAAATTCAGATGTTTCTTCGAATGTTCATGGTGTAGTGAATTGTTGGGGAGCATTGACAGATCTTTCTATCATAAAAAAGGGAGATATTCCCGTTTTTTTAGTACATGGGGAAATGGATAAGACAGTCCCTTTTGATTCCTCTTATTCCTGGCATGGATTTAAATATGGCAGCCTTCCCATTTTTCAAAAGGCACTTCAATTAGGTATTCCAACAGGTTATTTACCCTTTCCAAATACTGGACACACCTTAGATGGAAAAAAGGAAAAGCAAATAGTTGCCCTAAATGAAATAGTACATTGGCTTTTTACTCAACTAAAACAAAATAAATCGACAGGTAAGGCAGGGATCAAAAGATTTGAACAAGAAATTTTGGTGTTTGATAGTCTGAATGCTGCTATTACTCATCCGGAAAATGCGGTTTTAGTAACGGGAAGCAGTTTTGTCAGACTTTGGAAAAATGTAGCAACCGATTTAGCTCCATTCCCCGTCATACATAGAGGATTTGGCGGGAGTAATATCCCTGAAATGGCTTATTATATAGAGAGAATTGCCTCTACCCATTCTTTAAAAGGAATTGTTATGTATAGTGGCAGTAACGATTTAACGGTTTCAAATAATGATAAATCACCGATCCAGATTCTGGAAACTTACAAGCAGATTGTTCATACTATTCGGAAAAAATTTCCCGAAATTCCTATTATATGGATTGAAATATCGCCTTCGCCCAGAAGGTGGAAAGTATGGGATAAAATAGAAGAAACAAATCAGTTGATTCGTGAATATGCTGCAACTCAGCCTTCCTTATTCACCGTCTCAGTGAAAAATGCTTTTCTTGATAGCACGGGTCAACCCATTGGGAAATATTTTGGCAAAGATACCTTGCATTATAATGAGGAAGGTTATGTAGTTTGGGGAAATTACCTCAGACCACAAATTCATCAGATATTGAAAGATAAATAGTATTACTTTAAATAAAAAAAGCCCGGTGTATTTAAACTTACCGGGCTTTCTTATTTTATAAAAATCCTTTTTATCTGATGGTTATATTCACCGGACTTAAAGTTCTTTTTAATGAAACTAAATTATTTGCCGTAATGGCCTCGACCTGTAAGCTAAATGATTTTCCTTTTTCATTTGGCACGGTATAAGGTACTGTGATTACATGTACGCGTTCTGTTGCTGAAAAATTAGCAACAAAAGGGACGCTTCTTACAAAATTATAGGTACCTGAAGTACCAATTCTTTGGTAAAACTTAAACTCCTTAATGTCGGTATTTAAAGCATGAGCCTTAATGGTCAGGTTAACAGTACTATTGGCGTCAGCACTTGTTACAGGTGATGTCAGGGCAGAAACTTGTGCCACATCACCTACGATTTCAAACAAATCGTTTGTAGGATTATATTCTTTATGGCAAGCTGAAAGAAATACAACCAGAAGTAAAAGCATATTATTTATAACTCTCATAGTTCAATACTGTTTAATAATTAATTAAAAATCCACATTTTAACGTCAAGGTCGCGGAAATTTTGTGTTGCAACCGCTGAATTTCTAGATGTTTCGGAGGTAGGATAGGCAGCTCTCTGAATCCATTTGCCTTTCAAATCAGGATTATGATTAGCAGGAAGGGTTAGACCAGAAAGAATAGTATTGCTATAGTCATAACGACGTAAATCGGTCCATGCTTCAGGATTAAGAAAAAGTGCCTTATATTTTTCAGCAATGATATGCGAAATACTTAAATTTTCAGCACCAACACCAATTTTAGGATGGGTCGTAAAAGTGGTAATATTAGCTGCTGACACGCCAATTTTAGTCATATTTGCTCTGATTCCGTCCAAATAGGCATTATAAGCATCGGGATTACCTTTTCCCCCATTTTGCAATAATCTTACTTCAGCTTCAATAAACTTAGCTTCTGCTAAAGTAACCATTTGTAAAGGAGCCAGAAGGCTGAAATTCCAACCGAAGAAATTTGTTCTGTCATTATATACAGTAGTTGCACCTGAGCCAGTACCTGGATTTGTCCCTTTAAATAAAGGATCAGCAGCTACATTTTTAAAAGCAAGTAAAGAAACTCTTGGGTCAACTATTTCCTGAATGGTTCCATTCATAAGGTTCATAAACTGACCACCAAAAGTAGTAGTTAAGTTTCCTGTATTATTTGCTAATGCCACTGAGTGCCATGGACTAAAATTACGATCGGTGTAAACGAGCTGAAAATCTTCGTTAAGGTATATTTACCGTCTAAGTCGGTGGTTGTTCCTGTGGTAGATCCTTTGATAGTGACATTTACCCCAATTAAGGGCTCATCATCCATACTTGATACTACCTTCCCTGAAACATTGATGTTTTGCCCGTATAACTGTGTTATTAAGGCAAAAGATAAAATGAATGGTAAAATAAACTTCATACTGAAATAATGTTTGATTAGTTAAATTTTGTGGAACAATATAGGTTGAAATGTCTGTTTAAACAAATAAATTATAAGTCTAAAAGTAATACTTTGAATTATATTTCCACAAAGCTCAATAGATATTCAAATCGTTTTTGAAATTTTCTAACACTTTTATGGCAAAATCAACTTCTTTTTTGTGGGCTCTAAATACCAAAATAGCCATTCTAATCCATATAACCCCTTGAATTGTTGTCGAGGAAACAAAAATCTGCCCATCTTCGTGAATAAAGGATAAAAGCCTTGTATTTGCTTCATTGGCGTCCCCTTGAGCTGGTACATAACGGAACAACATGATGCTAAGTGCTGGAAATGGGCCAACTTCAAATCCAGCTTTTTGGATTTCATGGTAAAAATAATGGCTAAGTTCAATTTTTTCAGCTAACGCTTTGCGAAATGGAGAAATGCCTAACATAGATAATGAAAACCAAATGCGCATTCCTCTGAAATGTCGCGTCAATTCAGGGGAATAATCTGCAGGAGATCGTTCTCCCTGTCCGTCGATGGAATCTTGTAAATAAGCCGCTGTATAAAAGTTAGATTTAAATAAATGTGCCGCCTCCCGGACTAAAATCACCCCAGATCCATAAGGCATAAAAAG
>Ga0209299_1002229_pt1 | contig 10409 bp, 11 predicted proteins | sample S_140806_MF_Meta_FD_187326 | JGI IMG/M metagenome (GOLD analysis project Ga0209299, IMG submission 187326) | Freshwater microbial communities from Lake Simoncouche, Canada to study carbon cycling - S_140806_MF_MetaG (SPAdes) (version 2) | ecosystem: Environmental > Aquatic > Freshwater > Lake ...
GTCCGAATGCAGAACAGCAGCAGCAGCAGCAGACGTGATGCCTTCATCTCGGCAGACACGATCAAAGAAGTCGCTAGCCAGTTCGCTGCATTCCACATTCTGCACCTCTGTGCCCAGGATGCGCCTGCTCCATACATCCATCACCATATAAACGTAGTAATACTGGCCTTTGACAGAGCCAGGGACCAGGGTGATATCCCAGGCCAGAACTTGATGAGTGCCCTTAGCCTCCAGCATTGGTACTGGTCTTGGCTCACGGGGTTGGCGGGCTCTGCCTCGATGATTCAGTAGGTCTTCTTCTCGCATGATGCGATAGATTGTCATCTCGGATCCAACGTACTGCTGTTCCTCGGCGAGGATCGCCACAATCTGGCCCGGTGGCAGATCGGCAAAGCGAGGATCATTGATGGTGTCAATCACTTTCTGGCGCTCTTGAGCGGTGAACTTGTGAGCGACTTGTCTCGGAGCTCCCTTACGGCGATCGATACTGAATCCCCGCCCGCTGATGTCCAGCCGCCAGCGTCTTAACGTTCGCCCGCAAACACCAAGAAGATCGGCCACCACTTTCAATGGCAAGCCAGCATCCGTACCGGCTTTGAGGAAATCTATCGCCTTGCTCCGATTCTCCATCTCAATCAAGTCTCCTCGCTTTGTGGCCAGAGGAGATCGCGCTTTTTTACAAGCATCAGCAGCGTTGCTGCCTCGGCAAGTGCCTTTTCCTTTTTCTGTAATTCACGCTCCAGCCGCCGATTTTGACGAATCAATTCCTGGTTCAGGCGCTGTAACTCCTTCTGATCGCTCATGCTCGGCGCACTGTGGCTGTTGGCATCCTCTGCCACCTGGCGCCAGCGGGCAAGCTGCTTGGGGAACAGACCCCGTTCGCGGCAATAGGCGCCCAGATCAGGACCGCTGAGTCCTGCTGCCTGGATCACTGCCGCCAGCTTGTCGGCCGCACTCCATTGTTCGGGTGCCTTGCTGGTGGCCGGCACCAACTGGCCTTCCTGCTTCCAGCGATGGCGCCAGCTGTAGAGGGTCTGGGCGTTAACTCCTGTAGAGCGAGCGATCTCAGCCACGCTTTCACGGTTTGGTGGGCTCATCCGCTGGCGGATCTCAGCCCGCAGCTCGGGGTCGTAAGGCGATTGCATCAGTCATCGGTGGGCCCCCTGGTGAATCGGTCAGACAGAGCGGACAACTTTGCTGGTAGTGGGGGGACGAAGCTTGTGGCGTTGTCAGTTATTGGCTGAGATCTATCATGGGCCGATAGCAATGAACTCAGTGCGATGTGTTCGCTGGTAACATATTGAGAGTTGTTGCGAGGATGCATCAGCGCGAAAAACTGAGTTCATGCTAAGCGGTGTGAGCCCTAACGCTTGGCGTCCAACGTTCGATAAAGATTCCATGATAGTAGTCTCGCGATGACATCTTCATCTCCTTCGGCACAGGGTGCTCAGCGTTCGTTCAACTCGGCCTTGCTTGAGCGAACCGTCATCGCCATTCCCTTGCTAGAACACATCCAGGAGGAGGTTAGCATGATCGAATGGGCGTTGAATAATCGCCCAGAGTGGTTTGGCTCCTTTAAATGTGCGGTTATTCTCAACCTGACCTATCCTGGTGGCACTGAAATGGCCTATGCTGCCGCAATAGAACTTGTAAGGCAGGCCAAGAAGCGCTTCCCTGACGAAGATCAAGATCCTGACGAAGGTCACGATAATGTAAATCCAGCCCTCGAAAAGGTTAGCAAGTATTCTTTTGTCGTGACAAGACTTAGCAATAAAGTCCGCCGCAAGATCATGGCTTTGAATCGTGACCTGTCTAATCAGCCGATCAAGGCTATTATTCCCACTCTCTATGATGTAATCATTGATCTTAATCTCGGTTATTATGCTGGTCGAGATGTGGCGAGGAAGTGGGTGCATGAGAATGTACCGCTTGCCATCAAGGCGATCCTGAAGGACACGATCGACATTGAGCAGAAAGTGCGTGATCGTTCAAAGTATTCCCAGCAGTATGTGTTTGCTCGAATAGAGGCACGCGCACTACTTGAACTCGTGAAAATGGATGCGGCCAATGATCATACTATAGCCCCCAGAAGTCAGGAAGCAAACGAACCGACAGGCCGCAAGACCAAGAAGAGCAAGCTGTCGGCAGCACCGGGTGACGTTGATGAAGGTCAATCCGAGGAGGATATAGACAAGTACCACGCCATCCACCACATCTGGCCTGATTTCGCGATCCGATCCTGCATTACCCAATCCGTAGCCACCGTGAAAGCCGATGCGGCTTATAGTTCTTTCGGTGCCGCAGGTAAGGGCTTAACTTGGGCCGTGATGGATTCCGGCATCAACGCCGATCATCCCCACTTCAAGTTGCATGGCACCATAGATACAAGCTCCGATTTGCACTGTGATTTCACAGATACTGAATCTGTGCCTGAGGGGAAGAATGGTGCCCTGATCGATATCTTTGGACATGGCACCCATGTAGCTGGAATCATCGCAGGCGAGCAGTGCGCTGAAGGTCCGGGGGCAAGCCCCGGAACAATGAGAGCTGTGACGCGCACCATTGAGTCATTTGAAGACGGTCACCCAGGAAAGGTCACAACCCAGACCCTCAAGTTGAGCTCAATCCGTGGCATGGCTCCTCAATGCAAATTGGTGAGTCTAAAAGTTTTGGATGAGGATGGCGATGGGCAGGTGAGTGGGTTGATCACTGCTATTTTTCATATTCAGACGGTAAACGCCTTTGGTCGTAATTTGCGTATTCATGGAGTGAACATGTCGCTTGGTTACGAATTTGAAGCCGAATGGTTTGCCTGTGGCCAAAGCCCTCTTTGCGTCGAAGTCAACCGGCTTGTTCGTTGTGGGGTGGTCGTGGTGGTTGCTGCGGGCAACACTGGATACGGTGTCTTGAGTGCCAAAGAACGGGGAACCAGTGCAGGCATGGCGCTGACGATCAATGACCCAGGCAATGCGGCACTGGCAATTACGGTTGGCTCCACCCATCGGGACATGCCGCATGTGTATGGGGTATCGTTCTTTTCCTCCAAAGGCCCTACTGGCGATGGACGATTGAAGCCAGATATGGTAGCACCGGGTGAACGAATCCTCTCCTGTGCAGCGGGCAAATTTAAGCAGAAAAAGGGGAAGAAAGATCCATCTGGGCTCACCCTCGACTGTGACTATGTGCAGGAAAGCGGCACAAGCATGGCGGCCCCACATGTGAGCGGGGTGATTGCCGCGTTTCTATCTGTGCGCCGAGAATTCATTGGCGAACCGGAGAGGGTGAAGCAAATCTTTGTTTCCACCTGTACTGATCTACAGCGAGAACGATCCTTTCAGGGAGCCGGTCTGGTTGATCTCATGCGGGCCATTCAGTCCGTTTGAGTTCTTCCAAGTCCGTCCTTTTGTTCTTCTCATTTTATCACCGACCAGATTATCCCCTTCCCTTCCCTTCCCTTCCCTTGCACTGATTCCTATGGATACCATCGCAAACATCCCCTACGTGCTGGTTCACTTTGATAAATCTGGCGCAGCCCAGAATCCTCTGGTTTTACCTGATGGCACCAAAGAACTTTTTGTGGTTTCTCACGGTTGGAACAACAGTCAGGAAGATGCGGAGAAGCTTTATAGGGAGCTGTTCACCCATTTCGCGGATGTTGCACCTGAAACTGTGCGGAACAGGAAACTGGCGATTCTGGGCATCATCTGGCCCTCCAAGAAGTTCACTGATCTGGTGGAGGCCACGGCCAAATCCGGTGGTGCCGCCAGCATGGGGGGCAACAAGCAGGCCGATGCGACCCTCCAGGTCAAGCTCGATCTGCTGCAGGACATGTTTGGGCCCGACTCTGCGGCCACCATCCAACAAGCCAAGGATCAGATCGGCGCATTGGATGAAGATCCAGCGGCACGAAATGAATTCGTGTCCCTCTTGCTCGGCTTGGTGGATCGCAGTGCCGCTGATAAGGACGATGCAACTGACAAGTTGTTCAAACTCAGCGGTTCCGAAATTCTCGACAAGCTGAAGTTGGACACCCCCCGCCCACAGGTCACCGCGAGCGCTGGGGGTGCGGCCGCCCTGCACGGTGATGCGACGGCACCTCTGACCGGCGGAGCCGCTGGTCTTGGGGATTCCTTCAACGGCATCAAGGCCGGCGCGATACGGCTGCTCAATTTCCTTACCTATTACGAAATGAAGGCACGTGCCGGTGCGGTGGGCAAGGGTGTGGGCGCGGTGATGGATGCGCTCCCCGCATCCATCGAGAGGATTCATCTGGTGGGCCACTCCTTCGGCGGCCGATTGGTGAGTGCCGCCGCGATGGCCTCCACCACCGACAAGATCAGGAGCATGACGCTACTGCAAGCGGCCTTTTCCCACAATGGCTTCTCAGCGAATTTCGACGAATCTCCCACGCCCAATCCGGGATTCTTTCGTTCTGTGATTGATCAAGGACGGGTGAAAGGACCGATCCTTATTACCCACACCCAAAACGACATCGCTGTAGGAATTCTATACCCGGCCGCTTCACGGCTCAGCGGCACAGTGGCTTCTGCATTTGGCGATAAGGATGACCAGTATGGTGGGATCGGCCGCAATGGGGCACAGAAGATGAAGCCCGGTGAGGTGAATGAGAATGTTAGTAAACTATTGTCGGTCAATGGGAACTATGACTGGCAAGCTGGCACGATCCACAATCTGGAGGGCAGTGACTTCATTCGTGACCCCAAGGGAGGTGATGCCCATGGCTTTGTGACCGGGAAGGAGATCGCCTGGGCGATTGGATCCGCAGCGTCGTAAGCGAGTGTGGATTGGGCGAAGTGCCACCTCGCGTTGGGGATTCATGGCCCCGGTCGGCGCAGCCAGTGCTCTCAGCAGCGCTGGCTGCTCTCGGCTCACGCTCCGGATCAGAGCGATGGTGAGACGTTGCTCGACCAATTCCAGTTCAACACAAGCAATGGGCTGCCACTATCTCTGCTGATGAAGAAGGCTGTGAAGTAAGCAACCTTGCGCCAGTTCTCGCAAAGACAACCAACTGAGGGGCCTTGCAGTGCCAGAACATGACACCTTTATCAAGGTCACAGTACCACTATTGGTGGCGGTGGCCACACTATGGCTTACATACTTCAATAATCTCCGGCTGGCTCAACGCAAGGAACGGCTTGACTTGGTTGATCGTCAATTAAGGGATCTCTACGGTCCCTTGCTGGCACTGTGCATAGCCAATCGAGTGGCATACCATGATGCATTTCGAAGACTCTATCGCCCAGGTGGCATCCCGATGTGGGATCCCCCAAAGGATGATCCAGAGAACCGGCCAACTGCAGACGACGTTGAGGCATTTCGACTTTGGACCAAAGAAGTCTTTATGCCAACTAATCGCGAACTATTCAGGCGCATTGTATATCATACTGACTTGCTCATGGAGGAATCGATGCCCGAGTGCTTGCTTGCTCTGTTGGCTCATATTCAGGCCTATGAAGGCCTTATCAAGGAGTGGGATGCTGAGATATTCATGCACAATACTCCGGCCATACGCTTTCCGGGCGGTGTAGAGGAACACATCAAAGAACGCTATAAGAAACTGAAGCTCTCACAGGCAGCTCTTCAGGGCAATATTGCTATGAGCAGATCCCATTGGGCCGCAAGGAAGACCGCAAAGATCAAAGCCCTATTTGGGTGATTGGTTCTCCGACCAAGTCTGCCAGCGGCCCCCTCGAGTAATCATGCCCCCCACTGGCCAACTTGGCCAACTGCTGCCGCCTCACAGGTGTTCTGTCTCAGCAGATTCTTCAGGGATAATGGATTGTGAGTCCGTTGCGGGTTGAGGTGGGACCCACCAACCCGGACCTCACCCCTCCATGCATTTCCACCTCCAATGCGCGTCTGACCCAAAGGTGTCGGTTCAGGCCTGCAATCCAGCAATGGAGCACGGCCGCAGCCTCGCTGAGCTGGCTGCTGAGAGCGGGATCAGCCTGCGCTGCGCACTACGCTGGCAGGGGTGGTTCCGCTATGGCGGTCCAACGGCACTGGCGGATCGGCGGAGCGTGCGAGTCACCCAGAGGCTGATGCTCGATCCGCAGTAACTGCAGCGCGCCATGGCTCTCCGCCACAAGAAGCTGTATCTTCGCCACATAGTGGACTTCAAGACCCTGGTAAGGGGATCGTCAGCTGGCGGGTGCGCGTGACAACGGCCCTGCCTAGCTAAGCATATAGGCCTTGAACCAGGCAACCTATGAAGCGGGGAAAGACTCGGCTAACAATGCCATACACCTGAGCCGCACCCGAATGATCCTTGATGAGCACCTTGGCTCTCAGCGGCCAGGTGATGGCAAGCGTTAGGCTTCAAAAGCTCGCAGTCGCACCATGCTGAGAATCAGCGAACGCCTCGCGCTCAGCCTAGCGTGCGCAAACATGCTTGCATTCTTGTGGGTGTCGACCGACTCCTCAGCGGCAGCGCAGTTGAATCTACCGCTGCTCACTGGCTTCGCAGTCTTCTTCATGCTGTTCTTGGTGCTGGTCGGCCAAGTGATACCACTCGCTGAAGCGAGAGCCCCGAAGCTCTCACCAATTGCCGAGCCCGAAGGCCTAAGCCAGTCTGATTTAAAGGCAGTCATGGCCTTCGCGCCGCGTTATCAGAAGCTCATCGCACTCTGCGGCCTGTCCGCCCTTGGCGTAGCCTTCGCCCTGTTCGGCGCGGTCTCTTGGAGCACGGGTACTCCGTTTACAGAGCGTCACGCTCGCGGAATTTCCCTCTATTTAGCAGCGCTCTCGGCTTTGCTATATCCAGTGCTTGGTGCCTTCGCGCGCCTTCCGCCGTCCCTCGCCGAACGCGTGACCCTGCTTCGGCGCGATGACGCCTAACCCTTCGCTCGAGCCGACCCGCTCCGGCAAGACCCACTAGCCGCCGCCGGCGCAGAAGCATGTTGGACCTTGTCGGCAGTTGGCCTCGCCTCCACATTCGGCTCAGCTCAATCGTTAGGCCTTCAAGCCCCCATCTGGTCATCCTGCCGGAAGGCAGAACTTCTTACCTACCAGGCAATTTGCACCTCAATCCCTTGGCAGGTATATTTATTGTCTAGATTTTCAACGGTGCCTACAGTGACAGACCAAAACAGCCGATCCCTATCTCAGAAACCATTGGGTTACGTGCTTGCAATCCTTGGGGGGACCCTTGGAGGCCCGCTTGGTTGGATCACATCTCCCATAGTTCTATTTGGCTTGAACAGAAACCTGAAGGAAAAAGATGGTAAGCAACCCAACAGATTCTTGATCTGGGCTCTTGTAGGCATCGTTGGTGCTCCGCTTAGCCTAGCCCCCATCATCGCTTCGGCCGATCGGAAGAGCCCAGCTCCGAAGACATCTCAAGATACTGGGCGAATAGCTCAAGAATCGAATCAAGATCACAGCACCAGTACAAAGCGGAATGGTACCGGAGTTACGATGGAGAACTACAACAAGCTTCAGACAGGTATGACTTACGAGCAGGTGGTAGGTATTCTAGGTAAAGAAGGAAAGGAGATGAGCAGCAATGATATAGCGGGCTACAAGAATGTTATGTACATGTGGAAGGCCGGTGGGTTTTCGGTTGGCAATATGAATGCCATGTTCCAAAACGGCGCACTTGTCCAAAAAGCGCAGTTTGAGCTACCATGATCTGTTACCATGCCCATTCTTTTTGATTGTGCAAAAAGCTGTACTGCCACCATCCAAGGCTAAGCACAGCTTCTTACCAAACACTTGTTCCCCTGCTAATGATCCATGGCAACAACAATGTATTTTGAAGAGGAAATCAGAGACCAAGGCGGGAAGGCCCAGATGATGGTTGAGATTGGCAGATCATCTTACTACTCGGAAGACAGCATCTATCTTAATGTTGATGGGAAACTGGTAATCATGGACTTGGCGACTGCGAAGAGGTTTGTTGACGCCGTAATCTCAGTCGGGCATTTTCACGGGCTCGTTGACTAATGATGTGACTATTGTTGAGTCCTAACAAGGCCATGCACCTGACCCGCCACCACAGATTCATGTTGCCCTTTGAGTATTGTTCGCTCGTGCTCCTTGCAGGCAGGTGATGGCCAGCGTTGGACCTGCGTTGACATCAGTTATGGTCGTCTGAATCAGAAATCAAGTATTCCCGCAACAAATCATGTCATCAAGTGAGAGTCAAGGTCTGATCCAAGAGCTTGCAGATCAATTGGCCACTTGCAGGCAAAACCAACTACTCTCCGAAGGTGAGTTCATTGGATTCTGCAAGAAAAGAGATATTCCTGTTTTTGGAGTTCACACAGGCGATCCCAGCAAGCTTCAAGCTCGTGGACTACTGAAAAAGGATGCAAAGAACAGCAGCAATCTACCATTGTATCACCCATTCCGATTTTACATTGTATATGAAGTCTTGGATTTACTCAGGATTCCTCTTGCGCGATCATCATACTTAGAAAGAGAAAGAGTTTTGCCAACACTGGAACGTTGTCTCCACGAATGGCTTCCATCGGACAAGCAAATTAGTGCGCGGGCAGCCAAAGCAAATGAGATTGTTGAGTTGGCAATCTTGCTTGAACCAATTTATTGGCAGCATGTAACGGGGATCATTGTGGGCTCAGTATTTACCATGGAGTATAAGCCTGATAACTCTAGTTATATCAAAAAAGTAAAGCAATATGTGAAATCTCTATGCCCTGAGCAGTGGAAAGCAAATCATGACATCCTAAGGCGGAGAGCTGCAAATATCGATGACAATGGCTCGCTATATCTATTGCTCCGTTTATCATGCTGGGAACAGAGGCAAAAGCTTACTGGGAGAATCTCTTTAGCCTTGTGGATAAGGCATATAGCAGAGATGATACGGTTAGCCTTTGAAGAACAATATGACGTTAAATGGGATGAAGAGGATTGGGCGTATGGTCACTGGCTTGAGAACGGACGAAAATTCACTTATGGATATGAGAGGCCATTGGATCAGCCTGATGAATCACAATCAAGGTTGGCTTTTTTATTCCGACTTGCAACTGGCAGTTCTGTTAGATGGTATGTTGAAGGCGAGACCGAGTTCTACGCAATTTCCAAGTTGATACCCAAACCGGCAAGCGAGGGTATTGAACTCATAAATCTAAAAGGTAACATCGCCACTGGCAAAGATAACATTGCCATGAAGCTGGCAGATGCGCTCGATCAAGACATTGCGCAACGCAGGTTCAGCATGATCTCATTTGATGTTGATGTTGATGCCAATGTTAAGCAGATACGAAGACAGGTATCAGAAGACAGAGTTGTTGGCTTCATCGCTGCCAACACGCCAGACTTTGAGTTTGCAAACTTCACTCTTGAAGAACTAGTGGAAGTCGCATGTAGGATTGACGAGCACTTTGGCTTCTCAAGACAACCACTATTAGAAGAAGACTGGAAGGGGGTCGCCTCTGGCAGAGAGTTCGCAAAGAGATACGGCAAGATATCGAGTCGACGACCACCTGGCTTAAAGGGACATGAGTGGGGCAGCTTCTTGGCGGAGTACGCCATAGAAAAGCCACTAAGATCTGACAATAATCAAGAGCGACCCTTGCTAAGTCAAGTTCGCATGGGACTTGCTGCAAGAAATGCTCACTATGACTATCAGAAGGAAAGCCTCTGTTTTGACGAGGAGGGTTTCCATTTAATGAAACGAGGTAATAAGCAACAGCAGGATTGTCTCGAGGTCCAACATCAAGATTCAGCGGACGGGGCCAAAGATGCTTGAGGAAATCACTGGGCTGCTTCCCGCTTCTGATCTGGAGCGTTCGAAGGATGTGTTCTCCTTGATGGGACCCAGCCAGGCAGCGTTGCGCGACCGTAGCCAGGGGGCTACAGCTGGTAGATGGTTGAAGTCCGCCAGACAGAGCAGTTTGTCCGATGGCTTGCGGGTCTCCGTGATCTGAGAGCCCGGGCGAAGGTTCTGGCCAGGATCGAGCGCCTCATCGGCGGTCATCCTGGTGACGTCAAGCCCGTTGGGGCCGGCGTGTCGGAGTTGCGGATCACTACGGCCCTGGATACAGGGTCTACTACCTGCTGAGGGGAACCGCCTTGATCATCCTTTTGGCTGGCGGAGACAAGAGCTCACAAGTCAAGGAGACTGATGAGGCCCTTCTGTTGGCAGATCACCTGACAGAGGAGATCTGATGAGAACCACGACCACCCACTACGACATTGCCGAGCATCTCCGAACATCGGAGGAGATGGCGGCCTACCTAGAAGCCTGCATCGTGGAGGCGGATGGTGATGCTGCCTTCATTGCTAAGGCCCTCGGCGACATCGCGCGGGCCCAGGGGTGTCCGCCGACAATGAAGTTGGCCGGCGCTTTGCATCAACAACTTGTTACCAGGAACGCTTGTCACCTGGTAACACTGCGGTTTCCTCGCTCAGGCCAGTGGCAAGGC
>Ga0209299_1002231_pt1 | contig 10405 bp, 11 predicted proteins | sample S_140806_MF_Meta_FD_187326 | JGI IMG/M metagenome (GOLD analysis project Ga0209299, IMG submission 187326) | Freshwater microbial communities from Lake Simoncouche, Canada to study carbon cycling - S_140806_MF_MetaG (SPAdes) (version 2) | ecosystem: Environmental > Aquatic > Freshwater > Lake ...
GCAAATGCTGAGAACGTATTCAAGTCTGGCGAAAGCGAGAAGGATCGCAAGTCCCGTGAGGCGATTGCCAGGATTAGCGCGGGCAGTGCGGGCCGGGGCGGGAGCGCGGGCATTGGGCTAGACGACCAGGTAAAGTTCCTGAACTCGACCATCAGCCAGAACAACTCGATGCTGGAGTCGCTCTATAAGCGACTGCTGACAGCAACAGGGGCCCAGAAAGAGGCCATCGAGTTCCAGATCGCTGAATACGAAACGAGGGGTAGGCAGTTGGGATCGGCATCGGCAATGCTTCTAAGTAAAGTGGGCGTGCCTATAACAAGGATTTCGTATAAAGACCAATCTTCGGATAAAGACGAGCCGACGCCAACAGGGCAGCCCAAGCCGCAGGGGACAGGGGCCGGGGTCACGCAAGGGCCGACTAGCCTTCAAAGGTTGACGTCTGCCCTTCAAAATGCAACGCCTGCTGAAATTTCCACTCTTTCGGCAATGAACCCTGCCGTGGCTGCAATCTTGAACCTTGGCATGATTAAAAGTCAGATCGGTCAAATAAATCCACCGGAGAATTGATAGATGGCCGACACCTACGAAGAGTACGTCCCCGAACTCGGCGCCATTGTCGCGTTCCCGAGAGACGTTAGCCTAGAGAAGAAGCGGGAGTTCATCCAGCGAACCCTCGCCTCGCGCAACCCGGCGACTGCTGCTGCTCCCGCTCCTCCTCCCCCCTCCTCCACCGCCGAAGATATCCTCCGCAACGTGGGGGGATTCGCCCTCGGCGTCCCTCGGGGGATCATCGAAGGCGTTGCGGCAGTCCCAGAGGGGATCGGCGGAATCACGGGCAGCGAGCTCGCGAAAGCAACAGGGCAGGCCATCCGCGACAACCCGCTCGCGAATCTCTTCGCTGGAGAGGCCAGCACTGGCCGCATGGCTGGCGAACTCGTCGGGAATCTTGCCACGTTTCTCGCCCCCGGCGCCGTGGCGAAGTTGGCTGGGCTCCGCGCTTGGCGACCACGCTGGCGGCAGTCATGGGCGGTGCCGGTGGTGCGGCCGAACAGGTCCGCGAAGCCGCTGCGAATCGTCAGGCCGGCATGACTGTCAGTCCTGGGCAGGAGCAGCTTGCGGCATTGGCGGGTAGCGCGGTCGGCCTAGCAGACCTGATTCCGCTTGGGAGGCTAACCCGCACGTTCGCCCCTGGATTGGCTGGCGCGGCGCAAATCGCGGGGGAGGGCATTGGCGCACAGGCGGCCCGCATCGCGGGGAGTGCCGCAATTGGCGGGGCTACCGAGGGAGCGCAGCGCGGACTTCAGAACCTGGTTGAGCAGCAGATCTACAACCCACAACAGGATGCGCTCGAAGGCATTGTGCAGGAGGCTGGCATCGGGGCGGTCGCCGAAGGCGGTCTCGAAGGCCTCATTGGGTTTCTGACAAAGCGCGTTGCCGCAAAGGGTCTCCGAGCGAAGCAGCAGCGAGTCCAGGAAGGGCCAAGCCCGACCGTGGGGCAGGGACAGGAGAACGCCATCGGCATCGAGACAACAGCCGAGGGCCTGCCGAGCGTCCGGTTCGTGGAGCGACAGGGGCCAGCGTTCACAACACGCGGGACATTTGCCGATGATGGAGTGCGGGGATCCGTTCCTCCTGATACCAGCCAGCCAGCGACCGCTTACCCCGGCTACGTCCCGCTTCCGCCCTCTTCGACGTACACTGCGGCTGGCCGGGTTTCGCCCACAGTTTCGCCCACACTCTCCCCGGAAGATCTGGCCTTCGCGCAGGATCTCGCCGGTCTCAACCAACAGCAGCCCACCGCGCCCTTCCTCCCGGAATCCACCCCCATTGCCAACCTCCCCATGGAAAACCTCGGCGGCGCAGGTGAATTCACTTCGTCCGGGCGATTCGTTCCCGCTGCCGACCCGCTTGCGCCCGGTCTATTCCGCGACAGGCCACGAGAGATGCGGGGGGCGGGGGTGCCCATTCCCCCGCCCCAAGTGATTCCGCGGGCCCCTCTCGCCTCAATAGCCGAGATGATGCGGGAGCCAGCCGCTCCTGAGGACATCCCTCGGGATAGAGACGTTGTCCTAGATCTCTTGCGCGGCCGCCCGTCTCAGCCCGTCCCCCCGATGCCGTATGCCGAGACACTCGAACTCGGGCCGCAGCAGCCGTACCTCCAGGATGCGCTCGCACGGCAGCGGGTCGAGTCCCAGCGGCTTGCCGAGAGCCAAGCGGTGGTAGATCAGTTGCTGGCGGCGCAACGCGCCCCGATGTCTGAGCCGTCCCCGGCCCCCATCCGCATCGCAGAGCCGCTCCCGCCCATCCGCCCCGCAGTGCAGCCACCGTCCCGCGTTGCCAATCTCCTCGCCGAAGAGCAGGCAGCGGTCCAGCCGGTGAGGGCTCGCGTAGCCGAACAGCAGGCGATGGAGCAACGAGCAGAAGCCGCTCGCGTGCAGGCAGAGGCCGACCGCGCTGCCGCCCGTACCCAAGCCGAAGCCGACCGCATCACCGCCCGCACCGAGGCCGAAGCTACCCGCGCCGCCCGACGCACCCAGGCCCCCATCGTCCCCGAGACGGGAGTCCCTAACGAGATCGCGCCTGATGCCCAGCAGCGCCTCTCCCGCGAGGAGTTCGGCAAGAACCTCACCGAACTCAACCCGGACGAACTCGCCATCGTGCAGGCGAAGCAGGAATCCGGCCTCGGCTCTGCCGTCCGACCGCAGGAACTCGCCGATGTCCGGGAGTTCGCTGACCTCCCGTTCACGCGGGACCAATATCGCCGCGCTCTTGAGATCGGGAAGACTACGGCGCCGATGGGAACCCGTGGCGTGGCGAACGCCACGAACATTGCCAGACCCCTAAACGTCCCTGCCGAGACCGCGCAGTCCATCATTGACACCATGCTTCGCCGGGGTGAAGCCACTCCAATCCCTCGGTCTCCCGGAACCGTTCGGATCAATCCTGAAGCCACTGGCCCCCGCTACAGCGTGGAGCCCCCGGCGACGGCGACCACCACCCCTGAACCGATCACCGTCGAAGCCTTCCGGCAACGTATCGTCCGCGGCGACGTCCCCGAGGTCCCGCTCCAGATCCATGCTGAACTCAAGGCTCTCGGCGTTGACGATCTGCTCTCGGCTAGACTCGTAGATTCCCTCGGAAGCCCGGATGTCGCTGGTCAATACGCCAATCGCATCGTCTCCCTCGCGCTCGCCGGGAAGTCGCCAGACCAGCTTCGCTCGACCCTCAACCATGAGGTTGTACATTCCCTGGTCGAGCTTGGGATTTTCAGTAAGGCTGAATGGAACCTACTTCAGAACACCCTGACCCCGAGCGCAGTTCTCAGCGACGACGAGCGGAAATTTTACACTGATCTCTACAAGAACGACCCGGAGGCTCTCGCCGAAGAGGCGGTCGCCCGAGGGATGCAGAAGTATATCGACGGGCGCATGGATCTCCCTCGGCCAGCCGCTGCCGCCGTCGAGAAGACTACGTCCGTATTCTCGAAGTTGGGCGACCTCTTCCGGGAGCGCGGCCTTGAGACGCCGGAGCAGGTCATCGGCGCGTTTCGCACTGGCGAGATTGGCCGTCGGCAGCTTCCCGGCGAGGCGCCGACTGTTGCCGCCGCCCGTCAGCCGAACACGGCAGACACCACGAACCTGCGCGACCTCGAGGACCTCCTCGGGAAGACAGATTCGGAGGGCTATGCGATCCCGGAGAATGAAACCACCCCCCGCCTCTCCATCGAGCAGGAGCCGGTGCCCAACCCCCTCTTCGCGCCGCCCGCGCCCGGCAAATCTATCGCGCAGACCGCAGCAGAGAAGCTTCAGTTGCGCCCCAGTTTACCCAGCGAAGCGCGAACGGCGGTAATCGACCGTCGCGCCCCCTTCGCCAAACTGGCTCGCACCGCTGGGACCATGGGCAAGGCCGAGATCTCCAGCGAAGAGGCCGTGCGCCGGCTTGACGTAGCCAACGATCAGGCCATCGCGAACCTCAAATTCGGGGCGCTGAAACTCGAAGGCAAGGCCGGCAATGGGTACTTCATCGCAAGCGAGGGCCCTCACCCGCTCGGGTCCGATGGCTACATGACCCGGATGGCCGAGGCGGGCAAGTTGGACAAGTTCTTCCACTACCTCGCCGGCCTTCGCTCCACCGCCCTCGGCGAACGTGAGAAAGAACTCACCCCGGCGCGGATCCGGCAGTACCTGAGCTACGGGAACGAGCCAGGCGTCAAGCAGGCCGCCGCCGAACACAAGCAGTTCAACGACGGCATGATTGATGCCGTCGTTGCCTCCGGTCGATTCTCGAAGGAGGAGGGCCAACGCCTGAAACGCGACATGTATATCCCCTACCTGCGGATCAGCGAGACGCCAGAGGGCGAGGTTCGCCTCACCGCCGGCGGAGCAACTCTCGCGTCCAGCCCGAAGCTGAAGGCCCTGAAGGGCGGACTCGGGCAGGCAATAGACCCACTCGCAACCTACGTCGAGAACGTCCAGATGCTGACCACTATGGCACTCAAGAACGAGGCCATGAACCGTGTCAGTCGCGACGGCATCCAGACCGGCTACATGCGTCCTGCGCGGAAAGGCGATGAGAAAACCGTCCAGGTCTGGGTCAACGGCCAGAAGAAACGCATGGCCGTCCTCGATCCAGAACTCTATGAGAGCGTCACCTATGCCCCGCAGCCGCTCAGTGACCTGATCAAGGTGATGGCGATCCCTGCCAACGCACTCCGCTCCTCGGTCGTCTTCTCGCCTATTTACCCGATCCGCAACCTCATCCGCGACTCGCAGCAGGTATTCGCCCAAGGCTATACCGATATGCCGATCATCTCGGCCCTCGATGGCGTCCGCAAGGCGCTCACCCGGTCGGAGTCGTTCCGCGATCTTGAGCGGTTCGGCGTGGTGTCCAGCAACATCCGCGGCGAAGGCGGGGGCGAGGGGACAGCGCGGGAGGCCCGTGCCATGTTCGACTCCTCGCTCCTTGGAGCCGTGTCGAAGGGCATCCGCGCCTTCGAGGATTTCAACCAGAGATTCGAGGCCGCCAACCGCATCGTCGTCTACGAGAACCTGATCAAGAAAGGCTACACGAAGGCGCAGGCGGCATCGGAAGCCCGCGAGTTAATCAACTTCAACCGGTACGGGGCGAACGTCATCATACGGTCGCTGTCGGCGCTGATTCCCTTCCAGAACGCCCGCATCCAGGGCGTTGACGTGCTGTACCGAGGGGCGCTGACGAAAGATAACCCCGCGATGCGCCGGCAACTCTACACCCGCGGCGCCATGCTCGCTGCCCTGTCGATGGCGTACGCGGCCGCCATCCAGAACAACCCGGCCTATCGGTCGGCGTCCGAGGAAGAGCAAGAAAACAATTGGTTCGTGCCTCTGCCGGATGGCGGGGCCATCCGCGTGCCAATCCCGTTTGAACTGGGCTGGTTCGTCAAGGTGGTGCCGGAAAAGATGGCGCAACTCATGAACGGCACCGCCGATGGCAAGGCGTTCTTTGATAGCTTCATACGCTTCATGAACTCGACGATGAAGGTCGACGTTATCCCCCAAGCGGTGAAGCCGTGGGCGGAGGCCAAGATCACCAATTACGATAGCTTCCTCGGCAAGAACGTCGAGCCGAACTGGATGAAGCGCCTCGAGGTCGCCGACCGCTACGATGAGCGCACCACCGCCGTCGCCAAGGGGATCTCCGAGTACTCGAATGGCATGCTGTCGCCGATTCAGGCGGAGCATATGCTGCGCGGCTACAGTGGTACCTCGATGAACTACTTGTGGCAGATGATTGATTTCGCCACCAACCCGCAGGCCTCGCCCTCGCTTGAGAGCAGGCAGGCCGCCGAGATGCCCGTCGTGGGTACGTTGTTCGCACGCAAGGACGGAGGGCGCAAGCTAGCCGAGGCCTACGAGATCCGCGATCTCGCCGAGCAGGCCGCGGCGTCTCTGCGGATGCGGCTGCGCGAGGGAACGGCAATCGAGGCGCCGGAGCGTGAGCGGCTGAACCGCGAGGCCGGGTTCGATCAGGCCATCGAGCCGATCAATCAGGCGCTGACCGCGCTGAACCAACGGGAGCGGGCGCTGCGGCGTGATGTCCGCATGGGGCGCGTCACCGGCACGCAGGCGAAGCCGGAACTCGACAACATCCGGGCAAGAAAGATCGAACTGTCTGAGCGGGTGCTGGAAATTCGGAAGCGGATGGTGCCGGGCGGGTAGTCTATGATACGATAGGGTATCTCCTCCAAGGCGGGGAGGTGCTTCCTCCCGCACCTCCTTGTACGTTAACCCCCGCGGCGATGCTCACGCCACGGGGGTTTTTTCTTGCTACTTCAGGAGCCCCGCCATCCTCTCGGCAGCATTGCGGGTGTAGTCCGGGTCGTACTTGACATAGACCTTCTGCGTGATCGCTACGTTCGAGTGGCCGAGCATGCGCGATACCTCGATTAGCGGTACCCCGGACGAGATCAGCGCCGTTGCTACCCCGTGCCGGATGCAGTGCGGCGTGGCCCCGACTACCCTTGCCACCTTGCACACCCGCCGCCACTCGGCGAGGTAGACGTGATACCGGACGCCAATCACCTGGTCGCCGTTTCGCGGACACCGGGCGAGGACCTCCGAGATTGCGGGGATTACCGGGATCACCCCCCGGCGCTTCTGCCGAGGACCCGCCCCCAGCGTGAAGTCCAGAATCCCACTGTGGATCTGATCCCACCGCAACGTCAGAACGGCGTCGATACGCTGGCCGGAGGCCATCGCGAGACGGGTCGCCGCGTCGAACCACCACGGCGCCGGGACGGCAAGAATCGCCCGCATCTCCTCCGGGGACAGGAACCGGGAGCGCGGAGGCGGGGCAGCGGGAACCTCCCAGAGCGGGATAGCGGGGAGGTGGCCGGCGCGGACGAGCCACGTCGCGAACACCCGTAGGCAGGCGAGGTCCCGGCGGATGGTGCCGGGGCTCAGGTCCAGCTTCTGCGTCACCCTGTCCGTCTCTTGGTGCGTCCACTTCGCCGCGGTGAGGCGCATCAGGGGTTCGTAGTGCGCGACCGCCAGCTCGAACCGCTTCCAGTCGAGGATCGGTCCCGCCTTCTCTGAGCGGAACCGGACCCAGTGGTGAGCGAGGGTCATCAGTTTGGCCTCGTGTGCGTTAGCAGGTAGAGCAGGATCAGCAGGACCCCGACGATAACGTCGGTGCCGCTGTTTCTCCGTCGCCGCCTCATCGAACCCCCCTCCCGGCGCGGTTAGCCTGGTTTACCTTCGCGTTGTGCATCAATTTCCGCTCGGTCGGCGTGAGCGCGGCGAGTCGGGCCTCGATGACTAAGCTGACGCCTTTGCTGATCTCCAGCGCCAGCATGCGCTGGACCTCCCGCTCAACGATGCCGGCGAACATCGCGATCTCGTGCTCCCGCGGCACGTCGCCGAACAACTTCGTCAGGCCGGCTGCGATTTCCTGACGGAAGGACGGATGCGCGGGTTCAGTACGGAGTATATCCGCTTGCCCTTCGCGAGCCGGCGCGTCTGCTCCAGTGTCACTCGGGCGTCCTCCGCTCGCTCCCGCTCCATCGCGAGCCTCTCCTGCTCCTCCTTCATGGCCCTGCGCTGCTCCCGCAGTTCCTGGAGCTCCTTCGATGCCCTCGCCCGTGCGCGGGCGCGGTCCTTCTGCTTCGCGGACAGAATTAAATTCGGGTCGATATCCCATTCTGGCTTGCCTCCTGGTGGTATATGTTTCGTTTCGCAGCTATACCGTAACTGCGCGGCGCGGATGAACCGCCGGCACTTGCCGCAGACCGTCCACTGCTCCTCCTTCCCCCGGATCAATACCTCCCGGCGCTCCAACTCCCAGATGAGGAAGTCGGTGTGAACTTCGGATAAATCCGGGGGGAAGGTGAAGTTATTCGCGAGGACAGGGTCGCTGAGTTTGGGTTCCGGGAGTCGGACCCGGTACCGAGGTCTCATCGCAACCCCAGGGCGAAGAGCGCGCCGAGGATGATGAGCGCGAAGAGCGCGGAGTCGATCAGAAACACGATGAGTGGGCGGTATTTATCCATGGCTCACCAGCACAAACGTATACCCATCCCCGTCGTACCCCACGGCATGCTCCCCGGTCGGGCGGATCCTCCGCATGGCCTGCCAGTGGCTGCTGTCGTCTACGTAGACCGCCCAGGCGGTCTCCTGCGGGGTCCAGGCCTTCACGCGGGCGGGCAGGTTCCGCGTGCGGGGGAAGTACCTCGTGTGGATGGCGTAGGCTGGTTTTTCGTGCGCGGCGATGATGGCGCCGGCGAGTTCAAGTTCAGTCATATATCTCTCCTAGAACACAACGATGTAAACAATCAGCATCGCCACCCAGGCAGCAGCGATGAAGGCTTCCTCGAGGACATCCCGCCGGTCGATCAGCCACACGGCGGATTGGCCAGCTAGCTCGTGGATCGCCCAGAGGGCGCGGATTAGGGGGGTCATGCTTCCTCCGGTAGCGGGCACTCGGGCCAGCGGTCGCGGATGAGGCGGCACATGGCAGCGCGGGCATCGGCGGCAGCGTAGGCAGCGTCGGCAGCGTCGGCAGCGCGGGCGGCAGCGCGGGCAGCGTCGGCAGCGCGGGCAGCGTCGGCAGCGTAGGCAGCGTAGGCGGCGTCGGCAGCGCGGGCAGCGTCGGCAGCGTCGGCAGCGCGGGCGGCAGCGCGGGCGGCGTCGGCAGCGCGGGCAGCGTAGGCAGCGTCGGCAGCGCGGGCAACCTCTTCGGCGGCGGCGCCGGCGGCGAGGGCGGCGAAGGGAGCGGGGGTAGCGTAAGCGGTGAGGGCGGCGTAGCTAGCAGCGTAGCCAGCGGTCCTGTAGGTGGCGATGGCGGCAGCGCGGGCAGCATCTACCTCCTTGACGGTTGCCTCGCCTCGCACCCATCGCCGCGTTGTCTCAATCGCCAGCCGGGGCTGGTCTTCGCCCTCCGGCACAAACCGTAGCGCCGTCTCGGCGCAGTCGCAGGCGGCTAGCACCAGCTCCTGGCGAGATACGACCTGTCCCGCCCACCAGAGCAGCCAATCCGGTCTTTCGCACTCCGCCCACATCCGGGCGGAGTCACGGTCGCCGAGCCAGTCTATCCCTGCTTTGCAGGCATCTCGCTCGGCTAAAAAATGGCGGAGTTCAGCGTTCGTCATGCCGTCACCCCCTCCGGCACATCCACCGCCCACGGTCCGTGTAAATCGGCGATCAGCACCCAGCGGTACACGTCCCAGGCCAGGACGAACTCGCCGTTCTCGTCGAGTTCTTGGATCTTGGTCATCTCGGCGGCCTCGGCCGCCTCGTAGGGCGTCATGGCCTCGGTCGTATCGTCCGGGGCGTAGCCTTCGCCGCGGCTGTCGCCGCGGTACCAGGCGTCGATCAGGTCTTGCGTGGGCACGGTGTGCCCGCTTAGTTCGATGGTCATTTTAGTCTCTCTCTCTCGATCCCATGCATTGAGTTGCAGTTTTCCGCCACGTTCAAGGCGGAGTTGGTTAAGTTTTTCGGCGCTCCAGTCATTGACCCAGCCAGCGTCTGCATGATGCCAATCGAGATCCGTGGTGTCGGTGTACCTGACCGGCAGGCCATCATGGTCCCGGATCGGGAAATCCTTGGCACGGCAGGACCCGCTTGCGAATCTTTCGATCGCTTCTTGTGTGCGTAGTGTTCCGGTTAGCTGCGTCATGCACCCCTCCTGAGCCCGGCCTCGTAGGCGGCTTCGAGCGCCCGCCGGAGCCCGGCGACCGAAAGCTCGTGGAAATCCAGGGCGTCTCTATGGCGCGTGTCGAGGGTACCGATGCCCAGAATCCGGGCGGCGATCCTCGCTATGTCCTCCTGGGCTTCGGCGACATCCGGTTCGGCGGCGCGCTTTCTCGATTTGCATTTCATAACTGCTCCTTGTGGGGTGGGGTGGTGCTGCGGGATACCGCAGGGCTGTTCGCCGACCGCCGGAGGCGGTTTCGGCCCGGAGCCACCGGGCCTCGTCAGGGCGGGGGCGGAGTGGCTCCTTCGCCGCGCTCTATCCTTCCACGTAGCCTAAGTACTGGAGCCTAAACATTAGCGCTTGAACGCTCACGCCGTACTTGTGCGCCAGTTCAGGTATGTAGCTATCGTCATGAAGATCCAGCGCACTTCGGCCAGCGAGTTCTGCCCGAAGAAATCTCTCCGGCATCAGGAGTTCCGCGGCGAAGAGATTGGCTTCTTTTTCCGCGTCATCAATCCCCTGGCTCGAAACGTCATTGCGCAGGCGTACTGTAGGGAACGCCCGATCGACGTGCAATTGCTGGTCGTGTAAAAGCAGATGCGCCAATTCGTGGGCGACCGTAAAGTTCTGACGCACAGGCGAGTGCTGCGTATTGACGCCGATTACCTTTTGAGTCGAATCGTTGTACAGGAAGCCGGAGAGATCCCCTTCGAGGGAAGCAGGAACGATCCGCGCT
>Ga0209299_1002233_pt1 | contig 10400 bp, 8 predicted proteins | sample S_140806_MF_Meta_FD_187326 | JGI IMG/M metagenome (GOLD analysis project Ga0209299, IMG submission 187326) | Freshwater microbial communities from Lake Simoncouche, Canada to study carbon cycling - S_140806_MF_MetaG (SPAdes) (version 2) | ecosystem: Environmental > Aquatic > Freshwater > Lake ...
ATTCGATCCGCGCGGCCAATACCTATGCCAACAACTGGCAGGGGGACGTCAGCGTGGAAATCCCCTCCACGGGCGTCTCCATCGGCGAGCTGGATCGCTGGCTGAGGGGGGCTCTGGGTCGCGAGACGGTCATCTCCGGCGAGGTGACGCGGGCGGGTGAAGGCCTGTCGTTGACGGTGCGAACCCCGGCAGGAGGCGGTCGCACCATCGTCAGCCCGACCGGTGATCTGGACGCCCTGGTGCAGGGTGCCGCCGAGGCCATCTATGAGATGACCCAGCCCTATCGCTATGCGATCTACCTCCAGCAGGGGGGGCGGCGAGACGAGGGGTCGGCCGTCTTCAGGAAGCTCGCCGCTTCAGGGGCACCGCTGGATCGCGCCTTTGCCAACATGGGTTTGGGCATTGACGCCGCAGAACAGGGTGATTTCGATCAGGCCATCAGCCTTGGCAGACGCGCGCTCGAAATCGATCCCGGGCTTGCGCCGGCCGAGAACAATCTGGCGATGTGGTATAACAACGTCGGCGATCTGGAACGCGCGCTGGCCGGTCGGACCCGGGTTGTCCGCATCCTGAGCGGGCCCGGCCGCCGGAACCTGCAGCCGGGACCTGCCGAGGTCGTCGAGATTCGCTCGCGGGCCTTTATCGCCGAATTTCAGGGAGATGCGGCGGCGGCCGCTGATTTGTTTGAAACGCTGGTCGGCAAACCGGAATACTCCGGATTTGTTCAGGCCGCCCCGGTGCATCAGGCTAGCTTTCTGGTCGCCGCGCATGATCTCGGCCGGGCCCAAAAGGTCCTGGCGGAGGCCAGTATAGGGTCGGCAGCCCAGAGCTACCAGATCGTCAGGGGGTACGACCGTCTGTCGATCCCAACGGCCGACCTTCTGATAGCGCGTGAGCTGTGGCCGCAGGCCCTGGCTGAGTTGCAGGCCTGGGAGGCCGTCGTGAGCCAGCCCGAATACATCGCGCAGATACCGATGGTGATCTGGCCCCGGATGGCCGAGGTCATGGCGCGGATGGGGCGGCTGGACGAAGCCGTTGCCCTGATCGGGCGGACGCCGACCAACTGCTATCCCTGCCTCACGGCGCGGGCCCGGATCGCGGAACTGGCGGGGGACCGGGCGGCCGCCGATCGCTGGTCGGCCGAGGCGCGGCGGCAGGGGCCGTCGCTGCCCTTCGCCTTCGCCGAACGCGGCCAGATGCTGATGGGGCGGGGCGACACCGCTGGGGCCATCGATTTCTACGAACAGGCCATCGAGCGCGGCCCTCGCTGGGCGGACCCTCAAAAGTACTGGGGCGACGCCCTGATGGCCCAGGGCGATGAGGCCGGAGCGATCCGGAAGTATCGCGCGGCGGCGGACCGGGCTCCGCAGTGGGGTGCGCTCCATCTGGCCTGGGGCCGGGCGCTGGAGGCGCAAGGCAGGCGCGATCAGGCCCGCGACAAATACACCGAGGCCGCCCGCATGGACCTGTCCGCCGCCGACCGGGCCGAGGTGGTCAGGCGGCTGGGGGCGAGGACCTGATCATGACCGACACAAACAAGCCGACCGGCCGGTCCCGGCGTCCGCGACCGGCCGCCCCCACCACGCCCGATCCCATCGAGATCGCCATGGAAGCCGAGGCGTCGGGCAAGGCTCCGACGGGGGAGGCCTCTGCTCTTCTCCGGCGTCAGGCGGTCCTGATCGACGAACAGATCGGCCTCGCCCGAAACGAGCGGTTCAGGAACCGGATCAAGGCGGTGCGGGACATCGCCATTGCCGTCGTCGTTCTTCTGCTCGCATTCGGAGTGATCGGTTTCGTCTGGAACGCCCGACAGGCCAGCGGCCTGGTCATCCAGCCGCTGTCGACGCCGCCCGATCTGGCCCAGCGCGGGCTGGATAGCCGGGCGGTTTCCTCGCAGCTTCTCGACCGGCTCAACCGGCTTCAGGCGGAGACGGATTCGATCCGCGCGGCCAATACCTATGCCAACAACTGGCAGGGGGACGTCAGCGTGGAAATCCCCTCCACGGGCGTCTCCATCGGCGAGCTGGATCGCTGGCTTAGGGGGGCTCTGGGTCGCGAGACGGTCATCTCAGGCGAGGTGACGCGGGCGGGTGAAGGCCTGTCGTTGACGGTGCGAACCCCGGCAGGCGGCGGTCGCACCATCGTCAGCCCGACCGGTGATCTGGACGCCCTGGTGCAGGGTGCCGCCGAGGCCATCTATGAGATCACCCAGCCCTATCGCTATGCGATCTACCTCCACCAGGGGGGGCGGCAAGACGAGGGGGCGGCCGTCTTGAGGAAGCTCGCCGCTTCAGGGGCGCCCCTGGATCGCGCCTTTGCCAACGTGGCGCTCGGGCTGGACCTGGACAGACAGGGATATTCCGATCAGGCCATGGTTCGTTACAGGCGCGCGCTCGAAATCGATCCCGATCTCGCGGCGGCCGAGAACAATCTGGGGGGCGTATACGATAGGGCCGGCGACATAGAACGCGCGCTGGCCAGTTCGAACCGGCTCGTCCACATCCTGAATGGGCCCGGCCGCCGAGACCTGCAACCGGGCCCCGCCGCGGTTACGGAGATCCTCAACCGGGCCTTGATCGCCGATTATCAGGGAGACGCGATGGGGGCGGCGGATCTGGTTGGAACGCTGGCAGGCAAACTGGACTACGCGGGAACTGTTCAGGCCGCCCCATTGTTTCAAGCCAGACTTCTGGTCGCCGCGCATGACCTCGCCCAGGCCCGAAGGGTCCTGGCGGACGTCGGGGTCGCGTCGCCGATCCAGAGTTACCAGATCACCGGGCGGGCTGATGCTCTGGCGATCCCAACGGCCGACCTTTTGATAGCGCGCGAGCTGTGGCCGGAGGCCTTGGCCGAATTGCAAGTATGGGAGGGCTTGGTGAGCCAGCCTATACACATCGCGCAGATACCGACAGTGATCTGGCCCCGGATGGCCGAGGTCATGGGGCGGATGGGCCGGGCGGAGGAAGCCGTTGCCCTGATCGGGCGGACGCCGACCAACTGCTATGCCTGCCTCACGGCGCGGGCGCGGATCGTGGAACTGGCCGGGGACCGGGCGGCGGCGGACCGCTGGTCGGCCGAGGCGCGGCGGCAGGGGCCGTCCCTGCCCTTCGCCTTCGCCGAGCGGGGCCAGATGCTGATGGGGCGCGGCGATGTGGCCGGGGCCATCGATTTCTACCAGCAGGCCGTCAAGCGCGGCCCCCGCTGGGCCGATCCGCAGAAGTATTGGGGCGACGCCCTGATGGCTAAGGGCGACGCGGCTGGCGCGATCCGCAAATACCGCGCCGCCGCCGACCGGGCCCCGAAATGGGGCGCGCTTCATCTCGCCTGGGGCCGGGCGTTGGAGGCGCAAGGGAGGCGCGATCAGGCCCGTGAGAAATACACCGAAGCCGCCCGCATGGACCTCTCCGCCGCAGACCGGGCCGAGGTGGTGCGGCGGCTGGGTGTCCGGCCGGGATGATCCCCCACTCAGCCTGGCCCGTCGATCCCGCCGTCATCCTGCCCTTTCTGCTGGCGGTGGCCCTGATCGAGCTGACGCCGGGGCCGAACATGGGTTGGCTGGCGCTAGTGTCGCTGGGGCGCGGGCGGTGGGCGGGGTTTGCGGCGGTGGCCGGGGTGACGGTCGGGCTGGCCGTGTGGATGCTGGCCGCGGCCTTCGGCCTGACACAGGTCCTGCTGATCTGGCCGCCGCTGTTCCAGATCATCCGCTGGGCCGGGGTGGTGTTCCTGCTCTGGCTGGCCTGGGAGGCCTGGCGCGGCGAGAGCGATCCCGCTGCTACGGACAGTCCCGACCACAGGACGATGCGCGGCCTGTTCCTGCGCGGGATGACCGGCAATCTGCTCAATCCCAAGGCGGCGATCTTCTATGTCGCCCTGCTGCCGACCTTCATGCGGCCCGATCATGGGTCGCCACTGGTGCAGGCGCTGACCCTGGGCGGCCTGCATCTGGTGGTGGCGGTGGCGATCCACGTTCTGATCGTGCTGGGTGCGGCCGGGGCGAGTGGCGCGGTCCTGACGCGGGTGCAGGGGCCGGTGCTGCGCGCCGTCATGGCCGGCGGCATCGCCCTGGTGGCACTGTGGATGGCGTGGGAGACGCGGGGTTAGGGCGGCAATGGACAGGGTCCGCACACGCGCGCTAGCGTCCGCACCGAACCTGTCCGGAGTGCCCCTTATGACGATCCGCCTCACCCGCCGCGCGGCTCTGGTTTCCTCGGTGGCCGGAGCGGCCGCCCTGCCCTCGACCGGCTGGGCCCAGGCCGCAGCCAATGACAGCGCCTCGCTGGCGGATCAGGTCGACGCCTATGTGAAGCGGGTCATGGCCGGTTTTCCGGACCAGCCGGCGGTGTCCGTGGCGCTGGTCAAGGACGGGCAGGCGGTGCTGACCCGCGGCTATGGCGTGCGGTCCATCGGCGGGGCGGCGGTGGATGAGCACACCCTGTTCGCCATCGCCTCCAACACCAAGGCCGTGACCTGCGCCGCCCTCGCCATCCTGATCGATGAGGGCAAGGTGAAATGGGACGAGCCGGTGCGGACCTGGCTACCCGGCTTCAGCCTGTCCAAGCCCGCGCTGAACGACATGGTCACGGTGCGCGATCTGGTCAGCCACCGGATCGGCTTCGGCCTCGGGGCCGGGGACCTGCTGTTCTGGCCCAACAGCGACCGGACCCGGGCCGAGATCATGGCCGCCGTGCCCCATGTGCCGATCGAGGACAGTTTCCGGACCACCTACCACTACTGCAATCTGATGTTCGTGGTGGCCGGCGAGGTGATCGCGGCGGCCTCGGGCATGGCGTGGGAGGATTTCGTCCAGACCCGGATTCTGGACCGGCTGGGCATGACCGAAACCCTGCCGGTGATGATCGGGGCCGATCCGGCCAAATCAGCCCTGCCGCACGGTCGGGTCGGGCCGCCGCTGCGCTACCAGGGCGAGATGCAGACCATCGGCCAGTCGATCCAGGAGGTCTGGAACTGGTCCTCGGCGGGGGCGGCCGGCGGCTTCGTCACCACCCCGGTCGACTGGGCCAGATGGATCGCGGTGCAGCTGGCGCGCGGCGAACTGCCGGACGGGACCCGGCTGTATTCCGAAGCCCGGGCCAATGAGATGTGGCGGCCCAATATCATCATCTCCAACTCGGCGGGACCGACCGAGACCCTGCCCGGCCGGGCCATCGCCTCGACCTATGCGACCGGCTGGCAGGTGCAGGACTATCGCGGCGAACGGATGATCACCCACGGCGGCGGAGCCCCCGGCTATGTCTCGGGCACGGTGCTGATCCCGGGGCGCAATGCGGGCTTCTCCTATTTCACCAATGCCGAGGAGAGCTTCCTGACCCGTGCCCTGCGCAGCGGCATCACCGACATCGTGATGGGCAAGACCGGCTTCGACTGGGTCGCGGACGGGGTACGTCTGAAGGCCGAGGGGGATGCGAAATCGATCGAGGCGGCGGCGGAGATCGATGCGAAACAGGCCGCGGGCGCGCCGCCGTCCCTGCCGCTGGCGGCCTATGCCGGAACCTGGCGCGACCCCTGGTACGGCGACATCACGATCCAGGCACGGGACCTTCAGCTGTGGCTGAGCTTCAGCCGGACCCCGTCGCTGCAGGGCCCGGTCGAGCCCTATGACGGCGACACCCTGCGGACCCGGTTCACCGACCGGCGCGAGGAGGACCTGTTCATCAGCTTCAAGCTGGAGAACGGCCGGCCGGTGTCAGCGACGATGAAGGCGGTCAGTCCGGATGCGGACTTCAGCTATGACTACCACGACCTGCGTCTGACGAAGGTTTGAGGCGGATGCTTGGCGTTCGAGCTCTGTCGGCGACCGCGGCGATGCTAATGGGTCTGCTGATCGCGCCGGACCCGGCGTCTGCATGCAGGTTCCTCACCCAGCGACTGCCGATCGCGGGGGAATTCCAGACCATCGTCATCGCAGATGTCGATGTGGCACGCGATACAGGGGTCAACAACGCGTGGGTCTGGGAGATCGAGTCGCGTCTGACTGAGGTCGTCACCGGTCAACCAGCCGCGGAGACCTATGGCTTCCGGTACACCACCGGCACAAACGGATGCAGCTCTGCCCCGCCGACGGGGCGCTTTGTGCTGTACATCGCCAATACGATAGCGGGGGAGCGGGTTGTTCAATCCCTGCCACTGGAAGAGGCTCTGACGGTCGATCCACGCGTCAATGCAGCGCGTCAGGGCCACTAGCCTCAACCAAAACCAATCGACCCTCGACAAGGTCCTGACGTCTTGTCATCCCGGACGCCGCAAAGCGGCGATCCGGGACGGGTGCGTCCACCGACGTGCTCCTCCCGGAAATCGCAGCGCGATTGTCCGGGAGACAGGTCGCCACCGCATCTGTCCCGACCCGTCCCCCGGATAGCTGCTGACGCAGCTTCCGGGAGGATCAATTCTCCTGATCAAGCGTCCCGGATCGCCGCTTTGCGGCGTCCGGGATGACAAATGCGCGGCCCCTACTCCGTCTGGCGGCGCGAGACCCGGCCCGCTTCGAGCACCGGCATGCCGGCCTCGGTCGGGATGTAGATGGTTTCGCGGCCCGACTTGCCGGCGGTTTCCTTGAGCATGTCGATATAGGCCCAGCGCAGGTAGTTCTCGGGGCCGCCGAGGCTTTCGGCCATGATGCGGTTGGCCTCATTGGTGCCGCGGGCGCGGGCGACCTCGGCCTGGGCGGTCAGCTGGGCCGAGTCGAGGGCGGCCTGGGCCTCGAGCACGCGGATGCGGCGGTCCTGGACGGCCTGCTCATAGGCGGCCTTGCCCTGCATCTGTTTGGAATAGACGTTGTAGGTCGGCAGGCCGATCATGACGACGGCCAGGACGATGACGACCGCGATGACCGAGCCGATGGTGATGCTGACGCCGCGCATGGGAACCTCCTGACAGGGCGGGACCATCCCGCCTTGGGAGGTTCGCGGTCCGGGCGAGCGGGGTCAAGGGCGGAAAGGCACTGGATCAGGCGGGCACCAGCTCGATCAGGTCGAGGTTCGATTCGGCCTGGGGCCAGGGGATGACCAGCCGCCAGCGGCGCTCACCGATCCGCTCCAGAACCGCGATCAGGTCGCGGTCGGGTCGCTGGCCGTAGGAGTTGGCGGGCGGCTCCTCGGCCAGGGCCAGGGAGCCGAGCATGACCATCTGGCGGTCGTTCTCGGGGAACAGCAGGCCGGCGGGGCGCTGACTGCCGGTCTGTTTGGAGAATTTCAGACCCCGCAGCGTGGCTTCGATGCGGCAGGCAAACCAGCCGTAGGCCACATAGCCGAGGCCGTCCTCGCCCCCCTGGGACCCCAGTTTGACGGTGCGGCAGCGATAGTCGCCGGGCGGCGGCGCGACCGATGACCGGGCGGCCCGGGGGTCGATCAGGTCACCGAGACCGCTCAGGTCGCCAGAGCCGGGCTGACGGCGGGCCTGTTGCAGGGCCAGAGACCAGGCCGCATCGCGGCGGCTGTAGCGGTCGCGGTCGGATGCCGTGACGATGCCGCGCCAGTCGCGCAGCGCCACCGGTCCGGCCGTCTCTCCGGACGCGGCGGGCGGCGGCGGGGGTGGTGGTGGGGGTGGCGCGGAGGCGCAGGCAGCGAGCGCGAGGCCCGCGAAAAGGCTCAGGGCCGAAGACCGCAACAGGCCGGACATGGGCGCTCCGGGAGAGATCGAGGCCCCCTTGGGCCAGCGAAGCGAGGCGGCGTCAAGCGACCTCGCACGGCGGGCAGGGTCCCGATCAGTCCTCGGCGGCCGTGGCCTCGACCTTGCGGCGGGGCGCGCGACGTTTGGGCGCGGCGGCCTCTTCGGCGGCTTCAACGGGTTCCGGTGCCGATGCGGTCGAACGGGTCAGGAAGCCCGGCAGGGCCGAGGGACCGTCTTCGGTGGCCACGCCGGCATCACGGCGGGGCTTGCGCTCGGGACGTTCTGCGCGCTCGGCGCGGACCGGGCGTTCGGCCCGTTCCGGCCGGTCGGAACGGACGTCCGGGGCGGCCTCGGTCGTCTCGGCGGGAGGGGCGTCGCCCTCGGTGCGGGCCTCACCGCCTTCGCGTTCGAAGCGGGCGTTGCGCTCCAGCTGGCGGCGCTCCCAGCGCTCGCGGCGGGTTTCGCGGCGGCTGCCGTCGGCATTGAAGCCGCCGTCATTCTCGGACCGGGGCTCGCGCGGTTCGCGGTCCTGACGCGGCTGGTCGTCGCGGTCGCGCCATTCGCGGCGGGGCTGTTCGCCCCCCTGACGATCACCTTGGCGGTCATTGGGGCGGTCGTTCGAGCGGTCGTTCTGGCGTTCCTCGGCCTCGCGCTGGCGGGCCTCGATCTGGGCGAGACGGTCGGCCTCGACCTTTTCGGCAGCCATGATGGCGGCGGCCTGGGCGCCGGTCTCATCTTCAAAGTCGATGTCGAAACCCTGGCCGGCCAGTTCGCGCTGGGCGATCTCGGACACGGGACGCGAGGGCTGGAGCGCGCGCAGGACGCGGAAATAGTGTTCGGCGTGCTGGGTGTAGTTCTCGGCCAGGACGCGGTCGCCGGCGGCGGAGGCGTCGCGCGCCAGCTGCATGTAGCGCTCATAGACGGTCTGGGCGTTGCCGCGGACCTTGATGTTTTCGGGGCCTTGCGAGTCCCACGAACGGTTCGGATTGGTGGTGTTGGCATTGTTGTTGCCGCTGCCGCCGCCGGGCTTTCTGTTGCGTCCGCGCTGACGCTTCATGCCCTTGAAATCTCTCATCCGACGCTACCGTGCTTTGTATGAGGGACGGTCCGGGGCGATGGCCGCCGGTGCTGTCCGTTGGGTCGTTCCGCTTCGTTCCGGGGCCAATCCCCGCTGACGATGTGATCGGAAATACATATCTCCCCGTGGTCCGCCCGGCCGATCTGGCCAGACCTTCACATGCCCTGAGCGCGCGTGGATGGGCCTGAAGCGGTCCAAGGCGTGCGTTTTGGGTGGGAGACAGTCGAAGACTTAGCGCGGCAAGGGGCCGTTTCCAAGAGGTTTGTTTGAGACCCCTCCACCACCCTTCGGGCGGTCCCCCTCCCCCGATGGGTGAGGAACGCTACATCTTCGGAATGGGGTTTGTCCTCGGGTCCGGGCCGTTGGTGACGACGCGGTCGCGGTCGGACAGGTCCTTGACGATGATGACGTGCTCGAAGCCCGCCGCCTCGAACAGGGCCTTGACCTGCGGGCCCTGGTCCCAGCCGATCTCGACGGCGAAGATGCCACCGGGGCGCAGGATGCGGCGGATCTCGGGGGCCAGTTCGCGATAGGCGACGAGGCCGTCGGGGCCGCCGTCGAGGGCCAGATGCGGGTCATGCTCGCGGACCTCGGGGTCGAGCCCGGGGATGTCGCCCGAGGGGATGTAGGGCGGGTTGGAGACCACCAGATCGAAGCTGGCGTCGCCGAAACCGGCGGCCCATTCGGTGCGCAGGAAGGTCGCGCGGTTGTCGAGTTCGAGGTTGGTGGCGTTCTCCTTCGCGACGGCCAGGGCCTCGAAGGAGATGTCGGTGCCGACGCCCCGCGCCCCGGCCCGCTCGGCCAGGGTGGCCAGCAGGATGGCGCCGGAGCCGGTGCCCAGATCGATCATCTCGAACGCCTGATGCGGCGGATAGGCCAGCATGACGACGTCGAGGATGGCCTCGGTGTCCGGGCGGGGGCTGAGCACATCGGGGGTGACGTTCAGCATGATCTTCCAGAAGCCCTTCCGGCCGAGGATGCGCGAGACCGGCTCGCGGCGCAGGCGGCGTTCGACGAAGCCGTCCAGGGCGGCCTGCTGGTCCGGGATCACGACGCGGTAGGGGTCGGTCAGGATGTCGGTGCGGCTCGCGCCGGTGGCGACCTCCAGCAGCAGGCGGGCGTCGATGGACGGGCTGTCGATGCGGCCGGCCTTGAGCGTGGCGGTCGCGGCCTTCCAGGCGGTCACGAGAGTCGGGGTCATGGGGTCTCCGGGCATTCGGCGGTCTGGAGCATTGTTGGGCAAGTTCCGGGACCGGACTCGCTGTTTCAGTCAGGTCCGGTCAGGCCTTAGCCGAACTCCGCCTCGAGATCGGCGAGACGGGCTGCCTGGTCCTCCGCGATCAGGGCGTTCAGCAGCGGGTCGATGTCGCCCTCGAGGATCTGCGGCAGGCTGTGCAGGGTCAGGCCGATACGGTGGTCGGTGACCCGGCCCTGCGGGAAATTATAGGTGCGGATACGCTCCGACCGGTCGCCTGAGCCGACCTGGGATTTGCGCGAGTCGGAGCGGGCGTCGTCCTTCATCTGGCGCTGCATGTCATAGAGCCGGACGCGCAGGTTCTTCATCGCCTTGTCGCGGTTGACGTGTTGGGACTTCTCCGAGGAAGTCACCACGATCCCCGAGGGGAAATGGGTGATGCGTACGGCGGAATCGGTCTTGTTGACGTGCTGACCGCCCGAGCCGGAGGCGCGGAAGGTG
>Ga0209299_1002235_pt1 | contig 10398 bp, 13 predicted proteins | sample S_140806_MF_Meta_FD_187326 | JGI IMG/M metagenome (GOLD analysis project Ga0209299, IMG submission 187326) | Freshwater microbial communities from Lake Simoncouche, Canada to study carbon cycling - S_140806_MF_MetaG (SPAdes) (version 2) | ecosystem: Environmental > Aquatic > Freshwater > Lake ...
GCCACCGGTATTGGATGAACCCCAAGTTTCTGATGGCGCATTCTAACTTCAGGCAATCACCAGCTTCTTCAATGGTCATTGAGTTGTTAGTGCTATACTAGTTTTACCCGGTTGAGTGGCTTTGAAGTATGCTTCCGAGGCAACACCCAGGGCGGCTATCTCGTCATTGTCCATTACTTTTTCAAGAAGCCTTGCCTCTAGTTCTTGATTAGCAAGTGCTCGGTCGTATCCTTCAAGAACCATCAATACTTCTTCGGAAGGGAGATTATCTCGGACCAGAGTGGTAAAGAGTGGCTCAGGGGTTAGTGTGCGTAAGCCAAGGCGATACCGCTGGTGGATGGCATGAATCATTTCATGGCGGACGATTCGGTCTACCTTCACATCTTCTTTCTTGGCATTCTCTACGCAAACGGTCAAAGTATTTTGAACCACATTATACTCACCCATATTCAGCGGACTGGCTAAACAACCAGATCCCCCTGGCAATACCGAGACCCCCATAAATTGGAGAGCAGCAAGTAGCACCAGGGGGACTTGTTCCATCAAGGTTAAATGTAGGTAAAGAGTTTTACCCGTTCTTGCGGTCCCGCTCCAGCTTGTCAGTGTTAGTGAAGGCGGTGCGTAACACGATTAGGGTTGAGGCGATGGCAACAAAACCCATGAACACCATAAAAATGTCAGAGGTGGAGAAGTTGGACCAGGTTTCCATGTGAGTGGTTTGAACTGTATGTATTATAATACCAAAAAAGCCACCGAGAAACTTTAGTGGCCAGTTTGCGAAGTGGCACAATCGGCCAATGAAAAAAGTTATTAAAGAGATTTGGGTGGTTGAATCCGTAACCAAATCAAGGGGGAAGTAATATGTAGGGCGCTTGAGGTAGGTCGGGTTATTGGCGGAGAGTGGCTAAAACATGAGGGATAGCCTCCGCATGGAGGAGTTCCGTTGTTGTCAGAGAGGAATAGCGGTGGCCGTTGTTCTTTGCCCATTTCAATAAGGATTGTTCAAGGTCGAAGCACTCGCCGAGGGTGGCATAGTGGAGGTGGATTATTGAGATTATCTGATGCGGTTTGAATCTCTCGGTCAGAGAGCGTTTTGTGATGCCGAGTTTGAAATGTGTACCCGATTCGTCAAGGTACCTTATAAGGTATAGTGTTCCAGGCAAACAGCGATAGTGTGCCCTTACTCCCCACCCTTCACCGGGGTTGTTATCTCCTGACTTTGACCCTGATTTACAGCAAAAGGTGAGACCTTCTAAAACTTGACACGGGCGCTCTGAGATACCATGGTCACATTCAGTTAGTATTCGTGACTTTTTCGTAAGTCTGTCGGGTCGGTTTATAACTTTGGCACCAGTCCTTTCAACGTAGTTTTCCAGCCTTTGTTCCCACACGTCCGCAATGTTTGTCGTATGGTTATCTCTGGGCGGAATGCCAATGGCACGGCATAGGTTTTGGACGCACCCCTTGTGTATACCTACTTCTTGGGCAATTTTACCATAACTTTCTCCTTCTTTGTAGCATTTAGCTACATAGGGACCGAGTGGTGTGTATGCTAATCGACCTTTGTTCCAAGCCATAAAAAATCCTCCACGGTTATTATACCGCAGAGGATGTGAAGTAAACTAGCCGATTGCCGGAGCAGTCAGGGCTACAGGTGTGCTTTGGACCGAGGCCAGGTCCAGGGGGAAGTTCGTGGCCTCATCTCTCACATTTACCATTTGTGAGAGCCAGACTATATCATCAACTTGGTATCAAGTTGTCGGGCGCTTATGGTGTATTACGCAGACCGCTGTCTGCACCACCTAGTCGTTGCACCTTCCGCTGAAGCGTCAGCGGCTTGGCTCAGGATTGTCCTTTATGGCGGAGGTTCCCTGAGTTCACCCGATTTTCACTCAACAATCACTCGTTGAGGGCACCACTTTCAATGCGCGTTACGCTCATGCATACAGGTTTGTTATCGCAAAGGCTCTTTATCCTTTACTTCTTACTGTCACCAGTAAGTTCAGACTATCTCTTCACCTTTCGGTGCCGGGCATTCGTGGGTGTGTTATTGTTGGGACTCAACACCTAGTCGTTAGAGCGGCCAAGGAACTTAAACCCTCCTTGGATTGCTACGGGATTGTCTACTTGAGAGTTTCCCCGTTTAACCCGGTTAGGAAGCTATGCTAAGCTAACCTCCATACCCAGTCCAGCCCGATTAAGGATGTCGGCCCAGGTGTTGATCACGCGACCTTGACTATCAATCAGAGATTGATTGAAGTTAAATCCGTTAAGATTAAACGCCATAGTCGAGACACCAAGTGCCGTAAACCAAATGCCAACTACAGGCCAAGCAGCCAGGAAGAAGTGGAGTGAACGTGAGTTATTGAAGCTTGCGAACTGAAAAATCAGACGACCGAAGTAGCCGTGCGCCGCCACAATATTGTAAGTCTCTTCTTCTTGGCCAAACTTATAGCCGTTATTAGCACTCTCGTTCTCTGTAGTCTCCCGAACTAGCGAGGACGTAACCAACGAGCCGTGCATCGCAGAAAATAGCGACCCACCGAACACTCCAGCCACACCGAGCATGTGGAACGGATGCATGAGAATGTTATGCTCGGCTTGGAAAACCAACATGTAGTTGAAGGTCCCTGAAATACCCAGAGGCATAGCGTCAGAGAAAGAACCTTGACCGAAAGGGTACACAAGGAACACTGCAGAGGCTGCAGCGACTGGGGCACTATAGGCCACACAAATCCAAGGCCTCATTCCTAGTCGATAACTAAGTTCCCATTCTCGTCCCATGTAAGCAAAGACGCCAATGAGGAAGTGGAAGATGACAAGTTGGAACGGTCCGCCATTGTAGAGCCATTCGTCAAGGCTAGCAGCTTCCCAAATTGGGTAGAAATGCAATCCGATTGCATTACTGGAGGGCACAACAGCGCCAGAGATGATGTTGTTTCCATAAAGCAGAGAACCAGCAACCGGTTCACGAATCCCATCACTCAAAACAAAAGTATTCAACCCAGAATGTATCTTTTTCGGGGTTCCATCCACTTTGGAACAGTTTCACCATTTTTCTAATGGGTCCTCTTTCTATTCCTAATAACCTTGCAAAGAATGAACTATTTGGTTCCCCAAATTCAATCCATTGCCTAAGAAAACTTGGAGCATTTTGCCATACGTCCTTGTTAGCTTGAGCGTTGGCCCATGGCTTTCTGTATTTTGGACTATGATTTTTGGGTTTCCCCTTTGTTGCTACAGAGATTTTCTTTCGCACATCGAGACGCTTAGAAATGTTATCTTCGCCTTTCCCCCAGCCGCTTCCAGGTTGGTTTCCACCACCTGCGGTTTGACTGAGATTAAGGCATCCGGGTCTACCATGATGAAGGTCTAATAAAGATTGCTCTTTGCTTCTTTTGGGATCATCTTCATTCCACACTTCAATGAATAGCCATTCATTTTGATGTTTTCTTAAAGACCTATGAAACCAATCTTCAGCCTTGGACTTTCTATGGTGAGACTCTCTTCTATTGAGGTCAGTAGTTGATCCCCAATAGTAATCTCCATTTGTTAAGCGAATTGCGAGGTAGGTTATCATGTTTTGTAGACTATATCTTCACCTCATTTCTGAGGGCTGGGCGCTCTAGCCGGTTATTAAGAGAACTAAATCTCTCCGGTAGTCGTTGAACCTTTCGAAAGTGTACTTTCGACTTGGCTGCTGATTGGGGATGAGGTCCCTTTCCAGCAATTCACCCAGTTTATCGACACTCTCACGAGTGAAGGACACTGATTAGTTAATGTCGACGGGGGGAGCAGCAATAAAAGCGATAATGAAGCAAGTTGTAGCGGCGAGCAGTGTTGGCACCATCAGGACGCCAAACCAACCAACATACAAACGGTTGTCAGTGGAAGTTACCCACTCACAGAAGTCGCCCCAAACATTAGTTTGACGACGTGATAGAATTGTCGAAGTCATTAGCCATAAGAATACATGTGTGTGGTATTACTCAGCGGGGTAACAAACCTGCCGCCTACATTCTTATTCTACCCATTGTTATCGTTTGTAAACTTGGACGAACCTTTAGACTTCCTTTAGTTGCTCAATTTCTCTTTCAGGGGAACACAACTTGGAGCCAAACTTCTAGAAAATCCTTAGCCTCAGCAAAGTCCATTCCTTGCACTTTTCCGCCAGAAATCACACCGGTCATGACGTTATTCCCTTGATGCTTAAATCCCATTTTCTCATAGGCTTTGCGGCGTAACTCCCCTCCCCCGTCATCATCAAATGCAACAGCTCTGACCTTGGTACCTTCTTTAAGAGCAGACAAAGCCTGTTCAAATTGACGTTTTGCCACGAGAGCCAGGCGAACCTTTTCACGATTGTCAGTTATGTTGCCTTTGGCATAAGATCCATTTATTTTATATCCTACCTCAAAGGAACCATCTGACTTTGGTGTTATTAACGTTTTCACTTCATTATTGCCTACTTTATCCGTAATGTAGGCTCCTTTACCGTCGCTAGAAAGTTTTGTGGTTTCCGAGACTTTTACTTTCTTCAGGTCTGAAAGGACTTTTTGAGCGCTTTGTTCTTTTTCCTGGGCCTTTGGGTTTTGCTTTTCTTCTTTATCTCGTATTTTTGCCATTACAGACATGGCTTCTTTTTGTAAACGCATGCTATTGGCCATATCACCTTTGTTCATGGCCTCTTGAGCTTGCTTAGCTAGACTTGAGTATTTTTTATTCAGGTCTGGACTTGTTTCCTTTGGCGGTTTAGGGGTTGCCGCTGCCCCCTTAGGCTTTCCCGCCCGTTCCTCATCTCTTTGCGCGATCAATGCCGCCTTTATGGCAGCTTTATCCGGTACTCCAGCCTTTTTAAGCTCAGCAGCCAATTGCTCTTTCGCTGCTTTACTGCGGATGGCACCACCGTGATCTGCTGCCACACGGTTGGTAATGTTAAGATGATCCTTCATCATGTTGGCCAAGTGTTGGCCTTTCAACGGTTTAGGGGTTGCCGTCTCCCCTACGGGCTTTCCCTCGGCTTCTGCCAATTTTTTCTTTAAGCCAGCCACAATTTCTGGACGATTTTGACGCTTCATCTCATTATCAAGAGTTTGCTTCAAATATGCAGCGCGTGCCGTATTTTTATTTTTGGCCAGGGGGTCACCTTCAATGCCCTTGCGGCATCTTCCACCAGTGCCGTAAGCACTGCCGTCGGGACGGATGCAGGTGGTGAAGTCAAAGAGGCCTTCAGAAAAATTTTCCTCTCCTACGGCTTTGGTAAAAGCTTCGATAGCTTTAGGTGAAAAATTCCCGTACATAACCTATCTGTGTCCGTAGATTTATTTTACCCTTTTTTAGCAATGATTGCCCAGCCGCTACCGTCACCCTCAACGGTCCAACGTGCTTTCAGCAAGTTCTTACTGTATTTCAGACGATTTCCGTTTTCACTTATGTAGGTTCCTGTGGCGTTATCAATTTCACCCCAGGGGTCATTCACAATGTAGTTCTCCCCCTCTTTTCCAATCACACAAATCCAATGGCCCCCACCAGACGGTGCGGAACTAGGTCCGTGGTGAAGAATGCCGATAGGAATAGGAATACCTGCAGCAAGTTGGGAGTCCAGAAGGTTGAAAGTTCCGCTAGTTTCAAACCGGGAAGATACACCAAAGTGCTTCAGAGTTTGCACTTGTACGGCAGCATCCGTAGTGTCGCCTATACTGAATACATACCTGAGATAGTCATCGTCACCGTTGATTGAGTTGGGTTTCAAGTATTTGCATAACATCGCACACGACGAACTAAAGCAGGTGCGACTTGCATCCCGATAGTTGTCCCGTTGCGAGTAGTAAGGTACATTTAGGACCGGACCCACGGCAGGTTGAGTGCGGTAAATACGAACCCAGTTTGCTTCATCTGTGAGTAGGGATGGGTCTAATGCTTTTATTTTAGCGTACAGGTCGTCATATGCTGCCCGATGCTTAGGGTTAGCTGGGTTAGCGTATTGGGCAAAGTCAAAGAACTTCTTGGAGTCGAATTCAGCCATAGTTTTCTCGGAAAGGAACAGTGTTTCTTCTGCTTTTCGGCGACGGACTAGCCCAGCGAGTCCCTGGTTTGTCCATCGTTTGAACTGGTCCGCTGCGCCTGTATAGTCGCCACTGTTGAGAAGTCTCAGAAGGGTGGATTCCGCAAGAGCATTGGTCCCGCAGTTGAAGGCAAATGATACAAGAGCGTCATACTGACCCTGCGTTAGCGGGACTTTTACCAGTTTGTTCACTGCTTCTTCAAACCTTTCCAGGTCTTTTTGAAGTAGCGCGTTGGCTTCGCCAGGAGTGATAACCATTCCTGGTTTAACGTGGGGACCAGTACTACCGTATCCGATAGTTAGTACACCGGCTGGGCAGGTGTAAGCCCATAGTTCAAGACCCTCAAAGTCTTTAATAAGTTGCAGACCTTTCTGAGATATTTTCATTTCAGGAATGGGACTTTCTTTATTAGGTCCATCACTGGCTTCATTGCTTTTAACAGATTTTCAATGCGAGTGCAAAGCGAAATCAATTGGTCGAGTTTTTTCTCAAGGGCATCAACTCTTTGCGTAATCGGTTCAAGGCCCTGCTTAAGTTCTTGCTTTAGGAAAGTTCCAGGGTCACCGGATAAAAAACTGTCAAGTTTCATGATTCAGATGCCTCTTCTTTGGCCTCATCACGGGGCTTTTCAGCGGGCTTTGCAGGTGCTTTTGCTTTAGGAGCCTCAATGACATCATGAATGCGCACCTTAATAGCACGAGCTTCAGGAACTTCGGGAAGGGGGATAGACAATGTTAGCACTCCCCATTTAATATCAGCTTTGATTTTGGATGCATCAACTGCGGGACTGATAGGCCAAGTCAGTTCACCTTTTTCTGAATGAACTAAAAGAAAGCCATTTTCAAAACCAACATCAATGGTAGAAGGATCCACACCAGGAACTTCCACTTTAACTTCAGTTGTTGTGTCAGTTTGGAGAGTTGTGTGTGACAAAGTCACAATTGGAATTATTTCGCTTTGGCTAGATTTGGGCTGAGAAAGGATTAAGTTTCTTGTGTTTGTGTTTGACATGTTGTGTGTGGTTGCTTTGTTAAGTTTTACCCGGACAGCTGGCTTTTGTTTGGGCCGCTTTGCGTTGTGCCTCTGCTTCTTGGCCAGGTGGTTTTGGTCGTGGTTGCGCTTTGACTTGGTGAGGTTTTACTTCTTTGGGGCCTCGTGGTTGTCTTGGCTTTCGCCCTGCAGAACACGGAGACTGTGCAAACTCTAACATTGTTGACACTTCGGAAAGTGCCTCTTCTGAAAAACCTGGAATTCTTATCATTTTTTTAACCTAACATACGAAGTCCTTGAACATCTTTTGAGGAACCACCCATAGGATTAGCCGGACCCCGGGGTAGAGCCACAGGTGCCAACATCTCAGCATCACTGTTGACCTTGAGCTTGTGCATGTTACCCTTGGGATGACCTTTGCCTTTGGTGATGGTGAGTTGTCCTCGACCTGCATTAGGGTCAATCCCTGTATGATAATTATCAGGTTTTTCCGGTCCAGGACCTTTACCACTATCAAACTGTTTCTTCCAGTCGATTTCTGCGAAATCGAGCATTGCTGCGACTGCATCTGCGGTCTCTTCGGAATATCCCATTGACTGCAATCGCTCTGAGTGATTGCTTTTTCCTTTCCCGGCTACACTCAGGGCAATGGCTATAGCCTGGTCTTGGTCTGTTACCACCTTCCCTTCTTTCCCTTTCTTGCCTACTCCAGAGTGCAATGGTTTAGGGTCATGGTGCTTCCACCGATGCATGGTTTGCCCAACAATATCTTTGTGGGCAGAAACAGGATGTCCCTTAGGAAGTTTGGCCATCGGAAATGTCAGATTTAGGGGTAGACCGTCCACGACTTGTCATAATTGACGGCGGCGTCACAAGATAGGCAAGAAATGTTGTTACCATGCCCGTGGCAACGGTGAAACCCTGTGTCCACATTGAATCACAAGTTTTCCCTTTAAACTCACAAACGGCAATGCCTGCAACAGAAAGACAAATAGAGTAAAGATAGCCTATAATGAGGCCTTTTTTAATGAAATTTTCTACGCTATTTGAGGGCCGTTTTGGAAGCGCCATGACCATGTCAGTGCTGTTTAGTTTTACCCTCAAGCTCCTTAATATGGTCACGAAGTTGTGTGACTTGATGAGCAAGACGAGACATAGTGTCAAGCGCTTCTGCAAGAAACTCCTCGAGTTCTTTTCGCGTCAACTCCTTTAGTTTTTGTTTTGCCTTAGCAATACGAAACTCCTTTTCCATTGGAAAAGGGTCAATCCGAAAGCTGCTGTCCGAATCCATGCGCAATACTTTGAAGTTCAAAAAACTTATCAGCGGCCCATTCGTGCTCTTCTTCACTAATGTCGGCTTCTTCAATGTATTTCATAAGCATAGTCATTTCAGCATCCGAAAGGGTTCTTATTTCTTTAATGAGCTCAGGGGAAAGCAAAGTTGCCTTATGTTCATCAGGGTTATAAACAAACTCAGGAGTCACCCAATCTTCTGGTGAACTATCATATGAGACATGGTAGTTTTGTGAACTCATCTCACACATAATAACCTTAGTCTCATCAATTCCCACGATTTCCGCCACTTCTTGGTAAGTTTTTCCACTTTCAATGAGATCTGACACTTTCTTTTTATATTCCCCAATCCATCGTGGGGTGCGAACCATTCTGGAAAAGTCCCGAAGTGCATGCTGCAAATACCCACGCACTGTGATCCAAGCGTATGTGCTGTACTTATATTTCATTTCCGGGTTGTACCTCGTGGCAGCAACACAAAGTGCAAAATTTGCAACTGACTCGAGGTCATCTCGTGTAAAACACCCAGTGTTACCACCAGTCATGCAAATGGCCCCATATGCCAAACGCCCAGAAATCCAGGCATGCTCAGCAACCATTTTTTGCTGCTCTGGGGTGAGGGGGGGATAGGATTTATAGCGTCGTCGCGCCATCTTAGGCCTCACATGCAGTGCATTCGACATAACTAGGCTCCGTGGTTTTTTGTTTGAAACTGATATAGTCATTATAGCCTCCTATATGCTTCTTGTAAAGCCACATTTGAGGTACAGTTGTCCATTCAGGGTTCCAATAACCTTTGTCGTCGGCTTCTTTCTTGGTTATTTCCTCATAAGTTACTCCCTCTGCTTGAAGAACCTTTTTCAGTTTCTCACACCAAGGGCAGTCTGCGCGAGTTACTAACAAGGCGGGAACAACATTTTTCTTTGCAAGTAAAGAAGACGACTTCAGGTAATACAAGGACTTCAAACCATTCTTCCACGCAGCAAGATGTAGTCGGAAGATGTATGCGGCATCGCTTTCGGGATCAACGAACAAGTTGAGCGATTGCCCTTGACAAATGAACTGTTGACGATCTGCTCCCTGTTTAATTAGTTCAAACTGGTCGATTTCCCGTGCGGTGAGGAAAATTTCTTTCTCTTCTTTAGTGAGGCAAGAGAGTTCTTGGACGGAGCCTCTAGCTTGAAGAATTTCATCCCATACTGAATCAGGTACCCCACGGTCACAAAACAACTGTTCTAGTACGGGGTTTTTACGGACAAAGGTACCCTTAGCTTGTTTGGCGACAAAGTAGTTGGAATCAGCGGGTTCGATACCCTGCGAGAAAGCTCCACTGATAACCGAGTTAGTCCGAGTTGGAGCAATAGCAGTAAGATGAGTGTGACGGAGGCCGCTACCAACTGCCCACTCCGGCTCCCCGAATCGAACAGCCAATACACGAGACGCTTTCTCTGCCTCTTCACGAATCCATCGGTGGGATTCAATATTAAGGGTTCTGGCGTCATTGGATTTGAATGGTAGTCCACGTTTTTGATAGAGAGTGTGAAGGCCCATAGTACCAAGCCCTAGGGCACGGCTTTTCTCAGCGAACCTTACAGCACGACCAAGACCTACTTTATTTTCACCTTTACGAATAAATTCGGAAACAACGGCATCAAGTAAGTGAATTGCAATTTCAGGTACGGAACGCCCCGAGCGTGGAGATTTCCAATCCCGGTACTCATCGTAACGAGCAAGGTTCATACTGCTAAGAACACAAACGAAGGAGTGGTGTTCATTAGTATGTAGGAAGATTTCAGAGCACAGGTTTGAAGTGGAAACTTCCAGTCCACGGTCCACATAACACTGGGGATTCTGGCGATTGACATTGTCAATGAACACCAGGTAAGGGGACCCGGAAATCATCCGGGTTTTCAACACTTCGCCGAACAACTCTTGCTTCTTCTCATCGCCAGCAATCATTGATTCAATCCACTCATCACTAATAGTGAGAGCAACATTGCTGTCCACAAACTTGCGCGGATCTCCCTTAGTATGATCCTTCGCACGAAGG
>Ga0209299_1002240_pt1 | contig 10377 bp, 8 predicted proteins | sample S_140806_MF_Meta_FD_187326 | JGI IMG/M metagenome (GOLD analysis project Ga0209299, IMG submission 187326) | Freshwater microbial communities from Lake Simoncouche, Canada to study carbon cycling - S_140806_MF_MetaG (SPAdes) (version 2) | ecosystem: Environmental > Aquatic > Freshwater > Lake ...
CCCGAAGGTCAAAAGGTGCGTCGTCTCTATATAGAAGACGGCGCCGACATCAATAAAGAATATTACGTGTCGGTCGTCACCGACCGTGCCAGCCAAAAGATTGCCTTTATCGCGTCTAGCGAAGGCGGCATGGACATTGAAGAAGTGGCGCACAGCACTCCAGAAAAAATCATCACCGAGTTCATCGATCCGTTGACCGGTTTGGGCGACGTACAAGCCAAGAAGATTGCAGATGCTATTGGCATGCCTGCAGACTCCACCGCCCAAGCCGTGGACATCTTCAAAAAGCTCTACCAGTGCTACATGGATACCGATGCGTCACTCGTCGAGATCAACCCCTTGAATCGCGACAGCAAAGGTAGTGTCATGGCCTTGGACGCGAAGTTCAACTTTGACGCCAACGCCTTGTTCCGCCACCCAGAAATCGTGGCGTATCGCGACTTAGACGAAGAAGATCCTGCTGAAGTGGAAGCGTCTAAGTTTGACCTTGCCTACATTTCCCTTGACGGCAACATCGGTTGCTTGGTCAACGGCGCTGGTTTGGCGATGGCAACGATGGACACGATCAAGTTGTTCGGTGGTGAGCCTGCCAACTTCTTGGACGTCGGCGGTGGCGCGACTGCAGAAAAAGTAACCGAAGCTTTCAAGATCATGTTGAAGAACCCGCATGTCAAAGGTATCTTGGTTAATATTTTTGGCGGCATCATGAAGTGCGACACCATCGCCAATGGCGTGATCACTGCGTGTAAAGCGGTGAACTTGTCTGTGCCGCTGGTGGTGCGCATGAAGGGCACCAACGACGAGTTGGGCAAAAAAATGCTGGCCGAATCGGGCTTGCCCATCATCTCTGCCGACACCATGGCCGAAGCCGCAACAAAAATTGTTGCAGCAGTGAAGTGATTAGGAAATAAACATGTCCATCTACATCAATAAAAACACCAAGGTCATCACCCAAGGCATCACTGGCAAGACAGGCCAGTTCCATACTGAAAAATGTATCGAATACGCAAACGGTAAAAACTGTTTCGTTGCAGGCGTCAACCCCAAGAAGGCCGGCGAGAAGATTTTTGATGTGCCAATTTTTGCGTCGGTTAAAGAGGCAGCACACAACACAGGCGCTACGGTGTCTGTGATTTATGTGCCGCCAGCAGGCGCTGCTGCTGCTATTTGGGAAGCGGTTGAAGCTGATCTCGACTTGGCGATTTGTATTACCGAAGGCATTCCTGTCAAAGACATGCTGGAAGTGCGCAACAAAATGAAAGCCAAAGAAGCCAAAGGCGGCAAAAAAACTTTGCTCTTAGGCCCCAATTGCCCAGGCCTCATCACACCAGACGAAATCAAAATCGGCATCATGCCTGGACACATCCATCGCAAAGGACGCATTGGCGTGGTTTCGCGCTCTGGCACTTTGACCTATGAAGCAGTGGCCATGTTGACCGAAGTAGGTTTAGGCCAATCCAGTGCTGTCGGTATCGGTGGAGACCCGATCAATGGCTTGAAGCACATTGATGTGATGCAAGCATTTAATGACGATCCTGATACCGACGCCGTCATCATGATTGGCGAAATCGGTGGACCAGACGAAGCAGATGCCGCACAGTGGTGCAAAGCCAATATGAAAAAACCTATCGTCGGTTTTATCGCAGGCGTCACCGCACCTCCCGGCAAGCGCATGGGCCATGCGGGCGCATTGATTTCTGGTGGTGCGGATACAGCAGACGCCAAACTCGCGATCATGGAAGCGTGTGGCTTTATCGTGACGCGCAATCCATCGGAATTAGGTAAGTTGCTCAAAGCGCAATTGAAGTAACTTAACCTTTTTACCTATCGGTTATTACCAATGAGCCCGCTTGGTCGGGCTCGTTACACTTTCAGCCTTTAGAAAAATTACTACAGGAGAGCATATGGAATTCTTTCAAAGCTTTGAGAACCCAGAGTTTTGGGTTGGTTTGCTGAAAATCATTTGGATCAACATCCTGCTCTCAGGCGATAACGCTGTGGTGATCGCATTGGCTGCACGTGGATTGCCACCTGAGCAGCAACGCAAAGCCATTCTTTTTGGCTCGGGCGCTGCAGTGGTCTTGCGTATTGGCTTAACCATCATTGCTGCGTGGCTGATGGCCCTGCAAGGATTACAAGTTATTGGTGGCCTGCTTTTGCTGTGGATCGGCGCTCAATTGCTCGCCAATGAGGAGGAAAGCGACTCAGACGCCAAAGAGCACGCCAACCTCATGTCTGCTGTGCGCACGATTTTGATCGCTGACGTCGTTATGAGCTTGGATAACGTCATCGGCGTAGCTGCGGCAGCCAAGGGCGACCAAGTTTTATTGATCATTGGTTTGGCTATTAGCATCCCATTGGTCGTCTTCGGCAGTTCCATGATGATCAAGTTGATGGAACGTTATCCATCCATCATTACTTTTGGCGCAGCACTTATTGGCTGGGTCGGCGGCGAGACGATTGCTAGCGATGTGTTGCTCAAAGAATTTGTTGCCGACAACACATGGTTCCACTATGCGTGCTCTGCAGCTGGAGCAGTCATCGTGATTTTGTGGGGTCGTCAGATGAATGCAAAAGCAGAAACGCAAGAAGACCAAGCCGCGTAGTTTTACTTATTCCAAACATCAAACGAGCGGCTTAAACCCCCGCTCGTTTTTTTGTGCGCATCACTCTCACAAGGTGGCAAAAATAATTTCTAGAATGAAGTAATAGCCTGCTTGGCTTTAGTAATTTGGCTAAAGACACCCACACCAGAGATAAAAAATGAAAGCAACCGTTCAAAAAGGCTTTACCTTAATTGAGATCATGATCGTTATCGCGATCATCGGCATATTAGCGTCTGTCGCTTTGCCAGCTTACCAAGACTATGTCGTTCGCGCGCGCGTTAGCGAAGGCTTGGCATTGGCAACTACCGCCAAAACAACAGTTATGGACGTTGTGAGCAATGGCAACGTTGCCACGACAGTGAACAACTACAAAGCCGACTTCGCATGGAGTGGTGCCACCAACAATATCAGTGTGATTGACATTGCGCCTGCAACAGGCGCGATCACCATCACGACTATGCCAGCTGCTGGTGGAGGTAAATTGTTGTTAGTGCCTTTTACAGGACCAGTAACTAGTCCTGTATCGTTACCTGCGCCAGATACATCCAGTCCAATAGTCAACGGTAATGTGCAATGGAAGTGTTTGGCAAAGGGCGCGTCAACATTTGCGGGTGTTGCGGTGCCGTCAGATGCACTCGACAGAAAATATGCGCCGAGTGAATGTAAGTAAGGTCATTGAAGCGGCGTCGTGCATGAAAATCTAGCTATGCTGAGTTTTAATAGCCCATCGTTGCTAGCAAACCGCTTGCTTCTCCTAGTTTGCTTGATGCTGCCTTGGCTAAATCCCTTTACAAGTGCGCCGTCGACTTCGGTAATTCCATTGCTATTGAGTTGGATGCTGGTAGCGTGTGCTTTGTTATTGGTGGTGGACGAAGCGCCAGCCTTTCAAGTCGATTTCCAAAATAAGTGGGGCTTACTTTTACTACTGTGGTTTGTAGTGTCCGCACTCACCGCCCCTGAAGTTATCGACCGTGCATTGACTGCTGGCGTATTGGCGGGCATCACATGTGTTTGGATAGCAATGCAGGTCGGTAAACGTGCCGCTAATAGCGATAACGGTTTATTGCGATGGCTGCTTGTGGCTTGGTTGTTGGCGGCATTGATCAGTAGCGTATTGGCCGTATTGCAATACCTAGACATGGCGCGTGATTTAACCCCATGGGTTAACCAGCCGCGAACAGGCGATGCATTTGCCAATTTGCGACAACGAAATCAATTCGCCTCACTCACCAGTATCGGTTTGGTGGCGTTGCTTGGCTGGGTGGTAGTTGCTCAGAGTGTTTCTAAGCGCTTTATGGCTTTGGCGTGGTGCGCGCTTGCCTTGCTGGCAGCAGGGTTGGCGTGCTCAGTGTCGCGGACAGGCGCATTGCAATGGCTAGTGGTGGTCGCATTGGTATTTGTATGGGTCTGCAAATCCCAAAAGCAAGCCAATCCAGTTTTGATGAGGCTTGCAATAGGTGCGCCACTGTTACTTATCTTGTGGTCTTTTGTTTTGCCGTGGGTTGCGCTACAACTCAATGGCGTGATGGGTGCAAGTTTGTTGTTACGTGTTGCAGGGCAGTCGCAAGACTATGCAGCCTGTGGAGGGCGAAGTGTGCTGTGGAGTAATGTTTTGCAAATGCTGACGCAGCATCCTTGGCGCGGGTGGGGTTTGGGCGAAACAGATTTTGCCCACTACAGCTCTGATTACCAAAGCGAGCGCTTTTGTGATTTATTAGATAACGCGCACAACTTCCCGCTACACCTGGCTTTAGAGTTTGGCCTTCCATTTGCGCTTGCGTGTTGTGTATTTGCCGTGCATTGGATTTACAAGCAAGGCAGGTCTTACCCACTATCTAATGCGCAGCGCATAGCATTTGCATTGTTACTAGTGCTGGGCTTGCACAGCATGCTTGAGTACCCGCTTTGGTATGGACCATTTCAAATGGCCTTGGGGTTGGCTCTGGGTTTGTGGGTAGGCGGCGCACAGGTCTCATCAGAGGAGGCCCAGCCTGTAACTGGTACTCTCAAGCAACGACTTCCCATGCTTATATGTGGCGTACTGTTCATGGCCTGTTTATATGCTGCATGGGATTACAACCGCGTAGCGCAAATCTATAGGCAACCAGAGATGCGAGATGACGCATACCGCAACAATCCCTTGCAGGCCGCTGGTCAGTCATGGTTATTCAAAAACCAAGCCGACTTTGCACGATTGATGACCCAAAGTATCACGCAAGAAAAAGCGCAAGAAACTTACGATTTAGCAATGCGAGTTTTGCATTACTCGCCAGAACCACGAGTTGTCGAGTATGCAGTTCAGAGCCTACGGTTATTGGGTAGGGACTTGGAAGCTGAAAAGCTTGCAAGGCGAATACCAACGATCACGCCCCATAAATAGTACTCCGCGTAAACTCGAGCATGCTCTCTGCAATATTGATCACGCGCAATGAAGCGCATAACTTAGAAGACTGCTTAGCCTCATTGCAAGGCCTGGTCGAAGAAATTGTGGTGGTCGATACACAAAGCAGTGACGCGACCGTTGCCATTGCCCAAAGGTTTGGCGCCAAAGTCTCACAACCTGATGATTGGCCAGGCTTTGGACCCCAAAAAAACCGAGCACTGGCACTTGCCACGCAGCCTTGGGTTTTGTCGATTGATGCGGACGAGCGTGTGACGCCAGAGTTAGCCGCAGAGATAAATCTAGCGATTGGACGCGCACAACAAGATGGCAACCATACAGGTTCAGTCGAAAAACATTACAGCGCCTACGAAATACCCCGACTGACTTGGTATTGTGGGAAATTTATCCAACATTGCGGTTGGCGTCCTGACTATGTTTTGCGTTTGTTTCGCAGAGATAGCGCGAGGTTTTCAGATGATTTGGTACATGAACGCGTCATAACCCATGACACTATTCGGCAACTCAAAAACCATTTGTTGCACTACAGCTATCTAGACTTTTCACAAGTACTGGCGAAGGTAGAGGCTTACTCCAGTGCTGCTGCGCAACAAGCATTTATTCGAGGCGAGCACGGGTCCATTGGTAAGGGTGTATTACACGGCGTTTGGGCGTTTTTCAGAACCTATGTGCTGCGTGTTGGATTTTTAGACGGTGCGCATGGATTAGCACTGTCTATATCGAATGCGCAGACTAGTTATTACAAATATGTGAAGCTTTGGGCGATGCAGCAGGGTAGAGATTTGAAGTGAAGATGCTTCAAGCGCATGCGTCAAATGCAACGCTAACTTACCGCTCTGATATTGACGGGCTTCGTGCATTTGCAGTCATTGCTGTTGTTATTTATCACGCTTTCCCCAGTCTATTGCCGGGCGGGTTTATTGGCGTAGATGTATTTTTTGTAATTTCTGGATTTTTAATCTCCAGCATCATATTTTCAGAATTAGATGCCCAGTCATTTAAGTTCTCGAATTTCTACGCTAGACGTATCAAGCGAATATTCCCTGCGCTGATAGTCGTGTTGCTAGCCAGTTTTATTGTTGGTTGGTTTCTGCTTTTTGAGAATGAACTCAAACAGTTAGGCGATCACGTGTCGCGTGCCGCCCTCTTTTTGTCTAACTTTATCCTTTGGTATGAAACTGGTTATTTTGATAACGCAGCTGAAACCAAACCTCTATTGCATCTTTGGTCCCTTGGAATTGAAGAGCAGTTTTATATCGTTTGGCCACTCATGGCATGGCTTTTATGGCGGCTGAAAGATAATAAGATGATAGCTATTGCCATGCTGATTGCGGTATCTTTTACATGGAATATATGGCAGGCAGAACGCGACCTAACACATGATTTTTATTCGCCGCTGACCAGATTTTGGGAGCTTTTAGCTGGCGCGCTAGTGGCGGCGTCTATTAATTTGCTAAAACATAACACGTCGTGGCAGTCGAATGCCAACCATTGCGCGACGTTAGGCGCAACGCTGTTACTTTTTGGCGTTTTGTATATCAATGCAAGCATGAAATTTCCAGGGGTTTGGGCTTGTGTGCCAGTTGTAGGGGCGACACTTTTGATTTCTGCACATACATCTGCTTGGGTGAATCGAACGGTGCTATCTAACCCCTTGCTGGTGTGGATAGGTGCTATCAGCTATCCCTTGTATTTGTGGCATTGGCCCATTCTTTCATTCGCAAGAATTGTGGAAGGTGGAACGCCAGATATGCAAATACGCATCGTCGCCTTAATCGCTTCCACCTTGTTGGCATGGCTAACCTATGTATGTATAGAAAGACCTATACGCTTTCAGTGGCGAGTGTCTTATAAAACTGCAACTTTATTGGCGTGCATGTTATGCGTTGCCTTTATTGGAAACTCAGCGCATGAAACCAATGGATACCCAGACCGAGAAGTTGTTACCTCTAGGCAAGTGAAATATGCGGGCGACTTCGATCATGAAGAATTTCATGGGTACTTCAAAGCACACTTTTTCACCTGTGAACAAAAAAGTATTCGTGAAGCCTCCTCCACTTGGAGAGGCATGATCAGATGCTTTCAGTCAAAACCCGGAAAACCTGTTGACCTTGTTTTATTAGGCGACAGCCATGCTGAGCATCTATTTATTGGGGTAGCCGAAGGAATGCCTGATAAAAATGTCGCTTTTTACGCAAGCGGGTCACTGCCGTTATCCGACCAATGGCGCCAAGAACCAGTATTTGCGCACCTGCTATCAGAAAATTACGCGAGAACGGTGCTAATTGCAGGCATGTGGCCGACTCAGTCAAAAGAAGAATCCACTTACGCAACGATGGCTGCAGAACTAGATGCGGCCGTTAAAGCGCTACTTGAAGCTGGTAAAAAGGTTGTTTTACTGGGAGATGTGCCTCAATTTGACTTTGACCCACAAACGTGCAAATTTCAAAGGCCGCTGAGACAAAGTATTCGATGTGAAATGCCTAAGTCTGAATTCATCAAAAAATCAATGCGCTACCAAGAGGCGTTGGACGAGGTGAAGTTACGTAACCCACAAATCAAATTAATTTCGCTAGCAGACTTTATGTGCAATGACAAAAAATGCTCTATGGTGGAAGGCGACACGTTGCTACACCGAGACAATAACCATCTAAATATCCCCGGCTCACAGCACATCGGATTGAAATTGGTTCAAAAAATAGTAGCAGATTGATTTTTCTGCGTCACAAAATTTGAATAACTTGCGAACTGAGCGATAGACACATTAAGCGGGGACACTCATTACTTGAGTGGCTGCTGGTTACTTGCCCTGCAAAATTTTTTGCCACTGTTCATGCCACTCGACTTGATGGTCTAACTCTACTGCTTTGACATAGCGATAAAACGTGACTTCAAAGTAAGAAAAAGCAATGATAAAACCAGCCCATCCATCTAATACGCCACGCTTGAAAATGTAGTGGCGTAAGAACGCCCACACAGCGTGACCGAATGCCTTTGCATAACTTGAATTAGCCTGACGGCGCTTGGTGGCGCCAAGCGATGAGTAGCGATTCATTTTTGCGATGGACTCACTCATGTCCTTAAACGGTAATTGCCAAATGGCATTTTTAAAGTACCCAAGTGTTTCCCCTTTAGATAGCTCAAATCCTTCATGGACTGGGCTGATCTCATAGCGCATGGCGTCACGATGGAACAGCTGGGGCTGTCGATAATTAGGAAACCATCCAGAGTGCTTGATCTCAGAGCCTAAAAAATAATTACGCCGTGGCACAAAGAAAGCACGATGTTTCAGGTTAGAAATGTGTTGACGAACCTCTTCACTTACCGCAGACGAGCAAAACTCGTCGGTGTCCAGGCTAAAAATCCAAGGGTGGGAACAAGCTTGGATTGCAGAGTTTCGTAAAGAACCAAAGCCCTCGAATTTAACCTGTACAACTCGAGCGCCCAAAGACTCTGCAATTTTGACGGTGTTATCTGTGCTGTTGGAGTCAACGACTAATACTTCATCTGCCCATGAGACGCTCTTGATTGCATCAGCAATTTTTTCGGCTTCGTTAAATGTAAGAATATAGGCTGAAACGCGATGCACTGGCTACTTTCTGAGATCCCTTAAGAGTTGCATCTTAGCGGATGGGTCGAGCAAATAACTTCTTGCGCCGGGGTCGAAAAGATGCTGATTACCAATCCAGCTAAGACCCTTAACCCGCCACAAAACTCCCACTCTTGCCCCCATGCTTCTCCAGCAACTTGACATCCGTCATCGTCATCCCGCGGTCCACAGCCTTACACATATCGTAAATAGTCAGCAGAGCAATCTGCACAGCGGCTAAAGCTTCAATCTCAACCCCAGTAGGTCCAACCGTCTCAACAGTTGCATTGCATTGCACGCTATGTGTCGCCGCGTGCATATCAAACGCAATGGCCACACGCGTAAGAGCCAAAGGGTGACAAAGCGGAATCAAATCACTGGACTTCTTGGCGGCCTGAATACCAGCAATACGCGCAATGCCAAGTACATCGCCTTTTTTAGCTGTACCGCTTTCAATCAATTTCCAAGTTGCAGCCTGCATATGAATCGTACCCGTGGCAACAGCCACGCGATGGGTATGGGCTTTGTCAGCGACATCGACCATATGGGCTTGGCCTTGGGCGTCAAAGTGGGTGAAAGTGCTCATGGTGTTCGTAAGAATAGATGATGAGAAGGGGTAACATGGCTTCTCCCGCATCATACGGGGCTTGTTTTTTATGCCAGTTGCTGTAGCGCCATCTTTTACTTCGCTTAGAACTTCGAACTCACGATCTGCACGTGTTCTGCGTCATGCAGTGTTTAAACGTGCAAGCCTACTTGCACTAAGTTTTCTGATGGCAATAAGCGGACAACCACTTTACGGTCAAACCAATAACACGTCTTCCTTTGTGATGTCAGGCAACCGCCTCCCCAATTTAGGAGACGGAATAGAAATTCCTTTAGGCGTAGAGCGACGCTTGGGCGAAAACATAGCCCGAGAAATCTACCGTGACCCCGACTACATAGACGACCCCGTTTTAGGCGACTATGTGCAGTCATTCTGGCAAGTACTGCTAAACGCAGCGCGCCAACGCGGCGAACTCACCCCCGAACTCGAACAACAATTTGCATGGGAAGTCACGCTGATTCGTGACCGCAGCATCAACGCCTTTGCGCTACCTGGCGGTTATTTGGGCGTGCATCTTGGCTTGATTTCAGCGGTGAGCAATGGTGGCGAGTTGGCCTCTGTGCTGGCGCATGAATTGAGCCATGTCACGCAACGCCATATCGCACGCATGATGTCGCAACAAGGCCGACAAGGCCCGATGGTGATTGGCGCCATGATTTTGGGCATGCTGGCTGCAAGTCGCACGCCTAGTGCGAGCGGCATGAGTGCTGCAAACGCCGTGTTGGTTGGTGGCCAAGCAGCAGCTATACAAAGCCAATTGAATTTTTCACGCGATATGGAACGCGAAGCAGACCGTGTGGGGTACGGTGTGATGACCGACGCTGGCTTCGAGCCACAAGGCTTTGTCACTATGTTTGAAAAGTTACAGCAGGCTGCGCGATTGAACGACAACGGATCGTTTCCTTATTTGCGTAGCCATCCGATGACAACCGAGCGTATCGCGGATGCGCAAGCAAGGCAGCAGTTATTGCCTGCACGCGCCGCTGTTCCTACAACACCCTTACACGCGATGATGTCTGCACGCGCATTGGTGTTGACTAACCCAGGTATCGACGCCTTACGAGGCTTGAGTGTGCAAGCCGCTTCCAGCACAGTTACCACCGCACCACTATGGCGACAAGCGGGCATTTTGTATGCGGCCGCCATGGCCGAAATGCGTCAACGCGATTGGGCC
>Ga0209299_1002241_pt1 | contig 10376 bp, 9 predicted proteins | sample S_140806_MF_Meta_FD_187326 | JGI IMG/M metagenome (GOLD analysis project Ga0209299, IMG submission 187326) | Freshwater microbial communities from Lake Simoncouche, Canada to study carbon cycling - S_140806_MF_MetaG (SPAdes) (version 2) | ecosystem: Environmental > Aquatic > Freshwater > Lake ...
ATGGAAAAGTTCTTGGAGACTCAAGACGCAGAGGTTATATTTCATGGTGATGGGCTGATGCAGGAAACTGCCAAAATTCTTAAACAAAGGACTTAATATGCAAGACGCAAACTGGACAAATGATAGTTTTATGGAAGACAACCGAGGCAAGATGGCGGTGTTTTTCCATACTGTGCAAGTGCAAAACAACTTCAAAACAATGACCGAAAAGCGTCCAATTTTTGAAGAAAAGATATTTTTGAAGAAATTAGTGCCTGGTGACTCCACTTTGGTGGTTGACCGCCCTATGCGCGAACAAGACATTGACGAATTTCCAATTGAGTGGGCGCGTTTTGAGCAAAAGAAAGAGCAAAAAGTCTCTGGCACTCCAATAGATGTGTGGTCAGCAATTAGCGAGACCCAAAAGGCTGAATTTAAGGCTTTGCATATCTTCACAATTGACCAGTTTGCACAACTTGCAGACAGCGTGGGCAACAAGATCATGGGCTTTAACGACCTACGGGACAAGGCTCGGGCGTTTATAGCCGCAGCCAAAGATAGCGCAGTATTCGATAAAATTCGTGCTGAAACCGATGCCAAACTCGCACAACAAGAGGAAGAAATGGCACAATTGAGGGAATTGGTTAATCAGTTAACTGCTAAGAAATCTGGCAGACCGAAAAAAGAAATGGTGGAGTAAATGTCCTATACCCTATTAGAGTTGGTTGATCAGGTCTCAGGCGAACTTGGACTAACCCAACCGCCTCTAGTAGTGGGGTCATCTAACAACCAAACCATTCAACTTCTATCCCTATGCCAAAGACTTGGAAAAGATTTGGTAAGGGAGTATGAGTGGCAAAAGTTAGTTAAAGCCTACATCTGGCAAACACAAAATGCGGTTTCCACAACTGGAACAATTACCGCAAACTCTAAGATCATCACAAACATCCCTAGTACGGCAAGCCTACAAGTTGGGAATGTGATCACGGGAACGGGACAAACCCCCTACGCTGAGATTTTGACGATTGACAGTAGCACTCAAGTAACGCTAAACGCGCCTGTAACAACCTCAACTGCCTCGGTTTCCATGACCTTTGCCAAACAGGATTACGACTTGCCTGCGGGATATGACCGCATGATCTCAGACACCAATTGGGACAGAACAGACCATTGGCGCAACATCGGAACGAAATCTAGCCAAGATTGGCAGTTCTTACAGGGTGGCATTATCTCGATTGGCCCTCGTGAGCGTTATCGGATATACAACGGAAAATTCCGCATATTCCAAGCCCTCACGACTGTTTACAACTTTTCATTTGAATATGTGTCGAACTACTGGGTGTGTGCTACGGGTTCATCCGAAGGCACAAAAAAGGAATTTACAGCCGACTCGGACACTTGTGTATTTCCTGATGACTTGATGATGGCGGGGCTAAAGTTTTATTTCTTAAAAGCCAAAAAACTTGATTACGGCATTGAATTAGGCGAATTTACTCGGGCATTGAGTTACACAAAGGCTCAAGATGTACCAGTTCCATCCATGTCTCTAGCACCAGTAGGTATGAACCAATTGGTTGGGCCTTGGTCTGTGCAAGACGGCAATTGGCCAAGCGTTTAACAGGAGGCATTATGAAATTAGACGGACTTTATGCAAATATCCAAGCGAAGAGGGAAAGAATAGCTGCGGGGTCAGGCGAGAAGATGAGAAAGCCTGGCACAGAGGGCGCACCCACCGCTAAAGCATTTAAAGAATCGGCAAAGACTGCCAAACCAGAAAAGAAGAAATGAGCGCGGCTTGGCAACGCAAAGAGGGTAAAAACCCCGAGGGCGGTTTAAACGCCAAGGGACGCGCCTCTGCAAAAGCAGAAGGCATGAATCTCAAGCCTCCTGTAAAAAGTGGCGATAACCCTCGCAGAGCGTCTTTTTTAGCACGTATGGGTGCGATGCCTGGGCCGATGGAAAAGAACGGAGAGCCTACCCGATTAGCCCTTTCGCTAAAGGCATGGGGGGCATCGTCTAAGGAAGATGCGAGAGCAAAAGCCAGAGGAATCTCTGAGAGAAATAAAAAATAATGCTTAAACAATTCGCCAAATACGCTAAGTTAAAAACACAAAGCGCAACTACGATAACTGTGCCTGCCCCGATTGGGGGGTGGAATGCTCGGGATTCGCTAGGTGCTATGGAGATTGGAGACGCGGTAACGCTGACTAATTGGTGGCCAGGCACTAACTCAGTCATTTTGAGAAACGGCTACTCTAAACACGCCACAGGCATGACAGGGCAAGTTGAGAGTGTGATGACTTACGCCTCTGGCTCACAGGATAAGTTATTTGCGGCAGTCGGGCAGTATATTTACAATGTCACTTCCTCTGGCGCGGTTGGCTCTTCTGTTGTTTCTAGCCTATCAAATGCTCGATGGCAATATGTGAACTTTACCAACACGGGTGGTTCATACCTGATGATGGTCAATGGTGCTGACAAACTACGCATTTATGACGGGTCTACTTGGCACAAAGACGGGGATGGGGCAGGGTACGACATTACTGGGGTAAATACTTCTCAATGCTCAAACATCAACTTATTTAAAAACCGCGTTTGGTTAGTTCAAGACCAAACACTAAAAGCGTGGTATTTACCCATTAACGCTATTGCTGGCGCAGCTACCGCCCTAGATATGTCTTCCCTAGTCCAAATGGGTGGCTATCTAGTAGCAGGCATGACATGGACGCTAGATGCTGGTTATGGCATGGATGATTATTTAGCGTTTATCACCTCTAGAGGCGAGGTTTTAGTGTGGAGGTTAACTGACCCCACCACTCCCTCGGGCATTTCTTTAATCGGTGTTTATACAGTCGGTACACCTATCGGGGCGCGTTGTTGGGTGAAGTTTGGTGGTGACCTCTTAATCATTACTCAAGACGGGGTAGTTCCAATGTCGGGGTCGCTACAAAGTAGCCGATTAGACCCAAGGGTATCGATCACAAACAAGATTCAATATGCAATGAGTTCTGCAATATCGAACTATTCATCTAATTTTGGGTGGTGTTTGCTGTATTTCCCCAAAGAAAACCAATTGATTATGAATGTCCCAATACAGGAAAATTCTAATCAACAACAGTATGTGATGAACAACATCACTAAGTCTTGGTGTAATTTCACGGGTTGGCAGGCTAATTGTTGGACTCTTTTCCAAGACAACCCTTATTTTGGGGGTGATGGGTTTGTCGGTCAGGCGTGGAACACTAACGCTGATGATGGGGCTGATATTCAATCGTTTGGTTTGCAATCGTTCCAAACCTATGGCAGAGCCAACCAAAAACAATGCGAGATGATTCGCTACCACTTGTTTACCAATGGCACTCCACAAGTCTACGGCAATGTGAATGTGGATTACAACATATTAGACCAAAGCGTGTCTTTGGACTTTACTGTTGAGACTTATGCAACTTGGGATACATCTCTGTGGGATGCAGGGGTCTGGGGTGACGGATTAGTACCTAATGCCACTTGGCAAGGGGTTACACAGATTGGTTATTCGTTTGCACCCCTGATAAAAAGTGCCTCCCAAGGCATACAATTGCAATGGGTCGCTAGTGACTTAGTGTTCGCTGGTGGCGGTACTCTCTAGGAGAAAATATGGCGTTATTTAGTTTTATTACCGACCCTTTGTTTGGCAAAGCACCATCTGCCCCCGCAGCCCCTGATTACGCAGGCGCGGCAGTAGCACAAGGCGCAGCTAACAAAGAGACAGCCGTTGCCCAAGCGCGGTTAAATAATCCCAATATTTACTCGCCTTATGGAAACCAAACAGTTACATGGGGAACGCCTGATGCAACTGGGGTGGCACAGCCGACAATCAACCAAACCCTTACGCCAGAGGCTCAAAGAGCGTTAACTGCCCAACAGAATCTACAAGCCAATTTAGCGACTTTAGGCGGTCAATCGTATGGAACGGCATTTGATGTAATGTCAAAGCCATTTGATTACAGAGGACAAGTTCAAACTTCGCTAGATACCTCTGGAGTGGCTAAGATGCCTGTGAATGCAGGCACTACGGGTCAAGAAGCGATCATGTCGCGCTTAGAGCCTAGCCTTGCAAAGAACCGAGTTAGCACAGAGACCCAACTGATCAATCAGGGTTTGCGACCAGGCTCGGAAGCCTACGACAACGCCATTAAGTTACTTGGTCAACAAGAAACCGACCAAAGAACGCAAGCAGCTTTGCAAGGCATTAACCTAGATATGTCTGCCAACACCCAAGGGTTTAACCAAGCCCTACAAGGCGGTCAGTTTGGTAATACTGCCCAACAACAAGCCTTGGCACAAGCCATTACACAGCGTCAATTACCTCTTAACGAGATTAACGCGCTTATGTCTGGTTCACAGATTCAAAACCCAACATTTAGCCCCTACTCTGGGTCTAATATTGCACCACCTCCAATTGCTAACGCAACTGCCCAACAAGGTGCATTTGATCAAAATACCTTTAACCAACAAACTGGCACATACAACCAGAATCTTGCTGGTCTGTATTCATTGGCTGGTGCGGCCGCAGGCGGTAAACGCGCTTAAAGGATAAAAAATGCCTGAAGTTAACCTAAACCCCTACACCGCAGAGAACGCGGCTATACAACGCAGATTGCAAATGGCTCAAATGTTGAGCCAAGAGGCTATGCAACCCATGCAATTGCCCCAACAACAAGGCGTAAGGGCAAGCCATTTAGCGGGTTTAGCAAAGGTTTTACAAGCCTACAACGCAGGGCAGATGGAGAAGTCTGCACTTGAGGCGCAACAAAATCTAGTTAACAGAACTGGAACTGAGGCTACCGATTGGATTGCCAACTATGGTGGCATAAAAGGCACTCCAAACACCCCAGAACAGATTTACAAGCCTGGTGAGGCAGACTATCGTGAAATGGGCATGATGGGCAAGGATTTACAAGTTAATCCTCAAGGAATGGCGGTAGAACCCGCGCAAGCAGGCGTACCAACTAGAGCAAGAACCCAAGAAGAACAGCAAGCCTATTTAGGTCAAGGCATGAGAAATCCTCTTACTTCGGCAATGGCTAGTGCTTTGTTAAGCAAAAACATAGAAAACCAAGATTTCCAAAATGTTCTTAGAAGTGCAGGCATGGGCAACGCGCCTAGCGCACCTAACGCGCCTATGGGCGGTAATGCACCTATGGGTGGTGCGCCTAGTGGTGGCGTTGCACCTACGGGTGGAATGCAACCTACTGGTGGCGGTGTAACAGGCAATCTAAACCCTGATGTATTGGCTATGAGTGGCAATCCTCGGGCTATGGAATTGGCTAAATTTATTAAACCTGAGTTTGGTACAAAACCAGAAGTTTTCCAAAAGCCTGATGGCAGTTTGGTCGAGCGTTTATATAACAAAACAGGCGGTTATGTTGATCGCCCACTAAACGCGACACCATACGAAAAAGAGCCAGAAGCCAACAGAAGCGTTACATCTGCAATTGTTGCCGCAGGCATAGACCCTAAGAGCACAGAAGGTAAGAATATGTATCGCAATTTGATTGCGAAACAAACTTCTCATCCACAAGGTACAAATGTAAAAATTGAGAACAAGATGGGTGAAGGCATTGCGGCTCAGATTGGCCCAATGATGAAGGATTCGGTAGACATTGCAACTGGTGCTGTTAAACAAGTGGACGCGGCAAAGCGTGTTGTTGGTGCTATTGACTCGGGCAAAATCATTGCAGGCCCATTTGCAGGCGGTCGCGTTACTTTGGCGCAAATGGGTCAAGCCTTGGGTGTTGGCGGTGCAGATGCTAAACAACAATTGGCAAACACACGCGATGTAATCCGTGGACTTGCAGAAATGACGCTACAAGGTCGTTCACAAATGAAGGGTCAAGGCGCAATTACCGAAAGTGAAGGTTTGCTTGCTGAACGGGCGAATTCTGGAAAAATTGAAGATTTGACAATTCCTGAGATCAAGCAGTTAGCCCAAGCAAGTGAACGGGCGGCTCGGTTTGCGTATGCAGAGCACCAAAGAAAAGTTCAAGAAATGGCAAATAATCCAGCGACTTCTTCTCTTGCCACTTATTACCAAGGCCCTGCAATGCCACCCGCTATTACTGCGCCTAGCGAAGAACCACCAGTAGGCTCGGTTCGGAGGATTAAATAATGGCTACTTTTCAAGTTGATATTGGCAATGCTACTTATGAGGTAGACGCAGCTGATGAAAAAACTGCTTGGAAATTGGCTAATCAAGCGCATGGCGCACAGTCTTTAGCACCACCGCCTCAACAAGCACCGCAACAACTGCAACAAGCACCTCAGCAAGCACCAGAGCCAAGAGATATTTCTGGCCAAGGCATTTTGATGGGCATAAAAGACCCAATCAATGCTGGCGCACAGTTCATAGCAAGGAATGTCCCGCCCTCGGTAAATGAGGCAATTGATGTAATCCCTGCCCAATTACGGGCAAGCAATATCCCAATAGTGTCTAAGTTGGCTAATGCTTTGTTGGCAAACCCAAGACCAGAGGCTATTGACAAAGAAATCAGAGATAGAGAAGAAGCCTACCAAGCCCTACGCCAACAAGTAGGGGATGAGGGCTTTGATGTCAACCGAATGGTGGGCAATATCTTGCCAACTGCCGCAGCTACTTCGGCTTTAATTCCTGCCAAAGCGGTCAGCACAATTCCTAGATTGTTGGGAACTTCTGCCATCGTGGGTGGCGCATCAAGCCAATTGACCCCTGCGGTCACTATGGGAGAGCAAGCCTCATACCCTGCGTTCAAACAAGGGCAAGCCATTGCAGGCACAGTATTAGGCCCTGTCGGGGCTACTGTCGGACGCATGGGCGGTGGCGTTGTTAGAAACATTGGAGAGCGTATTAGCGAATCTACCGCTATGGACGCGGCTAAATTGAAATTGGCAGATTTGTTGTCAAGAAGTGGTCGAGGAAATTACTTCCAAGGTGGCGGTGGTGACCCATTGGCACAAGTTGAGGCTAAATTGATGACGCAAGGCCCAGAGGCAACGATTGCAGGGGCTGGAGGACAAACCTCTAAGAGTTATTTGGACTTGATGGCCACTTTGCCTGGTCAAGCCAAGGACTTGGTAGAGCAGTTCATTCGTAATCAACAAGCCACCAGAGCAAAGCGGTTGGTAACTGCGGCAGATGAGGCTTTGGGTACTGCTGGCAAGACTTACACAGGAACACTAAGCGGATTGATTGCTGAAAAACAAACAGTCTCTGCGCCTCTATACAAGCAATTAGAGGGTGTTTCTGTACGGGTTGATGATGACCTATCCAAACTAATCCAAGCGTCTAAAACGGCTCATGGTGGGGCTGAATTGTTGGCAGAACTTAAAAGCACAACGCCAATTGATGTGTCCAAAATCAAGGTGGGTGACGATATTCCCTTTGATACCTTGGACAAGGTTAAACAGGCTTTGTTTGATTTGGCAGAAAAGTCTAAGGGTGAGTTTGGCAAGCCAACTGCACTCAGTAATGCTTACAACGACTTACGAGTTCGTCTGACAAACAAGATGGACGATATGAGTCCAAAAGACAAAGCGTTGAAGAGCGACACAAACCCATTGGGTAGCATCTACAAAGAGGCTAGGGATGCGTTTGCAGGCCCATCTCAATTAGAGGGCGCGGTTAAGGCTGGTCGCAATGCCATGAAAGAGGATGCAATTAAGGTTGCAGATGCTACTCAGGGCATGAGCAAAAGTGAAATTGAGGCTTACAGAATCGGTGTTTTACAGTCTTTGAAAGACAAAGTAGGTACTGAAGGCGGTCAAACTTCCCTTTTGAAAATGTGGAAAGAGCCTACTACTAGCGACAAATTAAAAGAGATATTTGGCAATGATTACCGCAAATTTGCGTCTGATGTGGCGCGTGAGGCTCGGTTAAAAGAAATTGAAAGCGTAGGCAGAGGGTCACAGACTGCGGCAAGATTGTCTGGAATCAATGAAGATGCTTTGAGAAACACAGCCCAAGCGGGTCAGGCGGTAAGTTCGGCATCTCAGGGTAATCCACTTCCCGCAATTGGGACTCTTACAAAACTTCTTAGCCAAGCAAGTACGCCAGAAACAACACGCAACGAAATTGCCAAACTTTTACTCCAAAAGGGCAATGTTGCTCAAAATACAGTTCGTGAATTGCCCGAGCGAGTTCGTCAATACAATGAACAGTTAGCAAGACAAGCAGCTATGGCTAACGCACTAGCACAACAACCTCAGAGGTAATACAAATGAGTTACAACGGAAGTGGAACATTTAACATCAACACTACTGGTCAGCCAGTAGTAGCAGGCACAGTCATATCGTCTTCAGCGTTTAATTCCCTAACCTCTGACTTGGCCACAGGACTGACAACTGCCATCACTAAAGACGGACAGACCACTACAACGGCTCGGATTACCTTTGCCCAAGGATTTACTTCTAGCCTGACTACGGACTCTTCTAGCGTCTCCACAGGCTCAATCATTACTGCGGGTGGTGTAGGTATTGCCAAGGCTTTGTTTGTGGGTACAACGGCTAATGTGGCGGGTGCTGTAACTCTTGGCGGTATTGCAACCTTTAGCGCACAACCGATCTTTTCTAGTCTGACAGCCTCTAGCGCGGTTGCTACGGATGCCTCTAAAGGGCTTGTAAGCGTCACTAACACGGGTACTGGTAGCAATGTATTAGGAACTAGCCCAACAATTACTAACCCTTTGATTACTGAAATCAGAGAAACAGCGACTGTTTCTGCTACCGCAGCTACGGGAACAATCCAATTTGACGCGCTGACCCAAGTCGTTCTGTATTACACAACTGCCTCATCAGGTAACTTCACAGTTAACTTTAGAGGAAATAGTGGGACATCTTTGGACAGCGTAATGTCTACTGGTCAATCCCTCTCTGCCACCTTTTTGGTGACCAATACTGGAACGGCTTACTACAACTCTGTTGTAACGATTGATGGAAACTCTGTCACTCCTAAATGGCAGGGTGGTTCTGCACCTACTTCTGGCAATGCAAGTTCTGTGGATAGTTACACTTATGTGATTATCAAGACGGGAAGTGCAACCTTTACTGTTTTAGCCTCGCAAACCAAGTTCGCATAAGGACAAAAGATGCCTCGCTTATCCAAGATTGGTGCTGCTGCATTAGCTGCTTTCGGGTGGACAGGACTGCAATCGGTTACTGCTAGTTACCTTGTGGTTGCTGGTGGTGGTGGTGCAAGTAGAGGTGGCGGTGGCGCTGGTGGCTATTTAACAGGCACAGCATCCCTTAATCCAACTCTTTCCTACACAGTTACTGTTGGTGCGGGTGGGGTTGGCGATCCAGTCGCAAGTTATTTTGGCGGAGTAGGTGGAAATTCGGTCTTTAATTCGATAACATCTATTGGTGGTGGTGGTGGTGGCGCTGACGATGGAAGCCCATCTGCTGGCGGTAGCGGAGGTGGTGCGGGTACTTCTGCGTACCCTACTGGCGCATCTGGCACTTCTGGTCAGGGTAATGCTGGCGGCAATGGTTTTGGTACAGGCGCTACAAGGGGCGGTGGCGGTGGCGGGGGTGCATCCGCAGTTGGTGTTTCTGGAACTTCTGCTACTGGCGGTGCTGGCGGTGCTGGTACGGCATCTTCTATCTCTGGTTCATCAGTTACATATGCTGGCGGCGGTGGTGCATGGGGAATTACCACAAAAGGTGCTGGCGGTGCTGGCGGTGGCGGCGGTGCAACTGCTGGTATAGGTACTTCTGGAACTGTTAACACAGGAGGTGGTGGCGGTGGCGGCGGCAGTTCTGGCGGCGATGGCGGTTCTGGCGTAGTCATCATTTCATACACAAGCGCAACACAATTATTTGGTGGTGGAACAGTTACCCAATCAGGCGGTAACTTCATTCACACATTCACATCTTCTGGCGCACTTAGCCCTTTGGCATCTATAACAGCAAGTTACTTGGTAGTGGCTGGTGGTGCGGGTGGTAGTAAAAACGGGGCTGGTGGAAATGACGCTGGTGGTGCTGGTGGCGGTGCTGGTGGATTGTTAACTGGCTCTGGTTTAACGCTAGATGCAAACTCAATCTACACAGTAACTGTTGGCTCTGGCGGTGCTGGCTCAACTAGCGCAAGTTCTGCTGGTGGAAGCGGTACAAACTCATTATTTAGCGGATATTCAACTACTGCCGTTGGTGGCGGTGGTGGTGGTGCTAATGGCTCAAATGGCGTATCAGGCGGTTCTGGCGGTGGTGCTGGTTCATTTGGCTCTGGCTCTGAAATTGGCGGCACAGGCACATCTGGACAGGGCAATGCGGGTGGCGGTTCTAATGGAAGTCGTGCTGGTGGAGGCGGTGGCGGTGCTAGTGGCGTAGGTGGAAATGGCTCTGGTCTCAATGGAGGCAATGGTGGTACTGGTACAGCATCATCC
>Ga0209299_1002244_pt1 | contig 10375 bp, 11 predicted proteins | sample S_140806_MF_Meta_FD_187326 | JGI IMG/M metagenome (GOLD analysis project Ga0209299, IMG submission 187326) | Freshwater microbial communities from Lake Simoncouche, Canada to study carbon cycling - S_140806_MF_MetaG (SPAdes) (version 2) | ecosystem: Environmental > Aquatic > Freshwater > Lake ...
GCGGACAGCAAAAGGGCCAAAATGGGCGGCTTTCCGAAAATGACAAGCACGAATATTGTTGCAATCGCTACTGATCCTGCAACAACCAACTGGCGAATTCGAAAAGATTCAAAGTCTGCACTCTTTGTGAGACCAATTTCTGAGAGACGCTCTTGAACTTTCTTGCGATCTCTTGATTTGCCAACGCGGCTTTTTACTTCATTGCGCGGGCTATTATTTAGCGCTAACAATAGTGCGCCACTAGCGGCAAATAAACCTGGAATCAGAATTGATAGCTTCATTTTTCGCCAAATACACGGGGAAGTTCCGGTAATCGACTCAGACGATTCATCCACATGTATGCGATCGCTGTCATTGCGACTCCGAAGGAAAGTATTAAAACTCCTGAACTAGTTGAAAAGGCGCGTGCAGTCGCAGGTTGAGTAGAGAGCAGGAGCAAGAGAAGCCACGGAGCGGCGGCGGAGAGATGTGCGGAGTTCTTTATCCACCCGTGTTTAACTTCGATTTCACGGCGAAGTGCCAAATCTTGACGTAAAAATGTTCCTACAGTGCGCAGAATTGTAAGTAGTTCTGCACCACCTAAAGTTTTTGATATTGAAATCGCTTCAAAAATTTGATCGCTACCAGTTTGGGCGCAATCCATCTTCAGTTTGGCAAGAGAAAGATTAAAGTTGCCACGTGATTTCATCGAGCTAGCAAATTCGCTAAATAGTGGCCGAAGTACTTCGGGTCCACGAGTGCCGAGGCCGATTAATGATTCTGAAATCGAAAGCCCCGATTGAATTCCGGTAACAAGATGATCAATTACTTCAGGCCAGGCAGCGCTCATAGCTTCGAATCGTTTGTTATTTGTTCTTTTTGCAGCAATCGTTGTAATAACAAATATTAATAAGAAAAAAGTCAAAGCAATTACTGGCGAAGAAGTTACGATAAAGACCAAGATTAGAGTTAGCACGCTAAGCATTGCTGATTTAAAATATGGATTTATTGATTTCCAATTCTTTGTTTCAATCATTTATGCCACCAACTTTCAAGAGGTATTCCCGCAGTCGCAAACTTCTCTTCATATCCGATAGATCCGATTCCTCTTTGATACCCCATTCCATCCCAGTGCCAGAGGAGTTCAATTTCAGCGCGATCATTTTCAAAACGTCCGGTTACTGCTGCGACTTCTCTGACTTGCCGGCGACCATCAGAGTTCATTCCAACATGTACAACTAAATCAATTGCAGAGGCGACTGTCGGCGCTATGAATTTGTGGGAAATGTTTTCACCGGCTAGCAGCGGCAATGTTTGAAGTTTGGTTATGGCATCGCGTGCCGAATTCGCGTGCAGAGTTCCCATTCCTGGTAAACCCGAATTGAGTGCGATCAATAAGTCGAGCGCTTCCGCCTCTCGGACTTCCCCAACCACAATTCGCGAAGGGCGCATACGAAGGGCCTCTTTAATTAACTTTCGAAGAGAAATCGCACCTTCGCCTTGCAAATTTTCACCTCTAGTCTGCATCGCAACTAGATCAGGAAGCATCGGCCTTAACTCGAAAACTTCTTCGATCGTTATTACCCTTTCATAAATAGGTGTTGCCGAGACCAGTGCATTTAACAAAGTAGTTTTGCCTGATTGCGTGCCGCCGCTAACCAATATGTTCAAACCGGCGTGAACTGAATTTTCTAAAGCCGTCGCTATCTCTATGGTCATTGATCCGCGAGTTGCTAGATCGCTAATGGTGAGGTGGCGTAGCAAATGTTTACGGATATTTACTACCCAGTGTTCGGAAGTTATCTCGGGAATAACTACATGCAATCTGCTTCCATCTGGTAATCGAGCGTCCACAAAAGGGTGTGATAGATCAAGTCTGCGCCCACTCCAAATAAGGGTGCGATCAACTAGCTGACGAACATCATCAGCGGAGAGAACTAAGTTTGTTAATTCACTCTTACCTGCCCTAGCGACGAAGATTCGGTTTGGAGTATTTATCCAAATTTCTTCGATTGTTGGGTCGCTGATTAGGTGTGCGATTGGCCCAAAGGCAACATCGTTCTCCATGTCGCGAAAGGTAAAGGTTGGTTAAGTAGGTGGTTATTGAGGGTGCTCCTAGTTGTGGATATCTTATGAAAATATACTTCTTTGCGTTAAAAAAGTATCAAAAGGTAGCGTGTAGTAATTCGTAGCCATCTAGTCGATTCATTACTTCCAACGCGCTCTCGCCAATTAGGTATGTGGCATACGAATAGCCGATTTCGATATTGGGTGTTCCCTCAATTGCCCAACGTGCAATTAGACGCTGACTTATTTGGAGGGATAGCTCTTTGTTGCCTTGGATGAGAACAACAAATTCTTTTTCGCCCAATCTGGCTTTGTAATCTTCCAATCTAAATGAGTGACTTATCAAGTCTGCAAATTCGATTAGCGTCTGGTCATAAATCGGATTAGTTTTAAGTTGCGAGTCAGACGCAGCTGGTTCTAATTGATAGCGAATTACGGTAATTGCTGATTTGGAACGAGTCGCAATTGAAATCTCACGCTTTAAACTCTCGTAAAAATATGGTGGCGCAGCCAATCTCGTCAGTGAGTCATGCAGACCATCATGCGAAAAACTCATACTGCTACCCTTCCGACTTATGAGCACCGATCCTGCCAAGCAATCACGCAAGCGTTCTATCGTGACAACCCTTCTGTATCTAGAAGGTGCGATTGTGCTCGCCCTAGGGTTGTGGGTTGCAGTGATGGGCTTTACTCATGTAGACCGCGAGATACCGCCGCTGATGGGCGTGATCGGTTTTGCCTTTATCGGTGGGCTTGGTCTTATTGCTTGTGGTCGCGCATTTGCGCAGAAAAAGAATTGGGGCCGTGCGCCCGCGGTATTGGCTAACTTAATTGTGCTCGGCGTTGTTAAGTATCAATTCGAGGGCGGCTTCTTAATCGGTGCGATTCCGCTCTTCTTACTTGCACTGCCAGTGCTTTATTTCGCGGTAACGATAATTCCCGGAGAGCGTAAATAACTTATTACCAGGGAACTACTTTGCGATCTTCCCAAAGTAGTCCAGTTGCATTCTCTGAACCGCGTTCTGCAATATCAGCAGTTGCTAACCAAACTGCAGTCTCGGCACCTTCTTCAGCACTTCGTGGTGCATCAGCGCCACCCATATCTGTGCGGGAATGATTAGGGCACATTGCATCGACGTAAAATCCGCGAGCGCCCATTCCAGTTTCATGTGCCAAGTTGCGAACAAGTGCATTCACTCCGGCCTTACTAATTCGATACGGTGCAAGTCCACCAGCATTTCCAGGTCCTGACATTCGACCAAGGCATGCCGAGTAAATAACAACGCGACCATTTCGCGCCTCTGCCATCGCCGGTGCAATTGCGTTAACGAGTGTGAAGACTGAATTTAAATTAATCGCCATCACACGATTCCATTCAGCATCTGTGGTTCGCAAAGTCTTAGACATTTTCTCGCTCATCACACCATGTGCCAAAATAAGTACTTGTGCAACAGGAAGCGAGGCGCTTATTTCCTCGGCAACTTTGCGCGCTTGCCCCTGATCTTCAAGATCCGCAGCATGTGTCGTAATTGAAAGCTGCGGATGCGATTGTGAGAATTCGTTTAGCAAACTTATGCGAGCGCCGGTTAAGCGATCGGCATCTTTGGCAATCAGCGCCAAGTCATAACCGTGCGCTGCCAAACCGCGCGCCGTTTCATAACCCAGACCTCGGCTGCCACCACTAACGATGGCCAGTGGGCGCGATGTGGCTGGAACTGCAGAATTCATGCCCGAACTCTGCCAACTTTGGTGGGTGCTGTCGCGCTGAGAATGGGCATCGGCTGGGAAATATCGCAACGTTGTGGTCAATATCGCCTCTCGGGTTGGCGAGAGAGGATTTATTCAAGCCACGCTCAGCCGATAGTCTTAGCCACGCATTAAACGTTTATTTCCGCGTTAATCGTGAAGAAGGAGTAGCCAGTGTCGGCAGATTTCGGAGCCAATGATTGGCTCGTCGAAGAAATGTACGAGCGCTACCAAGCCGATCCAACTTCCGTCGAACCTTCATGGATTGAATTCTTTAAAACTTATAAACCTGGCGCAACAAATTCAGCGCCAATTGCGAGCGCGCCAAAAGCGGGAACACCACCCGTTCCTAAAGCAACACAACACGTTTCAACTCGGGCGCCATCAACACTTGCGGCGCCAATTGTTTCAACTCCTGCACCCGTTGCTGCTGCGCCAGTTGCTGCGCCAGTTGTTTCAACTCCTGCGCCAGTTGTTTCAACTCCTGCGCCAGTTGCTGCGCCAGTTGTAACTCCGGCTCCTGCACAAGCGCCGATTAAACCAGCTCCAGTTTTAATTACACCGGGCGCCGCAACTATGGAACCGCTTCGTGGAGTTGCTGGTCGAGTTGTTGCATCGATGGAAGCATCGCTGTCTGTTCCAACCGCAACAAGTGTGCGCGCGATCCCTGCAAAATTGATGATCGATAACCGCACAGTTATTACCAATCATTTAAAGCGCACACGTGGTGGAAAACTTTCTTTCACTCACATCCTTGCTTATGCGATGATCAAAGCGCTTCGCTCGATGCCAGAGATGAATGTTTTCTATGGTGAAATCGATGGCAAGCCAGCGCTCGGTCGGCCAGAACATATCAACTTAGGTATCGCAATAGATTTGCCAAAGCCAGATGGAACACGTCAATTGCTTGTTCCATCAATTAAAGGTTGCGAAGAGTTAGATTTTGGGCAGTTCTGGGTTGCCTACGAAGAAATCGTAAAGAAAGCGCGCGGCGGGACTTTAACTGTTGAAGATTATGCGGGCACAACTGTTTCCCTAACTAACCCAGGCACTATCGGCACAGTCCATTCTGTTCCACGCTTAGTTCAAGGCCAAGGCTTAATCGTTGGCGTTGGTGCAATGGATTATCCGGCGGAATTCCAGGGCGCAAGTGAAGAAACATTGGCGCGTATGGCCATTAGCAAAGTCGTCACACTTACAAGTACTTATGATCACCGCGTCATTCAAGGCGCACAATCTGGTGATTTCCTGCGTCGCATCCACGAAATTTTGCTTGGCGCAGAAAATTTCTATGACGAAATTTTCGCAGCGCTACGTATTCCATACGTGCCAATTCGTTGGGCATCTGACTTTGAATTCTCTAAAGATGAAGAGATCAACAAAACAGCACGCGTACAACAACTAATTCAGGCATATCGCACATACGGCCACTTGATGGCAGATACCGATCCGCTGGAATATGTACAGCGCTCACATCCTGATCTAGATGTTGTAACTCATGGACTTACTTTGTGGGATCTAGATCGCGAGTTTGCAACTGGTGGTTTTGGTGGCGAGAAGTTTATGAAACTTCGCAAAATTCTGGGAATCCTGCGAGACTCATATTGCCGCTCTGTCGCAGTTGAATATATGTATATTTCAAATCCGGAAGAACGTAAGTGGATTCAAGAACATGTCGAAGTTGGTTTCACGAAACCGGCTCGTGAAGATCAGCTGCACGTTTTGCAAAAGCTAAGCGACGCCGAAGCTTTTGAAACGTTCTTACAGACCAAGTTCGTCGGACAGAAACGTTTCTCACTCGAAGGTGGAGAATCTGTAATTCCAATTCTTGATGCAGTCATTTCGGCGGCGGCAGAGAAGAATCTGGATGAAGTTTGTATCGGTATGCCCCACCGCGGACGTTTAAATGTGCTCGCAAATATTGCAGGCAAATCTTACGGCCAGATTTTCCAAGAGTTTCAAGGCCACTACAAAGAAAATGAAGTACACGGCTCTGGCGATGTTAAGTATCACCTAGGTACTGAAGGCGTATTTACCACCGAATCTGGCGCACAGACCAAGATTTATTTGGCTGCCAACCCATCACACTTAGAAGCGGTTAACCCGGTTCTTGAGGGAATCGTGCGCGCTAAGCAAGATCGTCTAAATGTAAAAGATCTTTTCTCGGTATTGCCGATTCTTATGCATGGAGATGCTTCATTTGCTGGGCAAGGAATTAACTTTGAAACAATGCAACTGTCGCAACTACGTGGTTATCGGACCGGTGGAACAATCCATATCGTTGTAAACAACCAAGTTGGTTTCACTACCGCACCTCATGCATCACGCACTTCTCGTTATTCAACTGATGTCGCGAAAGCAATCGAGGCTCCAGTTTTCCATGTAAACGGTGATGATCCGGAAGCTTGTGTTCGGGTTGCTCGTTTGGCTTTTGAATATCGCCAAGCATTTAATAAAGATGTTGTGATCGACATGGTTTGCTACCGCCGCCGCGGACATAACGAAGGTGATGAGCCAAGTTTTACTCAGCCACTTATGTATAAGTTAATCGACGCTAAACGTTCAACACGTACTTTGTATACCGAATCCCTTATTGGCCGTGGAGATATCACGCCCGATGAAGCGGAAAAGTTGGCACGTGATTACCAAGTACAGCTCGAACAGGTATATGCATCTGTTGCAAATTACGAAGAAGAGCACGACCCAAACTTCCAGCCGCCAATTGTTCCAGCCGCAGAGGATGTTCCAACTTTTATTTCAGAGCCTCTAATCCGCGAGATTGCAGCAACTCAAATTGCCGTTCCAGAAGGATTCCACGTTCATCCCAAGTTGTTGCCACAATTGCAAAAGCGTGCAGAATCAATTAACGACGCCACAATTGATTGGTCTACAGGTGAAATGCTCGCCTTTGGTTCACTACTTAAAGAAGGTCGTCCAATTCGTTTGGCTGGCCAAGATTCACGTCGTGGAACTTTCAGTAATCGCCATGCAGTAATCGTGGATAAAGAGAATGGTTCTGAATGGACTCCGTTATCTTCGTTGATTGCAGATAAGAACCAATTCTTTGTAATCGATTCTCTGCTATCTGAGTATGCAGCTATGGGATTTGAATATGGGTACTCCGTTGCTCGCCCAGAAGCGCTTGTGCTCTGGGAAGGCCAGTTCGGAGATTTTGCGAATGGTGCGCAGACCGTAATTGATGAATTTATTTCTTCAGCCCTTCAAAAGTGGGGTGAGCGTTCATCCATTGTCTTGCTCTTGCCACACGGTTATGAAGGTCAAGGTCCAGATCACTCATCAGCGCGCATAGAACGTTTCCTAGCACTCGCTGCTGAAAAGAATATGACAATCGCACAACCATCAACACCTGCCTCTTACTTCCACTTACTTCGCTTCCATGCCGCAAATCCAAAGCGACGTCCGATGATCGTATTTACTCCAAAATCAATGTTGCGTTTGCGCGCTGCGGCATCAGCAATTAGCGATTTCACTTCTGGCACATTCTTGCCTGTTATCGGTGATGCCACGGTTAATAACGCATCGCGCGTGATCTTCTGCTCCGGCAAGATTTATCACGATCTCGTTGCTGAGCGCGCTAAGTTAAATGACAACAGCACCGCAATTATGCGAGTCGAACGTTTATATCCATTGCCAGTTGCACAGATGGAAGTTGAAGCGAAGAAACATCCAAACGCTAACTTGCTCTGGGTACAAGATGAACCTGCCAACCAAGGCCCATGGCCACATGTTGCATTAAGTACAACTGAAATAATCGGCGGCACCGCTGTTGATTCTCGTGTGCTTCGTCGTATTTCACGTCGCGCATCCGCGTCTCCTGCAACCGGTAACCACCATTTGCACGAGGAAGAGGCAAAGGCTTTGATGTATGAGGCTTTTACTCGTTAAAAGTTAATTCTTCTTAATTCTCATAACCACGTTAGCGATGATTTCAGATTCCTGTAAATATCCCCAAGTACGCGAATCAGTACCAGCCTCGTTATCACTGCGCACGTAGTAACTTTTTACGCCTTGACCGTCAAGTGCGATCTCGGTGACTCGTTTTATATAAAGGATCCCCGGCTGCTTTTCTCGTTCGATAACCACAACAGTGCCGGGGCGAATAAAGAAGTGTTTCTTCCCGAAGAAGCCGTAATGAACTAAAAGCCAATCCAGCGGGTTGTACGTGGGCTGCATCGAAGTGCCTTCAACGATGACTCGCCCAAAGATGCCAAAGCCGCTCATGGACGGTAGTCTCACACATACAGGTTTTGAAATAAAGAAGAAAACAAGTTGCCAATAAGGAGAGAAAATGAAGAACTTATTTACACCAAAGATAACTGTTCACGCTCACTGCGATCTGCCATGTGGCGTTTACGATCCAGCGCAAGCCAAGATCGAAGCGCTATCTGTTAAGGCTTGCATGGAAAAGTATGCAGCTAACCCAGATGCAGATTTCCGCTCACGTTCTGTTGCAATTAAGGAAGAGCGTTCACACCAAGTTAAAGAGCACCTATGGGTTCTATGGACTGATTACTTCAAGGCCCCACACTTTGAGAAGTACCCAAATCTTCACTCATTATTTAATGATGCTACAAAGTTGGCGGGCGCTGCCGGCACAAAGGGAACTCAAGATGTAGCAGTTGCCGATAATTTGATCGCAAAGATCGATGAAATCGCAGCAATCTTCTGGGAAACTAAAAAGGCTTAATTATCTGAAGATTTAATTAAAGATTGAGCGGCGGTGCGTGCGAGGAAAGATACTCGTTCGACCGCCGTTCTTTCTATAACGGCATAAGCGATATGACGCTCGCCTTCATAAACATCACATTCAAACATCATCGTGCGATCTACGACTTCGGTACAACGAGCATTGGCTCGAATTTCAGCGCCAATTCCGACAGAGTCAATTAGCGAAATATCAAATTTATCAACGACCGTTGTTTCACCGTTTTCTAAAAGTTCAACAAGTGCTGCAACGCAAGCGCTCTCCATTACGCTCATTAAGTGGCCTGGTGCCAGGATTGGTAAATCCGAAATTCCCATTGCCAGGCAAGTATCGCCAGGACGGACCGTCATAACAGAGAATCCGACTGCGCCAATGATTTCTTCAGCTGTCTTCATAACGTGATTTATTCTTCTTCATCAACAAAATGTTGAACGTGAGTCTGCTCAATTTGAATTTCGCGGTGTTCCACGTTTCCAAACTCATCTATTTCAATAGAAATCTCAGTCATGCTGAACTGGGTTACAACCTCGGTAACGCCAGCGCCGCCAGTTGCTTGTCTCAATATCTCTTCATGAATGCTGCGGTGCAAATCTTCAGGGGCTTTCTCATCACATGTGCGACGCAGCACATCTTGTAACAACATATGCATCGCTTGTTCATGATCGACTTCTGCCTGGCACGCCAAGCAAGAGTTAAGGTGCGATGCGATCGCTTGTGGATTTTGTGATTCTTCCATCACGCCTTCGATGATAAATACAACGGAGGAGAGAACTTCAAAACAAGGGATCTCTTCGATATGGCTCATGGCTTCTCCCCCTTTCCAGATTTCTTAGATTCGGTTGAGTAGCCAAGTTCTTTTGCGTAATCAGCTAACTTCTCACGCAGCAACTTGCGGCCGCGGTGCAAGCGCGACATGACTGTTCCGGCAGGAACATCAACGATGTCGGCAATTTCCTTATACGAAAATCCTTCTACATCGGCTAAATAAACTGCGATGCGAAACTCTTCTGGGATTTCTTGCAGCGCGCGTTTGATATCGCTATCTGGCAAGTTTTCTAAAGCTTCAGCTTCGGCAGATTTTCCGAGATCGCTGGTATGTGATTGCGCTTCAGCTAATTGCCAATCTTCAAGTTCGCCAGATGCTAATTGTGGGCGTCGCTGATCTTTACGATATGAATTAATAAAAGTTGTTGTAAGCACGCGATATAACCATGCGCGCAGATTTGTGCCTTCTTCAAATTGGTGGAACGAGTTGAATGCCTTTAAATAAGTATCCTGAACTAAGTCACGCGCATCTTCTGGATTCTTTGTATAACGAAGCGCTGCTGCATACAACTTGTCCATATACACAATGGCATCGCGCTCGAACCGAGCGTTGCGATCGGTAGCGCTTTCTAGGACTAAATCTTTCGATGCCATCTCTTACACACTATCCCAAAGGGGTTAGAAATGCCCGACAAGTGGCGGTCAAAAGAGAGTCTGTGCTTCACCCAATTCGAAGGGATCAATGAGTTCGGGACCGTTATTGGCAACAAGGTTTACTCTCGGCGCCACTGGGCGCGTAACCAATCCGCGCGCGGGATCAGGGATATTCATTAGCGCGATTAAGGTTTCGATTTCGCGGTTCTGCGGATCAAGCCACGTGTCCCATCGATCACTCGGCATAAACACCGGCATACGACTATGAATTGTTGCAAGTTCACCAACTGCCTCACGTGTAATTATTGCAGCGCTTTGAATCTCCTTACCGCTTTCATTTTTCCAAGTACTCCAAATCCCAGCGATTGAAAGTGAAGTGTTTTCTGCGGCTGAGCAAATGTAGAAAGGCTGTTTCGGCGGATACTTACCCAGCGATGT